>Ga0183260_10000576_pt1 | contig 31094 bp, 26 predicted proteins | sample AntDrymUQ4972206_2_FD_129768 | JGI IMG/M metagenome (GOLD analysis project Ga0183260, IMG submission 129768) | Polar desert sand microbial communities from Dry Valleys, Antarctica - metaG UQ497 (22.06) (version 2) (version 2) | ecosystem: Environmental > Terrestrial > Soil > Desert | place...
CCGCGACGAGATCGCGGCTTTCGTCGGCGAGCCGATGATCGGCGCGGGCGGCGTGATCCCGCCCACGGAGACCTACTGGCGCGACATCACCGCGCTCTGCAAGCGGTACGACGTGCTGCTCATAGCCGACGAGGTCATCACCGGCTTCGGCCGGCTGGGCCAGCTCTGGGGCTCCCAGCGCTTCGGCATTGAGCCGGACATGATCACGTTCGCGAAGGGCGTGACCTCGGGCTACATGCCGCTCGGCGGCGTCCTGATCAACGAGCGCGTCAGCGCGCCGTTCTGGGACGAGCCGATCGGCGGAGCGATCTTCCGGCATGGCTACACGTACTCCGGCCACTCGGGCGCGGCGGTCGCGGCGCTGGCGAACCTCGACATCATCGAGCGCGAGGAGCTGGTCGAGCGGGTGCGCATGCTGGAGCCCAGGCTCGCGGCCGCGGTTCGGCGCCTGGAGGGCGCGCCGCTGGTCGAGGAGATCCGGACGATCGGCCTGACCGCTGCGGTCGCGCTGAAGCAGGCCGCGCTGCAGCGGGACCCGGCCACCCCCGAGAAGGTCGTTGCCGCGGCCCTCGGCCACGGCGTCGCGACCCGAGTCCTGCGCGCCCATGCGATCCACATCTCCCCGCCGTTCGTGATCACCGAGGACCAGATCGACGCGATGGTCGATGGCATCGGCAACGCGCTCGAGGACGTTTCCGCGGCGGGAGGGCCAGCCTGATCGAGTCGTCCGGGGCGTCGCCGGGCGCCGCCACGGACGCGGACCCGGCGGCGGACCCGGCGGCGGTCCCGATCCGGCTCGTCGTCAACGGCCGGCCGGTCTCGGTCGAGGTCGAGCCGCGCCGGTTGCTCGTCGACATGCTCCGCGAGGACCTCGACCTGACCGGCGCGAAGGTCGGCTGCGACACCTCGCAGTGCGGGACGTGCACGGTGCACCTCGGCGGCGCGGCGGTGAAGTCATGCACGGTGCTCGCGGTCCAGGCCGACGGCAGCACCGTGCGGACCGTGGAGGATCTCGCGCCCGACTTCGAGCACCTGCACCCCCTCCAGGCGGCCTTCGTCGAGCACCACGGGCTCCAGTGCGGCTTCTGCACCCCGGGCATGCTCTTGAGCGCGCTGGACCTGCTCGCCCGTTCGCCCGACCCGACCGACGACGAGATCCGCACCGCCATCCACGGCAACTTCTGCCGCTGCACCGGCTACCAGTCGATCGTCGACTCGATCCGCGAAGGGGGCCGGCAGATGCGCGGCCAGCGCGCCCGTTCCTGGTCCGACGCGCGAGCCGCAGCAACCCCCGACCCGGGGGCCGACGCCGGTGCCGCGGGAGCAGTGGCCTCCGACGACGCCGATGCCGGCGTCAGAAGCGCCCCGACCACCAGGTGATTCCCGCCAATTTCGCCTACTCGCGCGCCCAGACCCTTGATGAGGCCCTCGAGCTGCTCGCGGGCGCCGATCCATCGATCCGGGTCCTCGCTGGTGGCCAGAGCCTGATCCCGCTCATGAAGTTGCGGCTTGCGCGGCCCGAGCGGCTCGTCGATGTCGGCCGGCTCGACGAGCTGCGCGGCATCCGTGATCGATCCGACGGCAGTCTCGCGATCGGCCCGCTCGCCACGTGGGCCGAGCTGCTCGCAGACGAGCGCGTTCTTAGCCACGGCGCGCTCGCGGACGCGATCCCGATGATCGGCGACGTGCAGGTCCGCAACCTGGGCACGATTGGCGGCAGCCTCGCCCACGCGGATCCGGCGAGCGACATCGCGGCGGCTGCCCTTGCCTTGGAGTTGGAGCTCGTCGCGAAGTCCGCGGCGCGCGGGGAGCGATCGATCGCGGCGCGCGAGTTCTTCGTGGGTCCGTTCGAGACCTCGGTCGAGCCGGACGAGATCGTGACGGAGCTCCGTCTACCCGCGCCTGGTTCGTCGGCCTCGGCGTACCGGGCATTGCCGCAGCCGGCCTCGGGGTACCCGACCGCGGGCGTCGCGGTCGCCCTTGTGCGGGCTGGCGCAGCCCCGGGTCGATCCGGTATGGAGGCGAGCGCCGCCTGGGCCGGGTGCACCATCGGCGTGACCGGAGTGGGGGAGCATCCGTACCGCGCACTCGACGTCGAGCGGGCCGTGCTCGACGGCACCGCATTTCGCGGGGCAGTCCAGGCCATCGCGAGAGGTCAGCGGGTCGCCGCCGACGTGCACGCCGATCGGGAATACCGGTCGGCGATGGCCGTCATCATGGCCCGTCGGGCATTCGAGGCCGCCGCCGCTCGTCTCGACTGACGGCACGCGCCGCGATCCTCGGGTAGAGTCCCGGGTCTGTGGACAGCGGGGAGCCGCCGCACGAAGCGGTGCGACTGTCCTACCAGGCCACGCTCCAAGGAGGATCCATGCGAACCCGAACCCGAACCCGAACCCGTGGCTGGCGCGCGCTCGCGTCAGCACTCGTGGCACTAGGCCTGCTCGCCTCAGTTGCCGTCGCTCCCGCCGCAGCGATCACCGACGGCAGCCTCGACGGTGACGACCATCCGTACGTTGGCCTGATGACGGCCCATGCGGCGGATGGCGACTACCTGTGGCGCTGCACCGGCACCCTGATCAGCCCCACGGTCTTCCTGACCGCCGGCCACTGCACCGAAGCACCGGCCGATCACGCCGTCGTGTTCTTCAGCAATGAGCTGATCGTTCCCGACACCGACTTCACGCTCACGACCCGGAGCTGCGTAGGCATCGAGGGCTACCCCTGCGCCGGCGCCAACGAGCTCGCTGTTGAGGGTGCGGTCTTCACCCATCCGCAGTACAACCCGGACGCGTTCTTTTTGTTCGACCTGGGGGTCGTCGTCCTCGACGAGCCGGTGGCGATGGACGAGTACGGCGCGCTCCCCGCGCTTAACTCGCTCGACGCCCTCCGGCCCGGCGCCGGGACCCGATTCACGTCCGTGGGCTTTGGCCTGCAGAAGTCGTTCCCGACGGCGGCCGCCCACAAGAATGTGGCGCAGCGGATCCGGATGGTTTCCCACCCGCACCTCATCCAGATCAACCGGGGCATCGTCGGTGACTTCGCGCTGCTCCTCTCGAACAACGCGCACACCGGCGGCACCTGCTTCGGCGACTCAGGTGGACCCAACTTCGTCGGCAACACCAATGTCATCGCCGGCGTCACGTCGTTCGGCCTTAACCCGACCTGCGGCGGCACCGGTGGCATCTACCGAATCGACCGGGCGGACGACCTCAACTGGATCAACACCTTTTTGAACTGACCCGGTCAGCATCGCGACGCTTATGGAGCCCCGGCCATCGGCCGGGGCTCCAACGTTTCCCAGCCTCGCCTGGAGATCCGGCGGTCGAGATCGACCATTCGTGTAGAGTCGGGTTTCGATGAATCAGGAACCCCAGGACGCCAGCGCGCCCCCGTCGGATGGCTCGACCGAAACGACCCTCGGCTCGACCGACTCGATCGTCGCCGCCTTCCGCGAACGCGGCTACATCGCGGAGCGCTCGCTCGCGACCGCGGTGTTCCTCGGCCTGGAGCTCGGGCGCCCGCTGCTCCTCGAGGGCGAGGCCGGCGTCGGCAAGACCGAGCTGGCCAAGGTCCTCGCGGCCTCGCTTGACGCCCCGCTCATCCGGCTCCAGTGCTACGAGGGCCTCGACGTCAACACCGCGGTGTACGAGTGGAACTACCCGCGCCAGATGCTCGAGATCCGGCTGCTCGAGGCGCGCGGCGATATCGACAAGGCGAACGCCCACGACATCTTCAGCTCGGAGTTCCTGATCAAGCGCCCGCTCCTGCAGGCGCTCGAGTCGCGCGACGGCAACGCGCCGGTCCTGCTGATCGACGAGATCGACCGGGCGGACGAGGAGTTCGAGGCTTACCTCCTCGAGATCCTGTCCGACTTCCAGGTGACCGTGCCCGAGATCGGCACGATCAAGGCCGAGAAGACCCCGCGCGTGATCCTGACCTCGAACCGGACGCGCGAGGTCCACGACGCGCTCAAGCGCCGCTGCTTGTACCACTGGATCGACTTCCCTTCGGCAGAGAAGGAGCTCGAGATCGTGGTCACCCGCGTGCCCGACGCGCCGGCCCATCTTGCTCGGCAGGTCGTGGGCTTCGTCCATCGATTGCGGCGGGCGGAGCTGACCAAGGTCCCGGGGATCGCGGAGACGCTCGACTGGGCCGCCGCGCTCATGGCCCTCGGCGCCGCCGAGCTGACGACCGACGTCCTCGACGACACGCTCGGCGTCGTGCTCAAGTACGAAGAGGACATCCGCCACGTGCGCGGCGCGACCGCCCAGGCGTACCTGGCCGAGATCTCCGCGGCGGGCGCGCCGGGGTCGTGAGCGCCAGCCCGGGCGCCGTCGACGGGCGCCGGCTGCTCGCGCAGGCGGTGGCGTTTGGGCGGGCGCTCCGGCGCAGCGGCCTGCACGTGGACCTGGGTGCGGAGATTGATTTCGCTCGCGCGCTCGAGGTGGTCGAGATCGGCGACCGCCGGGACGTGAAGGCTGCCGGGGCCGCCGTGTTCGTCCGCCGGCGAGATGATCGACCGGTCTACGACGCGGTGTTCGATCGCTTCTGGCGCGCCAAGTTCAGCCTCCCGCCGGACTGGGCCGCGGGCCCGGTCGAGCGGGTCGAGGGCGGCGAGCCCGGCGACATGGAGCCGGAGAGCGCCGAGCGCGGCGAGCAGCGGCCGGAGGGCGCCGACGACCTGTTCCGCGCGCTCCTCCCAGCCGATGACGACACCGACCTGGGCAGCGAGACCGGTGATGAGGTCGTCATCTCGCCCGACGCGTACAGCCACGCCGAGGCGCTCCGTCACCGCGATTTCGACCGCATGACGCCCGCCGAGCTGCGCGACGCGGAGCGGCTGGTGGACCTCCTGGAGCCGCGACTGGAGCTGCGCCGGACGCGGCGCTACGAGCTCCACCCTCACGGCCGGCGCATCGCGGCGCGGGCGATGTTCCGGCGCAGCACGAGCACTGGTGGCGAGATCGTCAACTGGGTCTGGCGCCGCCAGACGCGCCGCCCGCGCCCGATCGTGGTGCTGTGCGACATCTCGGGCTCCATGGAGCGCCACTCGCGGCTCCTCCTGCGCTTCATTCAGGCCCTCGCCTCGTCCTCCGCTGTGCGCACCGAGTCATTCGTCTTCGGGACGCGCCTCACGCGCGTCACGCGCCTGCTGCGGGACCGCGATCGTGACCGCGCGCTGACCCGCGTGGCGGAGAGCGTCAACGACTGGGCCGGCGGGACGCGCATCGGAGAGAGCTTCCGCGAGTTCAACCTCAAGTGGTCGCGCCGGACTCTCCGCTCCAGCGGCGTGGTGATCATCGTGTCGGATGGCTGGGATCGCGGCGACCCGGCGCTCGTCGAGGTAGAGACGGCCCGCCTCCGCCGCAGCTGTCACCGGCTGGTGTGGCTCAACCCGCTCGCCGGCACGGCGGGCTACCAGCCGCTGGCTGCCGGGATGCGTGCGGCGTTCCCGTACATCGACGATTTCCTGCCGGCCGGATCAATCGCCAGCCTGGAGCGCCTCGGCGAGGTCCTCGCGGGCGTGCGCGCGAGCGATCCGGACCGGGGTCGAGAGGCGGCCGCCCACCTCGCCAGGGATATGGGCACGGGCGGGGAGACGATTGCAGGGCAGTCCACGAAAGCGGCACCGGCCCTCCCCAGCCAGGCCGCCGATCCGTCCGTGCCCCGGCCGCTGACCTGAGCGCGAGGCGATCGCTGCGATGAAAGAGCTCCTGCCGACGATCGATGCCTGGGGCGAGGCCTCGGCGAGCGCGGGTCGCGCGGTCGTCATCCGGACGTTCGGCTCGGCACCGCGGCCGGAGGGCGCCGTGCTGCTCGCCACGGCCGACGGGCGGATCGCGGGCTCCGTGAGCGGCGGCTGCGTCGAGGGCGCCGCGGCGGAGGAGATCGAGCGGGCGCGGCGGACCGGGCACTCCCGCGTGATTCGCTACGGAATCAGCGACGAGCAGGCGTGGGACGTCGGGCTCGCCTGTGGAGGCACCATCGACGTTCTCGTGGAGCCCGCCATCCCAACTGCGGCGCTGAAGGCAGCGCGGGAATCGGTGGCCTCGGGCGGGCGCGGCACCGTGGTGCTAACGCCGCTCCCACCGGATTCGCCACCGCCCGAGTTCGGCGAGCACCGGCCTGGTCACGGCGCCCCTCCGGCAGCATCGCTCCGATTCGATGACGCGGGACTCCACGGCACGCTCGGCGATCCGGCCCTGGACGCCGCCCTCGTGGATGCGGCCCGCCAGGCGCTGCGCCGCGGGGCGTCGCGCACCCTCGAGCTGGGGGGTCGCTCGCTGTTCATGGAGGCGTTCCCGGTGCGACCCCGGCTGGTCATCGTGGGCGCGACCGAGATCGCCCGCTCACTCGCAAGCATCGCGGGGACGCTCGGCTACGAGCGGGTCGTCATCGACGCCCGTCCCGCGTTCGGCGCGAGGGAGCGCTTCCCCGACGTCGAGCAGCTCATGAACGACTGGCCTGACGACGCCTTCGAGGCGATTGGCCTCGGATCGGACGACGCCGTGGCGGTCCTGTCGCACGACCCGAAGTTCGACGAGCCCGCCATCGCGGAAGCCTTCCGGCGCGGCGCCCGCTACGTCGGGGCGGTCGGCTCCCGGAAGACGCAGGCGGACCGGCGCTCTCGCCTCCGCGAAGCGGGCGTCACCGACGAGGACCTCGCGCGGCTCCGCGGGCCCATCGGCCTCGATCTCGGCGGCCGAGCATCCGCCGAGACGGCGCTCGCGATCATGGCCGAGATCGTGGCCGACCGGTATGGGGCTTCCGGCCGCCCCCTGATCGAGCGAGGCCGCACGAGCGGGCCCAAGGCGACCGACCCGACGGCGACCGACCCGAAGGCGACCGACCCGAAGGCGACCGACCCGAAGGCGTAGCCGGGAGGAGCCGGCGTTACGCTGCCGGGCGTGGATCGACCAGCACCGCGGGTCCGGGCGATCGTCCTCGCGGCCGGCGCCGGCGGCCGCTTCGGCGGTGCCAAGCTCGATGCCCGAATTGACGGCAAGCCGATCCTCCAGCATGTGCTCGACGCACTAGCCTCGGCGGGGCTGGACGATCCGGTGGTGGTCGTCGGGGAGGACCCACCCACCTCGATCGAGTGGCGCCACGCAGAGCGGGTGGCCAACCCCGATCCCGCCCGCGGCCTCGCCAGCTCGCTCCAGGTGGGCTGGGGCGCAGCACTCGCGCGAGCACCGGCCCCCGACGCGGTCATGGTCGCCTTGGGCGACCAGCCGCTCATCCGCCGGGAAGTCCTGGGCGAGCTGCTCGCGGCGCGCATGGATCCGGCGCGGCCAGTCGTCGCGCCGCGGTATGCAGGATCGGGCGCTCACAACCCGCTTCGCGTCGAGGCGACGGCCGCGGCCCTGGTCCAGGCGGCCACGGGGGATCGCGGACTCGGTCCGTTGCTCGCGACGCGGCCGGACCTGGTGCGCTGGCTGGACTTCGAGGGTGACAACCCCGATGTAGACGTCGCGGCCGATCTCGCCCGCGTTGCCGAGATAGCGTGGTCCGACCGCGTCCGCCGAAACCGGGCGCAGGTGGAGCGCTTCCGCGAGGCCCCGGACGGCCCGGACTTCTACGCCTGCGTCAGCGCCATCTTTCGGGACGATCCCGATCGGACCGGCGACCCTGTCCTGGACGTGCTCCGGCGCCACGCGCGCCCGGGTGACTCGTGGCTCGACATCGGCGCCGGCGCCGGCCGGTACGCGCTCCCGCTGGCGCGAACGATCCGCGAGGTCATCGCAGTGGACCCATCGACTTCCATGCTCCAGGAGCTCCGCTCGGCAGGGACCGAGCACGCCATCGCAAACGTGCGCATCGTGGCGGGCCGCTGGCCCGACGCCGTTGCAACGACGGGGCCGCTCGCTGGCTCGCTGCCGGTCGACGTCGCGCTGATCGCCCACGTCGGGTACGACATAGAAGCCATCGGTCCGTTCGTGGGCGCGATGGAGCGAGCCGCCCGCCGGATATGCCTGGCCGTCCTGATGGAGCGCAGCCCGGCGCTCATCGCCGAGCCCTTCTGGCCGCCGCTGCACGGGGAGCCACGGGTCGCGCTGCCGGCGCTCCCGGCGTTCACGGACCTGCTTGCCGCGCGCGGGAGGCGGCCGGAGGTCGAGATGGTGGACGCGAGCCGCCGGCGCTGGACGACCCGTGAAGAGCTGGAGCGCTACGTCCGCCGGCAGACGTGGGTCGCCCCGGGATCAGAGAAGGATCGCCGGATGCTCAGCCTGCTCGACGAATGGCTCGTCACGAACGACGACGGGTCCGTCGAGCTTTCCGTCGCGGAGCCGCTGCGGGTCGGGGTCGTTTCCTGGAGCCCCGCGGGAGCTGCCGCAGGCTGAGCGGCTATCCTCGGCAGCGATGCACTTCTCCGGCAGCACCGTGATCGCCGCCCCCCGCGACCGCGTCTGGGCATTCGTGATCGACCCGCAGCAGGTCGGCTGGTGCGGACCCGGCGTCGAGGCGATCGAGGAGATCGACCCGACCCATTTCCGGGCGCGGGCGAAGGTTGGCATCGGCCCGATATCGGCGCGTTTCAGCGTGAACATGGAGTTGGTGGAGGCGGACGGCCCGGACCGCGCCGTGATCAAGGCGAACGGCGAGGCGCCCGGGAGCGCGGTCGAGGCGATCGGCGAGATGACCCTGTCAGGACCGCCGGATGGCCCCACGACGATGGACTGGACGGCCGACGTGACGATCATGGGCACGATCGCGGCCGTGGGGGCGCGGTTCATCGAGAGCACCGCCGACAAGCTCATCGGCCAGGCCTTCGACTGCATGCGCGCCAAGCTGGCGGGCTGAGCCGCCGCCCGGCGAGCGTCAGGCCGGCGAGCGTCAGGCCGGAGCAGGGGCCGGCTCGGGTCGTCCGAAGAGGTAGCCCTGGGCAAAGTCGACCCCGAGAGCCCGAAGGGTCTCGGCTTCTGCCTCCTCCTCCACGCCCTCCGCGATCAGCTGGAAGCGCGAGCGGATCCCGTAATAGGCAAGCCCCGCGGCGAGCGCCTGGCGCAGCTCATCACCGTCGATCCCGCGGACGAGGCTCATGTCGAGCTTCGCGAAGGCCGGCTGCAGCTCGAGGATGTGACGCATGCTCGCGAACCCGGCGCCCGCGTCGTCCACCGACAGCCGTACGTCGCCCAGCGACCTGACCGCGTCGCGCAGCTCCCGGTAGTCGACGATGGCGACGTGCTCGGTCACCTCCAGCACCACCGGTCGACCGGTGGGCAAGCTGGCCCGCAGGCGATCCGTGGCAGAAACGATGATGTCCGGCGAGATGTTGAGCGCGACGTACGCGTGTGCCGGCAGGCTGGATGCGTGTTTGGCGGCGAGGGTGATCGCCGCGAGCTCGAAGTCGGCGCCCAGCCCGGCCCTCGACGCCTCCGCGAAGCGGACGTCGGGTGGCGTGCCGTCATCGAACCGGGTCAGGGCCTCGTAGCCGACGATGGCCCGGGACTCGAGTTCGACGATCGGCTGGAACACCGCCGCGAACTCGACATCGGTCACCATTCGCCGGAGGCGACGGTCCTCGGCCTGCGATGCGGCGCGAGCCGCCAGCGACGCGCCCACCGCGGCTCCGAGCACCGCCGCGAAGTCGATCACTGCGGCCAGCATCACGTCGCGAGTCCGTGCCGGCGTCGGCCCGTCATCGCGGTACCGGCCCATGGTGAGGAAGCCCACCAGCTGCTCGCCCCGGGTGATCGGCGCCGCGGCCATGAGGCCGAAGCCGCTTTCCCAGAACGCACTCGAGGGGTCGCCGGCCTCGGGGCCCTTGATCTCTTCGGTCCACGGACCGGCCATGGCGCGTTCGACGAGGTAGGCCATCCGCCGGGGCGAGGGGCTGAGCGCCTCAAGGTCCGCGGCCTTCCCCAGGGTCGACGCGAGGAGCCGGCCACGGTTGCCGGGCGAGACCTGGAAGACCCCGACGAATGCCGTGTCCGCACGACGGGCCAGCTCATCGATGATCGCCTGCGCGGTCTCCTCCAGGGTGGACGAGGGCTTGAACGCCGCGAGCGTCGCTACCACCGACACCCGTGCCTGCAGCTCCTTCTGGACGTCAAGCCAGGCCGACCGAGTTCGGATGTGGGCCTGGACCCGCGCGACCAGCTCGTCCAGTCGCACGGGCTTGGTGAGGAAGTCATCCGCACCCGCCGTGAGCCCGCGGACGACGCTGTCGGCGTCGCCAGAGCCGGTCATGAGGATGACGGGCAAGGTCGCCGACTCGGGCGCCGCCCGCAGCGCACGAACCACGTCGTAGCCGCTCATTGCCGGCATCGTCACGTCGCACAGCACGAGGCCGACCGCGACGTTCCGGATGAGCTCGAGGCCTGCCCGCCCATCCGCGGCAACCCGGACCTCGAACCCGGCCCGCCCGAGGGCGCGCGCGTAGAAGTCGCGGAGCGCGGGGTCGTCCTCGATAACCGCCACCACTGCGGCGACGCTGTCGTCCGGGCTCGGTTGCGGGCTTGGCTGCGTCACCTCTTGCCGTGCTCCTGCCGCAACGCGTCCTGGATCGCGCGGAGCACCTCGCGGGAGCCGAGGGGCTTGGTGACGAATCGGACTCCGCCTGCCAGCAGGCGCTCCAGGTCCAGGGTCTCGGACGTATACCCGGAAAGCAGCACGATCGCCGTCCCCGGATGCCGCGCAATCATCCACTCCGCGAGCTCGATGCCGGACATGTTGGGCATGACCACGTCGGTGACGAGGATATCAACCGGTTCGCCGCGGGCCTCCAGCACGTCGATCGCGGAGCGTCCGTCCTTGGCTGCGATCACGGTGTAGCCCGCGCGCTGGAGGACTCGTCGGGTCATATCCCGCACGGACGGCTCGTCGTCGACCAGGAGCACCGTCCCGGTGCCATTCGCCGGCGCCTCGATCGGCGACTCTGGCTCGGGAGTCAGGGCCTCGTGGACCCGCGGGAAGTACAGCTTGAAGGTTGATCCGTGGCCCGGCTCGGAGTCCAGCCGGATGTGGCCCCCGGCCTGGTGGACGATGCCGTAGATCGTGGCCAGGCCGAGGCCCGTCCCCTCGCCCAGGCGCTTGGTCGTGAAGAACGGCTCGAAGACGTGCTCCTGCGTCTGGGGGTCCATGCCCAGGCCGGTGTCGGACACAGCGACCATGACGTACTCGCCGGGAAGCACGTCATGGTGCTCAACGGCGTACGCCTTGTCGAACACGGCCGCCTCGATCTCGATCGTGACCGTACCGCCCTCGGGCATCGCGTCGCGGGCATTCACCACCAGGTTCATGAAGATCTGGTCGAGCTGGCCGGGATCGATGCGGAGGCGCAGGCCCGCGTCCGGCGTCATGATCTGGAGCTGGACGTTCGCGCCGATCAGGCGGCGGAGCATGGGGTCCAGGTCGCGGATGCCGGTGGCCGGGTCCACCACCCGCTGAATCGCGATCTGCTGGCGGCTGAAGGCGAGAAGCTGCATCGTCAGCTTGGCGCCGCGCCGGGCCACCTGCTGGATCGCGGCGATGCTGTGGCGGACGTCGCTCAGGTCCGCGGGCGCCTTGTCGGCCAGGTCCTCGGTGAGCAGCTCCGCGTAGCCGTTGATCGCGAACAGGATGTTGTTGAAGTCGTGGGCCACGCCACCCGACAGCCTGCCGATCGACTCCAGCTTCCGGGACTGCAGCAGCTTGCTGTCTGCCGTCTTGCGCGCCGTGATGTCCACGACCGTCGCGAAGACCTGCAGGCCCTCCGGGGTCTCCACCGGAGACAGGCTGATCTCGATCGGGATCTCCATTCCACCCTTGCGCTGGCCGACGAGCTCGAGGCCGATGCCCATCGGCCGAACGACGGGGTCCTTCATGAACCGGTCGCGATGGCCGTCGTGGCTATCTCGAACGCCCTCCGGCACGAGGATCGTGAGCGGCTGTCCGACCACCTCGGCAGAGGTGTAGCCGAACGTCTCCTCGACGCGCGGATTGGCGTAGGCGATGGTCCCGTCGGCGGCGATCGCCACGATCGCGTGCGGCGACGCCTCAAGGGCGGTCCGGAAGCGTCGCTCGCTTTCGGCGAGGGCCATCTCCGCGGCCCTCCGCTCGGTGATGTCCACCACCGTCGCGAAGACCTGGCGGCCCTCGCCCGTGTCCACGGGGGACAGGCTGATATCCACCAGGAACTCGGTGCCGTCCTTGCGCCGGCCCGCAAGGTCCAGCCCGATACCCATCGGGCGCGCCACGGGGTCCGCGATGAACCCGTCCCGGTGGGCAACGTGGTGATCCAGGCCGCGCTCCGCGACGAGGAGCTCGATGGGCCGGCCGACGAGCTCGGCTTCGGGGTACCCGAAGATCGTCTCCGCCTGGGGGTTCGCGTACGTGATCGCGCCGCGCTCGTTGACCGCAACGATGGCGTTGGGGGACGCCTCGAGGACCGTCAGCTGCAGATCCGAACCGGTGTGACCCTTCGTTCGGCGCATGGCAACCCTGTGCCTGCCATCTCGCGCGTACGAGATCGGCTCGACCCTTCCGCGCACAGCGTTGCACCACGCCTCCCGCGCCCGCGAGGAACATGTTCCGCCAGGGCAGCCCTGGACTCGGCACCGTGTTCGTCCCCGCCGACGCCGCCTCCCGACGTAGGGCGCCGCGTGCGGCTGAGCGCCGTTCAGGCCTGGAAACCCTAGGGTGCCACGCCAGCCGGGACGAATGTCCTCTTGTCCCGGCAGCGCGCGCCGGGTTCCATCACCTGTATGAGAACTGCAGGATCACCCGCCACGCCCGTTGCCGCCGTGCTCTCGGGGATTCTCCTCGCCCTGCTCACCGCGGTGCCGGGCGGTCCGTTCGGGACGGAGTCGGTCTTCGCGGCGGCTCCCGACGGGCGCCTCGTGGTGACCTGGCGTGACGATGCCCCTGCGACCCTCGAGCTCGGCGCTGTCGAGGAGCTCCGGCAGTCAAAGGCGAACCCGCATCGCGCGGTGGTCGTCGCTCGTGCGGGGAAAGCTGCTGCGGTCGCGGCCCGGCTGAAGGCGGACCCCGAGGTCGAGAGCGTCGTGCCCGACGCCGTCGGGTCGATCGTGGATTGGCCCGTCGCCCCGACCAATCCCGACGACGCTCTCTACGCGGCCTACCAGGCCGACCTTGCCGTCATCGGCATGCCCGGCGCCTGGGCGATGAGCACGGGCTCGCCGTCGGTGGTCGTCGCCGTGCTCGACACGGGGTACGAGGGCACCCACGAGGACCTCGCGGCGCTGCCGACGATAAGCGCCTACAACGCCCGGACCGGCTCCAGCAACGTCAACGACGCCAACGGCCACGGGACCCACGTCGCGGGGACGATCGCCGCGAGCACCAACAACGCAACGGGGATTGCCGGCATTGCGCCAGGCGTCACGATCATGCCCGTCAAGGTCATGGACGAGAACGGGCAGGGCTATTGGAGCGACTTCCTCGAGGGCGTCGATTGGGCCCGGACCCACGGGGCGTCGGTCGTGAACCTGAGCCTGGGCAGCGGCCTGTCATCCGACCAGATCGCCGCATTCCAGCCGACGTTCACGGCCGCTTGGGATGCCGGCGTCGTCGTGGTTGCCGCGGCCGGCAACAGCAACAGCAGCTCGCCCTTCTACCCCGCCTCGTTCGCCAAGGTGATCTCGGTGTCGGCGACGACGAACAGCGACACGAAGGCGTCCTTCAGCAACTTCGGCCCGAAGGTGGACATCGCCGCGCCCGGTGCCGTGATCACCTCGACGTACCGCGACGGCACCTACCGCTCGATGAGCGGGACGAGCATGGCGACGCCGCACGTCGTCGGCCTCGCCGCCCTGATCCGCTCCCTGCACCCTGGGTACGCGCCGGCCGAGGTGGCGAGCGCGTTGAAGGAAACCGCGCTCGACCTTGGGACGGCGGGCCGTGACGACTACTTTGGCCACGGGCGCATCCGCGCCCCGGAGGCGCTCGCCTGGACACCGCCCGACGTCAACCCTCCGGCCGCGACGCTGGCCTTGCCCCTTCCCTCCGTCACGAATGTCCCGGAGTCCGTCGCACCGATCGTCGAGTTCAGTGAAACCGTCGTGAGTGTCGACGGCACGACCGTGACGCTCTTCGATGGGGCCGGCCAACTCGTCGCTTCGATCGTGACGTACGACCCGCTCACCAACCGCGCAACCGTGACGCCGTCCTCGATCCTGGCCTCCCGTTCCACGTACCGCATTGACGTCGCGGGCGAGGTAGAGGACACCGCCGGCAACCCGCTGGCACCGACCTCGTTCTCGTTCACTACGGGCGACACGATCAACCCGATCGTGACCAGCGTCCATCCGGCGAATGGCGCCACGGGCGTCTCCCGGGGCGTGACCATCCGGATCACGTTCAGTGAGGTGGTGCACGGCATCTCGCCGCAGACTGTGCTCCTCAAGAACATGAGCACCGGCGCGCGCATCCTCGCGACGGTCACCTACGACAATGCAACTGGCACGGCGACGATCGAGCCGAGCGTCCGCCTGGCGGCCTCGCGCTGGTACCGGCTCAAGCTGCTTGCCGGGATCGAGGACGTTGCCGGGCTGGACCTCGGGCCGCGCAGCTGGACGTTCAAGACCCGAGCCTGAGCATCCCCCTCGGGCCGGGATCAGAGGCGCTTGCGGTAGATCCGGAATGCGCGGTGCCGCGTGAAGCCCAAGCGCTCGTACAGTGCGAGCGCGCCGGTCGGGTTCTCTGCGTCGACGCCGAGGGAGGCCTCATCGAGACCTCGATCCCGGAGCACCCGGAGCGACGCGGCGATGACCGCGGCGCCGACGCCCTTGCGCCGCCAGGGCCGCCGCACGGCCACCTGGTCCAGCCAGCCGACCATGATGCCGAGGCGCTCGTTCTCCTCCGCGTAGACCGTGTTGATCGACACCCCGGCGATCTCGTCGCCCGCCCAGGCTACCTGCCAAAGTGTCGTGTCCGTGTCCGTGTCTTCCATCCAGAGCCGGAAGTCGTCGTCCGTCCGGATCGCGGCCTCCCAGTGGTCCTTGAACGCCTCCGCGCTGGCGTCGAAGATCGGCCGGTGCTCCGCCTCGCGAACCGGGCGTAGCTCCAGGCCCGGGGGGAGGGGAGCCTCCGGGATCGGCTCGTCCAGCCGGCGACGCATCTCGAACGAGTACCGGATCGCGTGGTAGCCGATCGCCTCGGCAAATGCCGATGCGCCCTGGTTGTTCTCGTCCGTGGCCGCGGACATCTCGTGGATGGACCCCGGCTCGCCGACCGTGCCCGCCGCGAGGAGGCCACGGCTGCGCTCCTCCGCCCACGTGACGAGCGCGCGCCCGATACCGCGACGGCGCCACTCCGGCCGCGACCAGGCGTCCATTCGGTGGACGACCTTGTCCGCCCCCCGGGCGCGCGACGACACACGAATGAAGCCGACGAGCTCGCCGTCGACCTCCGCGACGCGCACGTCGCGCTCCGTATCGAACAAGCCGCCGGGCGCGACTTCGAGCCGGAGCGTGGCCACGGTCATGAACCAGTCCAGGTCGTCAAAGGCGTTGGTGGTCGAGATGAGCTCGGCGGCCGGCTCGTAATCGGTGGCCGTGTCGAACGGGCGGATCACGAGGCCGTCGGGGGCGAAGGCCGGGGTTTCGTCTGCGGGGGCGCGCAGGCTCATCTGTCTGCTCCGTACTTCAGGCGCATGTGCTCGTCCACGCGCTTGTGGACGGCGGTCCACTTCTTGCGTTCGGCGCGACGCGCCAGGGCATCGGTCGCGAGGACGGCGCGACGCCCCTCGCGCTCCAGCTTTCGGTAGGCCTCCAGGCGGTCGCTGTCGAACGTCCCCAGCGCCAGGGCCTCCCGAACGCCGCAGCCGGGCTCCGAGCGGTGCTGGCAATCCGCGAAGCGGCAGGTCGCCGCGGCACGCTCGATGTCATCGAACGCGCTGGAGATGCCATCGCCATCCAGCACCCCCAGCTCGCGCAGGCCGGGCGTGTCGATGAGCATGCCGCCGGCCAGCCGGACGAGCTGCCTGCGGGTGGTCGTGTGGCGGCCGCGGGCATCGTCCAGGCGGATCCCGCCCGTGTCCAGGAGGGGCTCGCCCGCAAGCGCGTTGACAACGCTGGACTTGCCCACGCCGGACGAGCCGGTGAAGACGACGGTACGACCCACGCCGAGGTGCCGGCGCACATCTACCAGGCCGTCGCCGGTCACCACCGACACGGCGACGACCTCCACGCCCGGAGCGGTCGCCTCGGCCGCGAGCCGGAAGGTCTCGATGTCCTCGGCCAGATCGGCCTTCGAGAGGAGCACGACGGGGGTCGCGCCGGATTCCCAGGCGACGGCCAGGTAGCGCTCCAGGCGTCGGATGTTGAACTCGGCGTTCACGGAGGTAACGACGAACACGACGTCAACGTTCGCGGCCAGCACCTGCGTGGTCAGCCGCCGGTCGCCGGGCGCCGCCCGGATGACGGCGCTCCGGCGGGTCAGCACGCGCTGGATGCGGTGCTCGCCGTCGGACGACGGCTCGATCGCCACCCAGTCGCCGACGGCCGGCCAGGGGACGGTCGGGTCCAACTCCGTTTCGTGACGGAGCCGCCCGGATGCGCTGGCCGGGCCCTCGCCGGTCGCCGAGGCGACGAGGTACGCCCCGCGCTCCTCGCTGAGGACCCGGCCCGGGACCAGGCCGGGCGCCTCGGACTCGAGGAGCGTCGCGAAGCGCTCGTCCCAGCCCAGCTCGCTCAGCACCGCAGCGCTGTTGTTCACCATCAACCCACTCGCTTCAGCTTGCCCGTCCGCTTGGCGTAGCGCTCGGCCTTGCCGAACGCCCACAGCCCGAACGGGATGAACAGCGTGCCCATTACGAGCAGCGGCCAGATGTCGTGCCACAGGGCGCTCAGCGGCACGCCGTCGATCAGCCCCGCGCGCACGCCATCGAGGGCGTACGTCGCCGGCGAGAACGCCGACAGGACCTGCATCCACTCGGGCAGGACCTCGATCGAGTAGTACACGCCACTGATGAGCAGCAGCACGGACTGCATGACGAACGACATCTGCGCCCCACGCTCGACGAACAGGAGAGGCAGGATCGCGGCGAGCATCGCGATGCCCACGAAGCTGAACGAGCCCAGGGCCATGAACCCGGCGACCGTCCCGAGGTTCGCCTGGGCGAACGACAGGTCGGGGAAGAACAGGACCACGGCAACCAGGATCGCGGCGGTGTGGATCAGGCCGTAGATCATCGCGTAGGCCACCGCACCCAGGAGGTGGGTGGAGCGCCGGATCGGGGCCATCATCGTGTACTCGAGCGTGCCCTCCCAGCGCTCGATGGCGATCGTCTCCGCGATCCAGCTGAAGACCACCGACAGGTAGTTCCAGAAGATCGCGCCGACCATGAGTGTCAGGAGCAGGCGGGGATCGCCGGCCTGCGCGCCGATCAGCGAGATCGACAGCGCACCGGCGGCGGAGTAGATGAGGAACGCGATCTCCCAGCCCCAGTAGCGCCGGGACAGGAAGAAGTTGCGCTCGATGAAGGCGTACGAGGCCTTCAGCTCGTGGGTGAGGGCGGTCATGACGGGGTTCCCTGTGGGAGGGCTGGCTCGGCCCTCATCGGGACCGAGCCAGCTGGGGCTGCGGCTCGGCGGCGAGCCGGGAACCGATCGAGATCATCGATCGCCCGACTGCGCGCCGAACCGATTTCACGGCGAGCTGGGAACGAAGCTGTCGGGCGCGGATGCGCTCGGCAACCTCGAGCTCCCGGCACGATTGCGCCTGCTCGAGCTGGTACTGGTTCAGCAACATGTGGACCTCACCTCCCTTCTTTCGAAATCGTTGTCTGTCATTCGTCTTCGTCCGCCTCGTCCTCGGCGACGTCGTCGTCGAGCGAGCGGCCGGTGTAGGTCATGAACACGGCGTGCATCGTGGGCGCCTGCCCGTGGCGGTCGGCGACGAGTCGCTTCAGCGCGTCGGGCGAGCCCTCCGCGACGGTCTTGCCGTCGTTGAGGACCACGATCCAGTCGCATAGCCGCTCGGCCTCGTCGAGGTCGTGTGTCGTCAGCACGATCGAGGCGTCGTGGCTGGTGCGCATCTCCTCGATGAACGTCTGGACATCGAGCTTGGACCGCGGGTCGAGACCCGTTGTCGGCTCGTCCAGGAGCAGCAGGGCCGGGCTCGTCAGCAGGGCTCGCGCGATGGCGATCTTCTGCTGCATCCCTCGGCTCAGCTGCTCCACCGGCCGGCCGAGGCGCTTCTCGGCGATGCCGAGGCGCGCCGTGATCCGGACGGTCTCGCGGCGCGCGATCTTCGAGTCGATCCCGTAGAGCCTCGCTGCGAACAGCAGGTTCTCCATCGGGCTCAGCTTCTTGAAGAAGGCCGCGTCCACGCTCACCCGATTGATGAGTCGCTTGACCGCCATCTCCTCGCGCTCGATGTCGTGCCCGAACACCTCGACCCGGCCCTGGTCGAGCGTCAGCAGGCCCGAGACGAGCCTGATGAGCGTCGACTTGCCCGAGCCGTTGGCGCCGAGGATCCCGATCGTTCCACCCCGCTCCAGGCGGAGCGAGACGTTGTCGATCGCCACGACGGGCTGCTTCTTCCGCGCGACGTTGAAGCGCTTGGTCACCCGATCGACGAGCAGCGCAGGCACCGACTGACGAGCGCCGCCATCGAGCTCGGGAGTCGGGCTCGGTGCAGCGTCCGGGAACGGCAGCCGCGCAGGATCGATCGATCGGTCCAACGCCGTATTCGGTTCCTGGAGCGTGGTGCTCGTCATCGATAGGTCCTTCTTGCTCGGAGGTGGGCAGCAAAAGAGCCGCGATTCGTGGCCCGGTCGGCGTGCGGGCGGCTCGCGGCTCGTTCCTCGACTCCCGTGTGCAGCTCGGGAGGCAAGAAAAAGCCGTGGGCCCGATCTGGCCCACGGCTCGTTGTTCCTGCGTGAGGCGGTGCTACCGCCGTCAGCTACCCCGAGGTGAGCGCAAATCTCCCGCGACCGGCATCGCCATCAGGCGAGACCGTGCGCCGGCTGAGCAGCGTCGTGCTCTTCATCTACACACCTCCGGTAACGAAAATCCGGACGCCGTGGCGCCGGAGCCGGGAGTCTATGGGGCGCCGGAGCGCACTGTCAAACTGAGCACGAGCCCGGCCGAACGCCTCCCGTCGCCTACGGGAACGCGTGGGGAAACCGTAGTCCTGGGGGCCGGTCCCGGCGTAGAGTGCCCGCGTACGCTGGCCCAGGGAGCCGGCGCGGCATCCGGTGGTGCCCTCGGCGGACTGGTCAGCGTTCTCGGCATCGTCGCGATCGTCCAGGGTGTCCTGGCCCTGGCCTTCGCGTATGGCGCGTGGACCCTCAAGCCGTGGGCTTGGACGCTCGGCATCGTCGCCTTTGGCATCTCGCTCGTGCTCGCGGTACTCGGCATGATCAACGGCGACTTCTCCGGCCAGATCATCTCGGCCGTCATTGCCGTCGCGATCCTGTACTACCTGTTCACGCCCCCGGTCAAGGCGGCCTTCGGGCGACCCGCCTGACCGACCCTCCGACGAACGAGCCGGCCGGCGCCCACCGGCCGGCACTTCGATTCCGGGCCGTATCGCGGTCGCCATCCCGGGTCGGCGAGGATGGCTCGCCACCAACCAGAGATGGGCCGCCGCCAACCTCGGCTAGGCTCGGCACGTGGCCCAGTCACCCTCCGCCGGCCCTTCGCTCGTCGACCTCATCGCGCGCGGCATCCTCGATGCGGAGCTGGCGGCTCTCGTGTGGGTCCTCGTGGACGGCCGCGTCCCGGTCGTCGTGGCGGCGCCGGCCGGCAGGCTGCCCCCCGGAAGTCAGCTGCTCATAGGGCTGCTGACATCGATCCGGCCTGACCTCGACGCAGAATCGCTCGGCGCCCCGCTGACGGCCGTGGGCGCGAGCAGCCTCGTGCGCGGGCGCCGAGCGGGGGGCGTGATCGAGGCCGGCTCACTCGGCGAGGTTCGGCAGCGCCTCGGGAGTGGGCCGCTGCCGCTGGACGACGACCAGCTCACCTTCCTCGGCTGCGTGCTCGTGCTGGGCGAGGCCAGTGCCGGTACGCGCGGACGGCTGCGCATCACCGCGGCGCACTACGTTCGGCCACTCGCCCGCGACGCGCACGGTCACTCGCAGCGACTGGACCCGGCCGTGCTGGCGACATGGGACGACCGGCTGGAGCGCTACGAGCACTTCGCGTGGGGGGTGCTGCCGGAGATCGCCGCCAGGCTCGGGCGGCGGGCCGGTGACCTCGAAGCCGACCTCCACCACCGGCGTGACGACCTGGCGGGCCTGGCGAAGGCGGGTGTCACGGCCCACGACGAGGTGCAGCGGCTCATCGCCGGCTACCGCATCCGCTACGGCGACGGCCACGGGGGGAAGGCCGTGGTGCCCGGGCTGGCTGCGCCTGCTCCTGCGGATCCGATGTCGCCGGAGCCTTCGGATCCGTCGTCCGCGGACGCGGACGACGGACATGGTCACGGCCCGCTGGATTCGCACGGTACCTGATCGCGCTGAACTTCGCCCTGTTCATCCAGACTCCGACCGTCAAGCAGATCATCGCCCTGACGACGGGCGGGCCACCGTCGGGCGCAGGAGCGGGCGCGGGAGCAGCGGCCGGCACCGGTGCCAGTGGGCATGGTGCCCCCGCTGGCCCAGGCGCCGGGGGCCCGCCGCCGCATCTCCTCCGGCTGATCAAGCGCGTTCAGCTGGGCGGCCTGTTCCTCATGGCCCTCATCGTGGCTATCGTGTTCCTGATGGTGGCCAAGCCCACGTTCTGATCGTTGACGATGATCGATCGAAGGAACTCGGCGAGAAGGCGTGCCTCGTCGCCGTTCATGCCCATCCGGCCGCCGCCGATGAGATCTTCGACGTCGATCTGAACGGCCTCCGCGGCATCCGCGCGGTGCCTGACCGAAGCGGCAGGCCGGTAGCCCCTGGCAAGGTCTTCCGGCCGGTCGATTCCGCCGACAAAGCTCCCGCGCGGCGATAATTGGCGGGATCGATCGCACGGTCACACTGACCGGACAGGAGTCCCGCCCATGCCGCACGTCGCGAGCTCCGCCGCAGACCTTCTCGAGCGCCTGCGCCCGGCCCTGCGGGTGGAGGGCGAGCGTGTCGTCATCGACGATGCTGCACGCGTCCGGGGCGACGCCATCCGGGACTTGGCCTGGACCGCCGCGTTCACCGAGGACCAGCCGACCGCCGAGGCCGCCCAGTGGCTTGTCTGGGAGGCGGCGCAGGAGCTCGGTGCCCGGTCGGCGAGCATCCACGAGCTGTACATGGCCCGTGCTCGCAACGAGGTCTCCGGCTTCACCGTGCCCGCGATCAACATCCGAGCCCAGGTGTTCGACATGGCCCGCGTGGCCTACGAGACCGCCGCGGCCGCCGAGGTCGGCGCCGTGATCCTGGAGCTCGCCCGGAGCGAGCAGACGTACACCTTCCAGCGTCCGATCGACTACGCGACGTCGGTTCTCGCCGGCGCCATCGCCGCAGGCTGGCAGGGCCCGGTGTTCATCCAGGGCGACCACTACCAGTTCAACGCCAAGAAGTACCTCGCCGATCCGGAGCCGATGACCGAGGAGATCCGGCGCGCATGCCGGCTCGCCATCGACGCCGGCTACCGGAACATCGACATCGATTCGTCGACGCTCGTCGACCTCGAGCTCGACGGCGAGGACGAGCAGCAGCGCGCCAACTACGAGCGGACCGCCGAGCTCGTCGCCCTGATCCGCTCCCTGGAGCCGGACGGCGTTACCGTGAGCATCGGGGGCGAGATCGGTGAGGTCGGCAAGGTCAACTCGACCGAGGGCGAGCTTCGCGCCTACCTCGATGGGCTGCGTCGCGAGCTCGGACGCGTGGCGCCGGGCGTCCCGGGGATCAGCAAGGTCAGCGTGCAGACCGGCACGTCGCACGGCGGCATGGTCATGCCCGACGGGACCGTGGGCACGGTCGCGGTGGACTTCGAGGTGCACCGCCGGCTCGGTGAGATCGCGCGCCGCGAGTACGGCCTTGCCGGCACGGTCCAGCACGGCGCGTCCACGCTACCCGACGAACTGTTCCACCGATTCCGCGAGGTCGAAACCGCGGAGATCCACCTCGCCACCGGCTTCCAGAACGCGCTCTACGAGCATTCCGCGTTCCCGAAGGAGCTCCTCGACGAGATCGAGCGGTGGCAGTTCGAGAACGCGCTCGACGAGCGCAAGCCGGACCAGACGGATCAGCAGTTCGTGTACACGACGCGCAAGAAGGCCATCGGCCCGTTCAAGCGCCAGCTGTGGGACCTCCCGACGAAGGACGCGATCCTCGCCGACCAGGCGAAGAAGATCGACTTCCTGTACCGGGAGCTCGGCGTCGTAGGCAGCCACGCGATGGTCGATCGCTACGTGCGGCCGGTGGAGTGGCATCGGCCGCTCCCGCCGGCGCTCGCGGCGCTCGCGGCGGCCACGGCGGGGGCCGAGACCACGTCCCGGAGCTGACGATGTTCGCGCCCCCACAGGGCGCGGACAGTGCATCGCGCTGCGGGCACGGCGGTCGCGACTCTCCGTTTCGGGCATGATGCGGGCGGAGGGACGCGGCATGGCCAGCCCGGAGGTCGAGGGGGAGCTCCACGGCGAGTTGCGCGACGAGCTCGTGCGCGAGTTGCGCGAGCTGCCGGATCTGGGCGACGGCGACCTGAGGTTCACGGCGCTGTCCGGCGGGATCACGAACCGAAATTTCCTCGTCGATGGGGCCCCGGGGGGCGCACGCTTCGTGGTTCGCCTGCCCGGCAACGCCACCCATTTGCTCGGCATCAGCCGCGATGTCGAGCACGCGGCGACCGTCGCGGCGGCCACGCTCGGTGTTGGCCCCGAGGTCGTGGCCTACCTGCCGCGCAAGGGCTACCTCGTCACCCGGTTCATCAAGGGCCGGCAGATCCCCGAGCGCGAGATGCATCAGCCGCAACGGCTGCGCGCCGTCGGCGCGACCCTGCGCCGGATCCATGATGGGCCGTCCGTCCCAGGCCTGTTCGAGCCCTTCCGGATCGTCGAGGCTTATCGCGCCGTGGCGCTGTCACGCGGCGTGGCCATCCCGCCCGAATACGACCTGGCCCAATCGATCGCGCGACAGATCGAGCTCGCCTGCCTCGCCGCCCCGGTCGAGCTGCGGCCGTGTCACAACGACCTCCTGAACGCGAACTTCATCGACGATGGCAGCCGCATCCGGATCGTGGACTGGGAATACGCGGGCATGGGCGACCCATTCTTCGACCTGGGCAACTTCAGCATCAACCACGAGCTCGACCCCGAGCAGGACGCGCTGCTCCTGGGGGCATACCTCGGCGACGAGGTGGAAGCGCGGCGCGAGCTCGCCGCGCGGCTCACGCTGATGCGCGTGATGTCCGACTTCCGGGAAGCGATGTGGGGCGTCCTGCAGCAGGGGATCAGCACGCTGGAGGTGGACTTCCGCGCCTACGCGGCGGAGCACTTCGATCGCCTGCTCGCGGCCGCAGCGCAGCCCGCCTTCGATCGCGCGCTGACCGAGGCAGCCGGAGGCTAGCGGCCAGCCCGCCGTCTCTCAGCGCGCCTCGTCCACGTCGGTCCACCATTGGCGCCGGTCGCCGACGCGGTCGCGCATTCGCCACGACAGCGGCTTGGGCTGCTGGTCGATGGCGCCCTTGAGGGCAGCCGTCGCATAGACCACGCACGCCCGCTGGTCCGGCAGGAGCTGCGGATACGCCCCGGCGATGGCGCGCACCTTCTCGAGGTTCATCGTCAGCGTGCGCCACAGGCCCCAGTCGTCGGCGCACAGCTGGGCGATCCGCCCGACGTCGATGACGTCGGCGTCGCCGACGCCCAGGTCGTGATCGAGCAGGAGCAGGGCCGTGTCGATGACGTCCTTCTCGTTCACTTTCACGATCTGGAGTTTCGAGACGAGGAGCTCGGCGAGAGGGATCGTCGGGCGGTCGGCCTCCAGCCGGCCCGCGAGCGGGATTCGGTGGCAGAACTCCAGTTCGTCGTAGAAGACGTCGAGATGGATCCGCGCCCCAGGCTTGTCGAAGATGGCGCGCCGACCCTCGGAGTTGATCGCCACCACGCGATCCTCGAGGTAGCCGAGCGCGACCATGGTCGCCGAGACCTTTCGGGCGTCCCGGCCGTAGGCGGCGAAGTCGATGTCGGCGTACGTCCGCTCGAAGCTCGGGATCAGGGAGCGCGACGCCGCGCAGTGGATCGCCACGCCGATCGAGCCGAGGACGCGGATCGGGGCACCGGCGACCTCCACCGCGTCGATGATCCGGGCCATCTCTCGCTCGAGCTCGCCGCGGTCGACGCCGACATCTTGCTGGTCGCGGGGCACGGCCGTGAGCTGACCTCCGATGGGTCGGACGCTTCGGGTGGACGGGATTGTAAGGTGCATGAGCAGGCGAGGCAGCGTTACCGTAGCGGGGCCGGGGCGGCGGAGGAGGGTGCGTGGAGCAGGCGCGCGTCGTGGTCATCGGCGGCGGAATCACGGGCTGCAGCGTTGCCTACCACCTCGCCGAGGCGGGCTGGACGGACGTTGTCCTGGTCGAGAAGGCCAGCCTGACCGCCGGCTCGACGTCGCAGGCGGCGGGGCTCGTCACCGCCTTCAACCCATCGAGCACGATGCTTGCGTGGCGGCGCTACTCGATGGAGCTGTACGGCCGGCTCGGTGTGTTTCAGCGCGTGGGCAGCGTGCGGCTGGCCTCGTCCCTGGAGCAGCTTCGAGAGCTGGAGCGAACGGCCAGCCGCGCACGCGGCGTGGGGCTGGACGTGGGCGTGATCTCGGCCGGCGAGGCGGGCCGGCTCTTGCCCGCGATCTCCCCCTCGTCGCTGTACGGCGCGGTCCACCTTCCGGGCGACGGCTATCTCGACCCGCACTCGGCGACCTTTGCCCTCGCCGACGCGGCCCGGGCGCTCGGCGTGCGGGTCCTGACGAACACCCGGGTCACGGGCTTCGAGCTGGGGGCGCGGCGCGAGATCCTGCAGGTGCTCACGGACCGCGGGCCCATCGTCACGGAGCTCGTGGTAAACGCCGCCGGCATGTGGGCCCCCCGGATCGCGGCGATGGTCGAGGCATTCATCCCGTCGACGCCGGTGGATCACCAGCACGTCGCCCTGCGCGGAGTGCCTGGTCACGAGCTGCCGGACGACATGCCCTGCTTCCGCGACCCGGACAACCTCGTCTACGGCAAGGCCGAGCACGGCGGCATGCTGTTCGGCGGCTATGAGGCCGAGCCTCGCGCCCGCTGGCTCGAGGGCGTCCCGTGGGAGCACGCGGCGACCTCCCTCGAGCCGGATTGGGTGAGGTTCCAGCCGCTCATGGAAGGCGCGATCCGGCGCTTCCCGTTTCTCGCCGACGCAGAAGCGGTCCGCCTCATCTGCCATCCCGACGCGATGACGCCCGATGCCAATCCACTGATCGGCCCGATGCCCGGGCTGGGTGGCTTCTGGGTAGCCGCGGGGCTGTCGCTCAACGGCTTCGGCGCCGGCGGCGGGATCGGCCGGACATTGGCGGGCTGGATCACGACCGGCGACCCCGGCGTGGATATCGCGCCGTACCGCGCCTGGCGCTTTGCGGACACGTATCGCGACGTCGAGTTTGCGGCCGCCCTCGCCCGCGAGACCTACGCCGACTACTACCGCCTGCGCTTCCCGTACGACGCGGACGTCGCGGGCCGTCCCCGCCGGCTCTCGCCCCTCAACGCGCGGCTGGAAGCGTCCGGCGCGGTCTTCGGGACGAAGGCGGGCTGGGAGCGCGCGGACCTGCACCGGCCGGGGCAGCCCTGGTCACGCAACGGCCGCCTGCCACGGGAGCGAGGGTGGGCGCGGCCCGACTGGTTCGATCGGGTGGGGGAGGAGCACCGGGCCGCCCGCGAGCGGGTCGGGCTCATCGATCTCACCTCGTTCGGCAAGATCGACGTCTCGGGGCCGGGCGCGCTCGCGCTGCTCCAGCGGGCGTGCGCGAACGACCTCGACCGGCCGCCCGGCTCGACCGTCTACGGCCAGCTCCTCGGCACGGACGGCGGCATTGTTGCCGACGTTACAGCCACGCGCCTCTCCCGAGACCACTTTCGCGTCCTCACGGGCTCAGGGTCCCTGGCGGCCGACCTGGGCTGGCTCGTCGCGCGCGCCGCCGACGACCCGCCGATCGCAGGCGTCGAGGTCCGCGACGCGACGGACGACTGGAGCGTCATCGGCCTGTGGGGTCCACGGGCCCGCGACGTCCTCGGCGAGGTGACGCTCGACGCCGTCGACGACGCTGCGCTCCCGATGCGGCAGGCGCGCGCGATCCGCGTGGGCCGTACGAAGGTCCTGGCGAGCCGGCTCAGCTATGCCGGGGAGCTGGGCTGGGAGCTGACGGTCGAGCCGGTGAGCGCGGTCGCCGTTTGGGACGCCGTCTACGACGCCGGTGCCGCGCACGGCATCCAGCCGATCGGCTACCGAGCCCTGGAGTCGCTCCGACTGGAGAAGGGCTATCGCTACTTCGGCGCTGAGCTGACCCCGCGCGAGACGCCGTTCGAGGCGGGACTCGGCCGGTTCGTCCGCGTCGAGAAGGGCAGCTTCGTCGGTCGCGACGCGCTGATTGCCCGACGAGCTGCAGAGCCGGAGGGACCCGGGCGCCGCCTGCGAACCCTGGCAATCGGCCCAGCCGACTGGGCGCCGGTGTACGGCGGCGAGGCGGTGCGCATCGGCGGCGAGGTCGTCGGGCGTCTCCGAAGCGCCACATTCGGGTACACCATCGGACGTACGCTCGGCACGGCCTATCTCCCACGTGACGTCGCGGAGGGCGTGTCGGTGGAGGTGGACGTATTCGACGGTCGCCTCGCCGGCGAGGTCGCGCCCGACGTGCCGTACGACCCGGCCGGCGAGCGGATGCAGGGCTAGGGAGGTTCACGGCAGATGCGCCTCTTCCGGAAGGGCCAGCGCGGGACGAAGATCTTCTACGCGACCGACGTCCACGGCTCAGAGCGGACCTGGAGGAAGTTCCTCAACGCCGCAAAGTTCTACAACGCGGACGTCCTGATCATGGGCGGCGACGTGATGGGCAAGCTCGCCATCCCCATCATCCGCGGCCCCGGGGGAGCGCACCGGGCGACGATCCACGGCCGCGTCGAGCGGGCCGACGACGAGGCCGGGGCTGCCGCTCTGGAAAGCCGCATCGCCGACCTCGGCTTCTACGACGTCCGGATGGACGAGGATGAATACCGCGCCACGCAGTCCGACCCGGCCGCAGTCGAGCGGCTCTTCGTCCGCCTTGCCACCGAGCGCCTCGCCCGCTGGATCGACCTCGCCGAGACGCGCCTGGCCGGCACGGGCATCCGCTGCTACGCGACCGGCGGCAACGACGACCTCACTGAGGTGATGGCCACCATGGACCGGCCGGACACGCACGCCTTCGTGGCCTGCGAGGACCGGACCGTGCCGGTCGACGACCAGCACGTGATGATCAGCATGCCGTATGTCAACCCAACCCCCTGGCGCACGCCGCGGGAGGCGGAGGAGCCGGAGCTCGCCGAACGCATCGAGCGCATAGCCGGTGACATGGCCGACCATCGTCACGTGATCTTCAACTTCCACGCGCCCCCGAAGGATTCCACGCTTGACACCTGTCCCATGCTCGATGCCACCACGGACCCGCCGTCGCAGATCGTCCGCGGCGGCCAGCCCGTGCTGTATGGAGCCGGGAGCAGTTCCATCCGCGAATCGATCGAGCGCCACCAGCCGGTCCTCGGCCTCCACGGTCACATCCACGAGTCCCAGGCTGCGGCGCGGATCGGCCGGACCCTGTGCGTCAACCCGGGCAGCGAGTACGGCGAGGGCGTGCTCCGGGGCTGCCTCCTCACGCTCACCGACGGTAAGGTTGATAGCTTCCAGATGACGGCCGGCTGACCGCCGGACAACGCAGCAACCCACGGAGCCGGCCGCCCAGCCGGCTCGTGCAACAGGGAGGTGCCATCGAGCGACGGGTCCATTCGGGTGGTTCTGAACCGCCGGCTTGATGCGCACGCGGCGGGGTTTGTCTCTTCGGGCATGGGAGGTGTTGGGATGGCAACTGCTGAAGCGACGATGCCAGAGGTCTTCGTGCGGAAGTCCTCGGGGCTCGTCCGGGTGATGTCTCCGCGATCGGCCTTCGTCTACAACGTGCTGACGATGGGGCTGATCTTCCCCTGGACCTATCTCTGGGCACCGGGGGCGCTCCCCGGTGGCCAGCTGGTCTGGGGAATCCTGCTCGCCATGGTCCTCGAGATCCCGATCGCGCTGGCGTACGTGTGGCTCTCAACGGCACTGCCCCGATCGGGCGGCGACTATGTCTTCCAGAGCCGCGTCCTCGGCGGCGGCATCGGGTTCACCCTCGTGTTCTCCGGCTTCGTGATCTGGATCCTCCAGTGGGTCGCGCTATCGGGCTGGCTGCTTGCCACGCTCGGCTTCGCACCGCTCTTCCTGGGCCTCGCCGCGTCCATGGGCAGCTCGCAGATGGTGGGCATCGCGACCTGGTTCACGACGCCCACGGGCATCCTGATCACGAGCGTCGCCAACGCGCTCATCGCAATGCTGATCCTGGTCTCGGGCTTCAAGAACTACGTCCGGCTCCAGCGCGTGATGTGGATCGCGATCATGCTGTCCTTCGGCACGATGCTCGTGGTGCTCGCAACAACCGCCGCGACCGCGGTGCCCGGCCGGCTCGACGCCTTCTCGTCCGCGATCGGGGGTTCGACGACGTTCACCGCCGACGCACGCGCCGCGGCCGAGGCAGCCGGCGTGACGCTGAATCCTGCGTTCAGCCTCATCGCGACCCTGCTCATCGCGCCCATCGCCTGGACCTCGCTCCAATGGGCGACCTACTCGGCGCAGCAGAATGGCGAGATCAAGTCGGCGGGCAACTTCCGCAGCCAGGCCTTGATCATCGTCGGCGCGCTCGTGCTCACCGGGCTCCTGCTCGCGCTCCTCGCGTTCGTCCTCGAGCGCGCGGTCGGCTCGGAGTTCCTGTACGTGGCCGGCGCGGGCTACTGGAGCGGCGTCGGCGAGGCCACGCTCGCCGGGTCGTACCTGTGGCCGAACATGATTGCGACGGCGATCGCCAACAACCCGATCGTGACCCTGGTGATCGCCTTCGGGTTCATCCTCAACGGCCACCAGATCGTCCACAACTGCTACATCGGCATGACCCGCGTCATGGTCGCGATGTCGCTCGACCGGCTCCTGCCGGAGATGGTCAGCCGCGTCTCCGACCGGCTGCGGACTCCCGTCAACGCTCACGTCATCTACTTCCTGGCCAGCCTGCCGGTCATCTGGCTGTACAACACCTTCGTGTTCACGCAGGCTGACGGCACGGAGACCTCGTGGGCCTCGCTCACGCTCGGCGTCACCTTTGCTTGCGGTTACGTCTTTGTGGGCACCGCGATCGCGGGCGCGCTGCTCCCGTTCCGGGCGAAGGCCCTGTATGAGGCGTCGCCGGGCTCCGCGTACAAGGTGGCCGGGATCCCGCTGGTGACGATCGTCGGTGCGATCGGCGCCATCGCCGGCGTCTGGTTCCTGTACCTGTTCCTGACCAGCGCCGAGCTGGGCCTCACGAGCGACCTCGCCTACTACGTCGTCGCGGGCATCCTGCTGTTCTCGCTCGGCTGGTACCTCGTGACGAAGTACGCCCGCCGCTCGCGCGGCATCAACGTGGACTACGCGTTCAAGGAGATCCCGCCCGAGTGACCGTCGGACGCGTCTGTGGGTGGAGCGGCCCGGGCGTCCAGCCCGGGTCGCTCGATTCACGACTGGTTTCCGTGCACCTCGATCAGGCGCCGGCCGTCTCGGTCAGCCAACGCCCGAAGTCCGGCCCGTCCAACGCCGCCGAGGCCCGGACCCAGCGTTCGGTCGCCCAGCCCCAGAAGTCGTAGTCGATAGGGGAGATCGCGGCCTGGATGGCAGCCCACAGGGTCCAGCCGACGTCGGACATGATCATCTGCAGGCGCATCCGGGCCAGCAAGGCCGGCGTGGCCGCGCCGAAGTACGCGGCGCACAGCTCCTCCTGGCGCGCGGCGCCGAAGCCCAGCTCCTGCGCGGTGTTGCCGAGCTCGAACGTGGGGTCGTTGTTGCCGCTGTACTCGTAGTCGACGATCCAAAGGCGCTGGCCGTCGTCGAGATAGTTCTCGGCAAGGAGGTCGTTGTGGCACGGAACAGTGGGTAGCGGGTTGGCTGCCAGCGCCGCCTCGATCTGGGCGAAAACCTGCATTCGGGTGCGGTACCCATCCGGAATCGCGATCGAACGCTCCTCGACGACGCGCAGGTAGCGCTCGGTGAGCCGGAACATGTCGAAGTCGTCTCGGAAGCGCGGGCCGGCATGGAGATTCCGGAGTGCCGTGGCGATTCGCGCCGGAGTACCGGCCTCGGCGAAGGCCGAGCTCGACATCGTCCGACCGTCGATCCACTCGAGAACCAGCGCCCCGCTCGCCGGCTCATGGTGGAGCACTTTCGCGCCGACGCCCGCCAAGGCGGCTGCGCGAGTGTTATGCAGCTCGTTCGCGCGATCCACCGCGAGGAGCTCGGTCGACGGGCCGGGCAATCGAACGAAGTGGGGGTGCCCGTCGACCTCGACCCGGAAGTTCTGGTTCGTCAGCCCGGCGGCAATCGGCTCGACCCGAATCTCGCTCCCGTCCCACCCCGGGACGCGCCGGACGACCTCGTCGATGCCCACGTGCCGAGACTAGCGCCCGGCAAAGGCGTCGGGCGAGCCGCTACGCTTCCAACTCGGGGGTGAGGGAGGAGCGAGGGCGCTTGGTCGAGCACGCGAGGGCGGTGGTCATCGGCGGCGGCGTCGGCGGGACGTCGATCGCGTACCACCTCGCCGAGCTTGGCTGGAGGGACGTCGTGCTCGTCGACCGGGCGGAGCTGACGTCGGGCTCGACGTTCCATTCGGCCGGCCTCGTCGGGCAGCTCCGGTCGACCACGACCCTGACCCGGATGATGATGTACGGGGCCGACCTGTATCGGCGGCTGACGGCGGAGACGAGCGTCGACGTGTCCTGGCACGAGGTCGGGTCGCTGCGGCTCGCGTCCTCGAAGGAGCGCCTGGAGGAGCTGCGGCGGCAGGCGGGCTGGGCGAAGACCTTCGGGCTGCCGCTCGAGCTCATCTCGCCGGAGGAAGCGCAGGCCCGGTTCCCGCTGATGTCGCTCGAAGGCGTGCTCGGGGCGGTGTGGCTGCCGACCGA
>Ga0183260_10000577_pt1 | contig 31053 bp, 31 predicted proteins | sample AntDrymUQ4972206_2_FD_129768 | JGI IMG/M metagenome (GOLD analysis project Ga0183260, IMG submission 129768) | Polar desert sand microbial communities from Dry Valleys, Antarctica - metaG UQ497 (22.06) (version 2) (version 2) | ecosystem: Environmental > Terrestrial > Soil > Desert | place...
ATCGCCACCCGGATGGTGGTCGAAGACGGGCGCTACTCCGGCGAGATCGGCTTCTATGCGTACGGCGCGAACAAGGCGACGGCGATGCGTGAGCTCGCCGAGCAGCAGGGCTACGACCTCGACCTGTCCTACGCCTACTCCGACTCCGAGACCGATGTGCCGATGCTCGCCGCCGTCGGTCACGCATACGCCGTCAACCCCGACCGTGCCCTGCGGCGGGTGGCGGCCGACCGGGGGTGGCAGGTGCTGCGGTTCAGCACCCCGGTCGAGCTGCGGGCCCGGCTGGGCCTGCGCTCACGCCCGGCCTACGTCGCGGTGCTCGGGATGCTGCTGCTGATCGGCGTTGTCGTGCTGATGCTGCGTCTTCGGCGGGCCTGGCGGCATGGCTGGCCACGATCGGTCGCCGCTCGGGGGCGCCGGCTGGCCGATGGGTCAGCTGGAGGCCGGCCCGGCGGGTCTGGAACTTCACGCCGCGCACCCCTTCCCCTCGGGCGCCGACAGGGGTAAAAGGGAACTGACAACTACAGACCGACACGGTGCACCGGTACCCACGCGGGATTCCCCTTCCTACAGGGCAGTCGCCAACGGGTCTGCCCGGGGCGACGATGACGAGAGTGCACGCTTGGTAGCCGGCCGCACCGTGCCAGCGATCGGCGCCACCTACGCGGTGGCGCCGTTCGCACGTCCTCGCCCCGAGCTCCCGCAGCGGGTCACCGCAGCGGGGCGCTCGCCACCCCGTACGAGTACGCCGCCGCACAGTGCAGCAGCCAATCCACCACCTGTGTGCTCGTCCCGCCGTCGCCGTAGCCGGCCAGTGCGGTCCGGTAGGCGCCGGGGGAGCGCGCGTGCCCTGCCTCAGGCACCGTCAGCGAGGCGGGGTCCACCCCCGCGTCGACGAGCACCAGCCGCTCGGCGGCGCGGGCCACCAGACCGTCCCGGCCGCTGAAGGCGTGTGCGCTCGCAACCTCTGCATGCACCACGGCGGCGAGCACCATCGCCGGCGCCGACGTACCGCGCAACACCAGCGTTCCAAGCGTCTGGAGCCGATCGGCACCGGCCGCCGCCGTGGGGCGTCCGCGGGCGGGGTCGCGGGGGTCGGCAGCCAGGCTGTGCAACCTTGCCAGTACCTGCACCGGGCTGCGCTGCCACACCGGCACCAGGCCCATGAGCTCCGACGACACCCGCAACGCCGCTTCCGCCTCGGCGTCGGTGCGTCCGGTGCGCAGATCTTCGAGGCTGCAACGGCTGCCCTCGAGCGTCGCGCTCGCCGCGGCACCGCACAGCAGCGACTCGACGGTGTCGCCCGGGTCGCTGCGGCGCAACCCCCGGTCGCGCAGCAGCACGTCCACGGCGTCGCGGGCCGCCGCCATCGCAGACGCAACCCCTTCGCGCATCGCCAGCCTTGCCAGCGGGTCGGCCGTCGGGTCGCCGCGCGGACGAGGGATCGCGGTCACGTCGGCGAGGCTACGACCTCCCCAAGAACGAACGATGGGACATTTCCATCCTCGGCACAGCGGTATGTCCCATCATCGGTCCGCGCCCGGTCGGGTCGGGTCGGCTAGCCTCGCGGACGATGGACGAGCGGCGGCGGGTCGAGCAAGCCCGCTCCTTCGGCTCCGTCGCGGACGTCTACGACCGAGCCCGTCCCACGTACCCCGACGCCGCCGTGCACTGGATGCTCGGGGAGCCGCCGCGCCGCGTGCTGGACCTGGGCGCCGGCACCGGTGCCCTGACCCGACCGCTGCTGACGGCGGGGCACGTGGTGCTGGCCATCGACCCGTCGATCTCGATGCTCACCCATCTTCGGCGTCGCGCCAACAGCGACCGGGTCGCGGCTGTCGCCGGTGCCGCCGAGCAGCTGCCACTGCGCGCCGACGCGGTCGACGCGGTGACGGTCGCCGCGGCCTACCACTGGTTCGACGAAGACCTCGCCCTGCCCGAGCTGGCCCGGGTGCTGCGACCGGGCGGTGTGCTGGCGATGACCTGGAACGTTCGCGACGAGTCGGTGCCGTGGGTGCGGCGCCTGTCGACGGTGATCGGCCACCAGTCCGAGCTGCCCGACCCGAGCGGCACCCTCGGGCTGTCTGGGCGGTTCGGGCCGGTGGAGTGGCAGCGGTTCCGGCTCTACCAGCCGGTCGACCGCGCCGGTCTCATCGACCTGGTCCGGTCGCGCTCGTACGTCACGGTGCTCGGCGACGCCGAGCGAGAGCGGCTGCTGGGGCGGGTCGGCACGCTGTACGACGAGGAGCGCGGCGACGCGCTCGGCCTGCAGATGCCCTACGTCACGCACTGCCTGCGCGCGCTGCGCCTCGACCGCTGACCAACGTGCAACGGGCCGGGCCTGTCGACCGTGTCCGGGTGATGCCGCTGCTGTTGCGGTGGTTGGATCCTGAGCACCCGGAGCCAGGCTCGTATCGTCGGTGTCGCCTCCGGGTTGTGACCACCGGCCAGACAGCGTCCGCGACCGAGCTCGCGGCCGCCGCATGACGTAGGAGAAGCCCATGCCCGGGAAGCGGCCCGCGTCGGGGGACCCGCAGGTGCATGTCGAGACGCGAGCCGCCTGGCGGGACTGGCTGGTCTCCCACCACGACGCCGGCCTTGGTGCCGCCGCCGCTCCCACCGGGGTATGGGCGGTGACCTGGCGCAAGCCGACCGGAAAACCCGCTCCCTCCTACGACGACCTGGTCGAGGAGGCGCTGTGCGTCGGCTGGGTCGACAGCATCGCCCGCAAGCTCGACGACGAGCGCACCATGCTCCGCTTCAGCCCCCGCAAGCCGGGCAGCGGCTGGTCTCGACCGAACAAGCTGCGCGTCGAACGCCTCGAGGCAGCCGGCCTGATGCTGGCCGCGGGAAAGGCGGCGGTGGCCCGAGCCGTGGCCGACGGAACATGGACGATGCTGGACGCCGTCGAGGATCTCGTCGTTCCGGACGACCTGGCCGCGGCGCTCGAGGCGCGCCCGCCGGCAGCCGAGGAGTTCGACGCGTTTCCGCGATCGGTGCGCCGCGGGATCCTGGAGTGGATCGTCCAAGCGAAGCGACCCGCGACCCGCGAGCGCCGGGTCCAGGAGACGGCCGAGCGCGCTCAGGCCGGCGAGCGAGCGAACCAGTGGCGGCAGCCCGGGGGGTAGCGTGGCCTGGCGTGCGGTTCCTCTATGGCGACGTTCCGGACCGGGACCTGACCTACAGCGACGTGTTCATGGTTCCCACCCGCTCGTCGGTGACCTCGCGCTTCGACGTGGACCTGCACACCGTCGACGGGGTGGGGACCACGTTGCCGGTCGTGGCCGCCAACATGACCGCGGTGTCCGGTCGCAGGATGGCCGAGACGATGGCACGTAGAGGCGCGGTGGCGGTGTTGCCGCAGGACATCCCGCTGGACGTCGTCGGCCGCGCCGTCGACGCCGTGAAGGCCGCGCACCCTGTCGTCGACACCGCCATCACCGTGTACCCGACCAGCACCGTCGGCGAGGCGTTGAGCCTCATCGCCAAGCGAGCCCACGGGGCGGTCATCGCCGTCGACGCCGGCATTCCGGTCGGAGTCATGACCGAGCACGACGGCATGGGCGCCGACCGCTACGCCCAGGTGCACGAGGTCATGACGCCAGACCCACTCACGCTGCAGGAGGGCGTCGAGCCGCGCGCTGCCTTCGACACGCTCACCGCCCGACACCTCGCCCTCGCCCCGATCGTGGCCGGCGACCGGCTCGTCGGCGTCCTCACCCGCATGGGAGCGCTGCGGTCGACCGTCTACACGCCGGCACTCGACCCCGATGGCCGACTCATGGTGGCCGCCGCGGTCGGCATCAGCGGCGACGTCGCGGCGAAGGTCAAGCAGCTACTCGCCCTCGGGGTGGACGTGCTGGTGCTCGACACCGCGCACGGCCACCAGGACCGCATGCTGGAGGCGCTGGTCGCCGCGACCACGGCGCGGGACGCCCACGCCAGCGGCACCGGGCGGCGGGTCCCCGTGGTGGCCGGCAACGTGGTGACCGCGGCCGGCACCCGGGAGCTGGTCGCCGCCGGAGCCGACGTGGTCAAGGTCGGAGTCGGTCCCGGCGCGATGTGCACCACCCGGATGCTCACCGGCGTGGGTAGGCCGCAGTTCTCGGCGGTGCACGAGTGCGCCGCCGCCGCTCGTGCGGACGGGGCTCACGTGTGGGCCGACGGGGGTGTCCGCCACCCGCGCGACGTCGCGCTGGCGCTGGCCGCCGGCGCCTCCAGCGCAATGATCGGGTCGTGGTTCGCGGGCACGTACGAGAGTCCCGGCGATCTCGCACTCGCAGCCGACGGGCGGCCGTACAAGGAGTCCTTCGGGATGGCGTCGGCCCGGGCCGTGAGCAGTCGCACCCGCGACGCGACCGGCTTCGAGCGGGCCCGCGCCGCATTGTTCGAGGAGGGCATCTCGTCGTCGCGGATGTACCTGGACCCGAGCCGTCCCGGAGTCGAGGACCTGCTGGACACCCTCAGCGCCGGCATCCGCTCGGCGGCGACGTACGCCGGAGCGCGCACCTTGACCGAGCTGCACGACCGGGCGGTCATCGGTGTGCAGAGCGCCGCCGGCTACGACGAGGGTCGCCCGCTGCACGCGAGCTGGTGACCCGCCCGAGACCGACGATGAGACGTTGCCGGTGCTCGGGCGACGGTTCTGTCTCATCGTCGGGGTGGCCGCGACGGCGCGGCCCGGACAGGATAAGCGCATGCTGACCCTCGACGAGGCCCTCGACCTGTGCGCCAAGGCCTGCGCCACGGCCGCCGAGACGGGGGTGGCGATGTCCATCGCGGTCATGGACCCCGGCGGCCACCTGCTCGCGCTGGCCCGTATGGACGGCGCCCCTTGGATCAGCGCCGACGTGGCACAGGGCAAGGCCTGGACGGCGGCTGCGTACGGCGCACCCAGCGCTGCCCAGAAGGACAAGATGACGCCGATGCCGAGCTTCGCCACCGCGGTCACCTTGATGACCCACGGCCGGTTCACCCCGCAGACCGGCGGCGTGCCGGTCTACCGTGACGGGGGGCTCCAAGGAGCAGTCGGAGCCAGCGGCGGAACCGGGGAGCAGGACGAGGCGGTCTGCTTCTCGGCGGTCGAACGGGCCGGCCTGAGCACCAGTCGGTGACAAGCGTGGGCTGGGCGACGCCTGGCGCCACCCCACCAAGTAGTCAGACGAACGGCGTCGCGGGACGCGGCTGCGGCTCCCCGTCGAGGACCATGTCGACCCGCTCGTCCTGGAAGCAGACCAGCCCGGCGACCTTCTGGCTCTCCGGCAGCGGCGCTTGATAGGTCCACGCGAGGTCCTCGTGGAGCGCCGCGCCCACCTGCACCGACCACCAGCTGGCTACCCCCTTGTACGGGCAATGGCTCGTGGTCTCGGACCGGCGCAGCAGGTCGGTACGCACGTCTGGCAGCGGCACGTAGTAGCGCGGGATCAGGCTGGTCTCGAACAGGATCCGCGGTCGTGCCGAGTCCGCCAGCGTGACACCGTCGAGCTCGACCCGTACGCGCCGGGAGCTGGCCAGGATGTCCACCCGCTTGTACGGGTCGCGCGGGTGGACGTAGACGGGCTCGTCCTCCTCCAGCCACTGGTCCATCGCCCCCCACTCGATCCGCACCAGGTCGCGCAGCGCGGACAGAGGCGAGTCCGGGTAGGTGCGCGCCGCCGCCTCGAGAGCGCGCCCGGTGACAGCCAGGTCGAGAACGTGACCGGCACCGCGCGCCGGGTCAGGCTCCACCCGGCCGGTGTCGACGAGCTCGGCGCTCACGTCGGTGAGCGGCAAGTAGTACGTCGGGTAGCGCGGGTGCTCCCACACCAGCACCGCCGCCCGGCTGTCGAGGACCGCGACCCCATCGACCAGCGCACGTACCCGCTTCGGCGAGCGTTCCAGGCGCACCGACTCCGCCGGCTGGTTCATTGGCGAGCTCCTTCTGGTACGCAGCGATGTCGCCGCTCGGTGGCGGGGCGAGCCGGCCAGGTAGAAGGGGTCCGACGGCTGCGGATCGGCCAGCCTCGGGTCGCCTACGAGTCGGGTCTATCACGACGATCCCCTGTCCTGGCGCCACCAAGACCCCGGCGCGGGGCGGCCGATGACACGGAATCGACCGCGCCCGGGGAATGAGGTCGCACCCATCTCGGCGTCGGCGATCCTTGCCGGATGGGCCGGGGCCGCTCAGTCCGCTGACGCGCACCCGGACGGCGCGGCGGTGGTGATTCTGCGGTGGGTGGTCGCGGGACGCGCCTCGCGCGACTACTCTGCTCGGCGCGGGGCCGGGCCGAGCAGACGAGGTGAGCGACGTGGAAGAGGTCTCCACACAGCAGCACGAGGCCTACCAGCGCATCCACGGCAGCGAGAAGTTCGCCCTACTCCGCACCCGCTACCGCAGGTTCGCCTTCTCGGCCACCGTCGCCTTCATGACGTGGTACCTGCTGTACGTGCTGATGTCGTCGTTCGCCGTCGACTTCATGGACAACCTAATCGTGGGCAACATCAACATCGCCCTGGTGTTCGGACTGCTGCAGTTCGTCACCACGTTCCTGCTCGCGTTCGTCTACAGCAAGTACGCCGCCAGCCAGCTCGACCCCATCTCCACCGATCTCCTTGCCGAGTACGACAAGGAGGACGGCCGATGAGCGACCAGACCCTGACCATCCTGCTGTTCCTGGTGGTTGTGGCGATCACGATCGGCATCACCATCTGGGCCAGTCGCGAGACCAAGTCCGCGGCCGACTACTACGCCGGCGGTCGCCAGTTCAGCGGGCTCCAGAACGGCCTCGCGGTCTCCGGTGACTACATGTCGGCCGCGTCGTTCCTCGGCATCTCCGGTCTGATCTCGACCGTCGGGTACGACGGGTTCCTCTACTCCATCGGCTTCCTGGTGGCCTGGCTGGTCGCGCTGCTGCTGGTCGCCGAGCTGCTGCGGAACTCGGGCCGCTACACCATGGCCGACCAGCTGGCGTATCGGATGCAGCAGCGCCAGGTGCGCACCGCCGCCTCGGTGTCGACGGTCGCGGTCTCGATCTTCTACCTGCTGGCGCAGATGGTCGGCGCTGGCACGCTCGTCGTCCTGCTGCTCGAGGTGGAGGAAGGGCTGATCAAGAACCTGGTCATCGCCGGGGTCGGTGCGCTGATGATCTTCTACGTCACGGTGGGCGGCATGAAGGGCACCACCTGGGTGCAGATCGTCAAGGCCGTGCTGCTGATGTCAGGCACACTGCTCATCACTGTCCTGGCGCTAGCGGAGTTCAACTTCAACATCTCCGAGATGCTCGGCCAGGCAGCCGAACAGTCCGGCGAGGGCAGGGCATTCCTGGAGCCCGGGCTGGCTTACGGCGCCACCACGACGGCCAAGATCGACTTCATCTCGCTGGCGCTGGCGCTGGTGCTGGGCACGGCCGGCCTGCCGCACATCCTGATCCGCTTCTACACCGTCCCGACCGCCAGGGTGGCGCGGACCTCCGTGCAGTGGGCGATCACCCTGATCGGCATCTTCTACCTGATGACGCTGGTGCTGGGCTTCGGTGCGGCCGCCCTGGTCGGCACCGACCAGATCGCCAGCGTGGACCCTGCGGGCAACCTCGCCTCGCCCTTGCTCGCCGAGGCGGTCGGCGGTGGCGAAGGGTCCACCGGCGGCGCCATCCTGCTGGCGCTGATCGCGGCCGTGGCCTTCGCGACCATCCTGGCGGTGGTGGCCGGGCTGACGCTCACCTCGGCCTCGTCGGTGGCGCACGACCTGTACGCCAGCGTGATCCGCAAGGGCCGGATGACCGAGCAGGACGAGGTCAAGGTGGCAAAGATCGCCGCCGGTGTCATCGGCGCCGTCGCCATCGGGCTCTCCATCCTTGCCCAGGACCAGAACATCGCGTTCCTGGTCGCGCTGGCGTTCGCCGTCGCCGCCTCGGCCAACCTGCCGTCGCTGCTCTACAACCTGTTCTGGAGACGCTTCAACACGCGCGGCGCGGTGTGGGCGATCTACGGCGGTCTGGTCTGCTGTGTCGGGTTGGTGATCTTCTCGCCGGTGGTGTCCGGCCCGACGACCGGCACCGCCCTGTTCCCCGACAGCGACTGGTCGTACTTCCCGCTCAGCAACCCGGGCATCGTCTCGATCCCGTTCGGCTTCCTGATGGGCTACCTCGGCACCGTCACCGCGCGAGAGCCGGCGGCGGAGGAGCGCTACCCCGAGCTGGAGGTGCGCTCGCTCACCGGCGCCGGATCGGAGACCGCCCACCACTGACGCACCAGCCACGGCACGACAACTCAGCAGTGGTCGGCTTGCGGGCGGGTGCCGACGGCGGTTGGCTGCCGATAACGACCCATCACCGCACGTACGCCGGACGAAGGAGTACCCGTGAGCGACGAGACCACCGAAGATCAGGGCCTGTCGAACCTGCAGACCGAGAGCCGCAGCTTCGATCCGCCGGAGGACCTCGCCGCTAACGCGAACGTCAAGGCCGACGAGTACGAGCAGGCCGACGCCGACCGGCTCGGGTTCTGGGAGAAGCAAGCCGAGCGGCTGTCGTGGGGCAAGCACTGGGACCAGGTGCTCGACTGGGAGGACCCGCCGTTCGCCAAGTGGTTCGTCGGCGGCACGCTCAACGCCGCGTACAACTGCGTCGACCGGCACGTCGAGAACGGTCTCGGTGACCGGGTCGCGCTGCACTGGGTCGGCGAGCCCGACGACGACACCCGCACGTTCACCTACGCCGACCTCAAGGACGAGGTCTGCAAGGCCGCCAACGCGCTGACCGAACTCGGGGTGAAAGAGGGCGATCGGGTCGCGATCTATCTGCCGATGATCCCCGAGATCGTCATCTCGATGCTGGCCTGCGCCCGGATCGGGGCCCCCCACACCGTAGTGTTCGGCGGGTTCACGGCCGAGGCACTGGCGACCCGGATCGACGACCTCGGCTGCGAGATCGTCATCACCGCCGACGGTGGGTACCGCAAGGGCAAACCGGGTCCTCTGAAGCCCGCGGTCGACGACGCCGTCAGTCGCTCGGACAGCGTCCGAACGGTGCTGGTCGTCAAGCGCACCGGTCAGGACGACGTCGAGTGGAACCACGACCGGGACAAGTGGTGGCACGACGTCGTGGACGGGCAGTCGACCGACCACGAGCCGCACGACTTCGACGCCGAGCACCCGCTGTACGTCATGTACACCTCCGGCTCGACCGGCAAGCCCAAGGGCATCCTGCACACCACCGGCGGCTACCTGACGCAGGCGGCTTACTCGCACTGGTCGGTGTTCGACCTGAAGGCCGACAAGGACGTCTACTGGTGCACCGCCGACATCGGCTGGGTCACCGGGCACAGCTACCTCGTCTACGGCCCGCTGCTCAACGGCGCCACCTCGGTGATGTACGAGGGCACGCCGGACACGCCGAACAAGGGCCGTTGGTGGCAGATCGTGCAGGACTACGGCGTCACGCTGCTCTACACCGCGCCGACGGCGATCCGTACGTTCATGAAGTGGGGGCCGGAGATCCTGGACGACTACGACCTGTCGAGCCTGCGCGTACTGGGCTCGGTCGGTGAGCCGATCAACCCCGAGGCGTACGTCTGGTACCGGCACTACGTCGGCGGCGACAAGGCGCCCGTCGTCGACACCTGGTGGCAGACCGAGACCGGCGCCATGATGATCAGTCCTCTTCCGGGTGTCGCCGCCGGCAAGCCGGGCTCGGCGATGCGGGCGCTGCCCGGCATCAGCGCAGACGTGCTGGACGACGCTGGTGAGCCGGTGCCCAACGGATCCGGCGGGTACCTCGTGCTCACCGAGCCGTGGCCGGCGATGATGCGCACGCTGTGGGAGGAGCCCGAGCGGTTCAAGGAGACCTACTGGTCCCGCTTCCCGGGTCGCTACTTCGCCGGCGACGGCGCGAAGAAGGACGACGACGGTGACATCTGGCTGCTGGGCCGGGTAGACGACGTCATGAACGTCTCGGGCCACCGGATGTCGACGACCGAGATCGAGTCAGCCTTGGTGTCGCACGAGAAGGTGGCCGAGGCGGCGGTCGTGGGCGCTACCGACGAGACCACCGGCCAGGCCGTGGTGGCGTTCGTGATCCTCAACGAGAAGGCCGGTGACGGCGGCTCGGAGATCGTCGATGAGCTGCGCAAGCACGTCCGCAACGAGATCGGCGCGGTCGCGAGCCCGCGGTCGATCATGGTGGTGGCCGAGCTGCCCAAGACCAGATCGGGAAAGATCATGCGCCGGCTGCTGCGCGATGTCGCCGAGAACAAGGACGTGGGGGACGTCACGACGCTCGCCGACTCCACGGTCATGGACCAGATCAAGGGCGGGATGGAGTCGACCAACACCGACGACGAGTAGCCACTGGCAGCGCACGGCTTCGGCGCAGATCCGCGGTAGGCCGACCGACGAGCGGGGCGGTGGGGCAGCACCTAAGGTTGGCTGCGCCCGTACGTGACGGCGAAGGGAAACCGATGTCCGCGCACCCCAGCACCGAGCCGACAGGGGCGTCGGCTGCCCGGCCGGCAGGGCAGCCCGCCGGCTCGCACCGGGCCGAACCGGTGGTCGACGAGCCGACCGTCGGTCGCCTGGTCTCCGACGCCAGCAAGCACCTGTCGACGCTGATCCGGTCCGAGATCGCGCTGGCGAAGTCGGAGCTCAAGGTCAGCGTGACCGCCGGCGGGATCGGCGCCGCCCTGCTGGCCGTCGCCGGGGTGCTCCTGCTGCTCGGCGTGGTGATGCTGTCGGCAGCGTTCGCCTACGCGCTGATCCGGTGGTTCGACATCGGCCCCGACTGGGCCTTCCTGATCGTGTTCGGCGTCTACCTGCTGCTCGCCGTGATCTTGGCGCTGGTGGCGGTGCGGCGCTTCCGCAAGGTTTCCGCCCCGCAGCGGACGATCGACACCACCAAGGCGACCGTGGCGACGCTGCGGCGCCGATGACCTCGGGTCAGGCGCACTCACCGGTCGACACCACGCCGGCTGCGCGGGCGCCGCGGGCGGCGGACCTGGCGACCTGGTCGGCAGTGAGCGCATATCCGGTCTGACCGTCGGCGACGGACGCGGCGAAGACCACGCCGTACACCCGGCCGGCACCGGACACCAGCGGGCCGCCGGAGTTGCCCGGCCGCACCGACGAGCGCACCGAGAACACCTCTCGTTCCGAGGTGTCGCCGGCGTAGATGTCCGGGCTGCGCAGCCGCTGTTGGGCGCGGATGCGCGCCGGTGTGGAGGTGAAGGGGCCGTTCTCGGGATAGCCGAGGACGGCTCCCCCGTCCCCGGCCCGGCCGGACCGGTCGAAGCGCAGCGCCGGTACGTCGAGGCCGTCGACGGCCAGCACGGCCAGGTCGAGGTCCGGGTCGAACAGCACCACCGCTGCCGGTGCCTGGTCGCGACCCACTCCGACCGCAAGGCTGGACACGCCGGCCACCACGTGCGCGTTGGTCATCACGCGGCCGGGCGCGTAGGCGAACCCGGAGCCCGCCAGGGTGCGACTGCACTGCTCCGCCTCGCCGACGATCCGGACGACGCTGGCGGCGGCGCGGCGTACATCGGGGTCACGAGAGACTGCCCCGTCGGGTGGAGGCACCGGGACGACCCGCTCCGCGACGAACGGCTCGAGGAACCGGGGGAACAGGTCCGACCCGACCAGCTCGTCCAGTGCTCCCAGCAGGTCCGCAGCCGCGTCCGGCACCGCGTCATCGACCTTGGACAGCACCAGTGAGGAGCGCACCTGATCGCCGAGCCACGGCAGCCGGGCACCACTGACCACGTAACCCAGCGCCCACACGATGAGCAACGCGGCCCCACGACCGTCAAGGCCGCGCCCCCCAGGGCGTCGACCGCCCTGGCCGGCCGCCACCGCACCCGAGAGCGGACCAGCCCGCCGACGAACGCCCCCAAGGCTTGGCCGAACGACGCCAGCAGCAACACCCCGCCCAGCGCCCCGAGGCTGACCGCGAGCGAGTCGGTCACGTCTGCCAGCACCAACGGCACCGCGACGACCCCGGCTGCCCCGCCGAGCACCAGCCCGATCGTCGCCGACGCACCGACCAGGAAGCCCTGCCAGTAGCCGGACGCCGCATAGCCGACCAGGACGGCGACCAGCACCAGGTCGAGCGGGTTCATCGGCGCTCCCACGAGACCGCACCCGGCGCCGCCACCGTACGGGCGGGGTCCCACGGCCGGGCGAGATCGGCGTGCCACAGCAGCCGGTCGACGACGCCGGCAGTGAAGCCCCACAGCACCAACGGCTCCGCGCCGTCCGGGTGGTCGATCTCGAACCCCGGTCCGCGCCAGCCGAGTGGATGCACCACGGTGACCCGTCGCCCCGGGTCCACCAGGTGCGCCAGCGGTACCCGCAGCACCGCGGCGACCTCGACCGGGTCGACCACGCCGACCGGGGACTGCGCCCGCCACCAGCCGAGCACACAGGTCACCGCGTAGTTGCTCGGCGGCAGCCACAGTGCCGGCAGCTCGGCGAGCACGTCCACGCCCGCGGGGTCGAGGCCGATCTCCTCCCGTGCCTCCCGCAGCGCGGTCTCGACCGCCCGTTCCGCCCCGTCCGCGGCGCCGCCGGGAAAGGCCAGCTGGCCGGCATGCGAACGCATGCCGTGCGCGCGTTCGATGAGCACCAGGTCGGGGCCGGCCGGCTGCTCACCGAACAGCAGCAGCACCGCCGACCGCCGCGCCGACCGCGGCGGCTCGGGCTGGGGCACCACCCGCGACAGCTCGGCGGCGGTCAGGTTCTCGGTGGCGGTGACGATGGCTGTCAACCACTGCGGCCGGTCACCCGCAAGCGCCGGCTCGACCGAGGTCACGGGCGGATCCCGAGGTGCGCGTCGACAGCGTCGGCGAGCTGGTCGTACGAGGTGAACTCCTGTGCCAGCACCGACGCGACCCGGCCGTCCCGGTCGATGAACACCGTGGTCGGTATCGCAGACAACCGCAACGGCGCCCGCACCTTGCCGTCGACGTCGGCTACCAGCGGGTACGTCACGCCTGCCCGCTCGGCCAGCGCCAGCGCGGCGGCAGGCTGGGCGTCCTCGAAGTCGACGCCGAGGACGTCGACGCCCTCCTCGTGCAACCGGGCGAAGTACGGCAGCTCCCGGCGACAGGGCTCGCACCACTGCGCCCACATGTTGACGACCAGCGGTCCGCGCAGCGAGGACAGCTCGACGTCCGGGCCGCCGCCCAGGCAGGGCAAGCTCAGCTCTGGCAACCCCCCGCCGCCAGCAGAGCCCCCACCCGCCTCTGCTGGCCGCGTACACCTGGCGATACCTGCTGCCGCGCGCTGGGCACGCAGCTCGGGGGTGTCCACGTCGACGCTGGCGGCACCGGCCAGCACCTTGACCGACGGCGCCTCAGGTGCCGGCGCCCCGTCGCCGGTGCACCCCGCCAGCAGTAGCGTCGCCGCCGCTGCTGCGGCCGCCACCGCCACCCGGTAGGTCACGCCCGCCCGCCAGGCTTGACCAGTCCGGTCGCGACGTCGGGGTCGGTCGGTCCCTCGCCGAACGCCGGGCACCAGTGCCCGACCGGGCAGGCGCCGCACGCCGGTCGCCGCGCATGGCACACCCGCCGACCGTGCCAGATCAGGTGGTGGCACAGCATCGTCCAGTCCCGCTTGGGGAACAGGGCGCCGATGGCGTGCTCGACCTTGACCGGGTCACCGTCTCTCGTCCAGCCGAGCCGGCGCGACAGCCTCCCCACGTGGGTGTCCACGGTGATGCCGGGCAGTCCGAACCCGTCGCCGAGCACCACGTTGGCCGTCTTGCGACCAACGCCAGGCAGGGACACCAGGTCGTCCAGCCGCGGCGGCACCTGGCCGTTGAAGCGGTCGAGCAGCGCGGCCGACAGCCCGAGCAGCGCGCTGGTCTTGGCCCGGAAGAAGCCGGTCGGCTGGATGATCGACTCCAGATGTGCCCGATCGGCAGCGGCCATCGCCCGGGCGTCGGGGTAGGCGGCGAACAGGGTCGGCCGCACGGAGTTCACCCGCCGGTCGGTCGTCTGCGCGGACAGGACGGTGACCACCAGCAGCTCGAACGCGCCGTCGAAGTCCAACTCGATGCCCGCGTCGGGATAGGCCTCGGCCAGCACCCGATTCACCTTGCGGGCCCGGCGCACCAACGCGGTCGAGGGTGCCGGCACCTGTGCGGACGAGGCTGCGGGTGGCACGTCCGCCAGCGTACGTGCGGCTGGACCGACGCTACGCTGCGCCTCGTGGACGACGACGTGCTCCGGCAGACACCGCTGTTCTCCGGGTTCGACGACGAGGCTATCGGCGCGCTGCGTACCACGATGACCGAGTCGGCGTTGGCGCGGGGCGAGGTGCTGTTCCGGGAGGGGGACTCCGGCGACTCGCTCTACGTCGTGCTGGAGGGCAAGTTCAAGCTGGGCAAGACGTCGTCCGATGGGCGGGAGAACCTGCTCGCCGTGCTGGGCCCCGGGCAGATGTTCGGTGAGCTGTCGCTGTTCGACCCCGGCCCACGATCGGCCACCGCGACCGCGGTGACCGACGGCCGCCTGGCCACCCTCGGGCACCTCGCCCTGCAACGTTGGCTGGTTGACCGCCCGGACGTCGCCCGCGGGCTGCTCTTCCAGCTGGCGCACCGGCTGCGCCGGACCAGCGAGGTGGTCGGCGACCTCGTCTTCTCCGACGTCCCGGGTCGGGTCGCCAAGGCGCTGCTGGACCTGTCCACCCGTTTCGGCCGGCCCACCGACGACGGCATCCGGGTGCACCACGACCTGACGCAGGAGGAGCTCGCCCAGCTGGTCGGCGCGTCCCGGGAGACGGTCAACAAGGCGCTGGCCGACTTCGCCCACCGCGGCTGGCTGCGGCTCGAACCGCGCTCGGTGGTGCTGGTCGACGTCGAGCGGCTGCGACGCCGCTCCCGCTGAGAGTGCTCACGACATGGCTGTGAGCGTCGACCTCAACAGCGACCTCGGTGAGTCTTTCGGCCGCTGGCGGCTCGGCGACGACGAGGCGATGCTCGCCCTGGTGTCCAGCGCCAACGTCGCGTGCGGGTTCCACGCCGGGGACCCGCCCACGTTGCGCCGTGCCTGCGCCGCCGCTGCGGCGCGTGGGGTGCGCATCGGCGCACAGGTGGGATACCGCGACCTGGCCGGCTTCGGCCGGCGCTTCATCGATGTACCAGCGGCCGATCTGGCCGACGATGTGGTCTACCAGCTCGGTGCGCTGGACGGCTTCGCCCGGCTCGCGGGCGAGCGGGTGCGCTACCTCAAGCCGCACGGCGCCCTGTGGCATGCGGTGATCGAGCACGAGGAGCAGGCCGGCGCCGTGGTCCGGGCGGTAACGGCGTACGACGACGGGCTGGCGGTGCTCGGCGCGGACGGCTCGGCCCTGCTGGCCGCCGCCGAGCGCGCCGGGCTGCGGTGCGTACGCGAGGCGTTCGCCGACCGGGCGTACACCGCGGACGGTCGCCTCGTACCTCGCAGCCAGCCGGGTGCTGTTCTCGACGCCGACCCCGCCGAGGTGGGGCAGCGGGCACTGGCGATGGTACGCGAGGGGGAGGTGGCGGCGGTGGACCTCGGCTCGGGGGGTGACCCACCTGGTGCGCGCGCGAGGCTGAGCTTCGAGTCGCTGTGCGTGCACGGAGACTCCCCCGGGGCGGTGGCGACGGCCCGGGCGGTACGCGACGCACTGATGACCGCCGGGATCGACGTCCGGCCGTTCGCATGAGCGGCGGCACGCCGACGTCCGCCGCTGGCCGGCGGTTGCAGGCGTACGGCGACCGTGGGGTGCTGGTGGAGGCCGAAGCCCTGGCCGACGTGCTGCGGCTGGGAGCCGCCCTGCGGGCGGCCCGGTCGGCGGGCCGGCTCCCGGGGGTGGTCGACCTGGTCCCGGCCGCCCGGTCGGTGCTTGTCATCGCCGAGACACCGGGTGCGCAAGCCGCGGTCGCCGGGGCGGTGACCGCGGCGCTGGACCGGGGCGGCGCCCAGGGCACGGAGGACCCGGCTGCCGAGCACGCCGCCAGCGACTTCGCTGAGGTGGAGGTGGCGGTGCGCTACGACGGTCCTGACCTCGACGACGTGGGTCGGCTGACCGGTCTGGGCGCCCGCGGGGTGGTCGAGGCGCACTCGTCGACCCGTTGGGTGGTCGCCTTCGCCGGGTTCGCGCCCGGCTTCTGTTATCTGGTGGACGCCGATCGAGGCGAGCAGTCCCCGCTGGCGGTGCCGCGGCGGGACGAGCCGCGGACGTCGGTGCCGGCTGGTGCGGTCGGGCTGGCCGGTGAGTTCAGCGGCGTCTATCCGCGGTCGTCGCCTGGCGGCTGGCAGCTGATCGGCACCACGTCGGCCCGGTTGTGGGACCTCGACAGGGACCCGCCCGCTTTGCTGCAGCCCGGTGGCCGGGTGCGCTTCGTCGACGAGGGTGGCTCAGCCGGCGGCTTCTCGGAGGCTCCGGCGTGAGTGATGCTGGTGCGCAGCCCGCAACGCCGGCGCTCGAGATCGTCGAGGTGGGTGCGCAGGCGCTGGTGCAGGACCTCGGGCGGGACGGGTTTGCCGGCGTCGGTGTGACGCGCTCGGGGGCCGCCGACCGGGAGGCGCTGCGGCTGGCGAACCGGCTGGTCGCCAACGCCGAGAACAGCGCCGGCATCGAGATCCTGCTGGGTGGGTTGACCCTGACCGCGCTGCAGCCGGTGACTGTCGCGCTCACCGGTGCCGTCGCTGCGGTGACTGTGGACGGGCGCGGAGCAGGTGTCGGCGCGCCGGTGCGTGTGCAGGCCGGCGCGCGAGTGTCGATCGGGGTCCCGGAGACCGGGCTGCGTACCTATCTGGCCGTACGCGGCGGCATCAGCGTCGGCGAAGTTCTCGGGTCGCGCGCCACCGACACGCTGGCCGAGCTGGGTCCGGCGCCGTTGCGGGCCGGTGACCGGCTGCCCGTCGGTCCGCCTCCCCTGGCGCAGCCGGTGATCGACCTGGCGCCGGTCACCGCGCTGCCGTCCGGGGAGGTGGTCCTGCAGGCGGTACCCGGTCCGCGCGACGACTGGCTGGACGGCGGTCTCGCCGCGCTGGCAGCTGCGCAGTGGACGGTGTCCGACCGCGGTGATCGGGTTGGCCTGCGGCTCAGCGGAGCACCGCTGTCCCGGTCAGAGGCGTACGAGGGGGTTGAGGCCCCCACCGAGGGGATGCTGCGCGGGGCGGTGCAGGTGCCGCCTGGCGGGGAGCCGGTGCTGATGCTGGCCGACCATCCGGTGACCGGGGGGTACCCGGTGGTGGCGGTCGTCGTCGACGCGGACTGCGACCGTGCGGCTCAGCTGCGTCCGGGGCAGCGGGTGCGGCTGCGGCTGCTGCCGCGTCCCCGGTGGTGAACCCGGTGGTGAGCCCGGTGGTCAGCCGGGTGGGGGCGCAGAGCGCAGTGGGGGTCATGAGCCGGTACGCAGGTACTCCAGCTGGGCGGCGACCGACATCTCTGCGGCGGGCCACAGCACCGGGTCGACCTCGGCGTAAACGCTCTTCACGACCGCCCGCGGCGTCGTCAGCCCGGCCGCCACCGCCTCTCGCACCTGCTCCAACCGCTCGCGCCGGTGCTTGAGGTAGCCGTCGAGCACCGCGAGCGCGTCGTCCAGCACCGGCCCGTGCCCCGGCAGCACCCGCGTCACCTGGGCGTCCTCAACCAGGTCCCGCAGCCGGCGCAGCGACCCGAGGTAGGGGCCAAGGGCTCCGTCGGGGTGCGCCACCACGCTGGTACCGCGCCCGAGCACCGTGTCCCCGGTCAGCACCGACCGGTCACCGGGCAGCACGAACGACAGCGAGTCGGACGTGTGCCCCGGGGTTGCCACCACCCGCAGCTGCAGGCCGTCGACCTCGACGACGTCGCCGCCGGCCAGGCCCTCGTCTCCGAGTCGGTGCGCCGGGTCGAGGGCACGTACGCCGCAACCCGACGACTCCGCGAACGCTCGGGCGCCCTCGGCATGGTCGGCGTGGCGGTGCGTCAGCAGCACCACCGCCACCGCACCAGCCTGCCGGGCGACCTCATGCAGGTGGCCGGGGTCCAGCGGTCCCGGGTCGACAACGACCGCCCGGGCACCTGCAGTGGCGCGCAGCACCCAGGTGTTGGTGCCGTCCAGGGTCATCGGCCCCGGGTTCGGTGCCAGCACGCAGGTCGCGTACGGGTCGACGGCGCCCCCCGTCCAGCCAGCGGTCATCGTGGCGGTCCGATTGGATCGGCGCCCGCCTCGCCGGTCTCCTCGCCGGTCGCCTCGCCGGTCGCCTCGCCGGTCTCCAGCCACATCCGACCGCCGTCCACCACCAGCCGCGGCTCGACCGGGGCGATGGTGCGGGCCGTGGCCGCGGCCAGTGCGTCCGCCGCCCGGTCGAGCCGGGCGACGTCCTGGCAGGTGCGCAGCGTCGGGGGCAGCATGGCGAGCCGGCCCGCCTCGACCGCCGCGACGGCGTCGCCCGCACGCATCCACGCGACGGTCTCGGACTCGCTGGACACGTCACGGGTGCGCTGGCCGGCCGGCAGCGCGGCAACGAAGAACCGCGTGTTGTAGCGACGGGGCTCGAAGTCCGGAGTCACCCAGTGCGCCCACGCCGCGAGCAGGTCGGCGCGCAGCACCAGCCCGCGACGGGCCAGCACCGTGGCCAGCGAGACGTCCTTGGCGACGAGTGCACGTCGATCCGCCTCCCAGTCGTCACCGGTCGTGTCGGCGACAACCGAGCCGCCGTCGGGGCCGGCGAGCAGCACCGCAGCCTCCTCGAACGTCTCGCGTACGGCGGCGCACACCAGTCCCAGGGCGGTAGGTGGGTCGCACCCGAGCCGGCGCGCCCACGCGTCCGGGTCAGGGCCGGTCCACGACGCGGAGTCGACCGACGACTCACGGTCACGGTCGTCGACCCCGCCGCCGGGGAACACCGCCATGCCGGGTGCGAACGCCATCCGCCCGTGGCGGGTCAGCAGATAGACCTCCGGCCCGCCGACCGACCCGTTTCGCCGGCCGTCGCGCAGCAGCACCACGGTGGCGGCATCGCGGGTGGGGACGGGTATCCGCCCGGCCGCCACGAACCCGTCGGCCGCGTGCCGCAACGAAGCGGGCAACGCGATGCGTTCAGGCGACCTCAACGACCAGCTCAACCTCGACCGGTGCGCCCAGCGGCAGCGACACCACCCCGACCGCGCTGCGAGCGTGCCGGCCGGCGTCACCGAACACCGCACCGAGCAGCTCGCTGGCGCCGTTGGCGACCTGCGGCTGGCCGGTGAAGGCCGGCGTGCTGGCGACGTACACCACCACCTTGACCACCCGGCGTACACGGGCCAGATCCCCAATCTCGGCCTTGACCGCGGCCACGGCGTTGAGCGCGCACTGCTGGGCACACATGGCGGCCTCGTCCGGGGTGACCGCCTGTCCCACGACGCCCTGCGCGATCAGCTCGCCCGAACGCAGGGGAAGCTGGCCGGCGGTGAACACCAGCGAGCCCGCCGCCGCGGCCGGGACGTACGAGGCCAGCGGGGCCGCCAGCTCCGGCACCTCCAGGCCGAGGTCGGCCAGCCGCTGCTCGGGACCCGATTCCGCCTCGGCCATCAGGCGAGCCTCGGCCGCTTCAAGTATGCCACCAGGTTCTCGGGGTTGGCCCCTGGCAGCACGCTCACCAGCTCCCAGCCGTCTTCGCCCCAGTTGTCGAGGATCTGCTTGGTTGCATGGATGAGCAGCGGGACGGTGGCGTACTCCCATGTGGTCTGCTGCCCGGTCGGCGACGTCTGCGGCGATGTCATGGCCGCGATGCTAGCCACGCCTACGCTGGCCGGCGTGTCCGACCGCGCGCCCGGAGACCCGCGGGGAGTTCTGAGCCGTCCGGCCGAGGGCCCCGACATCGTGCTGCGCTGGGCCGACCACGGCGACGGGCTCGCTGACGTGTACTTGCCGCCGACGCCTGCAGGGAGCCCGCCCGCGCCGTTGCTGTACGCGCTGCACGGCGGCTTCTGGCGCCAGCACTACGACCGGCGGCAGCTGCGGCCGCTGGCCGAGGACCTGAGCCGGCGAGGGTGGGTGGTGGTGCTGCCCGAGTACGCCCGCTCCGGTGGTCCGCGTAGTGCCGGCCCGGACACTGCGCCCTGGCCGCTGCTCGTCGACGACCTGCGTGCGATGCGACGGCGGGTGCCGCGGCTGCTGGCTGCCGTCGCGCCCGGAAAGGTCGCGGGGGGCGGGCCGGTCGTGCTGGGTCACTCCGCCGGCGGCCAGCTGGCGCTGTGGTGGGCGTTGGACACAGCCGGCGACGCGGACCCTGGTCGTCCTCGGCACGTGGTCGCGCTGGCGCCGGTGGCGGACCTTGCCCGCGGGGCGGCCGAGCGGCTCGGCGACGACGCGGTGACGGCGCTGCTCGGTGGAGAACCCGAGGCTGCGGAGCACTCGGCGGAGGCCGACGTGGCGGCCCGGCTGCGGGCGGGCGAGCGCAGCCCCGGCTGCCCGACGGTGGTGCTGCACGGCGCCGACGACCTCCAGGTGCCGGTCGCACACAGCACCGACCTGGCCGCCGCCGTACCTCACCTGGACGTACGCGCTCTGCCGGGTGTCGAGCATTTCGCCCTGATCGACCCACTGTCGCCCACCTGGCCGACCGTGCTCGCCGCGCTCACCCCGCGAACCGTCCACTGACCGCGCCCACGAATGGCGGGCCCACATATGGCCGGCCAGCGACAGGTCCGCAGGCCAGCCGGCGAAGGTGCGGGCGCGCGTAGGCTCGCCAGGTGAGCGACTGGCCGCGGGTGCGCCTGCACGTCGTGACGGGCAAGGGGGGTACCGGCAAGACCACCGTGGCCGCCGCGCTCGCCCTTGCGTTGGCCACCGGCGGCCAGCGGGTGCTGCTGTGCGAGACCGAGCGGCGCCAGGGCATCGCCCGGCTCTTCGACCTCGACCCGCTGCCGTACCAGGAGTGCGCGATCGCGGTCGCACCCGGCGACGGCGAGGTCTACGCGCTGGCGATCGACGCCGAGGGCGCGCTGCTGGACTACCTCGAGATGTACTACCACCTCGGCCGCGCCGGCCGGATCCTCGACCGCTTCGGGGTGGTCGACTTCGCCACCACCATCGCCCCCGGTCTGCGCGATGTACTGCTCACCGGCAAGGTCTACGAGGCGCACGGTCGCCGCGACCGCAGCGGCCATCGCGCGTACGACGCGATAGTGCTCGACGCGCCGCCGACCGGTCGGATCGTCAGCTTCCTCAACGTCAATGCCGAAGTCGCGGGACTCGCCCGGGTCGGACCCATCCGCCACCAGGCCGACGCGATCATGCAAGTGCTGCGCTCGCGCCGGACCGCGGTTCACCTGGTCACGCTGCTCGAGGACATGCCGGTCCAGGAGACCGCAGACGCCATCCGGGATCTGGCCGCGGTCGACCTGCCGCTGGGAGGGGTGGTGGTCAACCAGGCGCACGGCTCACCGCTTGACGCCACCACCCGCAAGGCGGTGGCCGAGTCCAGCCTCGCACCGACCGACCTGGTGGCGGGCCTCGCTGCAGCGGGCATCGACGACCCCGCGCCCGCCGCCGTCGCCGCGGCGCTGCTGGGCGAGGCGGCCGAGCACATCGAACGGCTGGAGCTGGAGGAGCGACTGCTGGGACAGGTCGAGGACCTCGACCGCCCGATCTATCGGCTGCCAACGCTCAGCGAGGGCATCGACCTCGGCGGTCTGTACGACCTGGCCGCGATGATGCGCGCGCAGCAGCTGGCATGACCGGCTCGCCATCGGGCGCGCGCGCCGCCTCGGGCCGGGGGTCCCGGCGCGGCCACACCCCCACCCCGCCACGGGGCAGCCGGTACGACCGTTCGGCGGCCGGCCACCCTGCCTTCGACGTCGATGCCCTGCTCGACGACCCCTCCACCCGCATCGTGGTCTGCTGCGGCTCGGGCGGCGTCGGCAAGACCACCACCGCCGCTGCCCTCGGCCTTCGCGCGGCCGAGCGCGGCAGATCAGTGGTGGTGCTCACGATCGACCCGGCCCGCCGGCTGGCCCAGTCCCTCGGACTCAGCGAGCTCGACAACACGCCTCGTCCGGTGCCGGGGACCCGCGCCGGCCCCACCGTGACCGGTCGCCTCGACGCCATGATGCTGGACATGAAGCGGACCTTCGACGAGGTCGTCGAAGCGCACGCCAGCCCCGCCAAAGCGCGCCAGATCCTGGCCAACCCGTTCTATGTGGCCCTGTCCAGCTCGTTCGCCGGCACGCAGGAGTACATGGCGATGGAGAGGCTCGGCCAGCTGCACGCACGCGCCGCTGCCGACGGGCGCTGGGACCTGATCATCGTCGACACCCCGCCGTCACGCTCCGCGCTGGACTTCCTGGACGCGCCGGAGCACCTGTCCTCGCTGCTCGACGGCAGGCTGATCAAGTTGCTGCTCGCTCCGGCCAGGGGACCAGCGCGACTGCTGTCGTTCGGCGTGGGGGTGGTGACGGCGGCGCTGAACAAGGTCCTCGGTGCACAGGTCCTCCGGGACGTACAGACGTTCATCGCCGCCTTCGACACGCTGTTCGGTGGCTTCCGGCAGCGGGCCGAGCACACGTACGGGCTGTTGCAGGCCCCCGGCACCGCGTTCGTGGTCATCGCCACCCCCGAGCCGGACGCCCTGCACGAGGCCACGTTCTTCATCGAGCGCCTGGCCGCCGAGCACATGCCGCTGGCAGGGCTGGTTCTCAACCGGGTGCTGGCCGAGGACGAGGTCGGCCTGGGGGCGGTGCTCGCCGAGCAGGCCGCCCAGCGGCTGGCGGACCGACATGCAGGCGATCGGCGCAAGATCCGGGGAGGCAACCGGGACACGACAGCAGTGAGTGGGCTGCTGCACCTGCATGCCGACCTGTCCCGGGTAAGGCACCGTCAGCAGCGGTTGCGCGCCCGGCTCACGCACGAGCACCCCGAGGTGCCCATTGTGGCCGTGACCGCGCTGGCCGGAGACGTGCACGACCTCGACGGCCTGCGACAGATCGGCGGGCTGCTCGCCTCGACCTGAACACGCATCTCAAGACATGGGCGTCGCCTGGACGGCCCTGACTCGAGATCGGTGAGGTCAGACCGCGACCGCTGCCTCGCCGGTCCCGGCGGTGCGCAGGTGCTCGGCCTGGGCCACCTCGAGCAAGCGGCGCCACGACTGCACGTTGGGCCGGCGGCGCAGCAGCGCCCGGCGCTCGCGCTCGGTCATGCCACCCCAGACCCCCCACTCGATGTGGTGGTCGAGGGCCTCGGCCAGGCACTCGGTGCGCACTGGGCACCCCATGCACATCTGCTTGGCCCGGTGCTGCTCTGCGCCACGCACGAACAGCTCGTCCGGCCGGCTGTCCCCGCAGGCCCCTACGGCCGCCCAGTCCTCGATCCATGCCATTGCAGTGACTCCCCCACGTTTGTGATCCGTTGTCGCGGTACATGCCCGGCCCGCCGCCGCATGTGTCACGCACCTGCTGGTCCGCCACCTACGGTACGGAGAGCGGCCCGTGACCGGTGAGGGCCGAACGGCTCGATCGCCATAGCCAATTGGGGCCAGAGCGCATGGCCCGACCACCACCGCTGCCAGTGCCAGTCGGCAGCCCGGATCGAAGTGAGGAGGCGAGCCGAGACAGGGGGGTGGCCCCGCGCTGCCGTACCCTGGAGGCCATGCCCGCCCCACGACTGAGCGCCGTCACCGACGCCCTGCGTCGGCTCGGCGGACTCGTCCTGGTCAGCGCGCTGGCCGGCGTGCTGGTAGCCGGGCTGGTCCTGCCCCTCGCCGGGCTCACCGGCGTAGCCGCCCGCAACGTCGCCAACGGCATCGAGGATCTGCCCGCCGAGCTGGACGAGGTGCCGATCGCGGAGCGCACCACCGTGCTCGACTCCACCGGCCGCCCGATCGCGTACTTCTACGACGAGGACCGAGTCGACGTCCCGCTGGAGAAGGTCGCGCCGGTGATGAAACGGGCCACCCTGGCCATCGAGGACTCCCGCTTCTACGAGCACGGAGCTCTGGACATCCAGGGCACGGTGCGGGCGCTGGCCAACAACATCCTCGGTGAACCGATCCAGGGTGGCTCCAGTCTCACCCAGCAGCTGGTCAAGCAGATCCTCATCGCCCGGGCCGACACCAAGGCGGAGTACCAGTCGGCCATCGAGCAGACCGTGGCCCGCAAGCTCCAGGAGCTGCAGTACGCAATGGCCTACGAGCAGGACCACACCAAGAACGAGATCCTCGAGGACTACCTGAACATCGCCTACTTCGGCGACCGGGCGTACGGCATCGCGTCAGCGGCCCGGCACTACTTCTCCGTGGATGCGAGCGACCTCGATCTCGATCAGGCCGCGACCCTCGCCGGCCTCCTGCAGAACCCCTCTGCCTACGACCCCACCGAGAACATCAAGGTCGCCCGGGACCGGCGCGATGTCGTGCTGCGCCGGATGGCCGAGCTGGGCGTCGCCACGGACAAGGCCGCGCGCAAGGCGATCCGTGCGCCGCTGCGCCTCGACCTCACCCAGACGGCCAACGGCTGCGTCGACACCGTGGCCCCCTTCTTCTGCGACTACGTGCGCAGCTACCTGCTCGCCTCCGACGCCTTGGGGCCGACCAGGGCCAGCAGGGAGAGCCGGCTGCTGACCGGTGGGTTGACCATTCGCACCACCATCGACCTGCGCATTCAGCGGGCGGCGGACGCGGCCGTCAGCCAGCGGGTCGACCCTACCGACCTGGCCATCGGCGGGCTGGCGATGGTGGAACCGGGAACCGGCGAGGTGCGTGCGCTCGCGCAGTCGCGGCCGATGGGTGACGACGTCGGCCAGGGCGAGACCTACCTCAACTACCTGGTGCCGGAAGACTTCGGCGGTGCGCGGGGCTTCTCCGGCGGATCGACGTTCAAGGCGTTCGTGCTGGCTGCCGCGCTCAAGCAGGGGCTGCCGCTGAACACCAGCTTCACCTCGCCCTCGTCCATCACGATCGCAGCCGGCTCGGTGAAGACCTGCGAGGGCTACAACGCAGAGGCGTGGACGCCCTCCAACTCGACCTCGTCTGGCTACTTCGACATGTACGAGGGCACCCAGCTGTCGGTGAACACCTACTTCGCGCAGCTCGAACGGCTCACCGGGGTGTGCCCGCCGGTCACCCTCGCCCGCCAGATGGGCGTGGAAGTGCTGGACCAGCAAGAGGTGCCACCGTTCACCCTCGGCGTGACCGACGTTGACCCGATGACGCTGGCATCGGTGTACGCCACCTTCGCGGCCCGCGGCAAGTACTGCTTCCCCACGCCGGTCGCCTCGATCGAGGACCGGGCCGGCGAGCAGGTCGAGTTCCCGACCACCGACTGCAAGCGGCTGTTCCGCCCGGCGGTCGGCGACGCCGTCAACGACATCCTGCGCGGGGTGCAGGAGCCGGGTGGCTTCGGCTACTCCAACGACCTCGACCTCGCACAGGCATCGGCGGCCAAGACCGGCACCACGCAGGACAGCAAGGCGGTCTGGTACGCCGGCTACACCCCGAACCTGTCAACGGCGGCGATGATCGCCGGCGCCAACCGGCTCGGCCAACCGCTGCCGCTGGTCGGCAAGACGGTCGGCGGCAGCGAGCTGTCGTTCGATGTCGTCTTCGGCTCCACCCTGGCCGGGCCGATGTGGAAGCAGGCGATGGGGGTGGTCCAGCAGTGGCTGCCCGACCGGGACTTCCACCCGCTCGACGACTCCGAGATCGGTGGTGCCGCGGTGACCGTGCCGGCGTTGGGCGGTCTCAGCGTCCCCGAGGCGTCCGAGCGGCTGCGCGACGAAGGACTCATGCCGGTCGTCAGCTCTACGGTCGACTCGAGCTACCCGTACCAGACCGTCGCGTACACCTCCCCCGGCTCGGGCTCCGAAGCGGTGTCGGGTCAGCAGATCCTGCTCTACATCTCCGACGGCACGCCGTACGTGCCCCCCACGACGACTCAGCCGCCACCGCAGACCACCCAGCCGCCGCAGACCACCCAGCCACCGGAGACCACCCAGCCACCGGAGACCACCCAGCCGCCGGAGACCACCCAGCCGCCGGAGACGCCCGACGACCCGGGTGACGGTGAGGGCCCGGGCAACGGTGAGGGCCCACCGGGTGACCCGCCCGGTGACCCGCCCGGTGACCCGCCCGGCAACGGTCCACGCGGGACAGGCCAGCCCGGCCTGGACTGATGTCTGAAACGGCGGCGGGACTCAACCCTGGTCCGGGGAATCCTCGCCGCACCAGCTGGTCAGCCGGTGAGCTGACGGCGTACCTCAGCCGCGACGGCGGCGCCGTCTGCCCGACCGCTGACCTGTGGCTTCAGCCTGCCCATCACCTGTCCCATAGCCGACATCCCCCTGCCAGCGCCATCTACCTCGGCGACGGTCGCGGTCACCAGTGCGACCAGGTCCTCATCGGACAGCGGCTGCGGTAGGTAGTCAGCGAGCAGCTCAGCCTCGGCTCGCTCCTTGGCCGCCTGCTCGATGCGCCCGGCATCGTCGAAGGCTTCGGCCGCCTCCCGTCGCCGTTTGGCCTGCGCCACCAGCACCGTGGTGACCTCGTCGTCACTGAGCTCCCGGGCCTGTTTGCCGGACACCTCGGCGTTGGCGACAGCGGTCAGCGCCAGCCGCAGCGTGGACGAGCGCAGGGCATCTCGGGCCTTCATCGCAGCGGTCAGGTCGGCGCGGAGGCGATCCTTGAGCTCGGCCATGGGCAGAGTCTGACAGCCTGTGACGATGTCAGCCCCGCACGTTGACGGCGTCCGTCGAGCCACGCGCCGCGCCGGACTCGTGGCGGTGGTCGGATTGGCCGGGCTGGCGTACGCGGTCGGCGAGACCCGTGCCTTCACCCTGCGCACAATTGACGTACCGGTGCTGGCTGCCGGCCAGCGACCGCTGTCGGTGCTGCACCTGTCCGACCTGCACCTGACCCCCGCCCAGAAGCGCAAGCAACGATGGGTCCGCGCGTTGGCCGACCTGGGACCCGATCTGGTCGTCGTGACCGGTGACTTCCTCGCGCATCGCGACGCGGTCGCGACCGTGCTCGAAACGCTCGACGAGCTGCTCGATGTCCCGGGTGTGTTCGTGCTCGGCTCGAACGACTACTACGCCCCGATCCTCAAGAACCCGGCCCGCTACCTGCTGCCGGGTGCACGCCAGCGCCGCGAGCTTGGCGAGCGGCTGCCCTGGCGCGACCTCGTCGCGCGGCTCACGGCGCGCGGCTGGGTCGACCTCGACAACCGGCGCGGTCGCCTGGACATCGACGACCGGGTTGCCTCGTTCGCCGGCGTCGACGACCCGCACCTGGACTACGACGACCTCGGTGCTACCGGCGGGGCACCCGACCCTGGCGCCGACGTGGCGATCGCGGTCACCCATGCGCCGTACCTTCGGGTCCTCGACCGATTCACCGCCGACGGCTGGCCGTTGACCCTCTCCGGGCACACTCACGGGGGCCAGCTTCGAGTTCCCGGTGCGGGCGCCCTGGTCACCAACTGCGACCTGGACGCCGCGCGCAGCCGGGGGTTGCACCGGCACAGTGCCGCCGGCCGGACCGCGTGGATGCACGTCTCCGCGGGACTGGGGACCTCGCCGTACGCACCGGTGCGGTTCGCCTGCCGCCCGGAGGCCACGCTGCTCAGACTGGTCGCCCGGTGATGCGGGCCCGTACGAGGGGCTAACCTGGGCGCCGGCGAACGGGCTGTGGCGCAGCTTGGTAGCGCGCTTCGTTCGGGACGAAGAGGCCGCAGGTTCAAATCCTGTCAGCCCGACCACGCCCCCTCCGCTGAGAGTGACGTAACTGCTGCGACACGCCGGACAAGCACAGCAGAAGTGTCACTCCCAGCGGAGGGGGTGTTGCAGCCCTCCGAGACGGAGTGGCCGTGCGGCAGTATGCGGGCCATGAACGACCAGACGGCCGACCTGCTGTGGGTGCCGCCGCCCGATGTGCGCGAGACCACCCGCATCGGTGCCTACCTCGACCACGTCGAGCAGGACACCGGCCGGCGGTTCGACACCTACGAGGACCTGTGGCGCTGGTCCGTCGACGACCTCGACGCCTTCTGGCGCTCGGTACTCGACTTCTTCGCCGTGGCCTACGACGGCGACCCGGGTGTGGTGTTGACGAGCCGGGAGCTGCCGGGCGCGCGGTGGTTCCCGGACCTGCGGCTCAGCTACGCCGAGACGATGCTGGCGCTGCCCGGGCGGGCCGACGACGACGTCGTGGTCCTCGGTCGCAGCCAGAGCCGCGACGACTACGACCTCACCGCGAGCGAGCTCCGCGACCAGGTGGCGCGCTGCCGGGCCGGCCTGGTCCGCCTCGGCGTGGGCCGGGGCGACCGGGTGGCGGCGTACCTGCCCAACGTGCCGGAGACGCTGGTGCTGCTGTTGGCAACGGCCAGCCTGGGGGCGGTGTTCTCGTCGTGTGCACCCGAGTTCGGCACCCGAAGCGTGGTCGACCGCTGGAGCCAGATCGAGCCTGTGGTGCTGGTCGCGATCGACGGCTACCGCTACGGAGACAAGCCGGTCCACCGGAGCGGTGAGGTCGGCGCGATCCGCTCGGCGCTGCCCAGCCTGCGCCACGTCGTGCAGCTGCCGTACCTCGATGCGCAGGCGAGACCACCCGCAGACGCCATCAGCTGGGCCGACCTGCTCGCGGACCCGGCCGAGGCAGCGTACGAGCGGGTGCCGTTCGACCACCCGCTCTACGTTTTGTACTCGTCGGGGACGACGGGGCTGCCCAAGCCGATCGTGCACGGTCACGGTGGTATCTCCCTGGAGCACCTCAAGGCCCTGGGGTTGCACATGGACCTCGGGCCGGCGGACCGGTTCTTCTGGTTCTCCACCACCGGCTGGATGATGTGGGACTACCTGGTGTCCGGGCTCGGGGTGGGTGCCAGCGTGGTGTGCTTCGACGGCAACCCGGCCTGGCCGGACCTGTCCGCGCTGTGGCGGATCGCCGACGAGGCGGGCATCACCTACTTCGGCACCAGCGCGCCGTTCCTGCTGGCCTGCCGCAAGCAGGAGCTGGTGCCGCGCGAGGTGGCCGACCTGTCCGCGGTCCGCGGGGTCGGGTCTACGGGGGCCCCGCTGCCGGCCGAGGGGTTCCGATGGGTGTACGACGCGATCGGCTCCGACCTGCTGCTGGCGAGCTTCTCCGGTGGCACCGACGTCTGCTCGGGCTTCGTCGGCGGCACCCCCCTGCTGCCCGTGCGCGCCGGGCGGATCGCCGGCCGCTGCCTGGGGTGCGCGGTCGAGGCGGTCGACTCCTCCGGTCGCTCGCTGGTCGGCGAGCAGGGCGAGCTCGTCGTCACCGCGCCGATGCCGTCCATGCCGGTCGCGTTCTGGGGTGACGAGGACGGGTCGCGGCTGCGGGCGGCGTACTTCGAGGACTTCCCCGGCGTGTGGCGGCACGGCGACTGGATCACGATCGCCGAGGACGGGTCGTGCGTGCTGTCCGGGCGCAGCGACGCGACGTTGAACCGGGGCGGGGTGCGGCTGGGTACAGCCGAGTTCTACTCGGTCGTCGAGGCGATGCCGCAGGTCGCCGACAGCCTGGTGGTGCACCTCGAGGACGCCGAGGGTGGGGCCGGCGAGCTGCTGCTGTTCGTGGTGCTGGCCGACGGGGTGAAGCTTGACGAGGACCTGCGTCGCAAGGTGGCCCGGGAGCTACGGACCTCGCTGTCGCCGCGGCACGTGCCCGACGCAGTGCACGCCGTGCCGGACCTGCCGCGCACCTTGTCTGGCAAGAAGCTCGAGGTGCCGGTGAAGAAGATCCTGCGCGGTGCCGCCGTCGACGACGCGGCCGCCAAGGGGGCGCTGGCGAACCCGGACTCGCTGGACGCCTTCGCCGCCTTCACCCGCCCGACCTGACCGCGATCCGTCCTTTCCGGCGTCGGCGTCAACTCGGGCTGACGAACACCACCACACCGAAGACCATCCCGAGCACAAGGCCAGTCATGGAGACGCCGACGGCCAGCCAGCCGAACCGTTCATTGCGGGACACCCCAACCGCTCCCAACACGATCCCGGCGCCGCCGAAGAGAGGTGGCACGAAGACGAAGGCGATGGCTCCCAGCAGAATGCCGAACAGTGATAGGGGGCTTCTCGAGCTCCGGACATCGGCAGGCTGAGTCATGGTCTCCCTGAGTCTCGCTGCAGCACGCGTCGCACGGCAGGCGGTGGACGCTACAACGCGGGGGTGCGAGCCGTACGACGAACGGGAGAGGTTGCTGGCGCGCTTGGGAGCTAGAGGCGGGTGGCGACGAGCTCGGCGATCTGCACGGTGTTGAGCGCGGCACCCTTACGCAGGTTGTCGCCGCTCACGAACAGCACCAGCCCGCGCTCGTCGTCGCGGCTGGCGTCCCGACGGATCCGACCGACGTACGACGGGTCCTGACCGGCGGCCAGCAGCGGAGTCGGTACATCGGACAAGGCGACGCCGGGAGCGGACGCGAGCAGCTCGGTCGCCCGCGCGACCGGCAGCGGGCGTTCGAACTCGACCGTCAGCGACAGCGAGTGGCCGGTGAACACCGGCACCCGCACGCAGGTGCCCGACACCCGCAGGTCGGGGATGTCGAGGATCTTGCGGGACTCATTGCGCAGCTTCTGCTCCTCCTCGGTCTCGTCAGTGCCGTCGTCCACCAGCGAGCCGGCCAGCGGGATCACGTTGAACGCGATCGGCGCGACGTAGAGCACCGGAGCCGGGAAGTGCACCGCCGAGCCGTCGTGGGTGAGCTCACTCGCCCGATCGACGACCTGTCGCACCTGCTTGTCCAGCTCGTCCACCCCGGCCCTGCCCCCGCCGGAGACGGCCTGGTAGGTAGACGCGACGAGGCGCACCAGCCCTGCCTCGTCGTGCAGCGGCTTGAGCACCGGCATCGCCGCCATCGTCGTGCAGTTCGGGTTGGCGATGATGCGCCGCCCGCCCGGGGCGAGCGCCTGGTCGACCGCATCCGGGTTGACCTCGCTGACGACCAGCGGGATGTCCGGGTCGCGTCGGAACGCGGAGGAGTTGTCGATGACGACGGCGCCCGCCTCAGCGAAGCGCGGGGCCTGAGCCCGGGACGTGGTGGCACCAGCGGAGAACAGCGCCACATCGAGGCCGGTGACATCCGCGCTCGCCGCGTCCTCCACCTCGACGTCCACCGCACGATCGCCGCCG
>Ga0183260_10000578_pt1 | contig 31038 bp, 26 predicted proteins | sample AntDrymUQ4972206_2_FD_129768 | JGI IMG/M metagenome (GOLD analysis project Ga0183260, IMG submission 129768) | Polar desert sand microbial communities from Dry Valleys, Antarctica - metaG UQ497 (22.06) (version 2) (version 2) | ecosystem: Environmental > Terrestrial > Soil > Desert | place...
CCCCCGTCGCCGGCCGAAAGCCCGATCGTGAAGCACCTGCATCGACACCTGCTCGTCGCCACCATCGCCGTCCTACTCCCCGCCATCGGCGCTGTCCCGCCCGTCGCGGCGGCGCCCGCCGACACCGCCGGTGCGCGACCCACGTCGCAGGCCCAGGCCGCGGGCATCACCCGGCCCGGCCAGGCTTACCTGGGCTGGAGCGACGGCGCCCGGACCGCCGGCCAGACCACTGGCCGGGGGCCGGGGGCCGCGGCCAGCGTGGACGGGATGGACGTCTCCGGCTGGCAGGGCAACGTCGACTGGGCGTACTGGTGGGGCCAGGGCAAGCGGTTCGCCTACGTCAAGGCGACCGAGTCGCTGAGCTACCGCAACCCGTACTTCGCCCAGCAGTACACCGGCTCCTACGACGTGGGCATGATCCGCGGGGCCTACCACTTCGCCACACCGAACACCTCCTCCGGCGCCGCGCAGGCCAACTACTTCGTCGACCACGGCGGCGGGTGGTCCGCCGACGGCATGACGCTGCCGGGCGTGCTCGACATCGAGTACAACCCGTACGGCCCGACCTGCTTCGGTATGTCGGCGGCGCAGCTGGTGTCCTGGATCGGCGAGTTCGCCGACACCTACCGCGCCCGTACCGGCCGGGATGTCGTCATCTACACCGCCCGCAACTGGTGGGCGCCGTGCACCGGCGACTCGGCCGCCTTCGCCCAGACCAATCCGTTGTGGGCGGCGGACTGGAGCAACACGCCGCCGATCCTCTTCGGCGGCTGGCCGTTTCACACCTTCCACCAGTGGACGGACAGCCCGCTGGACCAGAACCGGTTCAACGGCTCCTACCAACGGCTGCAGGCGCTCGCCTACGGGTAAGGCGATCGCCGGGATCTACCGGGCCGCCCTCGCCGAGCTGGCCGAACGGGTCTGCCCTTCCGCCGGTTCACGGCAGCCGCGAAAGACCCGTTCCATGTAGGGCTGGCCGACCCCAGCCCAGCGCTGCGCCGTCATGCCCAGGATGTACATGTCCCAGTGCCGGCCGGCGTAGTACAGGTGCTCGGTGAGGATTCCCTCCACCGTGAGCAGGCGGCCCAACGCGGTACGGAAGTCCCGTACGGCGAACTCAGGTGACTCGAAGTAGATCTTGCGGAACGGGTAGATCGCGAAGGCGTAGCGGAGCATGAGGCACACCGTGCGCGGTCCGATCGCGGCGGCCTTCGGCTGCTGCGGGTCGACCACGACGGCGGCGCTGCAGTGCCCGGAGTGCAGGTCGACCGAGGTGAGCGTCGCCCAGGCCAGCGGCTGCTGGCTGCCATCGTGCACCAGCAGGTTGACCAGGACGTCGTCCCAGATCCGCTGGGCGAACTTGTCGTAGGGGATGAGCATCCCTCGTGTCGTCCAACGGTGGTTGACCCGCGGATCCATGACCCACTCGTAGAGCATCGGCACGTCGGGAGCCTGGACCGGGCGCAGCGACCAGTCGCCGTACTCCGTCGGATTCACCGGGGCGGCACGCGGCAACCGGGCCGGCTCGCGGGCCACGACGGTCACGGCGTACCCACGCGGTCGACGTGCAGGGCGCGCAGGTCGGCCAGCGAGTCGACCGGTTCGGTCGCGGCGATGCGCCAGCCGGCGTCGACCCGCAACGCCAACCCCGACGGCAGGGCGTCCATCACGTCACCGGGCAACGCGATGGCCGGCTCGCGGAGGATGCCGTCGCGGCGCAGGCGGTCTTCCTTGTCGGCGTCGTGGACAAGGACCACGTCGTCGAGTTCGGGCGCTCCGACCACCTCGGCCCAGAGCCTCCGGCAGGACCCACAGGTGTGGTGGTACACGAGGGCGGTGAACGGCGGCGGCGGGCAGAGCGGCCGGATCGCCTCGGGGACCTGCTCGGCCACGCTCAGCTCCAGGCCAGGCGGGAGGCTCGTCCCAGCCGCGGTCTCGGGCGGGTCGACGTCCGCCGCGACCCGGCGCACCCAGCGGGCCTCGTAGGCCACGGACCGTTCCGTGAGGACGAGCAGGACGAGGGCGGCGCCGACCACGGCCAGAGCGGCCCACCAGCCGGTCATCCCGCCACCCCGGCCGGGTGCAGCTGCGGCGCACGGGCGCCGTACTCGACCGGTGCCCGCCAGAGGACCGCGAACCGGTACGCCACCACCGCTGCCCACCCTGCCGCGACGGCCAGCACGACCTCAGGCCGGATCGGGCCGGCGACCACGACAAGAGACGCCGCCAGCAGGACGGTGACGATGGCGTTGCGCACCACCAGCTCTCGTGGCGTTTGGCTGCGGACGACCCCGCGGCAGGCGCAGACCCCGGTACGCCGGACCAGTACCGCACCCAGTGGCGTCACCGCAATCACGCCGACGATCGCGGCCAGCCGGCCGGCCGGCCACACGCACGCCGCAGCGAGCAGCACCTCCGTGGCGCCGAGGACGCAGATCGCGGGGCGCCGGGCGAGCTTGGTCAGGTCACCGGAGACTAGCCAGCGCCGGAACCCGTCGATGTTGCGCAGCTTGCGAGCCCCGTCGACAGCCAGCCCGAGGGCGAGCAGCGCGACGACGGCCTCGACAGCGGTCTCAACGACGGCGAACACGGTCCACCCACTTCCTCGACGCGGCGTACAGGAGCAACTCGACCCCGCTGTGCCGGCTCACGACAAGGCGGTCACCGACCGGGACGCAGGTACGGCGGGTCAGCTCGCCGGTCGCCCGGCGCACGCTGCGCAGCACCGTGAGCCTTCCCGGGAGCAACCGCGACCGGGTGAGCAGGACCGCACCCGACGGCTCGTGCCAGGCGTCGACCACGACAAAGGGGCGCATCGAAGTCCCTGCCGCGGCTAGCAGGTGCCCCCGTTGGCGTAGCGCAGGATGTCGCTGCGCAGCGACAGGCCCGCCGAACTCCAGTAGTCGTTGCCAGCGTTGTAGCTCACGTAGCGCTCCCCGGGGCAGGGCCCGCCGACCTGCTGGCCGTTGCACGGGTTCTCCACGTCGCAGTACCGGTGCGGCTTGAGCTTGTCCGCCCTCCGCTCGATACCGGTCTGCCTCCACACGTAGCCCACTCCACACTTCTGCGCGGCGGTGGCCACGTCCCCGGCGCCGCCGCAGCCGCCGAAGCAACCGAGCATGACGATGCCCGTCGCCTGGCAGTTGCAGGTCCGCGCGTGACACCCGGCCGGATTCGTGTACCGCCCGCCGACGGCGATCTTGCCGTCGCCGTTGACGGCGAAGTCGTACTTGTTGATGTGCCTCCCTTCGTCGCTGTCGCAGCCGGTGTGCGGCGCGGCGTACGGGCAGGGGTCCTTGAACTGCGTGCCCGCTCCGCCGACATGGTGCAGCGCGATGTATGCCTTGCGCGCGGCGTCGTTCCACCGACCGCCGCCACCGGAGTACGGCGGGCTCAGCTGGTCGATGCACTCCGCGGCGTGCGCCACGGTCGGGGCGGCGACACTTGATCCGACGCCCACCCCGACACCGACCACCGACGCGCTGGCGAACGCGGCCAGGCCGAGGAAGCGGCGCCGCTGCATGCCTTCCATGGCCTCCAGCGGATGCGATGGCTGCGCTGGCTGGGAGTTCATCCTCATCCCGCCCTTCGTCCGAGGTGCGGCCCGTGCCCGGTTGGCCGGGCCTGCGCCGAGTGCAGCAGACTGGCCCGGGATCACCGCCTGTAGCTGGACGAACCTGGACAGTCCTGGACGCACTGAGCTCGAGGGGGCGCCGGATGGGTAAGGGGAGCACCGCGCCGGCCGGTCCGAACCCGGAACGGGTGCACGACCGGTCCGACTTGGCCCGCGAGCTGGACCTCTTGCGCACCCGCGCGGCGCTCGGCACCCGCAAGCCCCGGGTCAGCCTGGCCGAGCTGGCCGTCCGCATCGGCGAGCCGCGCTCCACCGTGCACGCGTACGTCGCCGGCCGGCACCTGCCCGGCTCCGAGGTCCTGGATCGGATTGTCATTGCGCTGGGGGCCACCGCCGAGGAGCAGCGGGCGTGGAACGAGGCGTGGTTCCGCGTCGCCGCCCGCCGCGAGGTGTCGCCGTCGGCAGCCGGGCACGACGAGGTCGTACCGCACCAGCTCGTGCCCGACGTCGACACCTTCACCGGTCGGGCCGCCGAGCTGGCCGAGCTGGACCGCCGCCTGGACGCCGCGGCCGGCGCCGACCCGGCGCAGGTCATCTCGGCGCTGGCCGGCACCGGCGGGGTCGGCAAGAGCGCGCTGGCCGCGCACTGGGCGCACCGGGTCGCTGCGGCCTTCCCGGACGGTCAGCTCTGGGTGAACCTGCGGGGCTTCGACCCGGACCAGCCGCTGTCCCCGGATGCCGCGCTGGCTGCCTTACTGCATGCCCTCGGAGTCGCCGACGCCGAGATCCCGACCGACGTCGAGGAGCGGGCGGCGAGGTACCGCTCCCTGGTGGCCGATCGCCGGCTGCTCGTGGTGCTGGACAACGCCCGTGACACCGAGCAGGTCCGCCTGCTGCTGCCCGGCACGCCGTCCTGCTTCGTCATTGTCACCAGCCGGGACAGCCTGGTCGGGTTGGTAGCCCGGCACGGCGCCCACCGGATCGATCTGGACGGGCTTCCTGAACCGGATGCGATCGACCTTGTGGACCGGCTGGTCGGCGAGCGGGCTGGGCGCGAGCCGGCCGCGGCCCGACGGCTGATCCGGCGCTGCGGCCGGCTGCCGCTGGCGCTGCGGATCGCGGCCGAGCTGGCCGTTCGCCGCCCGGCCATACCGCTGGCGGGGCTGGCCGACGAGCTGGCCGACGAGCACCGGCTGCTCGACCTGCTCGACGCCGGCGGCGACCCGCGTACGTCGATGCGGGCGGTGTTGTCCTGGTCCTACCGCCACTGTGGGACGGCCGAGGCCCGGGTGTTCCGCCTCCTGGGCCTGCACCCGGGGCTGGACGTCGACGCGGCCGCCGTCGCGGCCCTGGCCGACGTCGAATGCAACGAGGCGGCCCGGCTGCTGGACGTCCTGGCCGCCGCACACCTGGTCAGCCAGCCGCGCCCGGGTCGGTACGCCCAGCACGACGTGCTGCGCTCCTGGGCCGCCGAGCGCTGCGCGGCGCTGGAGACCGCGGCGCAGCGCCGCGCCGCCCTGGACCGGCTGTTCCACCACGTCGTACACACGGCGGCGCGGGCGATGGACCTCGTGTACCCGGACGAGCGACCCCCCCGCCCGGAGGTCCCCGCCCCGGAGCGGGTCACCCTCGAGTTGGCCGACCCCGAGGGCGCCCGCCGGTGGCTGGACGTGGAGCGACCGACCCTCGTCGCGCTGGCCGCGTTGCCCGCTCTGGGCCGCGACGCGGTCGCCCTGTCCCTCGTGGTCAAGAAGGACCTGGCCTTCCGTGGCCACCACCACGACGCGGCCAGCGTGCACCGGCACGCCCTCACCCAGGCGCGGGCCTACGGCGACCCGGTCGAGATCGCCCGCGTTCTCGTCGCGCTGGGCTGCGCGCAGCAGCGGGCCGGCCGCTACGACGCGGCCGAAACCAGCCTTCGCGAGGCGTTCGCGTTGGCTCGAGTCCACGGGGACCGGCCGTGGGAGGCCCACACGGCGCTCAACCTGGGCATCACCGTCAGCCACCGAGACCGCGCCGAGAACGCCGCCACCTGGTACCGGCACGCCCTGGCGATCTTCCGCGAGATGGGAGACCGGCGGATGGAGGCCGGGCTGCTGCTCAACCTCGGCGTCTTGCACCAGAGTGCCGGCTGTCCCGAGGCCGCGGGCGAGGCCTATCACCAGGCCCTGGCGGTGGCTCGGACCATCACCGACCCCGACCTGGAGACGCTCGCGCTGAACAACCTCGGCGACAGCTTCCGGCTGCGCGGCGACCACGAGCGAGCCGGCCAGAGCTATCGGTCCGCACTTGCGCTGTGCCGCACCACGGGCGACGACCGCCGCGCGGCGATGGTGGTGAGCAACCTGGGCGAGCTGGCCCACGACGTCGGCCGGCATGCGGCGGCGATCCGGCACTACCGGGTGGCGCTTCGGATGTACCGGCGGCAGGGCGCCCGCCGCGGCCAGGCCCAGATCCTGGAACGGCTGGGGCGCAGCTCTCGTGCGTTGGGCCGCCGGTCCGACGCCGAGCGCCACTACCGGGAGGCGCTGCTGCTCTTCGACGCCATGGGACTGGCCGAGGCCGACGAGGTGCGGGCGTCGCTAGCTGGAGTCCCGCCTGCGTCTGGCCCTGGGCCGAGTTCGCCCCCGGTCTAGGGTGAGCAGGTCGCCGGGCTGGCGGTCCAGCACCGTGCAGATCCGGGTCAGCAGCTGCATCAGGACGGGGGACCACAGCCACCGGGAAAGCCTCCGGAGCCGAACCGTGCGGCGCTGCCGACCGCGAGCAAAGCGGCTCCGGTCAGGCCGCACAGGACCTGACGACGGACTCGATGGGGGCCGAGCGGTCCGAACCCGTCAGCCGAGGCCGGCGTCGTGGACGCACAGCGCGATCTGCACCCGGTTCGTGGCCTCGAGCTTGCTGAACAGCCGGCCGATGTGGGCCTTGACCGTCGGGACGGACAGGTGCAGCGCCGCGGCGATCTCGGTGTTGCTCAGGCCCGCGCCGACCCGCAGGGCCACCTCGTGCTCGCGTTCGGTCAACCGAGCCAACCGTTCGCGGGCGACCCTCGTCCGCTCCGAGCCCGAGCCGCCGGTGAACTGCGTGATCAGCCGCGCGGTGACGGTGGGGGACAGCATCGGCTCGCCGCGGGCGACTCGGCGGATGGCCTCGATGATGTGCACCGGCGGGGTGTCTTTGAGCAGGAATCCGGTGGCCCCGGCCCGCAACGCGCGCGCGACGTAGGAGTCCTCGTCGAACGTGGTCAGCACGATGACCTTCGGTGGGTCGGCCCACGACATCAGGTGCTCGGTGGCCTCCAACCCGGTCATCACCGGCATCCGGATGTCCATGAGCACCACGGCCGGGTGGTGTTCCCGGACAGCCGCCAGCCCGTCACGCCCGTCCACGGCCTGCCCGACCAGCTCCACGTCGGGGGCCCCGCCGAGGCTCATGGCCAGCCCGGAGCGGACCAGCGCGTCGTCGTCCACGACGAGGACGCGGATCGACGGGCTCACGTCGTCCACGGCAACCAGCCGGTCAGCTGGAACGTGCCGCCACTGCGGTCGGCGTACACCCGGCCTCCCGCAGCCCCAGCCCGGCGCCCGGCGTGCTGGACGGCGTGGCCGACCGGGCCGGGTTGCGGATCCGGATGTCGAGGCCCACCTCCGGTGACCCGGTGAGCGAGACCAGGACCGTGGTGCCCGGCGCGTGCTTGCGGGCATTGGTCAGGCCCTCCTGCACGATGCGGTACGCCGTCCGGCCGATCTGTTCCGGCATGGCGTCGGCGTCGTGGACGTCGTCCTGGAAGACCACCGACATACCCGACTGCTCGGCCTCCAGGACCAGCGAACCCAGGTCCTGCATCGTCGGCTGTGGCTGGTCCAGGGCGTCCGGGTTGTCACTGCGGAGAACGCCTAGCACGTGCCGAAGGTCGTGCAGCGCCTCGTGGGACTTGGTCTGGATCAGCTCGGCGGTCTCCCGGATCTGGGCCGAACTGAGGTCCTCGCGGTAGGCCAGCGCACCGGCATGCAGGGTGATCAGCGAGATCCGGTGGGCCAGCACGTCGTGCATCTCGCGGGCGATCCGGGCCCGCTCGGTGGACCGACCCTGGGCGACCCGCAACTCCTGCTCGGCAGCGGTCCGCCGGACCTGCTCGCGCAGCGTCCACAGCAACTCGCGGCGGGAGCCGAGGTACATGCCCCAGGCGAGAGCCGCGATGGTGAAGGCGATGCCGAAGGCGAGCGTCACCCACCACGGGTCCTCCGGTGTACTCGGCTGGATCAGCGGGAACAGCTGACCGGCGCCGACGCTGACCACTCCGACGAGCGCGATCTGCCAGTACACCCGCCGGGTGGCCAGCGAGACGCCGGCCAGCAACCCGGCACCGGAGGCGAGGGCCGACACCGCCCCGAAGCAGGCCAGGATGACGGCGATCGCCAGCGGCCAGCGGCGTCGGAACAGCACGAGCCCGGTGGCCAGGACCCCGAGCGCGAGGTCCAACCAGAACAGCGTCGGTGACTCGCGCAGCTGGGCTGGCGCGACGGTCAGCCAGATCAGGCCACCGATCAGCGTGGCGAGCAGGATTCGCCACAGCTGCCCACGCCGGGTCAGCGGTGGGTTGTAGGGGACCGGTAACTGCACGAACCCAGGCTAGGAGCCGGCAGCCGCCGGCGTCAGCGACTCGGGTCCGGCCGACCCCCTACCTGGGTAGCGAGAGGTCCATCCCCGGGACCGATGTGATGGGCCGGCGTACGGCGTTGGCTGGGCGCATGATCACAGTTGACAGCGTCTCGAAACGCTATGGCCGCTTCCTCGCGGTCGACGACGTGTCGTTCGAGTGCCGGGCCGGCCAGGTCACCGGCTTCCTCGGCCCGAACGGCGCCGGCAAGTCCACCACGATGCGGATCATGGTCGACCTGACCCCGGCCAGCCACGGGACGGTGCGGATAGCCGGCCACCGTTACGTCGACATCCCCAACCCCGGCCGGCACGTAGGCGTCCTCCTGGACGCCTCCGCCCAGCACGCCGGCCGGACCGGCCGCGAGGTGCTGACCCTGGGCGCGAAGACGATGGGGCTGCCCGACAGTCGGGTCGAGGAGATGCTCGACCTGGTCTCCCTGTCCGCGACCGAGGCCAAGCGCCGGGTCCGCAACTACTCCCTCGGGATGCGGCAGCGCCTCGGCATCGCCCACGCGTTGCTCGGCGACCCGTCGATCCTGATCCTCGATGAACCCGCCAACGGTCTGGACCCGGCCGGCATCCACTGGATGCGCGGGTTGCTGCGGTCCTACGCCGAGCGTGGCGGAACCGTGCTGCTGTCCTCGCACCTGTTGCACGAGGTGGAGCGGATCGCGGACGAGCTGATCCTGATCGGCAACGGCCGGATCGTCGCGCAGGGCACCAAGCAGGAGCTGCTGCAGTCGCGGGGGGCGTACGTCCGCGCCCAGGAGCAGGAGGCGCTGGCCGACGCCCTGGCCCGCGCGGGGGTGCACGCGGTCCCTTCAGGAACCGGATTGCGCAGCGACGCCGAGGCCGAGCAGATCGGCAAGGTCGCCGCCGCAGCCGGCATCGCCCTGACCGAGCTGCGGCCGGCCGACGGCGCCGGCCTGGAGGAGATGTTCCTGCAGCTCACCGCAGACAGCCAGCGCGACACCACCGAAGGAGTAGCAGCATGAGCACGTCGACCCTCGCGACGGGGGGCACGCTGGACTTCACCGGCACCCGCGCCGTCCCGCTGAGCCGGCTGATCGGGGTCGAGCTGCGCAAGCTCGGCGACACCCGGGCCGGCAAGTGGTTGCTGATCGGAATCGCGGCCATCACCGTCGCCGTGATCACGATCTTCTTCCTGACCGCGAACGAGAGCGACCGGACGTTCCTGAACTTCGTGGGCATCACCGCCACCCCGCAGGGCTTCCTGCTGCCCGTGCTCGGGGTCCTCCTGGTGACGAGCGAGTGGACCCAGCGGACCGGGCTCGTGACCTTCTCCCTCGTGCCGCACCGCGGCCGGGTGGTGGCGGCCAAGGTCGCGGCCTCGCTCATCGCCGGCGCCGCGGCCATCGCGTTGGCCTTGCTCGTGGCCACGGCCGCCACCGTGATCGGCGGCTCGCCCGAGGCGTGGAGCGGGATCGGCGCCCACAGCTTCGGCAAGTTCGGCCTGCTGCAAGTCATGGGCGTGCTGCAGGGCCTGGCCCTGGGCTTGCTGTTCCTCAACTCGGCGGCGGCCATCGTCACGTACTTCGTGCTGCCGACCGCGGTGAGCATCGTGGCCGCGCTCTGGACGGCGCTGTCGGACGTGTGGCCGTGGGTCGACCTCGGGACGGCGCAGCAGCCGCTGTTCAGCGGCGGTGACCTGACCGCGAGCAGTGGTCCCAGTTGGGGGTCGCGACCCTGATCTGGGTGGCGCTGCCCTTCGCCCTCGGCGTGGTGCGGGTGCTCCGGGCCGAGATCAAGTAGGCACCGGCGACAACCCAGGGACACGGCGGCGCACACTGGCCGCCGTGTCCCTCGTCGTGTCGCGCGACTTCGTCCTCGCGCACACCCAGGCCCGCAGACCGACGCTGGTCCCGGAGTTCACCGTTCGCACGGCGGCCGATGTCGTAGCGCTCTGGGAGGCCATCCAGCGGGAGCACGACACCGCTGGTCAGGCCGGCTGTAGGCAGGCGGCCCAGGCCTCCAATCCGCCTTTCTGGGCGGCGGCCTGGCCCGGCGGTCAGGCCCTGGCCCGGTACGTGTCGGACCATCCCGAGTCCGTGGCCTTCCGCACGTCCTCGATCTCGGCTCCGGCAGTGGGCTGGTGGCGCTGGCCGCCGCACGGGCCGGCGCGTCGAGCGTCATGGCGAGCGACGTCGACCCGTACTGCCCGGCGGCCATCGCGGTCAACGCCGCGGCGAACGACGTGACCGGCATCCAGGTCGTCGGTGACGTGCTGGATGGCGATGGTGTGCCGGACATCGAGGTGATCCTGGCCGGGGACGTCTGCTACGACCGGGCGATGACCGAGCGAGTCCTGTCCTTCCTGCACGCCGCGGCGCGTCGCGGCTGCGACGTCCTGCTCGGTGACCCGGGCCGGGCCTACCTCCCGCGCACCGGCCTGGAGTTCGTGGCGTCGTACGACGTGCCCGAGGTCGACGCGCCGACCAGCCGCCGGACAACCGTCTGGCGGGTGCGCGCCGCGCGTCCGATGAGTTCCGCGGGGCCGGCCGGTCGGAACCCTGATCGCTCACCGACCGGAGGTACGCCTTGCGCAGCACCGTGCTCGCCATCCTGAACACGCCCGACCTCGACCGGGCGCTCCGCTTCTACACCGGCCTGTTCGACACGCAGGAGTTCCAACGGGTGCCCGAGGAGGGGCCGACGTTCTTCGTGGGGTTGCGGATCGGAGACTCCGACCTCGGCCTGGTCTCCGACGGTCAGACGGTCGCCGGGGAGCCCGGCCGGATCCTGATCAGCGTCGACGTCCCCGATGTGGACGCGTTGCTGGATCGGGTGACCGAACTGGGCGGGCAGGTGTCGGGACCGCCCAACGACATGCCCTGGGGGCAGCGGGTCGCCCACGTACGCGATCCTGACGGCAACGTGGTCAACCTGACCCACGAGCTAACCTGAGCACCATGTCCGACGTCGTCCGCGGGCCGGCCAGCTACTTCCCGTCGATCGAGCAGAAGTACGGCCGCCCCATCGCCGAGTGGGTCGCGCTGATCAGGGCCGCGCCCGAAACCTCACACATGAAGCTCGTGCAGCGGCTCAAGACCGAGCACGGCATGGGCCACGGGCATGCCAGTGCCCTGGTCGGGCACACCCTGGCCGAGGACGCTCGCAGTTAGGCCCGCCGGCGCCGACGTGACCTCGGTCGACGAGCTGGCCGACCTGCTGGGCCCGCCGTCCGCTGGAGCCGTAGCCAAGGAACGGACCCGGCTGCATGAACTGGACCGGCAGTGGTTGGCCGCCTCGCCGCTCTGTCTGATCGCGACCTCGGACCCGACCGGATCCTGTGACGTCTCGCCCAAGGGCGACCCCCCCGGCTTCACGCTCGTCCTCGACGACGCGACGATCGCGCTGCCCGAGCGACCGGGCAATCGGCGGGCCGACGGGTTCCGCAACGTGCTCGGCAACCCGCACGTCGGGCTCATCTATGTCGTCCCCGGACGCGGCGACACGCTGCGGATCAACGGACGCGGGCGGCTGGTCCGCGACGCGCCGTTCTTCGACCGGATGGAGGTGCGCGGGCATCGGCCGGTACTCGCGCTCGTCGTCGAGATCGAGCAGGTCTTCCACCACTGCGCCAAGGCGTTCCTGCGCTCAGGGCTGTGGGACCCGGCCACCTGGCAGCCGGATGCCGTAGCCGCTCGCCCGGAGATCGCCCGCACGCTGGAGCGCCCGGACGCCTCCCTGGCTGAGCTGTCGGCCTACTACGGTCCGTCGTACGCCGAGCGCCTCTACCGCCCGACCTGATCGGCGGTCAGTCGCGCAGGCAGGCGGTCAGGGCGCGGACCATCAGCGGGATGTCGACGGCGGAGCACAGCTCGCGGCAGGAATGCATGGCCAGCATCGGGGCGCCGACATCGACGGTGGGGATGCCGAGCCGAGCGGCGGTCAGCGGGCCGATCGTGCTGCCGCAGGGCAGGTCGGCCCGGCTGACGAAGTGCTGCACCGGCACGTCCACCTCGGCGCACCGCTCGGCGAACCAGCCGCCGCTGCCCGCGTCGGTGGCGTAGGCCTGGTTCGCGTTGAGCTTGAGCACCGGCCCGCCGCCCAGCTGTGGCGTGTGCGACGGCTCGTGCCTGTCCCATCGGGTCGGGTGCACGGCATGGGCCATGTCGGCCGAGACGAGCATCGAGCGGGCCGTCGCCCGCGGCAGCGCCTGCCGGTCGCCGGAGTCCGTGGCCGCGACCAGGCGAGAGGTCACGTCGGTCAGCATGCTGCCCCGCGCCCCCTCCATCGAGGTGCTGCCCACTTCCTCGTGGTCGTAACAGACCAGCACCTGGGTGTGCCGGGTCGGCGGCGCGGCCAGCAACGCGTGCAGCCCGGCGTGGCAGGAGGCCAGGTTGTCCAGCCGGCCGGCGGCGATCCACGTACCGTCCGCGCCGGTCCAGGCCGACTCCTGCCCCTCGGCCAGGACGAGGTCGTGGCCGAAGATGTCCTGCGCGGCGACGTCGGCCGCGCCCGCCAGCGCCGTCACCAACCCCGGACCGGAACCTGCCTCGCCGGTCCAGACCGGTACCAGGTGCAGCTGCGGGTCAAGGGTCAGCCCGTCACGGACGCTGCGGTCGAGGTGGATGGCCAGCGACGGCAGTCGCAGCGGCGCGCCGGGCAGCCGGACCAGGGCAGTGACGCCGCCGCGTAGCGCCAGTCGGCCGGCAACGGTCAGCTCGCGGTCCAGCCAGGTATGGGCCAGTACGCCGCCGTACGGCTCGACCCGATCAGCCGGTACCCCGCCTGCCGGACGTCCCAGCGCGGACGCACCTTGAACGTCGGGGAGTCGGTGTGCGCGCCGATCAGGCGCATCCCGGCCTCGGCCAGCGGCGCGCTGCCCATCCGGAACGCCACGATGCTTCCGCCGCGCCGTACGACGAACCGCTGGTCACCCGGTGCCAGGTCCCACGCCTCGGACTCGGCGAGTTCGGTGAACCCCCCGGTCCGCAGCCGGCGGCCCATCTCGGCCACGGCGTGCGACGGCGACGGCGACACGTGCAGCAGCCGGCGCAGGTCGTCACCGATGTCGTGCGGGTCGCCGGTCGGGGTGCTGCCGTCGAACGTCATGCGGCCATCGTCGCCGATGATGGGATCAGCACGCCGGGGTGGCCGGATGCGGAAGCGAGGACGACGGTTGACCGATGACGGCACGCTGTGGGCGATCAGTGACCTGCATGTCGACCATCCGAAGAACCGCGCGCTCGTCGAGCAGGTCCGGGCCCGCTCGGAGCACGACTGGCTGATCGTTGCCGGGGACGTGGCGGAGCAGGCCGACGAGGTCGAGGACTGCCTGGGCCGGCTGCGCGAAACGTTCGCCAGGGTGCTGTGGGTTCCCGGCAACCACGAGCTGTGGACCGACCCGCGTGACCCGGCGGCACTGCGTGGGGTCGCGCGGTACGACGACCTTGTCGAGCGCTGCCGCCGGATCGGGGTCTGCACGCCGGAGGACGAGTATCCGATCTGGAACGGCCCGGGCGGACCGGTCCGTGTAGCCGGGCTGTTCACGCTGTACGACTACTCGTTCCTGGCCCCGGCGACGAGCGACGTGGCCAGCTCGCTCGCGGCGGCGTACGCCAGCGGCGTCGTGTGCAGTGACGAGAACCTGCTGCCTGCCGACCCGTACCCGAGCCGGGCGGACTGGTGCACGGCCCGGGTGGCCGGCACGCGCGCCCGCCTGGACGCCTGCACCGACGGCCTGCCGTTCGTGCTGGTGAACCACTACCCCCTGGTCCGGGAACCTACCCGCGTCCTGCGCCACCCGGAGTTCGCGCAGTGGTGCGGCACGGAGCAGACCGCGGACTGGCATCGGCGCTACCCGGTCGCGGCCGTCGTCTACGGACACCTGCACATCCCGCGCACCACCTGGTACGACGGCGTCCGCTTCGAGGAGGTCTCCCTCGGCTACCCGCGCGAGTGGGGCCGAGCCGGGCACCGACCAGGTCTGGTGCAGCAAATCCTCCCGCCCGGAGGACGGACGTGATCGGCGGGTTGCTGCCCGCGTCGGTGGTCAGCGAGCACGCCTACGACGACAGCCTGCAAGGTCGGCTCTACCCGGAGGAGGAAGCGGCGGTGGCCCGCGCGGTGGACAAGCGGCGCACCGAGTTCCGCACGACGCGGAGCTGTGCCCGCCGGGCGCTGGACCGGCTCGGCGCCCCGGTCGGCGTCATCGGGACCGGGCATCGCGGCGTCCCGCTGTGGCCGGAGCGCGTCGTCGGCAGCATGACCCACTGCGACGGCTATCGGGCGGCCGCGGTGGCCTGGCGCTCGGACGTCGCCGCGCTCGGGGTGGATGCCGAACCCAACGACGTCCTGCCCGACGGCGTCCTCGACCTCGTCACCGTCGAGTCCGAGCGCCCGCACCTGGCGGCCCTGCCCAGCGCCGCGGGCGTCTGCTGGGACCGGCTGCTGTTCAGCGCCAAGGAGTCGGTGTTCAAGGCCTGGTACCCGGTGACGCGGCACGAGCTCACCTTCCGCGAGGCGGCGCTGGAGTTCGACCCCACCGCCAGGACCTTCCTCGCGAGGCTGTTGGTGGGGGGCTCGCCGTTCGGGCCGGAGTTGTTCGGCCGCTGGCACTGTGACCGCGGCCTGGTCGTCACGGCGGTCGTCGTTCCAGCCGACGCGGACGACCGCGTGAACGTCCGGTGACGGCAGCATTGCGGTGGGCCGAACGAGCCAACTCCGCTGGTTGCGGGCACAAGAGTTGGCTGCCCAGGCGGTCGGGCACTGTTATCGTCGGATAGCGGCCGACACCGGACCGACTCTCCAAACCCGAGGGGACTGTCGGCAGCAGGAACTGTCGACAAGACAGGGAGCCGGATGCAACTGAGGATCCTGGGCCCTCTGGAGCTCGTCGCCAGCCGCCGCTCGTTCAAGATCGGCGGGCCCCGCGAGCACATCGTGTTGGCCACCTTGGCCTTGCGCGCCGATCGCGTCGTCTCGGTCGATCAGCTGGTGAACGCGGTCTGGGACGGCTCGCCCCCGTCCACCGCGCGCGGCCAGATCCAGGGTTGCATCTCCGGCCTGCGCAAGCTGCTGGGCGACGCCGGCCAACCCGACGGCATCCAGACTCGGCCCACGGGGTACCTGCTGACCCTGCCCGAGGCGGCCCTCGACAGCCAGACCTTCACCCGCCTGGTGAGCAGCGCACGCGCCTTGGCCTCCACCGGCGACGGGGAGCAGGCCGCCGCGATGCTGCGCGAGGCGCTGGACCTCTGGCGCGGGCCTGCCCTCGACGGCATCCAGAGCGACGTCGTGCAGCGGGGTGCCGCGGTGCTCGAGGACGCCCGACTGGCCGCCATCGAGGAGCGGACCCGCCTGGATCTCGAACTCGGCCGGCACGTGGACGTGACGACGGAGCTGCGGGCGCTGATCGACGAGGCGCCGCTGCGGGAGCGGTTCTACGGCTTCCTGATGTTGGCTCTCTACCGCTCCGGGCGGCAGGTCGACGCGCTGGAGGTGTTCCGGCAGGCGCGGGACACCCTGATCGCCGAGCTGGGCATCGAGCCCTGCCAGGAGCTGCGCGACCTGCAACTCGCGGTGCTGAGCAACGACCCGTCGCTGGATCTCGCCGCAGCCGGCGCCGGCTCGGTCGCGCGAGCCGATCCGCCCGCGTCCAGCCCGAACCAGCTGCCGAGCAGCATCGCGGACTTCACCGGACGCGAGGGCCATCTGGCGCGGATCAGGGACATCCTGACCGCCGATCAACGTTCGGACAGTCCCCGGTACGCCGTACCGATCATCGCCATCGCCGGGCCGGGCGGCGTCGGGAAGTCCACGCTGGCCGTGCGGGCCGCCCACGAGCTGAGCGAGGCCTTTCCGGACGGGCAGCTGTACGTCGACCACCAGTCCGCGTCCGGGGAGAACCGCATCTGCACGCTGCTGGCCCGCCTCCTGCACGCCCTCGGGGTCCCCGACTCCGCCATTCCCGACGACCGGGCCGAGCGCACTCAGATGTATCGCAGCCGGCTGGCCGGCAAGCGCGTGCTGCTCGTGCTCGACGACGTCGCGGACGAGGACGATGTGCTGCCGCTGCTGCCCGGCAGCCCGACGTGCGCGCTCCTGGCGACCAGCCGCACGCGGCTCGCCGGGCTGCCCGGCGCGCACTGGATCGACATCGACGCCTTCGACCGCGAGACCTCGCTGGCGCTGCTCACCAAGCTTGTGGGTGCCGCTCGGGTGCAGGCCGAACCCGACGCCGCGGCCCAGGTGATCGCCTACTGCGGCGGGCTGCCGCTGGCCCTGCGGATCGCCGGCGCGCGGCTGGCCGCCCGGCCGCAGTGGCGGATCGCCGACCTGGCCCGGCGGCTCAAGGACGAGGTGAACCGGCTCGATGAGCTGAGCTACCGCGGCCTGGAGTTGCGCTCGAGCATGAACCTCGGATTCTCGGCGTTGTCCGAAGGGGCCAAACGGCTGTTCTGCCTGCTGGCGCTGCCGGAGGCCCCTACCCTGCCCGGCTGGGTCGCGGCGGTGCTGCTGGAGACGGGCCTCGGCCAGGCTGAACGACTGGCCGAGGTGCTGGTCGACGCCCAGTTGCTCGAGCCGGTCCACAATCCGGACGGCATGGCCGGCTATCGCTTCCACGACCTCGTCCGGGTGTACGCCAGGGAGCGGCTCACGGAGACCACTACCGACGCGGAACGCCATGACGCGCTCAGCCGGGTACTCGGAGCCTGGCTGGCCCTGGCCGAGACCGCGCACCGCAAGGAGTACGGCGGGGACTACACGATCCTGCACGGTAGCGCGCCGCGGTGGTCGCTGCCCGACGGCGTCGACGGCGACTTGCTCAGCGACCCGATGAGCTGGCTGGACACTGAGCGGGCCGGCCTGGTCGCCGCCGTCCGGCAGGCCGCCGAGGCCGGCATGGACGAGCTGTGCTGGGATCTCGCGCTCACCGCGGTGAGCCTGTTCGAGGTCAAGGGCCATGTCGATGACTGGCAGGAAACGACCGAGCTGGCCTACGAGGTCTGCCTGCTGGCTGGGAACCGGACCGGCTGCGCGGCGATGCTGTACTCCCTCGGCACGCTGCACGTCGCGCAGAAGCGCACGTACGACGCCGAGCGGGCCTTCGACGATGCCTTCACGATCTTCCAGTCCGAGGGCAACACCCACGGGCAGGCGCTCGTCCTGCGCAACTCGGCCCTGGTCGACCGGATGCTCGGCAACTACGACGCGATGTGGACCAAGTACCTCGATGCGCTGGCCAAGATGCGGACCGTCGGGGACCTCATCGGACAGGCCAACATCCTGCGCAGCATGGCCAAGTTCCGCATGGACGAGGGCGACCTCGACGAGGCCCAGCAGATGCTCGGCGAGGCGCTCGAACTGTGTCAGAGCGCGGGATACCTGCGCGGGGAGGCCCAGGTGATCAGCCGCTTCGGCGAACTGCACATGCGCACCGGCCAGACCGCGCGGGCCCGGCAGGCGCTGAACGAGGTGCTCAAGACGGTCCGGCGGATCGGGGACCGCGTCGGGGAGGCCCACGCGCTGTACGGGTTGGGCATCGTGCGCACCCGCGAGGGCAAGCTGGACAGCGCGCAGACCACGCTGGCCAACGCCCTGGCCACCGCGGTCCAGGCGGGGGACCGGGCGATCGAGGGCCAGGCCCGCTATGCGCTGGGCGAGATCGCGCTCGCCCGTGGCGAGACCGCGGCCTCGGCGGTGCACCTGACCCGGGCCCAGCAGACCTTCGGCGAGCTCGGCTCGTCGCTGTGGCAGGCCAAGACCTTCATTCTGCTGTCAGAAGTGGCGGAGTCCGAGGTCGACGGCGGCGGCTCGGACCGTTACCTGGAGCAGGCCCGGTCCCTGCTGTCGGCGATGGACTCCAAGGAGGCCTCCCGGCTGCGTCGCCAGATCGAGGGCGGCGCGGGTGTCCGTACCGGTGGCGACGACCTGTCCCTCGGCTCCTGACGTAGAAGACTCTGGCCGGCACCATGGCCGGCCAGAGTCCTCGTGCGGCGTCGTACGCCGGGGGTATCCGCGTCGTAGGACGCTGACGTTCGGTCAGTCCCAGGGCGAGTCGTCGGTGCCACACCCGCGCGCCGGCGCCTTCGGCAGCTGGCTCTGGGTGCAGGTAGGTACGACGCCGTCCCAGAGCGAGTCGGCGGTGGCTCGCGCCGGGTCGGCCAGCAACAGCAGCCCGCTCATCACGAAGCTGGCAGCCACCGCGGCCACTGCCTTGCGAGTCCTGCTCACCCACATCACCCCTGCTCGTTGGAGACGACCTTGTGGCGTCTGCGTTGGGACGAGCCAACAGCGGGGCCTTGCCGATCTGGCTCTCATCGGCTCTCGATCCCTTCCGCCGCTCGGACAGCGGATGGGTAGCGATCGGACAGGGGGTGTTCGCACGATGACGGAGCGAGACAGCGGTTCCCGATGGTGCGGTGACGCACCCAGGGGCCCGTCCCCGATCCGGTAGCCCGGGAGTGACCGATGAGCCTGACCCAGACCTTGCCCGCCGACGAGCACCGCGTCCTTGCCGAGCACCGCGTCCCTGCCGACCACCGCGTGCAGGCCGACCACCGCGTGCAGGCCGAGCACCCGGTCGAGTGGCGCCGGGGTGCGGTGGTACACGCCCTGCCACGGCCGCGTCGAGTCGGCGGCCTGTCCGGCGGGCCGTTGGAGCTGGGGCCGGACGCCGAGCGGAACAGCTCGGTCGTCTACCGCTACGCGGTGGACATGGGCGAGTTCGGCTGCGTGGTGAGCGCCGCCAGCACGCTTGGTCTGACCGAGGAGGCGGTGCACGACGCCGTCACGCTGCTCGTGCACAACCGGATGCTGCGCCACGACTCCGACACCGGCCGCCTGCTGCCGGTCGATCCCGAGGTCGCGGCCGCGCTGCTGGTGACGCCCATGGAGCGCGAGATCCACCAGCGGCAGGAACTGATCGCCCAGATCCGGCAGCGGGCCACCGGATTCCGCGAGGACTACGCCCGCCGCGGCCGGGAGGCGCAGGACGCCACTGCCCTGGCCCAGGTGGAGGGCACGGTGGAGCTGCAGGGGCACCTGCGGCTGGCCGGTGACTCCTGCCGCAGTGAACTCATGGTCCTGCTGTCGGGTCAGCCCGACGACGGCGCGCTGGACGACGTGCCGCAGCTGTGCGCGCAGCTCGCCGAGCGCGGTGTGGCGGTGCGCATCGTCTGCCAGCACCGCAGCCGGGCCGATCTGCGGCTGCGGGCCGGGATGCGTCAGCTCTTCGAGGCCGGCGCCGAGGTGCGCACGGTGACCCACGTGCCGCGGGCGGCCCTCGTCTTCGACCGCTCGCTCGCGCTGTTGCTGGGCGAGGACGACGGGGCAGCGGTCCGGGCGTCGCGGATCGGCAGCGACGCGGTCATCGGCTTCCTGCTGGACATGTTCGGTCACCTGTGGGATATCGCGACGCCGCTGGAGTCCCTGGACTCCGGGTACTCCGAGGTGGCAGGCGACCTGCGCCAGACCATCGCCGGCCTGATGGCCAAGGGCTTCACCGACGAGGTGCTGGCCCGCAAGCTCGGCATGTCCGTGCGGACCTGCCGGCGCCACATCGCCTCGCTGATGCGCGAGCTGGACTCGGTGAGCCGGTTCCAGGCCGGCGTACAGGCCGCGCACCGCAGCCTCGTCGTTACCGCCTGACGCTGACCGCCTGTCGCGCGGGCGGCTGGATCACCCCGTCCCGTTTCGGGCTAGCAGCGCTGTCGTGGTGGGCGGCCCGCGGGTAGGTCGGCACCCACAGCACCGGAGCAAACGACCGCCGCCCACCCGGCAGCGTGACGGCGACGCGGCGGTCGCCCTTACTGGACCTTAGCCGTGGCGCGCTTGGTTGGCGTCGACTTGTCACAGCACATCGACCAGAAGCTCGGCGAGGGCGTCCGATAACCGAGCCGCTATCGGGCGCTTACGACGTTTGGGCGACGCGCCCAAGTCCCAGCTCGGCCAGCCCGTCGGCGACGACGACGGGACGGAAGCGGTCGAGCTTGAGCACCGGGGAGGAGTGATCCTCGACGACGACTGCCGCGCGGGGCAGCGCGGACAGTTCGGCGCACGCGTACCGCAGCGTGCCGTCGATTGGGCTCGGGCAGCGACCTCGTTCGCCGTGATCAGCTAGGCGATCACGGTGACGACGCAGATGAACCCTGTGACGGGTCAGCCGATCCAGCGCGCCGTTCCGGCCAGCTCGGCCAGGGGCCGCCCGCTGAGCAGCGCGTCGAAGGACAGGCCACCCCAGCCGTGCTCGGCCAGCAACCGCTGGACCCGGGGGATGCGCAGGGCCCGGCCCCCGGCGGCGACGTAGCTGTGGGCCGGATCGACCGCGGGCAACCCGTTGGCCTGGCCGACGACGACGGACAAGACGGTGGTCGCCTCGTCGGATGCCGTGGTTACCGGCACCGAGGCAGCGGTCCGGCTCGGCGGGCGGAAGCCGAACAGCGCGCCGACGTCCGTCCGGCGCAGGTCGACTGCGGGGTCGAGCTGGGCGAGGAGCAATGTCTCGTACCCCCGGAGCAGTCCCGCCACGGCCTCGGAGTCCATCACGCCGGCCCGGGCGTTGAGGGCGACCACGACGGCGTCGCGCTGCTCGTACACCCGGAACGACGTGTCGCTGCCCTGCTCCTGCCAGGCGGCGGGGACGGCGCTGCGGGTGAGGATCGTGCGCCGGGCCTGGCTGCTGTGCGTGCCGTGGTTGAGGAAGTTCACCTCGGCGCCGAGCCTGATCGGGATGCCGCGCTGCTCGCTGCGTACCGCCAGAAACTCCAGCAGCTCGTCGTAGGGCAGGTCAGCGTGCGCACTGGCTTCGGTGAAGCGTCGGGCAACCTGCTGCAGCAGCTCGCCGAACGACGGATCGCCGCGGCCGTCGACCTGCAGCAGGACCGGGGAGAAGGTGCAGGTCAGTACGTCGGGGCAGGCCGAGGACTCGCGGCCGCCGGCGAAGAACAGGTGCGCCACCTGCTCGGCTCCGGTGTAGGCGAGCAGCGCCTGGGCGTGCGCCGTGACGTGGACCAGGGAAGGCCACACGTGATGCCGCTCGGCGATCCGCCGGGTGGCGTCGAGCAGCCCCGGTGAGGTGAGCGTGCCGCCGTACGCCCCGGGGGGTGCCCCCGGGTTCCGCCGCGAGTCGAAGACGTCGGTCGGCACGTGGGCGAGGTGCTCGCGCCAGTATTCCGCCGCTCGGTCTCGTCCCGAGCGGCCCTCGGCGGATGCTTCGTGCCGCGCGAGGTCCAACGGCTGGTGGCGCACCGGGCGCAACACGGTGGGCCGGCCGGCGCTCACCCCCTCCCGGAGGGCCTCCAACTCCTGCTCGAGCAGCTCCACCGACCAGGCGTCGAGGGCCATGTGGTTCAGGACCAGGACGAGCTGGGTCGGCTGCCCACCGGTGGTGATGACGCAGGCCCGGATCGGCCACTCCTTGGCCAGCTCGAACGCCGTTCCGGACAGTTCGGCGACCACTTCCGCGGGACCGGGCGTGCCGTCGCGTTCCGTGCTGACCGTCGGGACGGACAGCGGCGCCGGCGGATGCACCACCTGGCGAGGGTCGTCGTCAGTGTCGAAGTGGAATGTCGTGCGCAGACCCTCGTGCCGGCGGATGAGGTAGTTCAGCGTGCCGCGGATGGCGGCCATCGACGTCCCGTCGGGTAGCGGCAGCCGGCGGAAGATGTTCGACTCCGCGCGCACATCGCAGGGCAGGTGCTGATGACGCAGCCAGACATAGCGCTGACCACGCAGCAAGGCGGCGGTCTTCTCGACGGCCATAATGCGATCACCCCCGGCAGAACATCTCCTATCGCCACCCACCGCGGCAAGCAGAAACCGGCTCTCCGGAAATGGCAGGAAGTGGACGGCACGAATGTGCCAGCGGACGAATCTTGACCGCGGTAGTCCTCATGCGTGAATCTGCTTTCCGGCCGGCACTGGCCGAATATCGACAATGCCCGCTGACGACACGGTGGTCATAACGCGCATGGACATCCCGAGCGACTTCCAGGACATCCTGCGGCGGCACCTGCCATTCTCCGACGCCGGTGAGCTGGGCGAGGACGACGACCTGTCCGATCTCGGTCTCGACTCGATGGGACTCGTGGCGCTGATGGCCGACATCGAGGACTCCTACGACGTCGAGCTGCCCGACGAGTTCGTCGCGGAGACCACGTTCGCGACGGTCGGCTCGCTGTGGCGCGCCGTGCTCGCGCTGCCCGCCGAATGGCAGGACGCGAGGCTCGCGGGATGAGTAGCGCCGACGCCCTCCTCGCCGCGGAGGCGCGGATGCGCAGCGCCGGTCCACTCCTCGCCGGGCGGCTACCCGAGCTTCTCGACAACGGCCATCGCGACCGCCCGGCGGTGACGTTCCGGGACCGGACGGTGAGCTACCGTGAACTCTCGGGGATGGTCAGCGCGGCGGCGGCCGGCTTGTGCCGCCTCGGTGTGCGACCGGGCGAGCGGGTCGCGGTCTACCTCGACAAGCGGATCGAGACGGTGGCCGTGCTGTTCGCGGTCTCCGCCGCCGGCGCCGTGCTCGTCCCGGTGAACCCGGTGGCCCGCCCGCGTCAGCTCGCGTACGTCGTCGAGGACTGCTCGGCCGCCGTACTCGTCACGACCCCCGAGCGGCTGGCCACCGTGGACGCCACGGGGGCCGCCCTGCCGTCGCTGCGTCACGTTGTGGTCCTCGGCGATCCGAGCCGGTCGACCCGGCGGGACGTGACGACCTGGGACGAGCTGTGCCGCCCCGGCCCGCCGCGCCCCGAGCCGCCGGGGCCGGCCGCTGACGAGATCGCCGCGATCTTCTACACCTCCGGTAGCACGGGTGGCCCGAAGGGCGTCGTCGTGACGCACGGCAACCTGCTGACCGGTGCCTGGAGCGTCGCGGGCTACCTGGAGCACACCGCCGAGGACGTCGTGCTGGCGGTACTGCCGCTGAGCTTCGACGCCGGATTCAGCCAGCTGACCACGGCGTTCGCCGTCGGCGCCCACGTCGTGCTCGTCAACTACCTGCTGCCCCGCGAGGTGGTCCGTCTGTGCGAGCGGCACGCGGTCACCGCGTTGACCTGCGTTCCGCCGCTGTGGTGGCAACTGGCCGAGCAGGCCTGGCCGCCGGCGGCGACGCGCCACCTGCGGTACTTCGCCAGCACCGGCGGCCGGATGCCCGCCCCGGTCCTGGACCGGTTGCGTGCAGTGTTCCCGGCCGCCGCGCCGTACCTCATGTACGGGCTCACCGAGGCCTTCCGTTCCACCTACCTCGACCCCGCCCAGGTGGACCGGCGGCCGGAGTCCATCGGCCGGGCCATCCCGGGGGCAGAGGTGCTCGTCGTGCGTCCCGACGGGTCGCCCTGCGCGCCCGGTGAGCCCGGCGAGCTGGTGCACCGGGGGCCGCTGGTCGCCCTGGGCTACTGGAACGACCCGGAGCGCACCCGGCAGCGCTTCCGCCCGTACCCGCCGGGAGGCGAGCTCGCGGTGTGGTCGGGGGACACGGTCTACCGTGACGCCGAGGGCTACCTGTACTTCGTCGGCCGGGCCGACGACATGATCAAGACCTCTGGATACCGGGTGAGCCCGAGCGAGATCGAGGACGCGGCCTACGCCTCCGGGCTGGTCGGGGAGGCGGTGGCCTTCGGCGTACCGGACGACGTCCTCGGACAGCACATCGTGCTCGCGGTGGCCGGCCGCGGCGGGCAGCCGTGCGACACCGACCGGCTCGCGGCCACCCTGCGCCGGGACCTGCCGGCCTACCAGGTGCCGCGGCGGCTGCTCGGTCTGGCCGGGCTGCCGCGCTCCGGCAACGGCAAGTTCGACCGGGCCGCCCTGAGCCTGCAGGTGGCAGGCGGAGCGTGACCGGCCGGCTTCCCCTGGGCGGGTACGACCTGCACCGGTTGGCGGCCCGCGTCGGCAGTACGCCGTTCTTCGTCTACGACCGCGCCGCGGTCAGCGCGCGGGTGGCCGAGGTCCGGGCGGCCCTGCCCCCTACCGTGGAGCTGAGCTACGCGGTCAAGGCCAACCCGATGCCCGCGCTGCTGCATCACCTGCGCGGTCTGGTCGACGGCTTCGACGTCGCTTCGGGGCGGGAACTCCGGCACGTGCTCGACACCGGCGTGGCGGCGCAGCGGGTGAGCTTCGCCGGTCCCGGCAAGTCCGATGCCGAGCTCGGCCAGGCCGTGGCCGCCGGGGTCACCGTGGAGTTGGAGTCCGAGCGCGAACTCGGCCGGGTGCTCGCGGCCAGCGACACCGTCGGCCTCGCGGCGCGGGTCGCGATCCGGGTGAATCCCGACTTCGTCGTGCGCGGGGCGGGGCTGCGGATGGGCGGCGGCGCCCAGCAGTTCGGGATCGACGCCGAGCGGGTGCCCGCGGTGCTGGCTGGTCTCGGCCGCACCGGGCTGGACTTTCACGGCTTCCATGTCTTCTCCGGCTCGCAGAACCTCAAAGCCGAGGGACTGTGCGATGCGCAGCGGCAGACCGTGGCGCTGGCCGTCCGGCTGGCTGCGGCGGCCCCGGGGCCGGTCCGCTACCTCAACCTGGGCGGCGGCTTCGGCATCCCCTATGCCCGGCGCGACCAACCGCTGGACCTGGACCGGGTCGGGGCCAACCTCGCCGAGCTGCTCGCGAACACGGTGCAGCGGGAGCTGCCGCAGGCCCGGGTGGTCATCGAGCTCGGCCGGTATCTGGTCGGTGAGGCTGGCCTGTACGTGACGCGGGTGATCGACCGCAAGGTCTCGCGCGGTACGACGTACCTGGTCGTGGACGGCGGCCTGCACCACCAGCTCGCCGCCGCCGGGCTGTTCGGCCAGGTCGTCCGGCGCAACTACCCGATGACGCTGGCCCCCCGCCTCCCCGCGGCGACCACGGAGACCGTCACCGTCGTCGGCTGCCTGTGCACGCCGCTGGACCTGCTCGGCGAGGCAGTCGAGCTGCCGGTCGGGGACGTCGGGGACCTGGTCGCGGTGTCCCAGGCCGGCGCGTACGGGTTGACCGCGAGCCCGACGGCCTTCCTGAGCCACCCGGCACCGGTCGAGGTGCTGGTCTGAGCTGTTGGCTACTGCGGCGGCGGCGGAACGCTGGCCGGGAAGAGGGCGGCCGGCAACGAAGCGGGGGACACCTCGAGCAGATCGCCCACCCGGGTCTCCGGGCTGCTCACCGCCTCCTGGACGCCGAAGGCGAGCCGGCGCAGCATCCCGACCAGCGCCGTTGCGGAGATCAGCTCCGGATCGACCCGCATGGCGACACTCGTCCGCCCCTGCCTGGCGGTGACCCGGACGTCGAAGGGCTGGCCGTAGGGCCGGGCCGTGGGCGTCCATTCCAGTACGGCCGGGCGCGGGTCCCGCGGATCGGCCGGTACGTCGTCGAGCTGCAGGTAGTTGAACCAGGTCGGGAACAATCGGTTGAACGACCCGTCTGCGGCGGCCAGCGTGCGGACCTGGTCGACGTCGTAGCTGGAGTGCCGGTAGGCCTTGGCGCTGGCCCAGTTCAGCCGCGTGATGTGCTCGGACAGCGAGCAGGCCCGGTCGGCGTCGGCCACCACGGGGATCAGCTGGTTCAGCGTGCTCACGACCCGCCGATGCTCGGGGAGGAAGCGGTTGGACGACATCAGGCTGATCACCACCCGGTCGGTGCCGGTGTGCCCGGCCAGCCCGGCCACGACCATGGCCAGCACCACGGCCGGGGCGGTGACGCCGTGCCGCTTCGCCGCGCTCGCCGCCAGCCCGCCGAGTAGGTGCGAGTGCAGGGTGGCCTGAATCCGCGGGCGGGTGACCCGCGGCGGGGTTGTCGGCAGCTGGGGTACCCGGCTGTCGGCCAGCACGCCCTGCCAGTACCGCTGCACGGCCAGCTGCCGGCGCCCGGCGGTCTGCTCCCGCTCGCGGCGGGCCAGCTCCCGCGGTGAGAGGTCGGGCAGCTGGCTGGGGGAGTCGGGGTCGCGCAGCAGCGCCTCGAACTGCGCCTGCAGCTCCCGCACGGACCAGACGTCGACGATCAGGTGCGAGAAGGACAGCGAGAGGAACACCGGGGTCCCGCCGGAGCAGACCAGGACCCCTCGCCAGCACAGGCCCCCGGTCATCGGGAACGGCGCCGTGAGCAACTCGGTGGTGGTGCGGTCGGCGTCGGCGGGCCCGGAGACCGGCCGGTCCACGGAGACCAGCGGCAGGTCGACCCGGTCCTCGATCCGTTGCGTGGGGACGCCGTCGTCCAGCCGGAAGGTCGTCCGCAGCGCCTCATGGCGGCGGACCAGGCCCGCCAGGGCCCGCTGCACCGTCTGCGGCGAGTGCCCGCGCAGGTCGCACGTCGCCGGGAGGTTGGCCTCGGCCAGCCACTGGGTCGGATAGGTCTCGACCTCGCGCCAGCTGTAGAGCTGGCCGTAACTCAAGGGCGCTTCGACACTCACGGGTGCTCCCGGGCATTCGGGGAATGCTGCACCTTAAGAAGGGGGCGCAATCCCGGTCAAGGCGCTGCGGTGGCACGAAGTTGGCCGGCAGGAATGGCCAGTGCGGAACGCCTTTGTGCGGTTGACGGCGCCCCGTCGTACTCACGATTGTCTGTGCTGCAGGCAGCTCCCTCGGAAATCACCGGAAGTGCCATTGCCGGTGCCGCCGAGGGAATACGGAAAACGACGACAACGAGTGGGGTGGTGTAGGGATGGGCGGTGGATCCGGGGTCACCGGTGACACCCGGCGGGAGCCGATCGCCGTCGTCGGTGTGTCCTGCCGGTTGCCGCAGGCGCCCGACCCGAGCGCCTTCTGGCGGCTGCTGGTCGACGCTACGGACGCGATCACCGACGTCCCGCCGGGACGCTGGGTCGGCGAGGTCGCACCCGGCTGCCGGCGGGGCGGCTTCCTCGACGACGTCGAGGGCTTCGACGCCGCCTTCTTCGGGGTCTCCCCCCACGAGGCCGCGGCCATGGACCCGCAGCAGCGGCTGGCTCTGGAGCTGACCTGGGAAGCGTTGGAGGAGGCACACCTCCTGCCCGCGGATCTGCAGGAGTCCGCCACGGGTGTCTTCCTCGCCGCGATCTCCCAGGAGTACGCCGTACTGGCTGACCGTCTCGGCGCCGACGCGGCCGGCGCCCACACCTACACCGGCACCCATCGGTCGCTGATCGCCAACCGGGTCTCGTACACCCTCGGGCTACGCGGTCCCAGCCTGACCGTCGACTGCGGCCAGTCCTCCTCACTGGTGGCCGTACACCTGGCCTGCGAGAGCCTGCGCCGCGGCGAGACCGCGCTGGCCGTGGCCGGCGGGGTCGACCTGCACCTGCTCGCCGACACCACGTCGCTGATCGGGCGCTTCGGTGCACTGTCGCCGGACGGACGTTGCCACGTCTTCGACCACCGGGCCAACGGGTATGTCCGCGGCGAGGGCGGCGCGCTCGTCGTCCTGAAGCCACTGACCGCGGCCGAGCGTGACGGCGACCGCATCCACGCCCTGATCCTCGGCAGTGCGGTGAACAACGAAGGGGGCGGCGCGAGCCTGACGGCACCGACCGCCCGCGCGCAGCAGGAGGTGCTCACCCGCGCCTGCGCCGACGCGGGCGTAACCGCCGCCGAGATCCAGTACGTCGAGCTGCACGGAACCGGGACTCCAGTGGGAGACCCCGTCGAGGCCGCCGGCCTCGGTGCCGCCCTGACTCGGGGCCGGCCGGCCTCGGCGCCGCTGCTCGTCGGCTCGGTGAAGACGAACGTCGGACACCTCGAGGGTGCCGCGGGTATCACCGGGCTGCTCAAGGTCGTCATGGCTCTCGAGCACGAGCGGCTGCCGGCCACGCTGCACTTCGAGCAGGCCAACCCGGCCATCGCCCTGGACAATCTCGGCCTGCGCGTGGTGGACACCGCCCAGCCGTTCCCCGGACCCGCTGTGGCCGGCGTGAGCTCGTTCGGGATGGGCGGCACGAACTGCCACGTGGTCCTGGCCTCGGCGCCGGCCCGGAAGCCGGCCGAGAAGCGCGCGGCGGCCGAGCTGCCGTGGCTGCTTTCCGCGCGGACCGCCGACGGCCTGCGCGCCCAGGCCGAGCGCCTGCAGGAGGTGGCCCGGACCGCCGACCCCGACGCCCTGGCCCTGGCCCTGCGGCACGGCCGGACCGCGTTCGACCACCGCGGCGTCCTGCTCGGTCCGGACCCGGCAGCAGGCCTGGCCGCGCTGGCCGCGGGCCGTCCGGACGCCTCGGTCGTCACCGGCTCGGGACGGCACGGACCGGTGGTCCTGACCTTCCCCGGGCAGGGTTCGCAGTGGCCGGAGATGGCCCGTGCGCTGGCCGCCGATTCGCCGGTGTTCGCCGCCCGGCTGGCCGAGTGCGCCGACGCTCTCGAGCCGTTCGTCGACTACTCGCTGCTCGATGTGCTGGCCGGTGAGGGCGGCCCGGAGCTCGACCGGGTGGATGTCGTCCAACCGGCGCTGTGGGCGGTCATGGTCAGCTTGGCCGCGCTCTGGCGGACGAACGGTGTGACGCCGGACGTGGTGATCGGACATTCCCAGGGTGAGATCGCGGCCGCCACCGTGGCCGGCGCGCTGTCTCTGGCCGACGGCGCGCGCGTGGTCGCCCTGCGCAGCCGGGCCCTCCGCGCGATCGCCGGCAGCGGCGGCATGCTCTCGCTCGGTGCCCCGCTGGCGGTCGTCGAAATGGCCGTGGCCGCACGGACCCCGCACGTCACGCTGGCCGCGGTCAACGGGCCGTCCTCGGCCGTGGTGTCCGGACCCACCGAGCAGCTCGCCGCGCTGGAGTGCGAGTTCGAGGCGGCGGGTCACCGGGCCCGGATGATCCCGGTCGACTACGCCTCCCACTCGGCGGCGGTCGAGCCGATCCGCGACGAGCTGCTGCGCCAGCTCGCCCCGCTGCGGCCCCGAAGCTGCGGCACCCTGTTCGTGTCCACGCTGACCGGCGCGCCGATGGACACCGCCGGCCTGGACGCGGAGTACTGGTACCGCAGCCTGCGCCACCCGGTGCGTTTCGCCTCCGCCGTCCAGCACGCCCTGGACCTCCGCGCCGCCGTGGTCATCGAGTGCAGCGCGCACCCGGTGTCGGTGACCGCGGTCGAGCAGGCGGCCGAGGTGGCCGAGGTCCCGCTCACCGTGATCGGCACCCTGCGGCGCGGCGACGGCGGCCTGGACCGCTTCCGGTTCGCCCTCGCCCAGGCCCACGTCGGCGGCGCCCCGGTGGACTGGGCGGGCGGCCGACGCCCGGCCCGACACGAACTCGTCACGCTGCCGACGTACGCGTTCCAGCGCCGCCGGCACTGGCTCGACGGCGACGGGATCCGGACCGCGAGCCCGGCCGCGCCTACCACCGCGACCGAGGGTCCGACCCAGCCGGGATCGGCGCCGGCCACCCGCCGCGAACTGCGTGAGCTGGTGCGCTCGCTGACCGCACAGGTGCTCGGGTACGCCGCCGCCACCGACATCGAGCCGACCCACACCTTCAAGGACCTGGGCGTCGATTCCACGACGGCGGTCGACTTGCGCAACCGGCTGCGCTCGGCCACCGGACTGAGCTTGCCGACCGGCCTGCTCTTCGACCACCCGACCCCCGACCGGGTCGCCCAGCACCTGCACAGGCTGGCCACCGGCGGCACGCAGCCGGGCCTCGCCGCGGCACCGGAGGCGTCAACCGAGCCGATCGCCGTCGTGGCCATGGGCTGCCGGCTGCCCGGCGGGATCACCTCGCCCGAGGAGCTGTGGCGGCTGGTCAGCGCCGGCGAGGACGCGATCAGCGCGTTCCCGGGCGACCGCGGATGGGACCTGACCCGGCTGGCGGCCGACGGTCCCGACCGCTCGGGCACCAGCGACACCCGCTTCGGTGGCTTCCTGACCGACGCCGACCTGTTCGACGCGGACTTCTTCGGCATCAGCCCTCGCGAGGCGCTGGCCATGGACCCGCAGCAGCGGCTGCTGCTCGAGGTCTGCTGGGAGACCGTCGAGCGCGCCGGCATCGACCCGGCCACCCTGAGCGGCACCGACACCGGTGTCTTCATCGGCGCGATGTCCACCGACTACGGGCCGCGGCTGCACCAGCCCGACGGGGCAGTAGACGGCCACCTGCTCACCGGCACCGCGCTCAGCGTCACCTCGGGTCGGATCGCCTACCAGCTCGGGTTGCTCGGGCCGGCGCTGACGATCGACACCGCATGCTCGTCGTCCCTGGTCGCGCTGCAGCTGGCCGTCCGGGCGCTGCGCGGCGGCGAGTGCGCCATGGCGCTGACCGGCGGCGCCACCGTGATGGCCACGCCGGGGATGTTCGTGGAGTTCAGCCGGCAGGGCGGCCTGGCCGTCGACGGTCGCTGCAAGGCCTTCTCCGCGGCCGCCGACGGGACGGCGTGGGCCGAAGGGGTAGGCGTCCTGCTGCTCATGCGCAGCTCCGACGCCCGCCGGCTCGGGCATCCCGTGCTGGCCGAGATCCGGGGCGTCGCCGTCAACCAGGACGGCCGCAGCAACGGCCTGACCGCGCCGAACGGCCCGGCCCAGGAGCGGGTGATCCGGCAGGCGCTGGCTGACGCCGGGCTCCGGCCGGCCGAGGTGGACGTCGTCGAGGCCCATGGCACCGGCACCCGGCTCGGCGACCCGCTGGAGGCCGAGGCCCTGCGCGCCACCTACGGCCGGGAGCACAGCGCCGAGGCGCCGATGTGGCTGGGCTCACTGAAGTCGAACATCGGGCACACCCAGGCCGCAGCCGGGGTGGCGGGCCTGATCAAGATGGTGCTCGCGCTGCAGTACCGCCGGCTGCCACGCACGCTGCACGCCGCCGAACCCACGTCGCACGTCGACTGGTCCGACGGCGCCCTGCGGTTGCTGTCCGAGCCGGTGTCGCTGCCTGCGGACCGCCCGGTGCGGGCGGCGGTGTCCAGCTTCGGGATCAGCGG
>Ga0183260_10000579_pt1 | contig 31028 bp, 30 predicted proteins | sample AntDrymUQ4972206_2_FD_129768 | JGI IMG/M metagenome (GOLD analysis project Ga0183260, IMG submission 129768) | Polar desert sand microbial communities from Dry Valleys, Antarctica - metaG UQ497 (22.06) (version 2) (version 2) | ecosystem: Environmental > Terrestrial > Soil > Desert | place...
CCCCGGCCGAACGGCGGCGACCGCCGCCGCGCTCATGATCGGTATCGCTCTCGTCGCGTTCATCGCGACGCTCACGAACGGGATGAAGGCGTCGAACCGCGAGGCGATCGAAGAGCAGATCGCAGCCGACTACGTCGTGACCTCGCTCGACGGGTACACGCCGTTCGTCGCGGCGGCGGGCGCTGCGCTCGCGGCCTCCACCGCGCCCGAGCTCGTGACCAGCGTGCGCTCCGACGCAGGCCTCGTCGACGGCGCGTCGGCCGAGATCGGGGGCATCGAGCCCGACACGATCGCCGAGGCGTACGTCTTCGACTGGCGCGAGGGCGACGAGAGCGTGCTCGCGACCCTAGGCACGACGAACGCGGTCGTAAGCTCGAACTACGCGGAGGACCACGACATCGCGATCGGCGACGAGGTGACGATCCGCTCGACCGCAGATCGCACCGCGAAGGTCACGGTCGTGGGAACCTTCGAGCCGCCACCGTTCTACCCGCTGCTCGAGAGCGTCAACGTCTCGAGTGAGCTGTTCGACTCGCTCTACGACTGCCCGCGCAATCGCTGGACCTGGGCAAACGTCGCCGGCGAGCCCGGCGACGACGACCGTGCGCAGCTGGAGCAAGCGATCGCCGGCTTCCCCGACACGCAGATCGAGACGCGGGAGGAGTGGATCGAACGCGAGGACGCGGACATCAACCAGTTCATCTCGTTCCTCTACGTCATGCTCACCCTGGCCGTGTTCGTGAGCATCTTCGGGATGATCAACACGCTCGTTCTGTCGGTCTACGAGCGCACGCGGGAGATCGGAATGCTCCGCGCGATCGGGATGACTCGTCGGCAGGTGCGCCGAATGATCCGCCAGGAGAGCATCATCACCGCGCTCATCGGTGCGGCTGTCGGGCTCCCGCTCGGGATCTTCCTCGCGGCCCTCGTCAACCGGGCGCTCGCCGAGTACGACATTCGCTTTGCGATCCCGTGGGTCCAGCTCGCCGTGCTCACGATCGTCGCGATCGTGATCGGGATCCTCGCCGCGATCATGCCTGCTCGCCGCGCGGCGAGGCTCGATCCGCTGAGAGCCATCGCCTACGAATGAACGCTCGCGGTCTGCTCGCGTTCGCGAGGGAAACCATGTTTCCCCACGTCCTTCCGCGATCGAAGTTCGCGCGAGCGAACTTCGATCTTGCGAGGGAAGTGCGTGCTCCCTTCTTCTTGAAAGCGTGGGGAACCTCCCGGTTCCCCACGCCCCTCCCCGCTCATGGGCCTATGGGCCCATGACGCGCTTCGCCATCCGCGGCCTGCTCAGCCGGAAGCTGCGGACGGCTCTCACTGCTCTCGCCATCGTCCTCGGTGTCGCGATGATCAGCGGCACCTACGTCCTCACCGACTCGATCGACCAGGCGTTCGACCGAATCTTCACGGACATCCGCCAGGGGTCGAACGCCGTCATCTCGGGGAAGTCGGCGTTCGACCTGAGCGACGGCAGCGGAGTGACCGAGCCGACCTTCGGCGAGTCCCTGCTCGACGAGGTGCGCGGGCTCTCGGCTGTCGCGGACGCCGAGGGGAGCGTGGACTCGGACGCGACCCAGCTGATCGGCGACGACGGCAAGGCGGTCGTCTACGGCGGCGCTCCGAACCTCGGCTTCTCGATCGCGAACCCGGACTCGCGGTTCAACCCGCTCACGCTCGTCGAAGGACAATGGCCGGGCTCGAACGAGGTCATCGTCGACAGGGAGACGGCGTCGAAGGAGGACTTCGAGGTCGGCGAGACCATCGGGATCCAGGCGGAAGGCCCGGTCCAGCGCCTCCAGCTCTCCGGGATCATGCGGTTCAGCTCGGGCCTCACGATCGGCGGAGCGACGCTCGCGGGTTTCGACCTTCCGACGGCACAGAGGATGATGAGAAAACAAGGTCGTCTGGACGAGATCGCGGTCGCGTCGCAGCCGAACGTCACCGATGCGGAGCTCGTACGGGAGATCCAGGCCATCCTCCCCGAAGGCACGCAGGTGCAAGGAGTCGGCGAGCAGGTGCAGTCCGACGCCGAGGAGACGAACGAGTTCATCACCTTCCTGCAGACGTTCCTGCTCGCGTTCGGAGGCATCGCGCTCTTCGTCGGCTCCTTCGTCATCGCCAACTCGCTGTCGATAACGATCGCCCAGCGGACGCGCGAGCTCGCCACCCTGCGCATGCTCGGCGCCTCGCGGCGGCAGGTGCTCGGCTCGATCATCCTCGAAGCGCTGGTCGTCGGCGTCGTCGCTTCCGTGATCGGGCTGTTCCTCGGGCTGCTGCTCGCAAGGGGGCTCTTCTCGCTCTTCGATCTGGTCGGGTTCACGCTCCCGAACACCGGCCTCGTCTTCGAGACACGCACCGTGATCGTCGCGCTGCTCGCGGGAATCCTCGTCACGCTCATCGCCAGCCTGCGACCTGCGATCCGGGCGACGCGCGTGCCGCCCGTCGCTGCCGTGCGCGAGGGGGCGACCCTCCCCCCGGGCCGCTTCGCACGCCTCCGGAGCGTCGGTGCGCTGGTGATGGCAGCGGCCGGCTTCGGCGCGCTCGCCTACGGGCTCTTCGCCGATGGTCTCGACACGACCGAGATCCTGATCTGGATGGGGCTCGGCACGGTGCTCGTGTTCCTCGGGGTCGCGCTCTTCTCCTCGCGCCTCGTCCGTCCGCTTGCGCACGTGCTCGGGTGGCCCGCCACGAGGATGGGCGGCGCGGCAGGCTCGCTGGCGCGGGACAACGCGCGCCGAAACCCGCAGCGAACGGCTTCGACGGCGGCCGCATTGATGATCGGGCTCGCGCTCGTCACGCTCGTAGCGACGCTCGCGTCCGGGATCATCACCTCGTTCCGAGGCGCGGTGAACGATCTCTTCACGGGCGACTACGCGATCACGGCGCAGAACAACTTCTCGCCGATCCCGATCGACGCCGCCGAGGCAGCCGCGAGGTCGCCTGGCGTGACGGTCGTCGGGAACGTGCGGACGGGAGAGGCGCTCCGAAACGGCGACGCAGGCTTCATCACCGCTGTCGATCCGGGGATGCGCGAGGTGATCGAGATGGATTGGAAGGCCGGCTCCGCGGAGGTCATCTCCTCACTCGGGGACGACGGCGCGTTCGTGGACGACGGCTGGGCGGAAGACAACGAGCTCGAGGTCGGGTCGCCGATCGAGATCACGTTCCCGAACGGGCGCTCGAAGACGTTCCAGGTCGACGGCATCTTCGATCCGCCTCCCGGAGGATCGCCGTTCGGATCGGTGACCATCTCGGCCGCGGCCTGGGACGCGGAAGTGGCGCAGCCGAGAAACCTCTACTCGTTCCTGAAGATGGAGGGCGGAGCGACGGACGAGAACCAGGCCGCCCTCGACGCCGCGCTCGCCGACTACCCGAACGCGAAGGCGCAGACCCGCCAGGGCTTCATCGACAACCAGATATCCGGGCTGAGCTCGATCCTGAACATCCTCTACGTGCTGCTGGCGCTCTCGATCATCGTCAGCCTGTTCGGCATCGTGAACTCCCTCGTCCTGACGGTGTTCGAGCGCACGCGGGAGATCGGGATGCTGCGGGCGATCGGGATGACGCGCCGCCAGATCCGGCGCATGATCCGCCACGAGAGCGTGATCACGGCCCTGATCGGGGCTGCGATCGGGATCGTTCTCGGGATTGCGCTCTCTGCGCTCCTGATCTATCGCGTCGACTTCCTCGTGTTTTCGTTCCCCACGACGCAGGTCGTGATCTTCGTGATCGCCGCGATCGTCGTCGGGATCGTCGCGGCGGTCTTCCCCGCGCGCCGGGCCGCAAAGCTCGATCCGCTCAGAGCGATCGCGTACGAGTAACCGGCGAGGGTGGACCGGGGTCAGGCTGAAGCCTGACCCCGGTCCTGGCGTGGTGTGTGGGATGAGGCTTGAGCCTGACCCTCGGTCCTGGGTGGTGTGTGGGATGAGGCTTGAGCCTGACTCCCGGCCCTGGGGTGGGTGTGGGGTCAGGTTTCAGCCTGACCCCGTCGCCCCTAGCCCGACGACGCCGTGCTTCGCCAATGCCGCGATCTCCTCCTCGCCATAGCCCGCCTCCCGCAGCACCTCCCCGGAGTGCTCGCCGAGAAGCGGCGGAGGTAGTCGATGCTGCGCACGCTCGCCGTCGAAGGAGAGCGGGAGGGCGGCGAGTCGGAGCTCGGGGACGCTCGGATGCTCGAGTGGCTGGAGCATCCCCAGCGCCTGCGTCTGCTCGGAGGAGACCACGTCCGCGACGTCGGCGACGGGGGCAGCCGGAACCCCCGCGCTGGACAGGAGCTCGTGCCACTCCGCGGTGCTGCGTTCACACAGTCGCCCGGACAGGATCTCTATCAGCAGCTCGCGGTTGTGGACGCGATCGGGGTTCGTCCGGAAGCGAGGGTCTCCCGCAAGCTCGGGCAACTCCAGCGCGGTGCAGAGAGCGATGAACAGGCGGTCGTTCCCGCCCGCGACCATGAGCTCCCCGTCCTTCGTCGGGAACACCTGGTACGGAGCGACCATCGGAAAGACGGTGCCCTCCGGCTTCGGCACGGACCCGTCCGCGATGAAGCCGACGAGGTGGTAGCCGATGTAGCCGAGGGCTGTCTCGTAGAGCGACGTGTCCACCTCCGCGCCCACGCCAGTCCGCTCACGCTCGAAGAGGGCAGCGACGATCCCGAGCGCGGCCCACATGCCGGTGCCCAAATCGATCAGAGAGGAGCCCACGCGCACTCCGGGGCGGCCCGGCTCACCGGTCATGCTCATGAGCCCGCCCGCCGCCTGCATCAGCGCGTCGTAGCCGGGCTCGCTGGACAGTGGCCCGACACGGCCGTAGGCGCCGATCGAGCAGTAGACCAGGCGCGGGCTCCGCTCCCGCACGGCTGACGCGCCGAGTCCGAGCTCCTCTGCCAGGCCCGGCCGGAGGCCCTGGAGGAAGACGTCCGAGTGCTCGGCGAGCCGGAGGAGCACGTCGCGGCCTTGCTCGGATCGCAGCGAGAGAGCGAGCGAGCGCTTCCCCGCGTTGACGGAGAGGAACATCGCTCCCTCGCCGTTCCAGAAGGGCGGTCCCCAGGCACGGCTGTCGTCGCCGGTGTCGGGGCGCTCTATCTTGACCACGTCCGCGCCGAGCGCGGCGAGGATCTCCGCGCAGAACGGGCCTGCGATCGAGGTGGTGACGTCGAGGACGCGCTTGCCGGCGAGAGGGAGGAACGGCACCGAGGCAATCATCGCGGGTTCCACGGTCCGGGGTCAGCAGGCTCGAGCCTCACCCCTGCCCTGAGCTCTTCCTGCTGCGAGGATGGGCGCGTGCCAGACTGGCTCGACTTCGACCAGCTTGCCGAGTGGGTCTCCGGCGAGTGGTGGAGCTACCTCGTCATATTCGCCATCGCGGCGATCGACGCCTTCTTCCCAGTGGTGCCGAGCGAGACGCTCGTCGTACTCGGGGGCAGCCTCGCGGGGTCGGGAGATCTGAGCCTTCTGCTCGTGATCCTCGCGGGCGCGACGGGCGCGATCGTCGGCGACAACATCTCGTACGGGATCGGCGCGCTGGTGGGCGAGAGAACGATCAAGCGCTGGTTCAAGAGCGAGAAGTCGCACAAGCGCCTCGAATGGGCCGAGCGCACCCTGGACGAGCGGGGCGCCTACATCATCCTGCTCGCGCGCTTCATCCCGGGCGGCAGGACAGCGGTGACGTTCTCCGCCGGCTACATCCCGACGTTCTCCTGGCGGCGGTTCATCGTCTACGACGTCATCGCCGGAGTGATCTGGGCGACGTACGCGGCCATGCTCGGCTACCTGTTCGGGAAGACCTTCGAAGAGCACCCCGTGTGGGGGGTCTTCCTGGCGCTCGGCATCGCCCTCGGGCTCGGGCTCGTCGTCGAGCTCGTCCGCCATGTGCGCAAGAAGCGCGCGACCACCGTTTAGACTCAGGCGAGTGGCGAAGATCCTCATCCACCTGGCGACCGGGCCGGAGAACCCGACACGCGCCGCGCTCGGATTCCTCGTCGCGAAAGCGGCGGTGGAGGAGGGCCACGAGGTCAGTCTCTTTCTCGCGGGCGACTCGGTGCAGCTCCTGCGCGATGCCGTCCTCGACTCGCTCGTCGGGCTCGGAACGGGCAGTCTCAGGGAGTCGTACGACGCGGTCGTAAGCTCCGGCGCCAGGATCTACGCGTCGGGCATGTCGAGCAAGGCACGCGGAGTGGAAGATCCGGACCTCGATGGCAAGCCCGTCGAGTTCGCCATGCCGAGCAAGCTCGTGCAACTCGCTCTCGAGAGCGAGCGCGTCCTCACGTACTAGACCGAGGGACCGCTAACCGCGGGCTGTATCGTTCATCGTCGCGTCGGTCGCCTGGATGTGCCTCCAGGCCGCCCACCCGATGAAGAGCGCGAGGATGACGACGATCGGTACGAGTGCCGCATGAAAGGCGTGGAGACCAGCGTTGCCTCCACCCACGTCCCCGTTGTAGGCGAAAAACGCCTGAATCGAGCCGATCACGGCGAGCACGAAGGGCCAGGTGGCCAAGCGCCACTTGGGCCAGGCGGCGACGAGGGCAAAAACGAATGTGAGGATGTAGGCCAGATGGGTCACCTTGCCGAAGTCCTTGTGCGCGTCCAACCAGCCCGTCTCTCCGAAGAGGAACCCTCCGATGAGGTAGAGCTGGACCATCACGCCCACGACGGAGGCGCCGGCGAAGAGGACCGTTCCCCAGAGCCCAACGCGTTGCCTGTCCATGCGCGGGTGAGACTAGAACCTTTGCCGGACGGAGTCAACTGCGTACCGTTGCGAGCATGAACCGCCTCGCCGGAGCGACCAGCCCCTACCTCCTCCAGCACGCCGAGAACCCCGTCGACTGGTACCCCTGGGGCGACGAGGCGTTCGAGCTCGCGCGCGACCAGGAGAAGCCACTCCTCGTCTCGGTCGGGTACAGCTCGTGCCACTGGTGCCACGTCATGGCACATGAGTCCTTCGAGGATGCGGACACCGCGGCGCTCATGAACGACCTCTTCGTCAACGTCAAGGTCGACCGCGAGGAGCGGCCCGACGTCGACGCGGTCACGATGGAGGCAACGGTCGGGCTGACAGGCGCCGGCGGCTGGCCGACGACGGTCTTCATGACACCCGAGGGAAAGCCGTTCTACGCCGGCACGTACTTCCCGCCCGAGCCGCGGCATGGCCTGGCGAGCTTCCGCGATCTGCTCGAGGCCGTCGCGCGCGCCTGGAGCGAACGGCGAGCGGACATCGAGCGCCAGGCGCAGCAGATCGACGACACGGTGCGAAAGAACGCCGAGCTGCGACCCTGCTCGGAGCCGCTGACGGAGTCGATCCTGGCCGATGCGGCGCGCGGGATCGCGAACACGTTCGAGCCTGCGTTCGGAGGCTTCGGCCGCGCGCCGAAGTTTCCCGCCGCCTCGACGCTCGAGTTTCTCCTTCGCCGCGGGGACGAGGGTGCGCTCGCCATGGTCATCCAGACGCTCGACGGGATGGCCGCAGGCGGGCTGTACGACGTCGTCGGGGGCGGGTTCCACCGCTACTCGGTCGACGAGCGCTGGCTCGTGCCGCACTTCGAGAAGATGCTCTACGACAACGCGGTGCTCGCGTCCACGTACCTGCACGGCTGGCTCGTGACCGGCCGCCCCCGCTATCGCGAGATCGTCGAGGAGACCATCGACTACCTCGTCCGGGAGATGCTGCTTCCCGAGGGGGGTCTTGCGTCCGCCCAGGACGCCGACACGGACGGCGTCGAGGGGCTGACGTACACGTGGTCCGCCGACGAAGCGGCGTCGTCGGGGATTCCGGAGGAGCTCCTCGAGCCGTTCGAGCACGGTCGTCTGGTCGTCCGCGGGACGCTCGAGCCGGAGCTCAGGGCCCGCCTGCTGGCCGAGCGCGCGCGCCGGCCGCAGCCGTTCAGGGACGACAAGGTCCTCGCCTCGTGGAACGGGCTCGCGCTCGCCGCGCTCGCAGAGGCGGCGTACCGGCTCGAGCGCGCCGACTGGCTCGACGTCGCCCGCGGTGTCGGCGAGTTCCTGCTCGGTCCGCTCTCGGACGCCGACGGACGGCTCCTCCGCTCGCGTCGCGACGGGCGAGCGAGCGGCGCCGGATTCCTCGACGACTACGCGAACGCCGCCTACGGGCTCATGGAGCTGCACGTCGCGACCGGTGAGCTTCGCTGGCTGACCGAAGCGCACCGGCTCGCGCTGATCGCGATCGAGCTCTTCGGAGACGAGGAGCGCGGCGGCTTCTACCTCGCTTCCGCGGACGCCGACCAGCGCGTGGCGCGCACGAAGGATCTCCAGGACACGCCCATCCCGTCCGGGAGCTCGATGCTCGCGTGGGTGCTGCTCCGGCTCGGCCGGATCTGGGGCGACGACGAGCTCGAGCGGCACGCCGTCTCGGTCTTCCGGCTCGTCGAGCCGGCGCTCCGCCGTGCGCCCGGAGGGTTCGCGTGGATGCTTTGCGGGCTCGACCTCTGGTTCAGCCCGCCGCGGGAGATCGCGATCGCCGGGACCGTCGACTCGCCGGTTGTGCGAGCCGCGCTCGCCGGGTTCGAGCCGCGTGCGGTCGTCGCAGTGGGCCCGGGCGCGGGAGTTCCGCTGCTCGAGGGCAAGGGGCTCGTCGACGGCAAGCCCGCCGTCTACGTCTGTGAGCGTTTCGTCTGCCGGCAGCCTGTTACGGACGCGGCCGATCTCGACGTCTTGACGGCGTCGTCAGGTTAGCTAAGCTAGCTAGCATGCTCGTCGTCAACATGCACGAAGCGAAGTCGCGCCTCTCCGAGCTCGTCCGTCGCGTCGAGTCGGGTGAGAAAGTCGTTCTCGCGCGGGATGGAACCCCGGTTGCGGAGCTCGTACCTACATCTCTCCCGGAGAAACGTGAGGGCGGCTTCTGGAAAGGGCAGGTCTGGATGTCACCGGACTTCGACGCGCCCCTGCCGGAGTTCGAGGAATACACGTAATACGAATCCTGCTCGACACCCATGTCGCCATCTGGTTCTTCGAGGATCCTGCGTTGCTCACGAACGAAGCACGCGAGGCGATCGAGGACTCGACCAACATCTCCTATCTGTCTGCGGCGAGCGTCTGGGAGTGGGCACTCAAGCGGGCGCTTGGTCGAATCTCGACACCCAGCGCTCTCGAGGTCGGCGCGGTTCGAGCGGGATTCCAGGAGCTCCCCGTGACCTGGGCACATGGAACGGCGGCTGCCGCCCTGCCTGCGCTGCACAGCGACCCGTTCGATCGAATGCTCGTCGCGCAGGCGAACGTCGAAGACCTCGTGCTGGTCACGCGCGACCGGCGGGTTGCGCAGTACCCCATCGCGACGATGCTCGCGTAGCGAGAGGCGCGAGCAGGCTGCTGCTCGCGCTAGACACGAAGGGCGAGACTGCCTCGCCCTCAGTAGCATCCAGGCCATGACCACTACAGAGCTGACCGGGGCGGAGGACATCGCGTGGGACCTCTCCGACCTCTACGAGAGCGGTGACGACGCCCGCCTGGAGCAGGACGTGCAGGAGGCCGAAGAGGCTTCCGAGGCTTTTCGCAAGACCTACTACGGCAAGGTCGCCGACCTCGATGCGACCGGCCTCGCCGCGGCGATCGCCGAGCGGGAGCGGATCGAGTCGATCTTCACCCGTGCCATCTACTACGCGCACCTCTGGTTCTCGACGGACACGGCCGATCCCGCTCGGGGCGCGCTCCTCGCGCGCCTGACGGAGAAGGGCGCCGCGCTCGACACCCAGCTCTTGTTCTTCGGGCTGGAGATCGCCGACTTGGAGGACGATCACGCCGACGCGCTCCTCGCCGACTCCGCGCTCGAGCACTGGCAGCACTGGCTGCGCTCGCTTCGGAAGTTCCGGCCGTACCTGCTCTCCGAGCCGGAGGAGAAGATTTTCACGGAGAAGTCCGTGTCCGGGGTCAGCGCGTGGTCGCGCCTGCACGAGGAGCTGCTGAGCGCGGTGAAGGTGGAGCTGGACGGCGAGGAGATCAGCTTCGAGAAGGCGATGTCGAAGCTCTATTCCGCCGACCGCGACGAGCGCCGCTCGGCGGCCGAGGCGGTCACCGAGGCGCTGGCGCCCGGCCTGCGCACCAGGACGTTCATCTTCAACACGATCCTCGTCGACAAGTCGATCGACGACCGTCTGCGCGGATACGAAACCTGGATCTCGTCGCGCAACCTCCGGAACGACACGACCGACGAGGCGGTGAGGGCGCTCGTGGACGCGGCCGTCTCCCGCTACGACGTACCGCAGCGCTACTACCGCCTGAAGGCGAAGCTCGTCGGCCTCGAGCAGCTCACGTTCTACGACCGCTTCGCCCCGATCGGCGACGACCCCAGCTCGGTGTCCTGGGACGACGCCAAGGACATCGTGCTCGCGGGCTATCACGACTTTGCTTCCGAGGCCGGAGAGATCGTCGAGCGTTTCTTCGAGGAGAACTGGATCGACGCACCGACCCGCGAGAACAAGCGCACCGGGGCGTTCTGCGCCACCAGCGTCCCCGGCGTGCACCCGTACATCCTCATGAACTTCACGGGCGACCGCCGCTCGATCCTGACCCTGGCACACGAGCTCGGCCATGGCCTGCACGGCTCCCTCGCCGCGCCGCTCGGGCTCTTCAACGCCGACACTCCGCTGACGACGGCAGAGACGGCCTCGGTCTTCGGCGAGGCGCTGACGTTCAAGCGGCTGCTCGCCCTGGAGGACGATCCGCACCGCCGCCTCAACTTGCTGGCGGGGCGGATCGAGGACTCGATCGCGACGGTGTTCCGCCAGATCACCATGAACCGGTTCGAGGACGCCGTGCATACGGAGCGGCGGGAACAGGGCGAGCTCGCGACCGACCGGTTCGACGAGCTCTGGCTCGAGACACAGAGAAACATGTTCGAAGACTCGGTCGACATCGACGGGTACGGGACCTGGTGGAGCTATATCCCGCACTTTCTGTCCACGCCGGGCTACGTGTACGCCTACGCCTACGGCTTCCTGTTCGCGCTTGCGATCTTCCGGCGCTACGAGCAGGAGGGCGAGTCCATGGTCGAGCCGTACCTCGACGTGCTTCGCGCGGGCGGCTCGAAGCCGCCAGAAGAGCTCGCGGAGATCGTCGGGCTCGATCTCACCGATCCTGGGATCTGGGCGAGCGGTATCGACGCGCTCTCGGTCGAGCTCGACGAGGCCGAGGCCCTCGCGAAGGAGATCGGTCTGGAAACGAGCGAGGCGGCCTAGCGTCGGAGACGGTTCGGCGGTACCCTCAGCAGCTGACAGACAGGAGCTCGGAGGGGAAAAGGAGGCGTGTGTTGCGAAAGCTCATCGCGTGTGGAGTCGCCCTCGTAGCGGCCCTCGCGCTCACGGTGCCCGGTGCGCTCGGTGGGGCGGAGCAGACACCGGGTGTCACCGCTAAGAAGATCGTCATCGGCGGGACGTTCCCGCTGACGGGCCCGGCGGCGGCGTATGCGCCGATCCCGCTCGGCATGAAGGCATACTTCAGCTACATCAATGCCCGGCGAGGGCCCGACCGCAAGCGTGGTGTCATGGGCCGGCAGATCGTCTGGAAGTACTACGACGACGGCTACAACCCCGCGAACACGGTTCAGCTGACGCGGAAGCTCGTCGAGGAGGACAAGGTCTTCGCGACCGTCGGTCAGCTCGGAACCGAGCACAATCTCGCCGTCCGCGGGTACCTGAACCAGGCGAAGGTGCCGCAGACGCTCGTCTCGACGGGTGCGTCGTACTGGGGGACGCAGTACGCGGAGTTCCCGTGGACGATCGGGTGGCAGCCCGACTACATCGCCGAGGGCCGCATCTACGGCCTGCACATCAAGGCGAACTTCAACGGGAAGAAGATCGCGGTCCTGTACCAGAACGACGACTACGGCAAGGACTACCTGCTCGGGGTCCGGGCAGCGCTCGGCAAGGCGTACTCGGACGCGAACGTCGTCGCGCAGGAGGGGTTCGAGGTCACTGCCCCCAACGTGACGTCGCAGATGGCCAAGATCAAGGCAAGCGGGGCCACGATCTTCGTCATCCTCGGAACGCCGACGCCCACGATCCGTGCGTACGGCACGGGGAAGGCGCTCGGGTGGAATCCCGAGCAGATCTACGTCAACTCGGTCGCGGCGACCGCTGCGTTCCTCAACATCGCGGTGGCATCGGCCGGGGCGCCGTACGTCAACGGGTCGCTCTCCGTCGCCTACCTGAAGGACCCGTCGAGCCCGACCTGGACGAACGACGCGGCCATGAAGCAGTACCGCACGATCATGGCCAAGTACGCGCCGGGCGTGAACGCGAACGACGGGCTCTACTTCTACGGGGTCGCGAAGGCCGAGACCTTCGTGCAGGCGCTGTACAAGATGGGTAAGAACCCGACTCGCGTGGGTCTCATGAATGCGCTCCTGAGCCTGAACTCGAACAACAAGTTCGCGCTCCCGGGCGTCAAGCAGAAGACCACGAAGAAGGACCACTTCGTCATCAGCCAGATGCAGCTGCAGCGCTACACGCATCCGGACTGGAAGCTCCAGGGCAGGCTGATCGAGGGTCGTCCGCGCTAGAGACGGCACTCACCTGGTTGTCGTAGGGGCCGGGCCCGCCCGGCCCCTACAGGCCGCGAAGCGGACTGCTTCAGGGATGCTGCGCGGCCGGAATCTGCACGAGCAGATTCCGGCCTTGCGCCAAGAGTAGGGCCCGGGCATGCCCGGGCCCTACTGCGGTCCGGCCAGGAACTCCTCCCAGTACCCCTCCATCGTCGTCAGCCGCGACGAGGTGTGCAGCAGGTCGTGCGGGGCGATGTTGACCGCCCGTACGATGGCGCCGGCAGGCCAGTCGGCGCCGATGTCGAGCACGTTCACGCAGCCCGGCGCCTGCTCGAGGTGTCCGAGGAACATGCGCTCGCCGGTGAGCGCGTAGGAGAGAATCGAGCGGTTCACAGCACCGTGCAGGACCGCGAGCATCGTGTCCCAGGTCTCGTCGGCGAGCAACCGGTCGAGCGCAGGGAGTACGCGGTCGAAGAGCGCGCCGATCGTCTCGCCGCCGAGGAAGCGCTTCTCGAGCGGGACGATGCCGCGAAACGCGTGGACGAACTCCTCCTCGAGCCGCTCGATCGGTATCTCCGACAGCCGCCCCCCTCGTAGCTCGCGCAGGTCGGACCACTGCTCGACTTCGGCCTCGGGCGCAACGATTCGCGCGGTTTCGAGAGCGCGCGGCAAGCTGCTTGCAAGCACGCGGTCGAACACCACGCCGGCGAGGAGGTCACGTGTTGCATCGGCCTGCGCGCGACCTGTGTCGTTCAAGCCGACCTCGTCCTCCGCGACCGGCCGCCCATCGGGCGCGAAGTACGACACCGCGCCGTGCCGCAACAGATAGAGGCGTCGCCTCATCCGCGCGAGCCCTTCACTCGCGGAGCCGCCCTCCCTCTCGGGAGGGGGAGCGGCACCCCAAGTAACAGTCTGTTACTTGGGGTCATCGTCGTATCTCTCGAGGTACGCCGGGCTGGCGATCAGCAATAGCGATCGCACGTTCTGTCGCAGCGCTTCGAGATCGCCGTCGCGAACGTCTCCCGCGCGGATGCGGCGCGCGAGCTCGATTTCGCCGGGATCGGCCGGCGCGGGCGGCGGAGACTCGCGCTCGACGATCGAGAGCGCGTTCATGGCAACGCGCGTCCTGAAGCGCATGCGCCGGTCGTCGAACGCGGGGAGCACCTCGGTCTCGAGGAACTCACGCACCGAGGCAGCAAGCTCGCGCGCGTTCGGCCGCGCCGTCATGCGGCCTTCCGGATCAGGTCGAGGATCTCGTACTCCATCTCCGCAGCGAGCCGGCCGAGGATCGCGAACTCGACGCTCCGGTCCTCTCCGCGGAGGTGGCGCCGACCCTGGCGCAATGCGCCGATCGCCCACTTGCAGTTGCCGAGCACTTCCCACGCATAGAGCTCGTCGACCGGGATCTCGCGGCCGGTCAGCTCGGCATAGCGGGTGAGATACGGCTCGACCGCTCCGATCCCGCCGAGGCGGAGATCGTCTTGCCCGAAACGCCACGCGCGCACGAGCGGCCAGGCGACGTCTTCGGCGGGATCGGACACGTGCGAGAACTCCCAGTCGAGAACCGCGACGAGACCGGCCTCGTCCACGGCGAGGTTCCCGAGCCGGAAGTCCCCGTGACCCACGACGTGTGGGCGCTCGAAGGGAATCCGCTCTCGCGCCCAGCAGAGGCCGAGCTCGATTGCGGGATGTGGCTCCTCCACCGAGTCGAGCTCCTCGTAGAACACGTCGAAGGGATCGGCGTCGCGGAGGAAGGAGAGCCGCTCGCGCGGAATCGCATGGATCTTCGCCAGCTCGTCCGCCAGCTCGAGTGCGAGCGACGGGGGCGGCGACTTGACGATCCGTCGACCGATCGTCTCGCCGCGAACGCGCTCCATCACGAAGGCCTCGCGACCCTCGACGTCACCGAGATACGCGAGCGGCTCAGGCGCCTTGACCCCTGCTTCGTGGGCGGCCTGCAGCACCTCGAACTCCTGCTCGAGCGAGAGCGTGCCTTCGTGAATCACGCCGCCCGCGGCGCGTCGGACGAGAAGCTTCCTCTCGTCCACGGTGTCGACCGCCCACGCCTCCTTGGAAGCGCCTCCCGCGAGCAGCGTGGCTTCGGTTATCGACACTCCGAGCGCGGCCTCGAGCGCTTTCTTCACAGCGCGATTTCGGCGAGTGCTTGCAGCGCCTCGCGCTGTTGCGTGGACACGAGGAGCGAGGTGGCGCCCGACTCGCGCCAGGCTTCCAGGCGCTCGGCGAGTCGCTCCTTCGGCCCCACGAGCGCGACCTCGTCGACGAACGAGTCGGGAATCGCCGCGGCGGCGTCGCGCTTGTTCCCGCCGAGATAGAGATCCTGGACCTTCCGCGCCTCGCCCTCGTAGCCGTACCGCGCGAAGAGGTCGTTGTAGAAGTTCTTCCCGCGTGCGCCCATGCCGCCGATGTAGAGCGCGTAGTAGGGCTTGAGAAACTCGCGGCCCGCCTCGACGTCGTCGATCAGGATCGCGGGTGCGGTGGGAGCGACGTCGAAGTCCTCGCGCCGGTTCTCGAGCTCGGACGCGAAGACTCTCGGCGACTGCTCGGGCGACCAGAAGATCGGCAGCCAGCCGTCCGCGATCTCGAACGCCTGCGCGACGGCCTTCGGGCCCATCGCGGCGATGTAGATCGGGATGTCGGCGCGCAGCGGGCGCGCCATCAGCTTGAGCGGCTTGCCCAAGCCGGTCCCGTCCGAGTACGGGATGTCGTAGTGCTCGCCGTGGTGCTCGACGAGCTCTCGGCGAAGCGCCGTGCGCACGATCTCGACGTACTCGCGCGTCTTCCCGAGGGGTTTTCCCCAGGGCTCGCCGTGCCAGCCCTCGACGACCTGCGGCCCGGAGGTGCCGAGACCGAGCAGGAAACGGCCCTCCGACAGCAGGTCGAGCGTCGCCGCCGTCATCGCCGTCAAGGCCGGCGTGCGACCGGGGATCTGCATGATCGCGCTTCCGAGCTTGATCCGCGTCGTCGTCGCCCCGAGCCACGCGAGGACGCTCACGCAGTCGGTTCCCCAGGCCTCGGCGGCCCAGGCGGAGTCGTAACCGAGTCGCTCCGCATCGTGCGCGAGCGCGATCGGCTCGAGCGGGCTCGTGCCGGGTGGCGCGTATCCCATGTAGAACCCGAGGCGCACTCAGCTCACTTTGAACGCAGAGGTCACTCCTGCGATGCTAACGCCGTGACGATCGCCGATCTCCGTCCGACCGACGGCGTGGTCGAGCTCAGGGGACGCGTGCGCGCCTTCATGGGGGAGCACGTGTATCCCAACGAGCGAGCGCTCGACCGCGAGGACGACGGGTCCGACAAGCTCGTCGTGCGATTGAGGGCGGCCGCGAAGGACGAGGGCCTGTGGGCTCCGCACCTGCCTCCCGAGGCCGGCGGCTCGAACGGGAGCTTTCTGACGTACGCGTTCCTGAACGAGGAGATCGGGCGTTCGCTCTGGGGGCAGCTCATCCTCGGCTGCCAGGCCCCCGACGCGGGCAACGGTGAGATCCTGTGGCAGTTCGGGACCGACGAGCAGAAGGAGCGCTGGTTGAAGCCGCTGGTGGCAGGCGAGATGCGCTCGTTCTTCTCCATGACCGAGCCGGACGTGTCGGGATCCGATCCCACAGGACTCAAGACGCGAGCGGTGCGGGACGGCGAAGAGTGGGTCATCGACGGTCACAAGTGGTTCTCGTCGGGCGCCGAGGGGGCGTCCTTCGGGATCGTCATGGCGGTCACGGATCCGGACGCCGAGCCTCATCGCCGTGCCACGCAGATCATCGTCCCCGCTGACACGCCCGGCGTGGAGGTCGTCCGTGCAGTCCCCACGATGGGGCACCGTGGCCGCGGCTGGACGACGCACTGCGAGGTGCGGTACACAGGTGTTCGCGTCCCGGTCGAGAACGCGCTCGGCGAGGAGGGCGACGGGTTCCGGATCGCGCAGAAGCGCCTCGGGCCGGGCCGCATCCACCACGTCATGCGCTGGCTCGGGCAGATGCAGCGCGCGTTCGAGCTTATGTGCTCGTACTCACTGGAGCGAGAGTCGTTCGGCGGCCCGCTGGCCGAGAAGCAGACCATCCAGAACTGGATCGCGGACTCGGCGGCCGAGATCCAGGCGTGCCGGCTGCTGACGCTCGACGCCGCGCACAAGATCGACCAGGGAGACGAGGCGCGGGTGGAGGTCTCGCTGATCAAGTTCTACGCGGCGAAGGCGCTGAACGACGTCATCGACCGCGCGGTGCAGGTACACGGCGCGCGGGGGCTGACCGACGAGACGCCGCTCGCGGGGATGCTCTCGCAGGCGCGCGCGGCGCGCATCTACGACGGACCGGACGAAGTGCATCGCATGGTCGTCGCCCGCCGGATCCTGAAGTCGTTCGCCACAGGCGAAGGCTGGCGCTTCGACTGACACGATCTGAAGTCAGGCTGGAGCCTGACCCGGTCTTGATGTTCGCTCGAGCGCCGAACCTCTACGGCGAGGTCAGGCTGAAGCCTGACCCCTGAGTCGTTGCCGCAGGTGAGCGGCTGGAGCGTCGCTCGACAACCGTCTGGGGTCAGGCTTGAAGCCTGACCCCGGTCTCGAGGTGTTCGCTCCGAGCGGGAACCCTAGGACCAGGGCAGACTGAAGCCTGATCGCCAAGCGCGGTGGCTAGGCCCGTCTGCGCTTCGGCGGCAGCGGGACGAACGCGCTCGTCGTCCTCTGATAGGCCGCGTAGTCCTCGCGACTTCGGAGCGCCTGCGCCTCCGTCGCGGGGATGCCCGTGACGCGAAGCAGGAGGTAGAGGAGCGCGGCGGGGACGAGCCAGGACACCCAGCCCCACGGAGACGCCGTCGCGACCAGCGCGACCCCGAGCCAGGTGACCCACTCGAAGAAGTAGTTCGGGTGGCGTGACCAGGACCAGAGGCCGTTCTTCGCCGTCTTCCCCTTGTTCGCCGGATCGGCGCGCCAGCTCGAGAGCTGCCAATCGGAGGTGATCACGCCGAGATTTCCTATCGCCCAGATGGCCGCACCCGTCCACTCGAGCGCCCCCAGGCCGTCCGCCGAGTCGAGGGTGACGAAGGCGTAGGGGAGCGAGAAGAAGACCACGAGCGCCGCCTGGACCTGGAAGAACCAGAAGAACTTCCGGTTCGCGCTCTCTCCCCACTTCTCCCGGAGCGCCTGGTAGCGGCCGTCCTCCACCTTGCCGAGCACGCGGTTGAAGAGCAGGTAGAGCCCGAGCCTGAAGCCCCAGACCGACGCCAGCACCGCCGCGAGCACACGGTGCGCGACGTCTCCGTCCGCAAGGAGCGCGTACGAGAGGGCGGCGCACGCGATCAGGATCGCCCACGCGACGTCGACGTGACTCGCATCGCTGATCCGAACCTGCAGAGCCCAGAGCAGTCCCATCGCGACTGCCGCGAGCACGGCGCCAACGGCGAGCAGACCCCAGAGCGACCCGATCACCTCAACGCGGTCCGGGAATGCCTTTGAACTCGTACTGCAGCGGCTCGCGGCCAGGTTGCACGATCCAGGCCTCGCCGGTCCCTTCGCTCTTGTACGCCGCCCAGACCCCGTCCGCGACCTTCGCGGGCTCGAGCAGCCGGTAGCCGCGACCGTCGAGCTCCTGCTTGAAGTCGCTCGTCAGAAGCCCGGTGTCCGCCCAGCCCGGGCAGACGGCCTGGATCCGGATCCCGCGCCTCTGAAGCTGCGGGGCAACGGAGCGGACGAAGCCGACGACCGCGTGCTTCGTCAGTCCGTAGATCGGGTCGTCGGGAATCGCGGTCAGCCCTGCGAGCGACGCGGTAACCACGATCGTGCTGCCCGTCGGCATCACGCGATCCAGGCGACGGACGCCGAAGACGACGCCGTCGACATTGACACCGACCGCGCGTCGGTACTCCTCGTCGGTGAGGTTCGCCACGTCTTCGCTCCCGGTGAGGACGCCGGCGTTCAAGCAGGCGAAGTCGACCGAGCCGACGTGCTCCCATGCCTTTGGGTCGGTGACGTCGAACCCGTTCACCAGGTCGAGCTCCCGTACCTCGAAGCCCTCGCCACGGAGCTTCTGCACGATCGCGCTCCCGATCCCACCTGCGGAACCGGTCACCAACGCCGTCACGGAATCAGAACCACCTTTCCTGTCGTCTTGCGCTCTTCGATCAGGCGATGCGCCTCGCCTGCCTGCTCGAGCGGGAACTCTGCACCGACGACCGGCCGGACGACCCCGCCTTCCCAGAGGCGGAGGACATCACGCCCTGCCTGCTCGACGAGGTCGGGGTTCCTCCCGATCAAGCGGCCGAGGTAGAAGCCGTGGACGCCGATGTTTCGGCCGACCAGCCAGGTCGGGCTGATGTCCTGCCAGAGACCGCCCGCGTAGCCCACCGCGACGGCGGTTCCCATCGGCTTCAGGAGGGAGAGCGATGCCGCGAACACGTCGTCGCCGACGAGGTCGAACACGGCGTCCACCGGCTCGAGCTCGCCGATTCCGTCGTACGTCACGGCTTCGACGGCCCCGAGCGCGCGCGTGAGCTCGAGCTTCTCCTCGCTCCCGACCGCTGCGACCGGGCGGCCGTTCAACACCTTCACGAGCTGAACTGCGGCCGTTCCGACCGCGCCCGCCGCTGCCGTAACCAGCACCCGTGCTCCGAAGGCCACCTTGAGGAGCTGTGTCAGCGGGATCCACGCGGTGAGAAACGCCATCGGGAACGCAGCTCCTTCCGCGAAGCTCGCGCTCGCTGGAAGCGGGAGCAGCCAGCGCCGGTCGACGACGACGCGCTCGGCGTAGCCGCCGCCCTCGGTCCGCACGAAGCCCATGACGCGGTTGCCTTCGAGCTCGCCGGCGACCTCCGAGCCGAGCACCGTGGGGAGCTCGGGAATCTGCGGGTAGCGACCGAGCCGGATCAGGACGTCCGCGAAGTTGATCCCGGCTGCGCGGACGTCGACGATCGCGCCTGTGTCGCCTGCCGCGGGCTCGGGCACCTCCTGGACGACGAGCTGCTCCGGTCCCCCGATTGCTTCGAGGACGACGGCTTTCACGAGCCAGGGAGTATGCCTAGTGACACAGTGTCACAAGGCGTTGGGCGACGAACCATCAGCCGCTGATGTGCGAACACCCCTCGTCCATTCTCTACAGAGGGTGAGCACATGCGGAAGTACCTGATCAGCGCTCTCGCCGTGGCGATCTTCGCCGTGGCGGCACCGGCTGCGTTTGCGGTACACGAGGCCAACAATCCGTTCGACCTCGCAGTCACCGCGACAGGACCGGCCGGTGCCGACGGCTCCGGCTCCAGCATCTTCATCAAGGGCGGCACCCAGGGCGGCAACGGGCCGGTCTGGAAGAACGACGTCCGGGTTTCCGGGTTGGAGGCCAATACGATGTACGCCTGGGTGGGCATCGCGATGGGCACCGCTTCGATGATCTGCTCGTTCACGACCGACGCCTCGGGCTCGGGCTCGTGTTCGAGTGGCGTCAACTCGCGGCTCGGCTCCACCGAGATCCGAGAAGGCGGCCTCACGGGCATCCCCGTGCTCAGGGCCGTCGGCTCGATCGACGACGACAACAAGGTCGAGGACGGGGAGATCGAGCGGCGCGGAACGTGTCGCTTCGACAGCAACCCTCTCTGCCAGGCCCAGAACGGCTAGCTGCCGAACGCCGGGTGCCTGCAACAGCGGTGACTGGCACCCGCTTCACGTCGATGGCCGTAGGGTCCGGGCATGCCCGGACCCTACGGCGTGGGAAGAACGTCTCTTCAACGCCCGGTGAACTGCGGCTCGCGCTTCTCCAGGAACGCGGCGACGCCCTCCGCGCCGTCCTCGCTCGCCAGACACCGGCGGAAGCCGTCCGCTTCGCGCCGCAGACCCTCTTCGAGCGGGAGGTCGCGCGTCGTCCGTGCGAGCTCACGCAGCACGCCGATCGAAACCGGGGAGCGCGCAGCGATGGCGCGGGCGATTCCGCGCGCCGTGTCCAGCAGCTCCTCCTTCGGCACGACCCGCTCGACGAGCCCCCATTCGTAGGCGGTCGGCGCGCCGATGAACTCGCCCGTCATGTTGAGCAGGTGCGCGCGTCCGATTCCGACGAGCCGCGGCAGCCTCTGTGTGCCGCCGCCTCCCGGAATCAAGCCGAGCTTGATCTCGGGCTGGCCGAGCTGCGCGTCCTCCGCGGCCACCCGGATGTCACAGCACATGGCGAGCTCGAGCCCGCCTCCGAGACAGAAGCCGTGGATGGCGGCGACGAACGGCGTGTGCGCGGCATCCATCCTCGCGCCGAGCTTCTGGATCCCGCGGGCTGAGCCACCTTGCTCCGTCGCGGCCTCGCGGAGCGCCGGGAACTCGGAGATGTCCGCCCCCGCGACGAACGCGCGCTCACCCGCACCCGTGAGCACGATCGCGCGCACTCCCGCGTCGTGATCGAGCCGGTCGAGCTCGGCCTCGAGCTCCTCGAGGAGCGGCGCCGAGAGCGCGTTTACGGGCGGGTGGTCGATGGTGACGGTGGCTACATAGCCGTCCTGCTCCGCCGAGATGAACTCTGCCACTACGCGGTCTCCGCGGTCTCCGGCTGCCCCGCGAACTGCTCGCGCAGCGCCGTCTTGCGGAACTTGCCAACTGCGGTCTTCGGGATCTCCTCCACGCGCTCGAAGCGCTCCGGCAGCCACCACTTCGCGAAGTTCGGGGCGAGGAACTCGCGAAGCTCGTCGTCGGTCGCCGTCTCGCCCTCCTTGAAGACGCACACCGCGAGCGGGCGCTCCGACCACTTCTCGTCGGGTACGGCGATCACCGCCGCCTCGGCGATGCACGGATGCCCCATCAGCGCGTTCTCGAGCGCAACGGTCGAGATCCATTCGCCGCCGGACTTGACGAGATCCTTCGAGCGGTCCTGGATCTCGATGTAGCCGTGCGGCTCGATGGTGACGATGTCGCCGGTCTTGAACCAGCCGTCGTCGGTCCAACGCTCCGCTCCTTCGGGACTGTCGTGATAGGCGGACGAGAACCAGACCCCCCGCACCTCGAGCTCGCCCATTGTCTCTCCGTCCCAGGGCACGAGCCCCTCGGCCCCGCGAGCGCGAATCTCGACGAACGGGGCCGGGACTCCCTGCTTGGCGCGATAGCGGAACTGCTCCTCCTCGGAGAGCTCGCGCTCGCGACTGGTCAGCTCCGAGACGGTTCCGAGCGGGCACATCTCGGTCATGCCCCAGGCTTGCAGGATGCTGAGCCCATGGCGCTTCTCGAACGCCTCGATCATCGATTGCGGAGCAGCCGAGCCGCCGACGACCATGCGGCGAACCGACGACGTGTCCCACTTGCCGGGGTTCGCGTCGAGCTCCTTCAGGATCCCCATCCAGATCGTCGGCACACCTGCCGTGATGGTGACCTTCTCCTGCTGGAACGCGTCGAGCAGGCTCTCGCCGTCGAGGAACGGCCCGGGAAAGACCTGCTTCGCGCCCACGAACGTGCAGGTGAACGGAAAGCCCCAGGCGTTCGCGTGGAACATCGGCACCACCGGGAGCACCACGTCGTGCTCGGTGACCGAGAGCACGCCGGCCATCGCCGACGCGAGCGAGTGCACAGCGATCGCCCGGTGCGTGTACACGGCGCCTTTCGGCTGTCCCGTGGTACCGCTCGTGTAGCACATCGCCGCTGCGGTTCTCTCGTCGATCTCGCGATCGCCGAGGTCGTCCGGCTCCGCGCTCGCGAGCAGCTCCTCGTATTCGATCGCGCCGTCAGGCGTCGGACCGTCGCCGATCGCGATGACGTGCTCGAAGCCGACCCGCTCGCGGAAGTTCTCGACGAGCGGCCAGAGCACCTTGTCCGCGATCAGCACCTTGTCGCCGGCGTGGGTGGCGATGTAGGTCAGGTCGTCGGGATGCAGCCGCAGGTTGAGCGTGTGCGTGACCATCCCGCCGACGGGGACTCCCATGTAGACCTCGAGGTGCTGGTAGTGGTTCCAGGCGAAGGTGCCCACGCGGTCGCCGTCCTTCAGGCCGAGCTCGTTGCGCAGCGCCGCGGCGAGGCGGCGCGCTCGGGGTGCGAACTCCGCATACGTGTAGCGATGCCAGGTTCGGTCGGGAAGGCGCGTCACGATCTCGCGGTCTCCGAAGAGCTGCTCGCCCCGCCGCAGGATCGAGGGCACGTTGAGCTGGTAATCCATGATCAGGCCTTCCACCTCAGCCTCCTTGAGTGAGTGAGACCGGGGTCTGGTCGACACCAGATCCCGCGCCGGTTGCGTCGAGCAGGGATGCGGCGACCTCGGCCCGGAGCGTCGTGCTCGAGGCCGCGAAGCTCTCGATCCAGAGCGCGCGCTTGTACAGGCGGTGAAGCACGTGCTCCCAGGTGAAGCCGATTCCTCCGTGCACCTGGATCGCCGTCTCGCAGACCTGAACCGCGGCCTCCGCCGCGAACGCCTTCGCGGCCGCAGCGGCGACCGGCGCCTGCGCGTCCACCTCGGCGACACACCACGCCGCCCACAGCGACAGCGAGCGCGCGAGCTCGAGCCGCGTGTAGGCGTCCGCCAGCGGGTGCGACACGGCCTGGTAGACGCCGATCGGCCGTCCGAACTGCTCGCGCGTCTGAGCGTGCTCGATCGCGTACTCGAGCGCGCGCCGAGCGACGCCGCAGGCTTCGAGCGCGAGAGCGGCCAGGGAGCGGTTGCGGATCTCCTCGAGCACGCCCGCGTCCGCGAGCCTCCTGCCAGGGTCGCCTCCGCGGACGACTCCCAGCGAACGTGTCACGTCGCTGGTCGCGAGCACTTCGCGCTCGGCGCCCTCGAGCTCGTAGATTCCGTCACCGCCGACGATCGCGACTCGGTCGGCGAGGTCGAGATCCGGCACGAGCGGCCCGAAGGCGAGCGTCCAGCTCGCGTCGCCGGCAGCGACCTCCGTCCGGAGATCGGCTGGGAGCGCCGGCAGGGTCAGAGCAACGGTCGAGAAGTACGGACCGCGATAGAGCGCGCGTCCGAGCTCCTCGAAGAGCACCCCTTCCTCGACGAAGGTCAGGCCCGCGCCACCGTCCTCTTCCGCGATCGACACCCCTGTCCAGCCGAGCTCCGCGAGCTCCTGCCACGAGGGCTCCGGGTTCGCGGAGAGGAACGCTCTGGCCTGCTCGCGAAGCGCGTCCTGCTCTGGTGTGAAGGTGAAGTCCATCAGCGAGATTTCGGAAGACCTAGGACGCGCTCCGCGACGATGTTCCGGAGCACCTCCGAGGTTCCGGCCTCGATCGTGTTCCCGCGGCTGCGCAGCTGCTGGTGCTGCCAGTAGCCGCCGTACGGGGCGTTCTCCTCCGACAGAGCAGCGTCCGGGCCGAGCAGCTCGAGCGCGAGCTTCGTCACCCGCTGATTCGCCTCCGACCAGACGAGCTTCGAGATGGATCCCTCGGGCCCGGGCCTCCCCGTCTTCACGAGCTTCGAGAGTGACCGGTAGTTCGTGAACCTGACCGCCTGCATCTCGATCCATTCGCGCGCGATCCGATCACGCTGCAACGGGTCGGCTCCGCGGTCGCGAGCGAGCGAGGCGAGCTTACGCACCTGCACCTCGAGGGCGGCCTGCAGCGCGAATCCAAGCGTGCCGCGCTCGTGCAGGAGCGTGGTCATCGCAACCTGCCAGCCACCGCCGACCTCGCCGAGGAGGTTCTCCGCGGGAACCTCGACCTTGTCGAAGAAGATCTCGTTGAACTCGGCCTCGCCGGTGATCTGCGTGAGCGGGCGAACCTCGACCCCGGGCGCGTGCATGTCGACGATCAGGTACGTGAGACCCGCGTGGCGGGTCGACTCCGGGTCGCTTCGCGTGAGCAGGATGCAGAAGCTCGCGAGGTGCGCGAACGAGGACCACACCTTCTGCCCGTCGACGACGAAGTGCCCGTTCTCCTGGCGCGCGCTCGTGCGCACGCCGGCGAGGTCCGAGCCTGCGCTGGGCTCCGAGAAGCCCTGGCACCAGATCTCCTCCGCCGAGAGGATCGGCTCCAGGTAGCGCGCCTTCTGCTCCTCGGTCCCGTGCGCCATGATCGTCGGCCCGGCCATGCCGAGGCCGATCACGCCGACGTGGGGCGGCGCCTCGGCGCGCGCCATCTCCTCGAGGAGGATCGCCTGGTGCGTGTACGAGGCACCGGTGCCGCCGTACTCGGTCGGCCAGGTGAGCCCGGCGTAGCCCGCGTCGTGGAGCGCGCGGCTCCAGGCGCGCATCTCGGGCCCCTCGAAGCGCGCCGCGCCGCCACGGTGCCCGTGCAGCTCCTCGGGGAGGTTCTCCTCGATCCAGGAGCGGAGCTCGCTCCTGAACGCAGCTTCCTCGGCGGTGTCCCGCAGATCCATCCCGACCGATCGTAATGCGTTCGCGCGCGAACCGTCCGACACCGGCCTTGTCGAAACCCGCGGCGTGCGATCCGTACCTAGCGTCGGGAGGGCGCGGCTGCTGCGCCGATTCCCTCACGGTCGTCGCGGAGGGCCATCTCGGCGTCGTGCTCGTCGTCCATCGACCTCTCCGTCGCAGCGACGAGAAGCTCGAGCTGATGGTCGAGGATTCCGACGCGCTCGGCCGGCGCGATCGACTTGAGATCGGTGAGCGCAGCTTTCAGTCGGCGAGAGACCTGCGGTGATCCCGCCCCGGCGAGGCGGATCTCGTCGAATGCGAGGTGGACGTAGGCATCCCAGGTCATCACGAACACGACGAGCCTCACTTCTCCCGCTTCGTCGCGGGGGGCGACCGTCCGGAAACGGCCTCCGAACGAGCTGCCTCAGGATGTCGTGCAAGCGGTCGATCGCCTGCACGGCTGTCGTCGGGTCCTGAAATGGTGAATCGGAGAGCGAGCGCTCGGCGATGTCGACGAGCAAACGAACCCCGTAGGCAACGTCCTCGTCGAGGTCGGCTCGAGGGCGAGGATCAACGCGTCGTGCAGTCGATCCTCGTCCAGGCGAATCGGGTCTCCGTGCACGCGGTAGAGCGGTGCGCCGGCGGGCACGAACTCCCCGAGCGCCGGGATGAGCTCCAGCCGGCATCCCGCCCGTCGAGCTTCCTCCACGAGCTCGTCCGAGCCGATCTTGGTGATCACGCCCGACTCCCTGGCGCTGACGACCGGAGAAGAGCCAGGCTCGGGCAAGAGCGCCGGACCCTGGTCCGGATACTTGCGGTCGAGGAGCTTTCGAGTTTCCTTGCCGACGAGCTCGATCAGTGCCGAGACGCGGAGAGCCTGGCCGATGTGGTGCACGTATATGACGAGAACGGCGATGCTGACGAGAACGAGCACGAACGCGGTCACGATGGCGATGCCCGGCACTTGGCCGGTGCCATCGCCGATGTTGATCACCTCGCGGACGGCGAGGATCGCATGTACGAACGTCGCGACGAAGAGGCCGATCGCGAGCTGGCTCGGCTTGTCGCGCAGGATGCGCTGAACGATCCTCGGCGAGAACTGCCCCATTGCGAGCTGGACGACGACCATCGTGATCGTCAGCACCAACGCTGCGAGGCTCACCATCGAGGCGGCGATCGTCGTCAGGATGACGGTCGCAGCGTCCGGTCCGCCGACGAGATCGGTCGGAAGAGCTTCATAGTCGAAATATCGATCCAGAGCGATCGTCGCGAAGGAGAGAACTGCCCCGGCGAGGACACACATCACCGGCACGAACCAGAGGCTCGACTGAAGGTGAATGAAAAGTTTGGAGAGCCTCACGCGCGTCTCCGCCGATGATGCCTTCTTGAAAGGCCGCGAAACCCGGTTAGGGTAGGGCGCCGATGGCCCTCCTCTCGGTCCGGGACGTCACGCTCCGCTTCGGAGGGATCGTCGCCCTCGACGGTGTCTCGTTCGACGTCGAGGAAGGGCACATCTCCGGTCTGATCGGGCCGAACGGCGCCGGGAAGACGACGGCCTTCAACGTCATCACGCGCCTGTACAAGCCCGACGCGGGCGCGGTCGATCTCGACGGCGAGTCGATTCTCAGCGCCCCGCCGCACAAGATCGTGCAGAAGGGGATCGCGCGCACCTTCCAGAACATCCAGCTCTTCCGGACGATGTCGGTGCTCGAGAACGTCCTCGTCGGCGCGCACGGGCTCGGAAGGAAGGCGAGCGAGAAGGACGCGTTCGACGTGCTCCGCGTCGTCGGGCTCCAGGATCGCGCGCACTTCCCGGCCGCGGCGCTGCCCTACGGGACGCAGAAGCGCGTCGAGCTCGCGCGGGCGCTCGTCGCGAAGCCGCGCCTGCTTTTGCTCGACGAGCCCGCGGGCGGCCTGAACCACGAAGAGGTGGCCGACCTCGGCGCCTTCGTGCGGCGACTGCGAGAAGATTTCGAGCTCACGATCCTGCTCGTCGAGCACCACATGAACCTCGTCATGTCCATCTCCGACCACGTCAACGTGCTGAGCTTCGGCCGCAAGATCGCCGACGGCCCGCCTGCCCAGGTGCGAGCCGACCCCGCGGTGATCGAGGCTTACCTCGGGAGCGAGGAGGAGGACGATGCGCCTGAGGGGGAGAGTGGTCTGATCAAGACCCCAGCTGAGGATGAGCCCGAGTGACGACGCTGCTCGAGCTCGATCAGGTGGAGGCGCACTACGGCCCGGTCCAGGCCCTGCGCGATGTCTCGTTGACGGTCTCGGAGGGCGAGGTCGTCGCCGTGCTCGGCGCCAACGGCGCGGGCAAGACCACGACCCTGCGCGCGATCTCCGGCACGGTCGCTCGCAGCGGGAGCATCGAGCTCGAGGGCAAGGAGCTCAAGGGTGGCCCCGAGGCCGCCGCGAAGGCGGGCATCGCACACGTTCCCGAAGGGCGTGGAACTTTCGTCGACCTGACGGTGATCGAGAACCTCCGGCTCGGCGCATACACGCGGCGCGACCGAAAGGTCAAGGAGGACATCACGCGCGTCTCCGAGTACTTCCCGTGGATGGTCGAGCGCGGCGGCCAGCGTGCCGGGACGCTCTCCGGCGGCGAGCAGCAGATGCTCGCGCTCGCGCGGGCGCTGATGAGCCGGCCGCGACTCCTACTCCTGGACGAGCCCTCGCTCGGCCTGGCGCCGATGATCGTCCGCGAGTTCTTCCGCATCGTCCGCGAGCTGAACGAGAAGGAGGGGCTGACCGTGCTCGTCGTCGAGCAGGACGCGCGCATCGCGCTCCGGAGCTCCTCGCGCGCGTACGTGCTCGAGGTCGGCAAGGTGGCGCTGACGGGGACGAGCGAGCAGCTACGAGGGGACGAGTCGGTGCGCCGCTCGTACCTCGGGTACTAGCGACGTCATGGTCGCCGCAGCCTTCGCCGACTTCATGCAGCAGGTCGTGTCCGGTCTCGCCGCGGGCGGGATCTACGCGGCGCTCGCGCTCGCGCTCGTCATCATCCACCGCTCGACCGGAGTCATCAACTTCTCGCAGGGGGAGATGGCCACGCTCTCCACCTACATCGCCTGGACGCTGACCGTGAACCACGGCTGGAGCTACTGGCCCGCCTTCGTCGCCACCCTCGGCTTCTCGTTCCTCTTCGGCGTCGTCACCCATCGCGTCGTGATCCGACCCGTCGAGCGCGGAAACGTGCTCCGGGTCGTCATCGTCACGATCGGCCTCCTGATCGCGTTCAACGGCTTCGTCGTGTGGCAGTGGAGCGGTGAGCCGCAGGCGCTCCCGAGCCCCTTCGGAACGGACACCGTCGACATCGGAGGAGTCATCGTCTCGGTACAGGACGTGGGCACGATCGCGGTCACGATCGGGATCGTCATCCTCCTCTGGCTGCTCTTCCAGTTCACGAAGGTCGGCCTGGCGCTGCGCGCGGCCGCGGTCAATCCGGAGGAAGCGCGTCTCGTCGGCGTGCGGGTGACCTGGATGCTCGCGCTCGGATGGGGGCTCGCTGCCGTGCTGGGCGCGGTCGCGGGAATGCTCACCGCGCCCAGCGTCGGCCTCGATCCGCAGATGATGCAGCCGATCCTCATCTACGCGTTTGCAGCAGCCGTGCTCGGAGGCATCGATTCGCCCTTCGGCGCCGTCGTGGGAGGGCTCACGCTCGGCGTGCTGCTGAACCTGATCGGGGTGTACGTCGACTTCGTCGGACCCGAGCTCAAGCTGCCCGTGGCGCTCCTCGTGATCCTCGTCGTCCTGCTCGTCAGGCCGTCGGGGTTGTTCGGGAGGCCGGAGGTGAAACGCGTATGACCCCCGGGACCCTGCGCCTTACCGGCTTCGTCGCGTTCGGCCTCTTCGCCGTGCTGGTCTTCGTCCTGCCCGGCTGGATCAGCGACTTCCGCGCGCAGCAGTTCGCCTACGTCGGGATCTACCTGATCGCGCTTCTCGGCCTGAACATCCTCACCGGCTACACCGGGCAGATCTCGCTCGGGCACGGCGCCTTCATGGCGATCGGCGGCTACACGACCGCACTGCTCATGGCCGGGAACGAGCAGTTCGGCCAGGAAGGGCTGCTCGGGATCGGCGGCGGCATGAAGGACGTGTGGACGATCCCGATCGCGGGGATCGTTGCCGGGCTCTTCGGGCTTGCGTTCGGCCTGCCGGCGCTCCGGCTCTCCGGCCTCTACCTCGCGCTTGCGACCTTCGCCATCGCGGTGGCGATGCCGTCGGTCGTCAAGCGCTTCGAGGAGTTTTCGGGCGGCGGGTCCGGGGTCAACCTGTTCGGCCTTCCGGAGCTCACCGCGGGAATCGTCCCCGTCGAGATCGCCGGGCAGGAGCTCGTGTTCAACGACTGGCTCTACTACCTCTGCTGGTCGATCGCGCTCGTGTCGTTCGCGGTCGCGTGGCTCATCCTGCGAGGCCGTACCGGGCGCGCGTTTCGCGCAGTTCGCGACAGCGAGACCGCCGCAGTCTCCTCGGGGGTGAGCCTCGCGCGCTACAAGACGCTCGCCTTCGGGATCAGCGCCGCCTACGCGGGCGTCGCGGGATCGCTCTTCGCAATCGCCACGACGTTCGTCAACCCGGACACGTTCCCGATCGCGCTCTCGATCTTCCTCCTGGTCGGTGTGGTCGTGGGCGGGCTCGGCGGGCTCTCCGGCCTCGTCGTGGGGGCGATCTTCATCCAGTTCCTGCCGCTCTGGGCGCAGGGCGAGGGCGTGGCCTCGCGGCTCCCCGACGCCGTCGTGGATCGCACGAAGGAGCCGGGCGCGCCCGCGATCATCTACGGCATCGTCCTGATCCTGCTCATGTTCTTCCTGCCGAACGGGGTCGGCGGCCTCTTCCGCCGCGCGGGGCAGACGCTCACACGCTGGCGCTACTCTCGTACGAGCTAATCGAGCCTTCGGAGGAGACGATGAGACGACAGTCGGCCCTCGTGGCCATTGCAGCGGTATGCGCCCTTGCGCTCGGCGCGCTTCCGGGCGCGTTTGCCGGATCGAGCGCAGACCCGGGCATTACCTCGACGTCGATCGTCCTCGGAGGGACATCGCCGCTCACCGGCCCGGCTGCCGCGTACGCCTCCGTCGCGCGCGGCGCCAAGGCGTACCTCGACTCCGTCAACGCGAGGGGCGGGGTCGCAAAGCGGAAGTTCGAGTACAAGATCGTCGACGACGCGTACAACCCCGCGCAATCGATCCAGGCGACGCGCCAGCTCGTCGAGCAGGACAAGGTCTTTGCAGTCTTCAACTCGCTCGGCACCGAGCAGAACACCGCGGTCCGCGAGTACCTGAACCAGACCAAGGTGCCGCAGCTCTTCGTCGCCTCCGGCGCGACCACGTGGGGCCGCGATGCGGCGAAGTACCCCTGGACGATCGGCTTTCAGCCGAGCTACCAGGCCGAGGGCTGGGTCTACGGGCAATACGTCTCCAAGACCTTGAAAAAGGCGAAGATCGCCGTCCTTCTCCAGAACGACGACTACGGGAAGGATCTCCTCGCGGGCCTCAAGCGCGGCCTCGGCCGCTCGGGGTCGAAGGTCGTCGCCGCCGAGTCGTACGAGGTGACCGCGCCCGACGTGCAGTCGCAGGTCGCGAAGCTCAAGTCGTCCGGCGCGAACGTCTTCGCGATCTTCGCGACGCCGAAGTTCGCGATCCAGGCGTTCGTCTACGCGAACCGGCTCGCCTGGAGGCCCCGGATCATCAACAACTCCGTCTCCGGTGCTTCGAACATCATGCTGCTCGCCTCCGAGGGCGGGAAGAACAAGTCGCTCGAGGGCGCGATCTCGCTCAACTTCCTCAAGGAACCGACCGATCCGAAGTGGAAGAACGATCCGGGGATGAAGACCTACCGCTCGGTGATGGGGAAGTACGCGAAGGGCTCCAACGTGAGCGACGTCTACCACGTCTACGGGATGGCGGTCGCGTTCGAGACGGTCTCGCTCTTCAAGCGCCTGGGCGCGAACCCGACGCGTGCAGGGTTGCTCGCGCGCGCGCGCTCGATCACGAGCCCGGCGAACCCGTTCCTGCTCCCGGGCATCGCGGTGAGGACCGGGAAGGGCGACAACTTCCCGATCCAGCAGGGGCAGCTCCAGCGCTGGACGAAGGGCAAGTGGGTGCCTTTCGGCGGGTTGTGGGAGTCGAACCGGTTGTAACACCTCAATACCGGGGTCAGGCTAAAGCCTGACCCCTCCATCCATCTGGGTCAGGCTTCAGCCTGACCCCTCCAACCATCTGGGTCAGGCTTCAGCCTGACCCCTCCAACCATCTGGGTCAGGC
>Ga0183260_10000580_pt1 | contig 30946 bp, 31 predicted proteins | sample AntDrymUQ4972206_2_FD_129768 | JGI IMG/M metagenome (GOLD analysis project Ga0183260, IMG submission 129768) | Polar desert sand microbial communities from Dry Valleys, Antarctica - metaG UQ497 (22.06) (version 2) (version 2) | ecosystem: Environmental > Terrestrial > Soil > Desert | place...
CGTGCGGGTGTGGCGGCTACGCGCAGGGGTCCACCTTCGGTGGCTCGGGAGCCTCCACCCCGGACTGCCCCAGGGTCGCCTCGAACGCCTGCTTCCACGTGCCGTCCTGGTAGGACGCCTCGATGGTGTCGCTGAGGAACTGGCACATCTCGGTGTCCTTGGGGTCCTGGTAGCCGATCCCGTACCGCTCCTCGCTGAACGCCTCACCCACGACCTCGAGCTCGTCGGGGTTCTCCGCCACGTAGCCGAGCAGGATGGCGCCGTCGGTCGTCATCGCGTCGAACGACCCGTTCAGCACCTGCTGCACGCACTCGGAGTAGGTGCCGAAGCCGCGAGCCGTCGCCCCGTACTCCTTCTCGATCGTCTCGATCGAGGTGGAGCCGGTGACCGAGCAGACCTCCTTGCCCTTGACATCCTCCGGCCCCTGGACGTCGCTGCCCTTGGCGACGAGGAGCTGCTGGCCGGTCACGTAGTACGGGCCGGCCTGGCCCACCACCGCCCGGCGCTCGTCGGTGATCGAGTACGACGCGATGACGATGTCGACCTTGCCTTCTTGCAGGAACGGCTCCCGGTTGTCGGAGATGGTCTCCTCCCAGGTGATGCCGTCCGCTTCGATCCCGAGCGCCCCGGCCACGAGCTTGCCCATCTCGATGTCGAAGCCGACCGGCTCGTCGGAGGCCGCGCTCTTGAAGCCGATGCCCGGCTGGTCGAACTTGACCCCGATGGTGATTTCCCCGGCCTCGGCGAGCTCGGCCATCGTGGAGCCCGCGGGGAACTTGGTGTCCTCGGCGACGTCTACGTCGGCGCCGCCTCCGCTGCTGCCGCCGGAGCCGGCGTCACCGCAGGCCGCCAGCGCCCCGGTGAGCAGCAGCGCGGCAGCGGCGGCCTTCGTACGGGTGAACCTCATCGCTTGTCCCCTCCATGGTGAAGGATCTTGCCGAGGAAGTCCTTGGCGCGATCCGATTGCGGATGGTCGAAAAACTGGTCGGGAGTGTTCTCCTCGACGATCTCACCGTCGGCCATGAAGACGACCCGGTCGCCGGCGGTGCGGGCAAAGCCCATCTCGTGGGTGACCACGACCATGGTCATGCCGCCCTTGGCCAGGTCCACCATCGTGTCGAGGACCTCGGAGATCATCTCGGGGTCGAGCGCCGACGTCGGCTCGTCGAACAGCATCACGGTGGGCTCCATCGCCAGCGCCCGGGCGATCGCGACGCGCTGCTGCTGACCGCCCGACAGCTGGGCGGGGTACTTGTCGGCCTGGTTGGCGACGCCTACCCGCTCGAGCAGCTGGAGGGCGCGCGTGTCGGCCTCGGACTTGGAGACCCCCTTGACCTTGATCGGCCCGAGCGTGACGTTGTCCCGCACGGTCTTGTGCGCGAACAGGTTGAACGACTGGAAGACCATGCCGACCTCGGCCCGCAACCTCGCCAGACCCTTGCCCTCGGCCGGAAGCCTCTGGCCCTCCAGGCGGATCTCACCGGAGTCGACGGGCTCGAGTCGGTTGATCGCCCGACACAGCGTGGACTTGCCCGAGCCGGAGGGGCCGATGACGACGACGACCTCACCGCGGTGGACCGTGAGGTCGATGTCTCGCAGCACGTGCAGGTCGCCGAAATGCTTGTCCACGTGGTCGATCTCGACGACCGGTTCGGTGGCCGCCGCGCTGTTGGGCACGGTCATGTGCGGACCATAGCGACCCCGCTGCCCACGCGGCACCTGCCGAGCCGAGCCGTTGCGTGACTGCAACCTGCGCGCGGATCGCGGTGCGGAGGTCGGGCGGCCGGATGCCGTGCGCCGTAGGCTGGGCCCGCCATGACTGCCCCCACCCTGACCGACCGTGCTGCTGGTGCGCGGCGCACGTACGAGGTCAAGACGTACGGCTGCCAGATGAACGTGCACGACTCCGAGCGCTTGTCGGGCCTGCTGGAGGCGGCGGGCTATGCCCGTGCGGACGGTGCCGAGGCCGCCGACGTGGTCGTGTTCAACACGTGCGCGGTGCGTGAGAACGCCGACAACAAGCTGTACGGCAACCTCGGCCACCTGGCGCCGGTGAAGGCCCGGCGCCCCGGCATGCAGATCGCCGTGGGGGGCTGCCTGGCGCAGAAGGACCGCGCGGAGATCACCCGACGCGCACCCTATGTGGACGTCGTGTTCGGCACCCACAACATCGGCTCGCTGCCGGTGCTGCTGGAGCGGGCCCGCGTCGCGGAGGAGGCGCAGGTCGAGATCCTCGAGTCGCTCGAGGTCTTCCCCTCCACCTTGCCGACCCGACGGGAGTCGGCGTACGCCGCCTGGGTGTCGGTCAGCGTCGGGTGCAACAACAGGTGCACGTTCTGCATCGTGCCGAGCCTGCGCGGCACCGAGCGGGACCGCCGCCCCGCCGACGTGCTCGCTGAGATCGAGGCACTGGTGGCCGAGGGGGTCAGCGAGGTCACGCTGCTCGGGCAGAACGTGAACTCCTACGGGGTGGAGTTCGGCGATCGGCTCGCCTTCGGCAGGCTGCTGCGCGCCTGCGGGGCGGTCGAGGGGCTCGAACGGGTGCGCTTCACCTCGCCGCATCCGCGCGACTTCACCGACGACGTCATCGCCGCGATGGCCGAGACCCCGACGGTCATGCCGAGCCTGCACATGCCGCTGCAGTCCGGGTCGGACACCGTGCTGCGGGCGATGCGCCGGTCGTACCGCCGCTACCGCTACCTCGGCATCATCGAACGGGTACGCGCGGCGATACCCGACGCGGCCATCACCACCGACATCATCGTCGGCTTCCCCGGCGAGACCGAGGCCGACTTCACCGCCACGCTCGACGTGGTGCGCGAGGCGCGGTTCGCCGGCGCGTTCACGTTCCAGTACTCGATCAGGCCCGGCACCCCGGCGGCGAGCATGCCCGACCAGCTGCCCAAGGCGGTCGTCCAAGAACGGTACGAGCGACTGGTCGAGGTCGCCGACGAGGTCGCCTGGGCCGAGAACCGCGCCCAGGTCGGTCGCCGGCTGGAGCTGCTGGTCGCCGAGGGGGAGGGGCGCAAGGACGGCGCGACCCACCGGATGAGCGGGCGGGCCCGCGACAACCGGCTGGTGCACTTCGTGCCGTCTGCCGGCGGGACGGCCGAGCTGCCCCGGCCCGGGGACGTGGTCGAGGTCGACGTGACGTACGCGGCACCACACCACCTGGTCAGCGATGCCCCGGTGCTTGGGCTGCGGCGGACCCGCTCCGGCGATGCGTGGCAGGCGCGCACGGTGGCACCTCAGCCCGCGGCGGTCGGGCTCGGCATGCCGAGCCTCGGCCCCCCGGCCGGCTAGGCCCCCTGCGTACGGCCCCTCGGCGGCCGGTCGCGGTCGCGGCCGCCCCCGTCAGAAGCCGGCCGTGAGCACGGCGGGAACCCCACCGCCCGCGACACCGTGCTCGGCGACCAACCGCATCACCTGGAGCTCGTGCGGCACGCACGGATGGTCCAGCCCCGCGGCCACGTCGTCAAGCGCGAACCATCGCCAGCCGGCGTTCTTGGCCGGCTCCATGACGCGCGGCTCGCCGGTCCACGAGCTGGCGGTGAAGAACACGTCCGCCCGCTGCTCGCGCGGCCCGCCGCCGCGTACCGTCCGGTGCACCGTCGTGAGCGGGGCCAGGTCAGCAGCCGCGACCTCGACGCCAGCCTCCTCCCGCACCTCGCGATGCGCCGCGGCCACCACCGACTCGCCGGGGTCGACGTGCCCCGCGGCCAGCGCCCAATGCCCGTCGCGGTAGCCGGTGCCCTGCCGCAGATGCAGCAGCACCTGGACCGCACCCGGTGAGGTGCTGCCAGCCGCCACCCGCAGCAGCAGCACGTACGCCGCCGCGACCAGCCGCACCCGAGTCGACAGATCGTCTGTGTAGCGCTCCTCCGCGGGCACAGCAGAACCCTACGGCTAGCGTCGGACAATGCCCGCCGCCCACGATGCCCGCCCACCACTGGTGGCGGTCGTGGGTCCCACCGCGGCTGGCAAGTCCGCCCTCGCGGTCGCCCTGGCGCAACGCCTCGGCGGCGAGGTGGTCAACGCCGACTCCATGCAGCTGTACCGCGGCATGGACATCGGGACGGCAAAACCGAGCGGCGCCGAGCGCGGTGGGGTACGCCACCATCTGTTGGACCTGCTCGACGTGACCGAGCCCGCCAGTGTCGCTGAGTTCCAGGGCTGGGCCCGGGCTGCGGTCGACGACTGCCGGGCCAGGGGGGCCACGCCGGTCCTGGTCGGCGGGTCGGCGCTCTATATCCGGGCGGTCCTGGACCGCTTCGAGTTTCCCGGCACCGACGAGACGCTGCGTGCCGAGCTCGAGGCCGAGCTCGCCGAGGTCGGCCCGGTGGCCATGCACACAAGGTTGGCTGCGGTGGACATGGCTGCCGCCCGCGCCATCCTGCCCGGCAACGGTCGCCGCATCGTCCGCGCGCTGGAGGTCGTCCGCCTCACCGGCCGCCCGTTCGCAGCCAACCTGCCGACCCATGACTACGCCTACGCCGCGCCGGGCGACCGCACCGTGCAGATCGGGATCCGCCTGCCCAGGGCCACCCTCGACGAGCGGATCGCGGCCAGGGTGCAGCGGATGTGGGACCGCGGGCTCGTCCCGGAGGTGCGGCGGCTGGAGTCGACCGGGCTGCGGCAGGGGCGTACCGCCAGCCGGGCGCTCGGCTACGCCCAGGTGCTGGACTTCCTCGCCGGTCAGTGCACCGAGGCGGAGGCGCAGCAGGCCACGGTTCGCGCCACCCGCCGCTTCGCCCGTCGCCAGGACACCTGGTTCGGCAAGGACCCGCGCATCCGCTGGCTGCCCCACGACGACGCCGATCTGGCCACCCGTGGGGTCGCGGCTGTCGGCCTTCAGGAGTAGGAATGTCGGTGTACGCCCGATCTGTGCTAGTCGTCGTCTTGGAGGTCTCGATGCGTCGCAACCGTCTGGCCGCAGTCGCTGTTGGCGCCCTCACCGCCCTGGTGGTTGCGGGCCTGCCCACGGTCGGCGCCTTTGGTGTCGCCGCTCCGAGAGCCGCCGGACCGCTGACGGCACCTGCTCTGACCAGCAAGGACGGCGACCCGGCGCGTCTCGCGCCGGTCAAGGATCCGGTGGCCATCGGCCGAGGCGGAGCGGTGTCGTCGGTCGATCCCGAGGCGACCAGGATCGGGCTGCGGGTGCTTCGCCGCGGCGGCACCGCGGTCGACGCTGCCGTGGCCGTGGCCGCGGCGCTCGGCGTGACCGAGCCCTACAGCGCAGGGATCGGCGGGGGTGGTTTCCTGCTGCACTACGACGCGTCCAGTGGCAAGGTGCGCACCCTCGACGGCCGTGAGACCGCCCCGATGTCGATCCCGCGGGACGCCTTCATCAACCCCGCCACCGGCATCCCGTACCCGTTCAGCCCAGACCTCGTCACCAGCGGCGTCTCGGTCGGGGTGCCCGGCACGCCACGGCTGTGGGACCAGGCGCTGCGCCGATGGGGGTCGCTGAGTCTCGAGCGGGCGCTGGCGCCGGCGGCCCGTCTCGCCGACCGGGGCTTCGTCGTCGACCCCACCTTCGCGCTACAGACCGACGAGAACGCCGAGCGTTTCGCTGCCATCCGGCCCACCCGTGACCTCTTCCTGAGTGACGGCGCGGCACCGCCGGTCGGAAGCCTGTTCCGCAACCCTGACCTCGCGCGCACCTACCGCAAGCTCGGCAACCGGGGTGTCGACTGGCTGTACGACGGTCGCCTCGGCCGCCAGGTCGTCCGCAACGTCCGCAACCCACCGACCGTCGCCGGCACCGACCTGCCCGTGCCGGCGGGGTTCATGCGGCGATCGGATCTGCGCGACTACACCGCGCCCCGCCGCCGCGCGACCACGGTCGACTACCTCGGCCTCGACGTCTACGGGATGGCGCCGCCGAGCTCGGGCGGCTCGACGGTGGGTGAGTCGCTGAACATCCTGGAGCGGCTGCCCGTCAGCGAGCGTCGCCCGGTCAACAGCCTGCACCTCTTGCTCGAGGCAACCGCAGCTGCCTTCGCCGACCGCGCGGCGTACGTCGGCGACAGCGACTTCGTCGACGTCCCGCTGCGCCAGCTGCTGTCCGACGGTTTCGCCGCTGAGCGGGCCTGCACGATCGACGTCGACGAGGCAGCCGTCAAGCCGGTGGCCGAGGGCCGGCCGGACGGCGACTACACCGCATGCCGTCAGGCCCAGCAGGCGCGGGCCGCCGTGCCGGACACCGAAGGTCTGTCCACCACCCACCTGAGCGTAGTGGACCGGCGCGGCGACGTGGTGTCCTACACGCTGACCATCGAGCAGACCGGTGGCTCGGGCATCACCGTGCCCGGACGCGGGTTCCTGCTCAACAACGAGCTCACCGACTTCAGTCTCGTCTATGAGACCGACGACCCCAACCGGCTGCAGCCCGGCAAGCGCCCGCGCAGCTCGATGTCGCCCACCATCGTGTCGCGTGACGGCCGGCCCTGGCTCGTCGTCGGCTCACCGGGCGGATCGACCATCATCACGACCGTCCTGCAGGTGCTCCTCAACCGCATCGACCTCGGCATGAACCTGATCGAGGCTGTCGAGGCGCCGCGGGCGAGCCAGCGCAACACCGGGGCGGTGGTTGCCGAGCAGGACTTCATCGACCTCTACGGCCCCGCTTTGCAGCAGTACGGCCACACGTTCGTCCCTGCGGGCGAACCGGGGACAAGCCTGGCCGAGATCGGTGCCGTCGCAGCCATCGAGATGCGCCGCGACGGCACGCTGGTGGCCGTCGCCGAGCCGGCTCGTCGTGGTGGCGGCGACGCCGGGGTGCTCGACCCGCGATGAGCACGCCTGCACCTGCAGTCTGCGTCCTCGACGTCAACGAGACGTTGTCCGACCTGTCCGCGTTGGATGGACGGTTCGACGCGGTCGGCCTGGCCGGGCAGCGCGAGGTCTGGTTCGCCTCGGTGCTGCGCGACGGCTTCGCGCTGTCGCTGGTGGGACGGTCGCCGGTGTTCGCTGAGGTGGCGGCGGATCTGCTGCGGGGGCGTCTGATCGCGGCGGGCGTCCGTGGCGACGCGGTCGACGAGTCGGTGCAGCACGTCCTCGGCGGGTTCGGCTCGCTGCCGCTACATCCCGATGTGGCGCCGGGTCTGCGCCGGCTGCATGCAGCCGGCGTACGGCTGGTGCCGCTGACCAACGGGGCGACCGCGATGTCGGATGCGTTGTTCGAGCAGGCCGACCTGCTGCCGCTGTTCGACGGTCGGCTGTCGGTCGAGGACGTCGGGCCGTGGAAGCCGCACCCGACGCCCTACGCCTATGCGCTCGACCAGTGCGCCGTGGCGGCGAGCGAGGCGCTGATGGTGGCGGTGCACCCTTGGGACCTGCAGGGTGCTCACTCGGCGGGTTTATCGACGGCATGGGTTCGACGCGGACCGGGGGAGTGGCCCGGCTGTTTCGACGAGCCGACGCTGGTTGCGTCGGGTGTGGACGAGCTCGCCGAGATGGTGCTCGCCGGGTCGTGATCCGCGTCAAGCGGCCGTCGGCTGGTCCTTGGTGCGGTGCAGCAGCCAGTCGCGGTCGGTGCGGATCAGGGCATAGCGCACCGCTGACTCGAGCCCGTGCAGGGTGAAGAGCAGGCGCCGTTCGTTGCGGTTGTGCTCCTCCCACCACCCGGTGTCGGCGATGGACTTGTGCGCGTCGGTGTAGCCCAGATGGTCCAGGTCGTGGTCGGCCACCTCGACGGCGAGCCGGTCCTGGGCCGGGTGCAGCGCCAACCCGCGCGGCAACGCCCAGGACCGCAGGACCCCGCCCTCCTCGAGCCGCAGGTCGAAGTGGTGCTGCGGTCGCCGATGCTCGTGCAGCACGAAAGCAGGCCGCGCGCCAACGGGATCGCTCACCGAACCAGGCTAGAGGCAGCCCCGCTGTCTAGGCTGGAGCGGCGATGAGCAACGACGAGCGCACCCACCAGACCTGGGCCTGGGCGAAGGGGCACGGCACCGAGAACGACTTCGTGCTGCTCCCCGACCCCGATGGCACCGTGCATGGCGCGCTCACGTCGAGCGCATCGATCTCGTGGATCGCCGCGGTCTGCGACCGGCGCCGCGGGCTCGGCGCCGACGGCGTGATCCGCGTCGTGCGCTCCGAGGCCCTGGCCAGCGCCCACGGCGTGCCCGCGGCGAAGCAGGCGGCCGCCGACGGCGCCGAGTGGTTCATGGACTACCGCAACGCCGACGGGTCGACCAGCGAGATGTGCGGCAACGGCATCCGCGTGCTGGCCCAGTGGCTGGCCGAGGAGGGGCGGCCGGATGCGGCGCCTCCCGTCAGCCCGGTGCTCATCGGCACCCGCGCCGGCACCCTCCGGCTGAGCAACCAGGCCGATGGCCGGTGGAGCGTCGACATGGGGGTGGTGACCGTGACGACCGCCAGCGAGGTCACGGTCGGCGAGCACACGTGGACGGCGATCGGGGTCGATACCGGCAACCCGCACGCGGTCGTCGAGGTCGTCGACCTTGCCGACGCCGGGGCGCTGACCGAGCCGCCGGCCTACGACACCGGGATCTACCCCGACGGTGTGAACGTGGAGTTCGTCGTCCCGGTGGGGGAGCGGCACATCCGCATGCGCGTCCACGAACGCGGCTCCGGTGAGACCCGCTCGTGCGGGACCGGCGCCTGCGCGGCGGCCGTCCTGGCCGAGCGGCTGGCCGGCGCACCGTCTCGCCCGGCGACGTACGCCGTCGACGTCCCGGGCGGGCGCCTCGAGGTCACGCTGCGAGGCGACGGACATGCCGTGCTCACCGGCCCGGCGAAGATCGTCGTCCGCGGCACCATGATCTGGTCGGGCCCCTGAGGGTGCCGTCAAACTCGGGTGATCATCCAGGCGGTTCGTGGCAGCATCGCCTCGACAGCGTGACCCGGCGCGGAACACCGTCCGTGCCTTTGACGTTGAGACGAGACATATGACGAGTGCCTACCGTGACGATCGCGACGACCGTGATGGCCAGTCGCCGGTGACCGACGACCCCGACACCGGTGAGCTCGACCTCGAGGACCGTCAGGCGTTGCGCCGGGTCGCGAGCCTGTCCACCGAACTCGAGGACATCTCCGAGGTCGAGTACCGCCAGCTCCGGCTGGAGCGGGTCGTCCTCGTCGGGGTGTGGGGCGGCGGCGACGTTCACAACGCCGAGAACTCGCTGACCGAGCTCAAACTGCTCGCCGAGACCGCCGGTTCACAGGTGCTCGAGGCACTGCTGCAACGCCGGCAGCGACCCGATCCGGCGACCTACATCGGCAGCGGCAAGGTGGAGGCGCTGCGCGAGGCCGTGCAGGCCACCGGTGCCGACACCGTGATCTGCGACGGTGAGCTGACGCCCAGCCAGCTGCGTAACCTCGAGGACCGGGTCAAGGTCAAGGTCGTCGACCGGACCGCGCTGATCCTCGACATCTTCGCCCAGCACGCCAAGTCCGCCGAGGGCAAGGCGCAGGTCGAGCTGGCGCAGCTGCAGTACATGACCCAGCGGCTGCGTGGCTGGGGCGGCAACCTGTCGCGCCAGGCCGGCGGCCGGGTCGGGATGCAGGGCGGCGGCATCGGCGGTCGCGGCCCCGGCGAGACCAAGATCGAGACCGACCGGCGGCGGATCAAGACCAAGATCGCCAAGCTGCGCCATTCGCTGACGGTGATGCGCACCACGCGCGACACCAAGAAGGCCGAGCGCCGGCGGCGGGAGGTGCCGGCGGTGAGCATCGCCGGGTACACCAACGCCGGGAAGTCGTCGCTGCTGAACCGGATCACCGGAGCCGGCGTCCTGGTCGAGGACTCGCTGTTCGCGACCCTCGACCCGACCACGCGCCGCACCCAGACCTCCGACGGCCGGGTCTACACCCTGTCGGACACCGTGGGCTTCGTGCGCCACCTGCCGCACCAGCTCGTCGAGGCGTTCCGGTCGACGCTGGAAGAGGTCGCCGACTCCGATCTGGTGCTGCACGTCGTCGACGGCTCGCATGCCGACCCCGAGGGTCAGCTCGCCGCGGTCCGCGAGGTGCTCGCCGAGATCGGGGCCGACCGGGTTCCCGAGGTGGTTGTCATCAACAAGTCCGACGTCGCCGACCCGATGGTGCTGGCCCGGCTGCGGGCGCGCGAGCCGCATGCGGTGGCCTGCTCCGCCCGCACCGGCGAGGGCATCGAGGCCGTACTGAGCGCGATCGAGCAGGAGCTGCCGCGCCCCCAGGTGCAGGTGCGGGTCCTGCTCCCATACGACCGCGGCGATCTGGTGCACCAGGTGCACAGTCATGGCGAGGTGCTCGCGCTCGAGCACACCGCCGACGGCACCGCGCTGACCGCACGGGTGCACGCCGGTCTGGCCGGCGCGCTCGAGCAGTACGCCGCGACCCCCGCCTGACCCGGGCCCGGCCTGTCGGGGCTGGCCCAGCGGTCCTCCGCCACGTAAACGTGGCGCGGGTCAGGGGCTCCTGGCGGGGGGGTGGCTCTGGTCCGGAGGGTCCTGCCGCGGCGGGGCTGTGGACAGCAGCGGCACGGCAGGCTGCGGTGCGGATAGCGTGACCAGATGCCCGCGGATGCCACCTCGACCGTCGAGGCCGTGCTGCACGCCGCGGTCGCGTCCTTCGGCGGCTCCGAGCGACCGGGCCAGGTGCAGATGGCAGCGGCGGTGGCCCGGGCCCTGCGCGACGGTACGCATCTGCTCGTGCAGGCCGGCACCGGCACCGGCAAGTCGCTGGGCTACCTGGTTCCCGCACTGCTGCACCACCGCCCCGTGGTGGTCGCCACCGCGACGCTGGCACTGCAGCACCAGCTGGTGCAGCGCGACCTGCCGGCCCTGGTCGCGGGGGCTGCCGCCGAGCTGGGCACCGCCGAGGTCCCGTACGCGGTGCTCAAGGGGCGCAGCAACTTCGCCTGCCTGCACCGCGTCCGCGAAGGCGCCCCGGACGACACCGGCGCCCTGATCGACGTGCCCTCCGGCAGCCTGGGAGGTGAGGTGGTCGCGCTGCGAGGCTGGGCGGAGAAGCAGGCCAGCGACGCCGGGCCGGGCGACCGTGACGCGGCGCCGCCGCACACCGACAAGGCGTGGGCGCAGGTCTCGGTGCACGCCCGCGAGTGTTTGGGCGCACAGCGGTGCCCGTACGCCGCGGAGTGCTTCGCCGAGCGAGCCCGTGACCGGGCGATGCAGGCCCAGGTGGTCGTCACCAACCACGCCCTGCTGGCGATCGACGCCATCGACGGGGTTCCGATGCTGCCCGAGCACGGTGCCGTCGTGATCGACGAAGCGCACGAGCTGGTGTCGCGGGTCACCCAGGCGTCGACCAAGGAGCTGTCCGGGCCGCAGGTCGAGCGCGCGGCGCGCCGGGTGCGCGCTGCTGGGCGCTCGGCCAGCAGCGGCGACGACGACACGGCGCAGGCCGCATCGAACCTCGGCGACGCCGGCGACGCGCTGCGCGAGATCGTCGCGGAGCTGTCCAGCGGACGCGTCGACCGCATGCCCGAGTCCCTTGCCGACGGCCTCGTCGCCGTTCGAGAGGCCGCGCGTGCGTGCCTGTCCGCGCTGGGCAGGCCCTCCGACGGCGAGGCCGGCCAGGGTGACGCGGTTCGTCAGCAGGCCCGTGCCGACGCCGAGGAGGTGCGGGTCGTGGCCGAGCGGATGGCCGGCTTCTCCGAGCGTGACGTGTTGTGGGTCAGCGAGCGGGACCGGGTCCGCGGGGGCAACGACCTGCGCGTCGCCCCGCTCGACGTGTCGCTGTCGCTTCGCGACAAGCTGTTCGGTCGCACCACCGTCGTCCTGACCAGCGCGACCCTGCAGCTCGGGGGAGGCTTTGAGCCGCTGGCCGCCTCGGTGGGGCTGCGGGGCGACGAGCGGGTCGACGACGCCCCGGCCACCACTGCCGACGTTGCTGCCGCGGCGGACACACCGCTGCCGGAGATGTCGCCGGATGCGGACTCCGACCTGCCGTGGGTCGACGCCGTCGAGCCGGTGCGGTGGCGGGCGATCGATGTCGGGTCGCCCTTCGACTACGCCCGCCAGGCGATCGTCTACGTCGCCCGGCAGCTGCCACCACCCGGACGCGACGGCCTGGGCAGCGCCCAGCTCGACGAGATCACCGCCCTGGTCCAAGCCGCCGGCGGCCGGACGCTCGGGCTCTTCTCGTCCCGTCGGGGCGCGCAGAGCGCCGCGGAGCACGTCCGCGAGCAGCTGCCCGATCTGGAGGTGTGGTGTCAGGGCGACGCTCAGCTGTCGGAGCTGACACGTCGCTTCGTCGACGAGGAGCGCTCGTGTCTTTTCGGCACGCTGAGCCTCTGGCAGGGGATGGATCTGCCCGGGCCGACCTGCCAGCTGGTGATCATCGACCGGATCCCCTTCCCGCGCCCCGACGACCCGCTAATGGGTGCCCGCCAGCGTGCGGTCGAGCGGCACGGCGGCAACGGGTTCATGGCGGTGGCCGCCACCCATGCGGCGCTGCTGCTCGCACAGGGCTCGGGCCGGCTGGTGCGGCGCGGTGACGACCGCGGTGTCGTCGCGGTGCTCGACCCACGGCTGGTCACGGCCCGGTACGGGTCCTTCCTCGCCGCGTCGCTGCCGCCGATGTGGCGAACCACCGACCGAGAGCTGGTGCTCGGGTCACTGCGCCGGCTCGCCGCCGGCTGAGCCTGCGGGTGCGGGGGTCAGACCCGCCGCAGCACCGCCACCACCTTGCCCAGGATCGAGGCGTGGGTGCCGTCGATGGGCTCGTAGGCCGGGTTGTGCGGCAGCAGCCAGGCAGTCCCGTCCCGGCGGCGCAGCGTCTTGATCGTCGCCTCGTCGTCGAGCAACGCCGCGACGATCTCGCCGTTCTCGGCGTCGGGCTGCTGACGGACGACGACGAAGTCGCCGTCGCAGATCGCTGCGTCGACCATCGAGTCACCGCGGACCTCCAGCATGAACAGCGTGCCGTCGCCGACCAGCTGGCGAGGCAGCGGCATGACCTCCTCGACGCGTTCCTCGGCGAGGATCGGTCCGCCGGCCGCGATGCGGCCGACGACGGGGACGTACGCCGCGGCCGGTCGTAGGTCGCCGCTGCCGGTGGGGTCGTCGGTCGGTGCCGGGGCGGCCGGCGCTGTGCCGGCGGCGTCGGCGGCCGGGATGAGCACCTCGAGAGCTCGAGGCCGGTGCGGGTCGCGGCGCAGGAAACCCTTGGCCTCGAGCGTCTTGAGCTGGTGGGCGACCGAGCTGGAGCTGGTGAGGCCGACCTGCTCGCCGATCTCTCGCACGCTGGGCGGGTATCCGCGCTGCTGCAACGCGGCTCGGATGACCTCGAGCACGCGTCGCTGCCGGGGTGTGAGCCCGGTAGCGTCCGCCGGGCCGTCGGGGAGCTCCCGTACCTTCGCCGGAGCTGTTCGCGGGGCGCCGCCGCCCGCCTTGCCGCGCCCGTTCCGCTTGCCTGCCATGACTGCCGCCTCATCGCTCTGCGCCGGGCCGACGTGCTCGTCGCTGGTCGAACACTAGTGCGAGAGGTGCCGGTCCATCAAACACCTGTTCGAATGGCGTGTCGGGGCTGCTGAGCGGTGGTGGGACGACCAATCGCCGAGCGGATTCGGGCCGGGTGGGGGAGAATCAAGGACCAATCACCCGATCACCGGAGGCCCACAGATGGCTCGTCACACCATGTCCCGATCACTGCACGACGTCGGTCTCGCGGCCTGGTTCGGCGGGACGCTGGCCAACGCCGTCGCGCTCAACCCGGCGTCCGCCCAGGCGGGATCCAGCACGAACAGCGGCCGCGTCGCCAACGCGGGCTGGGACGCCTGGACGCCGGTCAACGCTGCTGCTATCGGCTCCCATCTGGTCGGCAGCGTCGGCCTGCTCCTGGCCAACCGGACACGGCTGGCCACCCAGGAAGGCGTCGCCACCATGGCGGCCATCAAGACCGGGGTGACCGTCGCCGCCCTCGGCGCCACTGCCTACAGCCGGCTGCTCGGCCAGCGGGTGTCCGAGCAGACCGACGTGCCAGTCGAGTCCGCGACGGAGCCGTCGGGCCGTACGCCGTCGGACACGGCCAATGCGCAGCAGCAACTGTCCGCGCTGCAATGGGCGATCCCGGCCCTGACCGGGCTGCTGATCGTGGTCAGCGCGTTCGCCGGGGAGCAGCAGCGTCCCGGTGAGGTGCGGCAGGGAATCATGAACCGTTTCAGCTGAGGGCTGCTTCCGCGCCGCACCTACCGAGCACCCCACGACCGGCCGGTCGCGGGGTGCTCTGTTCTCCACCCAGAGGCGGGCAGCTGTCCGAAGGTCACGATTCGAACACACGTGCGAGCGCTTGGTTGCCAACTGTCGGTGCTTGGGTGTTCACTTCGTACATGTGTTCGATCGAACGCACGTTCGAAGCACGAGCATCCATCCCGCCGCACTGTCGGTGGGCACGGATAGACAGAGGTCGACGGGCTCGCACCGAGTCCGCCGACCAGAGGTGGAGACGATGATGAGCACTGCCACACCGAGACCCGCATCCAGAGACGAGCTTCGACTGACCCGGCGCGGTCGGCTCGTGCTGGTGCTCAGCGTGCTTGTCCTGGTCCTGCTGGCGACCGTCGCGGTCGGGTCGTCGGTGCTGGCCACCAGCACATCCGGCGAGCCGCTCGAGGTTGCCCGGGTGACCGTGCAGCCCGGACAGACGCTGTGGGACATCGCGGCGTCCAGCGGAGCCGGTGGTGACCTGCGCGACACCGTCTACCGCATCCAGCAGCTCAACCATCTTGACGGCGCCGAGCTGCAGATCGGCCAGACCCTCGAGGTCCCGAGCTCTGACTGAGCCGGTCAGAGGACGCTGGTGCCGTCGGAACCGCCGGCGCTTGCTCGGTGAGCGGCGGCAACGGGTACGGCCCAGCGGTAGGTGGCGCGGTTACCGAAGATGCCGAACAGGTACTCCTTGCTCAGCACCGTTCCCGTGGTGAGACCGAGCCGGTCGAGCCGCTCGAGCCGGACGGCGCCCGCTCATCATCATCGTATGGTTCGGGATGGTCTCCATGACCGGCAGCGAGCGCGCCTGCGCCCGGTGCAGGCCCTGGCGCCGGAGCGCCGCGAGCCGGTTCACCCAGTGTTCGCCGACCCCTCACCTCCCCCTCCGGCTCACGATCCGGCCCGGGGTGGGTACGGGCGGCCCGGGGTGGGTACGGGGAGGCGTGCCGGTTGCCGCCGCAGAGCCTCGTGCGTTGAGCCTGGAGGTGCTGCAGGCCTGGGCGGCCCGCGACGTCCCGCTGCCCGGGCGCGGTCGGACCGCCCAGCGCTGGGCGGAGCTGACCGAGATCGGCCGTGCGGACCTCGCGCTGGCCAAGCTGGTGGAGCCACACCACGACGCGGCCGCCATCCTGGCCGACCTCGGCGGGCCACCGCCGGCCGGGGGCGAGGTGTGGGCGGTCTGGGCCGCCGAGCCGCCTGGCGCCGGTCTGCGCGCCGAGGCCGTCGCCGACGGCTGGCAGCTGACTGGCCGCAAGCCGTTCTGCTCCGGGGCGGCGTTGGTCACCCATGCGCTCGTCACCGCCCACGACGTGCGGTCGGACGCAAGCCGGCTGTTCGCCGTCGACCTGCGCGTCGAGCGCGACCGCGGTGGTCGCGCCGTACTGGAAGCGCCGACGTGGGTGGGAGCCGGGATGGCCGCGGCCGACACCCGTACGCTCGCCTGCTCCGCGGTCCGCGCTACCCCGGTGGGGGAGCCCGGCGCCTACACCGACCGGGTCGGTTTCTGGCACGGGGCGATCGGTGTGGCGGCCTGCTGGCTCGGTGGCCTACGCGGGGTCGCGGCCCGGCTGCTCGACCGCGCCGGGCGCAGCGGGCCCAGCGAGCTGATCGCGATGCACCTCGGTGCGGTCGCGGCGGCCGTTCACCGCTGTGACGCCGTGCTCGCCGTGGCGGCCGCTCGAGCCGACGCGGGCGAGCACACCAGCTCTGAGATTGCCCGTTGCGAGGCCGAGGCGGTCCGGGCCACGGTCGCCGCCGCGGTCGAGGAGGTCCTCAGCCGGGTCGGGCGTGCGCTGGGGCCCGGTCCGCTGGTCGCGGATGCGGCACACGCCCAGCGGGTCGCCGACCTTCAGGTCTTCGTCCGCCAGCACCATGCGGAGGCAGATCTCGCCGCACTGGGCACGCTGCTGGCCGAGCGCGCGGCTCGCGGGGACGCCCGGTGGTGAGCCGCCCGGGTGACGGTGAGCAGCGTCGGGCCGGACACCCTCGGCGCTACACCGAGGAGACGGCGTGGCGTGCGTGGGACGGCTGGGCCACGCTGCCCGACCTCGACCTGCCTGCAGCCGGCCAACTCGTCAGCGTCGTCTCCGCTCACCCCGACGACGACGTGCTCGCCATCGGCGGTCTGGTTCAGCGGCTGCGCCGGCGCGGCTGCGACCTGGCGTTCGTCTGCGCCACTGACGGTGAGGCATCGCACCCCGACAGCCCGACGATGACACCGACCCGGCTGGCGTTGCACCGCACCGACGAGCTGGGCCGGGCGCTGGCACGGCTCGGATGCAGCGGTGCGAGGCACACGGCGCTGCACCTGCCGGACGGTCGCCTGGGCGACGCGTCCGCCGAGCTGGCCAACCGGCTCGAGCCCTCCCTGCAGGACGCCGCGGTCGTCCTCGCGCCGTGGCGGGGCGACGGGCACCCCGATCATGAGGCCTGCGGCCGGGCGGCGGTCACGGTGAGCGACAGGTGGCAGGCTGGTCCAGCGGTGTGGGAGTACCCAGTGTGGGCCTGGCACTGGGCCGAACCCGGCAGCCCGGCCGTGCCGTGGGGGCGCGCTCGCGCGGTGCGGCTGGGCACCGAGGAGCGCCTGGGCAAGGCCGAGGCGATCAACGAGTTCCGCAGCCAGGTGGAACCGCTGAGCGACGACCCGGCCGATGCGCCCGTGCTGCCGCACGCCGTGCTGGCCCACTTCACCCGTGCGGTCGAAGTGGTGTTCACGTGACAGACGCCGGCTACTTCGACGATCTGTACGGGCGCACCGGCGACCCGTGGGGACTCGCCACCGAGCCGTACGAGGCGCGCAAGTATGCGCTCACGCTGGCGTCGCTACCGCGCGAGCGGTATCGCCGGGTCTTCGAGCCCGGATGCGCGATCGGGGTGCTCACGCGGTTGCTGGCGCGACGCTGTGACGAGGTGCTGGCCTGGGACGGGGCGGCTGCGGCTCTGGCGCTGGCCCGCGCGCGGCTTGCCGACCTCGAGCACGTCACGCTGGAGCAGGCGCGGGTGCCGATGCGCTGGCCGGGTGGTGGCTTCGACCTGCTCGTCGTCTCCGAGCTGCTGTACTTCCTCGACGCCGGCGAGCGGACGGCGTTCCATGACCGGGCGTTGGGCAGCCTCGAGCCGGGTGGTCACCTGATCGCGGTGCACTGGCGGCACGGCTTCGACGAGGCGTCGAGCGACGGGGACGCCGCCCACGCCGAGCTCGCGGCGCTCGACGGGTTGTCCCCCCTGGTGGACCACGTCGAGCCCGACTTCCTGCTGGGCCTGTGGGAGCGGGCCCGTGACTGACCGTGTCGACGCGGTCGCCGTCGTCGTGCCGGCGCGCAACGAGGCCGCGGTGATCGGCGACTGCCTGCGAGCGATCGCGGTGGCCCGGTTGCCGGTGGTGCGCACCGGCGTCCCGGTCGTCGTGGTGGTCGTCGCCGACTCGTGCGGCGACCAGACTGCCGACATCGCCCGCGCGGCTGGGATCCACGTCCAGGTGCTGCAGGCCGGCAGCGTCGGCGCCGCCCGCGCGGCGGGGTGCGCGTACGCGCTGCAGGTGCTGGCCGGTGTGCGGCGGCACGCCCTCTGGCTGGCATCGACCGACGCCGACAGCGTGGTGCCGCGGGACTGGATCTCGGCGCAGCTGAGCGCGGCATCGGCGGGCTACGACGCGGTGGCAGGCCTGGTGTCGCTGGGTGCCACCCCGTCGCCGAGCGCCGCGCGCCGCTGGGACCAGGCGTACGCCGCGTCGCGTCGGGGCACCTGGCTGCACGAGCGGGTGCACGGCGCCAACCTGGGGGTGCGGGCCGACGCCTACTGCCGCGCCGGAGGGTTCGACGACGTGGCGGCGCACGAGGATGTGCGACTGGTCCGACGGCTCCAGGCGGCCGGTTGCCCGGTGGCCTGGCCGGAGCGTCCCGTGGTCAGCACGTCGGGACGACTGCGCGGACGGGCGGCCCATGGGGTTGCGGCCGACCTCCGCCGGCTCGCCTGAGCCCCGCGCTGGGGCTAGTGGCTGCTCGCGGCGCGCTTGGCGGCGGACTTCTCCGAGGTGGCCGACCCGGTCGACAGCGCGCCGCTGTAGTTCTCCAGGTGCGCACGCACGAACCAGTGGAAGAGCTCGAGCTGCTTGATCTGACCGATCAGCATGTCCTCGCTCACCGGGTCGAGCTCGGCGGCGGCCTCCTGCGACTTGCGGTGGTCCTCGAGCAGCCCGACGTACACCACGTCGAGAGCGCCAAGGTGCTCGTCGGTGCTGCCGCGGGTGAGGCTGTAGTCCTCCCACGTCCGATTCGCGACGATCGAGCCGGGCGTGCCGAGCGGGGCCGCGCCCAGGGTGGCGATGCGCTCGGCGGTCTCGTCCACCATGTCGCGTACCTCGACCACGTGCGGGTCGATCATCTCGTGCACGCCGATGAAGTGCGGCCCGACGACGTTCCAGTGCACGTGCTTGAGGGTCAGAGCGAGGTCGTTGAGGGCATTGAGCCGGGCCTGCAGGATCTCGGCCATCTCGTGGCCGTCCTCGTGGGTCAGCCCCGGTGTGGTGTACGAGCCCACGCGCGGGCGGTCGGTCACGGACGTGCTGTCTGATTTAGTGCGAGCCATGGTCCGAACCTAACGCGCTGCGCGGCGGTTGCAACCTCACGATCACGCCCGCACCAAGGTGGCCACGAACACGGCACGGGAATGCGTGTCGGCGACGAGGTCGATCGTCAGCCGGACCGGCAGCTCGCTGCCGTCGCGTCGGCGGGCGCAGACACCGGCTTCACCCGCTTCCTGGTCCTGCCGGCCGGGGCCCATAATCGTCGATCGTTCTCCCTCCCGCCAGGTGGATAACCGCCTGATGGGCACGTCGGCCACCCTCCTGGCACCATCGCGGCATGACTTCCGACAGCTCAGCCCCCTCGTTCTCCGACGTCAGCATCACCGACGTGCCCTCACGTCAGCGATTCGAGGCGCGAACGCCCGACGGCGAGGTCGCTGGTTTCGCCGCGTACCAGCGCAGCGGTGGGCTGGTGACGATGACTCTCACCGAGGTGGACGCCGCCCACGAAGGCAGCGGGGTGGGGGGAAAGCTGGCGCGGGTCGCCCTCGACCAGGTCCGACGCGAGGGCCTCGCCGTGGACCCGCAGTGCCCGTTCATCGCCTCGTGGATCGAGCGACACGAGGACTACCAGGACGTGCTCGCCCGGACCTGACCTGTCGCGGCTCCGCGCTCACGCGGCGGAAATATCTCACCGGGGCGGTCGTTGAGTGGGGTGACAGCCCAATGACCTGGAGGACTGAATGCCCACGCTCACCGTCAACTCGACCGGCAGCACTCCCGTCGACATCCACTTCGACGACCAGGGGGCGGGCGCGCCGGTCGTGCTCATCCATGGCTGGCCGCTGTCCAGCCGCTCGTGGGAGGCCCAGGTGCCCGCACTGGTCAGCGCCGGATACCGGGTGATCACCTATGACCGCCGCGGCTTCGGCGACTCCGCACAGCCGTGGGACGGTTACGACTACGACACCCTCGCCGCCGACCTGCATGCGCTCATCGAGCACCTCGACTTGAACGGCGTGACTCTGGTCGGTTTCTCGATGGGCGGCGGGGAGGTCGTGCGCTACCTGTCCACGTATGGCACCGACCGGGTAGCCAAGGCGGTGCTCGCGGCGGCCGTCCCGCCGTACCTGTACCAGAGCGACGACAACCCCGAGGGCGGTCTGGACGACGCCACCATCGAGCAGTTCGAGAACGGGGTCACGACCGACCGGCTCGCCTTCCTCGACCAGTTCACCACCATGTTCTTGGCCGCCGGCGACCGCTCCGACCTGGTCAGCGAGCCGCAGCGGCTGTACGCCCGCGACATCGCGGCGTTCGCCTCGCCCAAGGCAACGCTGGACTGCATCGCGGCCTTCGGCCGGACCGACTTCCGCGACGACCTGGCCACGGTCACGGTGCCGACGCTGGTGATCCACGGTGACTCCGATGGCATCGTGCCGTTCGAGGTCAGCGGTCAGCGGTCGGCCACGGCCATCGCCGGCAGCCAGCTTGTCGTGGTGGAGGGCGCGCCCCACGGGCTCAACGTCACCCACGCCGAGGCGTTCAACGCAGCGCTGCTGAAGTTCCTCGCCGCCTGATCGGTGTGATCAGCCCAGCCCAGCCCAGGCCCGCCTCGCGATCAGCGGGGCGGGCCTGCTGCATGACACCCACGATCATGCATTGCCGTCGTCTGGGCTGTCGGGATGCATGAACGTCGGTGGGCGGGGCGTCGCGACAAACCAGACAGACGGTTCGTACGGGGCGCGACCCGTTCAACGCGACACGCCGTGCTCGCCGTGCCCGGCACCTAGCGCTGCGGCCGGGTCAGGCCGCTGACCTGCACGTTTGCCGACCGGACGTCAACTGTCGGTGCCGTCGTCGATTCTGGACTCGTGCGGCCATTGCGTGGAGGCATTCTGCGGTCTACGGTTACTACATCTAGTAGTTACACCACTGTGAGTTCCCCACAGGTTGTGTCACAGGCCAAGGCGGGTTACCCACAGCACGGCCGGCCCATGCACATGATGGTCCACAGCTTGGTCCCCAGCAGGACGGCGCCCAGCAGGCGTCCAGGCGTAGGAGAGGAGGGCCCCGATGCACTGTCCGTACTGCCGCAACACCGATACCCGGGTCCTCGACTCGCGCGTCGCCGAGGACGGCGGCGCCATCCGCCGGCGGCGGGCCTGCCAGCGGTGCGACCGGCGGTTCACCACGGTGGAACACATCCAGCTCACGGTGGTGAAGAGGTCGGGAGCGACCGAGGCGTTCAACCGCGACAAGGTCGTGTCCGGTGTGCGCAAGGCGTGCAAGGGCCGCCCGGTCAGCGACGACGAGCTGGCGATGCTCGGGCAGGCCGTCGAGGACGCGTTGCGTGGTGCGGGCTCCGCGGAGATCCCCGCCGACGAGGTCGGACTGGCGGTGCTCGAGCCGTTGCGGGTGCTCGACCAGGTGGCGTACCTGCGCTTCGCCAGTGTCTACAAGAGCTTCTCCTCCGTCGACGACTTCGCCGACGAGGTTGCCGCGTTGATGGCCGAGCGTGCGGCGCTCGACCCCGACGTGACCCCGGCTGCCGAGCCCGCCGAGGCCGACAGCCCCTAGAGCGCCACCGGCGGCGCGCGCAGGGGAAGGCCCGCGTCGCCGGTGGCAACCACCCGTCACCGCCTCCACCACAGTCGAAGGGGACATCGCATGACCGACGCCGATCACTCCACGGGCACCTCCACCTCCACCGGCGCGCGCAAGGGCCTCACCGTCGAGCGGCTCTACACCACCGCCGGCGTGCACCCGTACGACGAGGTGACCTGGGAGCGGCGCGATGTCGTGCAGACCAACTGGAAGACCGGCGAGCACGTCTTCGAGCAGCGCGGCGTGGAGTTCCCCGACTTCTGGAGCGTCAACGCCTCCACGATCGTCACCAGCAAGTACTTCCGCGGCGCCGTGGGCTCGGCCGAGCGTGAGTCCAGCCTGCGCCAGCTCATCGACCGGGTCGTGCTGACCTACGTCAAGGCGGGCCGCGACAACGGGTACTTCGCGACCCCCGCCGACGCCGACGTGTTCGAGCACGAGCTGACGTGGATGCTGGTGCACCAGGTGTTCAGCTTCAACTCGCCGGTGTGGTTCAACGTGGGGACGACGAGCCCCCAGCAGGTGTCGGCGTGCTTCATCCTCGCCGTCGACGACAACATGAACTCGATCCTCAACTGGTACCGGGAGGAGGGTCTGATCTTCAAGGGCGGGTCCGGCTCGGGGTTGAACATCAGTCGCATCCGCTCGTCGAAGGAGCTGCTGCGCTCGTCGGGTGGGACGGCCAGCGGGCCGGTCAGCTTCATGCGCGGAGCAGATGCCAGTGCCGGGACGATCAAGTCCGGTGGCGCCACCCGGCGCGCGGCGAAGATGGTCGTGCTCGACGTCGATCACCCCGACATCGCCGAGTTCGTCGCGACCAAGGCGCGCGAGGAGGACAAGATCCGCGTCCTGCGCGACGCCGGCTTCGACATGGACCTCGGCGGGACCGACATCGTGTCCGTGCAGTATCAGAACGCCAACAACTCCGTGCGCGTCACCGACGAGTTCATGCAGGCCGTCGAGGACGGCACCGAGTTCGGTCTGCGCGGCCGCATGACCGGCGAGGTCATCGAGACCATTGACGCCAAGGGGCTGTGGGACGACATCGCCAAGGCAGCCTGGGAGTGCGCCGACCCCGGTGTGCAGTACGACTCGACGATCAACGACTGGCACACCACGCCGGAGTCCGGGCGGATCTCGGCGAGCAACCCCTGCTCGGAGTACATGCACCTGGACAACTCCAGCTGCAACCTGGCCAGCCTCAACCTGCTGACCTTCCTCACCGACGACGGTTCGTTCGACGCGGTGCGGTTCGCCAAGGCCGTCGAGATCGTCATCACCGCGATGGACATCTCCATCTGCTTCGCCGACTTCCCGACCGAGGCGATCGGCGAGACCACCCGGGCATACCGCCAGCTCGGCATCGGCTACGCCAACCTCGGCGCGCTGCTGATGGCCAGCGGCTTGGCGTACGACTCCGAGGGCGGCCGCGCGCTGGCTGCGTCGATCACGAGCCTGATGACAGGCACGGCGTACAAGCGCTCGGCCGAGCTCGCCGGCGTCGTCGGGCCGTACGACGGCTACGCCCGCAACGCCAGCGCGCACACCCGGGTGATGCGCAAGCACCAGGCAGCCAACGACCAGGTGCGCACGCTGCACCCGATCGACGCCGAGGTGCACGCGGTGGCCACCCAGGTGTGGGCCGACTCGCTCGCGATCGGGGCCGAGAACGGCTGGCGCAACGCCCAGGCCAGTGTGTTGGCACCCACGGGCACGATCGGCTTCATGATGGATGTGGACACCACGGGTATCGAGCCGGACTTCTCCCTGGTCAAGTTCAAGAAGCTCGTCGGCGGTGGGTCGATGCAGATCGTCAACCAGACCATCCCGCGGGCGCTGACCAAGCTCGGCTACGCCGAGGAGACGGTCGAGGCGATCGTGGAGTACATCGCCGAGCACGGCCACGTCGTCGACGCGCCGGGGCTCAGGCCCGAGCACTACGACGTCTTCGACTGCGCGATGGGGGAGCGCTCCATCAAGCCGATGGGCCACGTACGGATGATGGCGGCCACCCAGCCGTTCCTGTCTGGGGCGATCTCGAAGACCGTGAACCTGCCTGAGACCGCGACGGTCGAGCAGATCGCCGACGTCTACTACCAGGGCTGGAAGCTCGGCCTCAAGGCGCTCGCGGTCTACCGCGACAACTGCAAGGTGGGGCAGCCGCTGTCGCACAGCAAGGCGAAGAAGAACACCGCGCCGGCCGCGGTCGAGGCGGCACCGGCCGCACTTGCCGCCCCGGTGCGCAAGCGGCTGCCGAAGTCGCGGCCGTCGATCACCACGTCGTTCACCGTGGGCGGCGCCGAGGGCTACATGACCGCCGGGTCGTACCCCGACGACGGCCTCGGTGAAGTGTTCCTCAAGCTCGGCAAGCAGGGCTCCACGCTGGCGGGGGTGATGGACGCCTTCTCGATGGCGATCTCGATCTCGCTGCAGTACGGGGTGCCGCTGGAGACCTACGTCTCGAAGTTCACCAACATGAAGTTCGAGCCGGCCGGGATGACCGACGACCCGGACGTGCGGATGAGCCAGTCGATCATGGACTACATCTTCCGCCGGCTGGCGTTGGACCACCTGCCGTTCGAGCGGCGGGCGGCGCTGGGGATCTACTCCGCCGACGAACGCCGCCGTCAGCTGGAGACCGGCTCGTACGAGGAGGTCGCCGACGACGAGCTGCCCGAGGCGGAGTCGCTGCGGGGTGGCTCGCCAGCCGCGGCGGCAGTCGAAGCGGATGCGTCGGTGGAGGCCCCGAAGGTCGTGGCCGAGACGGCGAAGCCGGCGCCGGCGACCGCACACACCACCGCGGAGCTGATGGAGGAGATCACCGGATCGTCGGTGGACGCGCCGCTGTGCTTCACCTGCGGGACGAAGATGCGGCCAGCCGGGTCGTGCTTCGTGTGCGAGGGGTGCGGGAGCACGAGCGGCTGCAGCTGACGTCGCACAGGGGGAATGGCGCAGGGGGAAGGCCGCGGGGAGTCAGCGGTCGTCGAGACCGTCGAGCACGTAGGCCGCCACCACGGCGTACGCCAGGTGGGGGACCAGGTCGGTGAGCCAGGCGTCGGCGTTCCAGGACCGGGGGTCGGTGATCCCGAGTACGGTCATGGGGCCGTTGCCGGCAACAAGCACGGTGGCCGCAGCGGCGGCGAAGGTCCCGATCGGCCCGGAGCGCCAGCCGGCCGCCCGTGCCGCCCCGAGCAACAGTCCGACCCCGATACCGGCCGCCAGCCCGGTCAACGGACCGAGCGCGTCGACGCGGTTGCTGCGGCTCTCGTCGTCGCCGGGTATGTCGACGCCCGCACGGCTGGCGAGCGCTTCGACGGTGTCCCGCGGCGTGCTGCTTGCCGGTCGGGCGCGCACCGCCATGTCGAGGTAGGTGACCGCGTTCAGCGCGGTAGTCCCGGCCGCACCTGCCGCGGCACCGTGCAGCAGACCGCGCAGAGCGCCGCTCACGCCGTCACCGATGCGTCGATCTGGGTGAGGAAGTCGCCCTGGTGTGCTCCTGGGCCTTGGTGTTCTGCTCGCGCGACATGCGTCTCCTTCATCGGGGCAGCGGCGGGTTCTGGCGGGTTACCACGGCGCGTGGCACCACTATGCAACACACTCCAACGAACGCAACCCTCCGCGAGTTGTCACCGCCCCACCGCGTGAGAGCGCCGTACCGCGGTGACAACTCGGAGGCGGGGGTGACCGGGCACCGTGCCCGCGACGCACCCGACTGGTCGACCTAGGTCAGCTGCCGCACCCGGTAGCTGCCGTCGTCGGACTGCTCGACCCGTACGCCGGCACCCTTGTCGATCGGGTCGACAATGACCCCGGTGAGGCCCAGCACCGCGGCCTCGTTCGTCGGGCTGTGCCCACACACCAGCGCCGCGCCGCCCTCGGGGATCCGGTCGAACACGCCACCGAGGGCCGCACCCAGCGTGGCGGACTCGGCGTCGACGAAGGCCGGCTCGACCTCGCGCATGCGGGCCAGCTCGCCGCTGCCCGCCTGCTGGTAGGCCTGCCGCCAACGGTCCTCGTGCTCGGAGCGCAGCCCCGGCTCCTGCTGGATCGGCGAGCTGTCGCCGAGTGCCTGCTGCCAGATCTCTACCGTCTGCGTCGCCCGCTGGGCACCGGAGGAGACGAACAGGTCGTACGGCGCGGTCAGCGTCGAGCCGATCTGGCGCGCCGCTTGGACGCCCTCGTCGCTGAGCTGGTCGCCGTCGTTGTCCGCGTGCCGCCGCAGCTCGACGGTCTTCATGTCAGCCTCCCTCGTCCTATGCGGTGCTGCGGACATCTTCGACCACAGCTTCGATCACAGCGTCGTCGCGCGCTGCCCGGACCTCCTCGCTCAGACGGGGGTGGCGAGCAGCTCCGACAGGTGCTCGTCGACCTCGGCCAGGTACGACTGTTCGAAGCCGAAGAGCCCGAGGTGTCCGGCGACGCTGAGCAGCACCCGCAGTTCGCTGGTGCAGAAGTCGTTGCGGATCATGAGTGCTCCTCCGTTCGTCGGCTGGTCAGGCCAGGTGGTGGACGCGCTGCAGGCCGTAGACCGGCGTGGGGATGCCCTCGCAGCGGGCCTTGAGCTGGAGAGCCAGGTAGAGCGAGTAGTGCCGCGACTGGTGCAGGTTGCCCCCGTTGAACCACAACGCCTCCTGCTGGGTGGGCTTCCACATGTTGCGCTGCTCGCCCTCCCACGGTCCCGGGTCTTTGGTGGTGTCCGAGCCGAGACCCCACACCTTGCCGACCGTGTCGGCGACCTCCTGGCTGATCAGGTCGGCGGCCCACCCGTTCATCGAGCCGTACCCGGTGGCGTAGACGACCAGGTCGGCGGGGAGCCGGGTGCCGTCGTCCAGCACCACCGCGTCCTCGGTCAGCTCGACCACCTGGCCGTGCACGAGCTTGACCTCACCGGAGGCGACCAGGTCCGCGGCACCCACATCGATGTAGTAGCCCGACCCGCGGCGCAGGTACTTCATGAACAGCCCCGACCCGTCGTCGCCCCAGTCGTGCAGGAAGCCGGCCTTCTCCAGGCGGTCGTAGAAGTCCTGGTCGCGCTCGCGCATCGCGTCGTATAGGGGGATCTGGAACTCGTGCATGATCCGGTAGGGGAGAGAGGCGAACACCATGTCGGCCTTCTCGGTCGTCATGCCGGACGCCACGGCCTCCTCGCTGTAGAGCGCGCTGAGACCGATCTCCATCAGCGAGTCCGAGCGCACGATGTGCGTCGAGGTGCGCTGCACCATCGTGACGTTGGTGCCCTTCTCCCACAGCGCTCCGCAGATGTCGAACGAGGAGTTGTTGGAGCCGATGACCACGGCCCGCTTGGTGGCGTACATGTCGGGTCCGGGATGCGCAGAGGAGTGGTGCTGGTCGCCACGGAACCTCTCCGCCCCCGGGATGCTCGGGATGTTGGGCTTGCCGGACATGCCGGTGGCGAGCACCAGCTGCTTGGGCCTGAGCACGAGCGGCTGGCCCTCGCGCTCCACCTCGACGGTCCACTCCTTCGTGGTGTCGTCGTACGACGCGCTTTTGGCCTCGGTGCTCGGCCAGTAGTTGAGCTCCATCACCTTGGTGTAGGACTCGAGCCAGTCGGCGATCTTGTCCTTGGGTGCGAACACCGGCCAGTTGTCGGGGAACTTCAGGTACGGCAGGTGGTCGTACCAGACCGGGTCGTGCAGGCACAACGACTTGTACCGGCTACGCCACTGGTCGCCGGGGCGGGCGCGCTTGTCGATGACGATCGTCGGGACGCCGAGCTGACGGAGCCGGGCGCTCAGCGCGATGCCGCCCTGGCCCCCGCCGACGACGAGCACGTAGGGCTGGGTGACGTACCCCAGCTCATTGGCCTCGCGCTCGCGCTGCTCCGCCCAGGTCTCGCGCTCGCGGTTCGCGCCGTGCTCGGCACCCATCGGCCGCCCGGTGCCCCGCGGCTCCTCGTGGCCGATGAGCTCGTAGAGCGTCGTCAGCAGGGTCCAGGCACCCTCCTCCCGCAGCCTCAGCACACCGCGTCCGCGGCCCACTGAGGTCTCGAACTCGATCCAGGCGGTGGTGACGCCGCCGGCCTCCTCCGGCGGCTCCGTGGCCACGAATCCGGAGGGCGCCACGCTGTCGAGGGTGTGCGAGAGCAGGTCGGCGACCCCCTCGCGGCCCTCGACAGTGACGAGGTTCCAGGTGAACGCAATGAGGTCGCGCCAGTAGCTGTCCTGGGCGAACATGCCCGCGGCCCGGTCGACGTCACGGGCAGCGAGGGCGGCCTCGAAGTCGGCGAGCCACTGCCGCACCCGGCCGCCGGGGCTGTCTGCGGGCTCGTCGGCCGGCTGCGGTCCCACCGAGGTGTCGAGCGTCTGGGTCATGGCGGATCCTCCTGGAGCCGTTCGGCGGGGTGGTGGCAGTACACACCAGGCGTTTGCGTTGCGACAGGGCTGCCGGGAGATTGCGGCGCTTGGCGCTTTGGCGCTGGGCGCTTGGCGCCGGCGACCGGAATGCCGGTGGACGACGTTCGGTTGGCGCCTGGCATGAGAGCTGCCCTAGTGACCGAGTTCGGAACACCCGACGTCGTCCACACCGGAGAGGTCGACGAGCCGATCGTCGGTCCCGACTCGGTGCTGATCGATGTTGCCGCCGCGAGTGTCAACCCCGTCGACTGGAAGATCGTCGGCGGCAACTTGCAGGGCGCGTTCCCGCACCACCTGCCGCTGGTCCCCGGCTGGGACGTCGCCGGGACCGTGCTCGCGGTCGGCCCCGCCGTCCGCGAGGTGACCGTTGGTGACTGCGTTGCCGCGTACGACCGGGAGGACCACGTTCAGCACGGCACCTTCGCCGAGCGCACCGCCGTGCCGGTGCGCGCCGTGGCCCGGGTGCCCGACGGCCTCGAGCTCGTGCAGGCCGCCGCGCTGCCACTGGCGGGGCTGACCGCCGAGCAGCTGCTGGAGGCCGCTCAGGTGCGCGATGGTGACACCGTCCTGGTGCACTCCGCCACCGGTGGGGTGGGCTCGTTCGCCACCCAGCTCGCCCTGCACCGCGGGGCCCGGGTGATCGGGACGGCGAGCGAGGCCAACCACGACGTGCTGCGCGCCTGGGGCGCCCAGCCGGTGACGTACGGCGATGGATTGGTCGACCGGGTGCGCGCTCTTGCGCCCAGTGGCGTCGACGCCGTCATCGACCTGATCGGGGGTGACGCGCTCGCGGCCACTCCGCAGCTGCTGGCCGAGGGCGGCCGGCTCGCCGCGGTCACCGACCCCGAGGTGGTGGCGCAGGTCGGCGGGACCTACGTCTTCGTCCGGCCCGACGCCGACATGCTGGGGCGGCTGTTGACGCTGGTCGCCGACGGTTCGCTGCTCGTCGACATCGCCGAGACGTTCCCGCTGGACCGAGCCGGCGAGGCGTTGGCCCGCAGCGCCGAGGGCCACGTACGCGGCAAGGTGGTTGTCACCGTCTGAGGCCCCGCCCCGCCGGGGACGCGGTCAGGGCGGGGCTCGTCCGGTGAAGCGGCGGTGCCGGATCGGGGTGCGGGCGGGGTCCACGCTCGCCGGCGGCAGAAGCTCAGGGATGCCATCGGCCGCAACCTTGACACTCCAGCCGCCGGAATGGACCAGATGGTGGTGCCGGGCGCACAGCAGCGCGCCGCTGTCCAGGTCGGTGGTGCCTTGTGCCGACCAGGGGGTGCAGTGGTGCGCCTCGCACCACGCGGGTGGACGATCGCAGCCGTCGGCGACGCAGCCGCGCTGGGTCTTGGCGAGGGCGACGCGTTGGTGCCAGCTGAAGAATCGTGACTCGCGGCCGAGGTCGAGTGGTACCGAGCCGCCGCCCAGCACGATCGGCAGCAGCCCGGCATTGCATGCCAGCCGCCGTGCTTCGGCGGCGGAGATCCTGGTGCCGGTGGACAGGGTGGCCGCTCCTAGCCCCGAGACCAGCGTGTCGAGATCGACGTCCACGGTCAGGGTCGGGGTGGCTCGCCCGGACTGGGGGAGGGCGTCGACGGGCAGGTGCTCGATCAGCTCGCAGAACGCGAGCCCGCGGCGGTGGTCGTAGGGCAGCCGCTGTTCGTCCAGGTCGGGGTCGATCAAGGGTCCGTTGGCTGGCAGGTGCCGGCGAGGAGACAACAGCGCGTCCAGTGCGGTCGCGAGCATGTCGGCCTGAGCGTCCGGGAGGCAGAACCCGCCCCGGGTGACGCCGTCCCCGTCGGGGTGCATCCACAGCCGCGCCTTGGTCGTGGCCCGGGCCTCCTCTGCCTCCAGCAGGCGGCCCTCGTGCGCATCGGCGGCCTCGGGGGCGATCACCTCGAAGACGCGTCGACCGAGCCGGCGCAGCTCGTCGGGCCCGAACCAGGCTGCCTGCTGCACCAGCCAGGTCTCGGCGGCGGCACGCTCCTCGGCGCCGGTGGCCGCGGGCAGGTGGCGCAGCGCGGCCACCATCACCCTTGCCTGCTCGGCGTTGACCGTCCCTTCGCTCAGCGCAGCCCGCACCCGCTCGTACCGCGCATCGAGGTCAGCGGCCAGCCGCACCTGCCCGGAGGCCTCGCGGCGGCTGACCCGCTGGGTCGCGACCAGCCACGCTGCGGTCGACGTCGACGTCGACGTCGACGTCGCCGCCGCCGCGGTGGCGGTGTTGCGGCGGTCGGCCTCGGCCACCAGCCGCAGCTGCACCGCCTCGACCGCGGCGGCAACTCGGTGGGCGCGGGCGACCAGATCGACCACCTCGCCATCACGCAGCCCCCAGCAACAGCCGTCGCCGACCTCGCCCAGCGCCGCCTCCAACGCCGCCACGCAGGCCGCGACCGGGTGTTCCCCGGACGGGCCGCCCGGCGGCAACCAGCCGTCGGAGCCGTGGTGGTCCAGCGTCGCCGTCATACCTGCACTCTAGGAGACGCCACCGACAATCATCGAACAGGTGTTCGACGCTGTGGACGTGGAGTGAGTCAAACTTTCCGGCAGGGGGTTGAGTCGAGAGGTCGGGAAGGATGGATGGGTGAGCAGACAGCAGAAGCCGTCTCGGCAGGCGTCGGTGCACGAGCGGATCCAGGTCGTGTCGGCCGTGTTGAAGGGCGAGTTGTCGCTGGCCGAGGCAGCACGTCGGCATGGGGTGTCCTCGGCGACGGTGGGCAACTGGCGGGACCGGTTCGTCGACGCGGGCAAGGCCGGGATGGACCGTCACGTCCGCACACGGGTGAGGAGCCCACAGACCAACGGCGTAGTCGAGCGGTTCTTCGGCACGCTGAAGTACGAACATCTCTACCGCGTCACCATCGGCGACGGCAACGCCCTCGCCGTCGAAGCCAACCTGTTCCGCCACACCTACAACACTCTGCGACCCCACCAGGCCCTCGACGAACGCACACCACGCGCGGCTTACCTCGCCATCGAACACTGCGATTAGCGTGTGGCCCTTGGCGGTCCCGCCACTTGACTGGGAGGTCCTGACATGACCAGCAAGTTCACCGAGCTTGCGATCGACTGTGCCGATCCCAACGGTCTCTCCCGGTTCTGGTGCTCGGTCCTTGACTACGAGGTGCAAGACGAAGACGACGGAATTGTCACAGTTGGCTCCCCTATGGTGCCTGAAGGCAAGAACCACCTTGGCCCAGTGCCACCGACGTTGACATTCGCGCACGTGCCCGAGGGCAAGACCGTCAAGAACAGGCTCCACCTCGACGTCAACCCAA
>Ga0183260_10000581_pt1 | contig 30931 bp, 30 predicted proteins | sample AntDrymUQ4972206_2_FD_129768 | JGI IMG/M metagenome (GOLD analysis project Ga0183260, IMG submission 129768) | Polar desert sand microbial communities from Dry Valleys, Antarctica - metaG UQ497 (22.06) (version 2) (version 2) | ecosystem: Environmental > Terrestrial > Soil > Desert | place...
CCTGCGACGAGGGTCGAGCCCACGCCCACGATCCCGGCCCATTTGATGAAGTTCCTGCGGTCGGATTCGTTGTCGAACTCGATGACCGGTTGGCCGTCGAAGATCTGGTTGTTGGTCACGCTTGCCACCTCCTTGAGGTGAGTAATGGGTGAGTGATGCCTGATTTGGACCTCTCAGTCGACTGCCGGGAGACCCCCTTTTGTTGTTCCAGACGACCCTCGCGACGCGAGGTGGGTTGCGGCGAGGACGCTCTTGGTTCCCATCCCGGCCTCCATCGGCGCATTTCTGGGAACCTTGAGCGCTTCTGTTCCTTTTTGTTCCAGCGAGGTGTCGGCAACCAGCGAGAAAGGTCGTCCCCGGCGCCGTCGGCCTCACTCGGTAACCGCCACAGATGGAGATCTGGACTCCCGTCCGGATTGCACTCCTTCGGGGGCCGGGGTTGCGCCCGTCAGGGCAGCGGCGCGCCGGCCCTCGTCAGGTCGTAGCCCTCCAGGTGCTCGAGTCTCCGCCGGTACCCCCCGGAGGCCATGACCTCGACCAGTGCCTCGGCCCCCGGGTGGTCCCACCATTGGGCCGCGATCCACAGCTGGACGGCATGCTCTTCGAGGGCCAGAAAGCTCAGGCCGAAAGCCGCCGCCGCCGGACGCATCGTCACGCCGAGCTCCGCGACCCCCACGGCCACCAGCCGCGCGGCGTCGAGGTGCCCCGCAGCGAGCGGGCCACGCACCCGCCGCTTTTCGCCGCCTGCGACGGTCAGGGCGCGATCGAGCGCCCGCTGCGACTCGGCCCCAGGGTCACGTCGTGCCACCGGCACGCTCTCGGCTCGTCCGACCACGAGGGGGTCCCCTGGGTGCGCCGCCAGCCCGACCTCCCAGCGCGCCAGGTGGATGCGCCGCACTGCGGGGGGCCCCGGATCTGGATTCGGTCCGGTCCCGTGGACCACGACCGCATGGACCACCTCGCGCCCGAGCGCAGCGCGCGCTGCGGCGCTCGACGCGGCCACCGGCAGAAGCCGGGCCGGGCCGCGATCAGGAAGCAGCTCCGCCGCGAGGCCAAGGGCGGGGTCGCAGCCTGCGACCACGAATCCATCCCGCCGGCGTCCATCGAACAGCTCGAGCCGGCCGTCCCCGACCACTCCGTCGGGGGCGCGCCAGTGGGGGCCGGCAACTCCGTGCTCCGGCATAACGTCGTAGACCAAGGCGTCGCCCACCCGGGCGGCGAGCACCGGCGCGCCGACCGGCAGTGTGCCGAAGATCGGCCGCTCCTGCACCGGGGGGGAGCCGAACAGATCCTCGACCGGCTCACCCAGGGCGGCCGCCAGCGCCAGCGCCGCGTCGACGTTCGGGGTGTGCCGGCCGGTCTCGACCGCGCTCACGAGCGCGCGCGACAACCCTGCCGCCGAGGCAAGGTCCGCCTGGCTCAATCCCGCCCGGCGGCGAGCGCGCTTAAACCTCTGTGCGGTCATTGCTAGGATGCTATCGCTTTGTCACTATCCAGGCGGAAGGGAACGCGTGCACCGGGGCTCGGGAGTGGTCGTCGTCGTCGGAGTCATGCTGCTACTCACGGCATGTGGGGGAGGAAACGAGGGCGCCGGAACCGAAGGTGAAGGGGCCGGCAACACCGAGCTCGTCGTCTACGCGGCCTCCTCCCTGACCGAGACGTTCGGGGAACTCGGGAGCATGTACGAAGACGCCAACCTCGGCAGCAGCGTCAAATTCAGCTTCGAATCCTCCTCCACCCTCGCGAGCCAGATCGTGGAGGGCGCACCGGCCGACGTCTTCGCCTCCGCCGACGTGGTGCAGATGGGCGTCGTCGAAGACGAGGATCTCGCTCAGGACCCGGCCCCCTTCGTCACGAACCGGCTGGTCGTGATCACCCCCGCGGACAACCCCAAGGGCGTCGAAACGGTGGAGGACCTGGCCGAAGACGGGCTCAAGCTCGTTCTCGGCGGGCCGGAGGTGCCGGTCGGCGCCTATGCGCGCGAGATGTTCGAGCGTCTCGGGGTGCTGGAATCCGCCGAGGCCAACGTCGTCTCGAATGAAGAGGACGTCAAGGCGGTCGTGTCCAAGGTGCGGCTCGGCGAGGCCGATGCCGGGGTGGTCTACAAGACCGACCTGACGTCGGAGGTCGAGGACGACCTGCAGGCGATCGAGGTCCCCCGCAACGCCTCCCCGCTGGCGTTCTACCCGATCGCCGTGCTCTCCGACGCCCCCAACCCTGACGGCGCCCGGGACTTCGTCGATCTGGTCAACTCCGAGCAGGGGGCCGAGGTGCTCGAGAGCTTCGGCTTCGGGCTCCCTTGATTCTCCTTATCCCCCCTGTGACCCTGGGGTTTCGGGCCGGGCCGGCATACCGGCGGTGTTGACGCGGAGGACCTCCGGCGAGGGTCCCGCTCCATGGGTTCTGGGTGCCCTGGGGCTTCTGGGCCTGGCGTTCTTCGTGGCGCCGCTGGCCGGGCTCGTCCTGCGCTCTCCCGTTGCGCGCCTCCCGGAGACTCTGCTGCAGCCCGGGGTCCTGAGTGCACTGCGTCTTTCACTCGTGATCTCGCTCGGCGCCCTCGCGTTGTCGCTGATGTTCGGCCTTCCGCTCGCCTGGATGCTGGCGCGAGGTCCCCTGGCGGGGGGACGGGTCGTCAGGAGCTTGGTGCTGGTCCCGATGGTGCTCCCGCCGGTTGTCGGGGGCGTCGCCCTGTTTGCCGCTTTCGGGAGGCGCGGGCTTCTCGGATCGGCGCTCGAGACCGTGGGCCTGTCGCTGCCCTTCTCCACCGCCGGGGCGGTGGTTGCGGCGGCCTTCGTCGCCATGCCCTTTCTGGTCATCTCGGTGGAAGCCGCCCTCAACTCGGTCGACAGGAGACTCGAGGACGCCGCCGCGACCATGGGGGCGAGCCGGATGACAATCCTTCGGACAATCACCCTGCCGGCGGTCGCACCTGCTCTCGGCGGTGGTGCAGCACTGTGCTGGGCAAGAGCATTGGGAGAGTTCGGCGCCACCATCATGTTCGCCGGCAACCTCGAGGGGGTCACCCAGACCATCCCGCTGGCCGTCTACACCAGGCTCCCCGTCGACCCGGACGAAGCACTCGCGTTGAGCCTCGTGCTTCTGGCGGTGGCCCTGGTCGTGATCGTGGCCCTGCGCGGCCGCATAAGAGGGTTGTGAAGGGCGGGCTCCACGCCGACATCGGCCTCCGGCGCGCCGACTTCACGCTCGAGGTGAGGCTGGACGTGCCCGCCGGCCTCACCGTCGCCGTGCTCGGGCCCAACGGCGCCGGGAAATCCACCCTCGTCGGTGCGCTGGCCGGGCTCATCCCGATCTCCAAAGGACAGATCATCGGCGGCGGCGAAGTGTGGGAGCGCCCCTCCGAGGGGGTGAGGCTGGCGCCCCGGGCGCGCTCGGTCGGGGTCATGTTCCAGGGCCTCCTGCTGTTCCCCGCCCTCAGCGCGCTCGACAACGTCGCCTTCGGCCTCCGGGCTCAGGGAGTCGGGCGCAGCGAAGCTCGCAGGCGGGCGGCGGATCATCTGGCCCGCTTCAACGTCGCCGATACGGCCGCTCAGCGCCCCTCGGAGCTGTCCGGAGGACAGGCCCAGCGCGTTGCCCTGGCGAGGGCGATCGCGGTCGAGCCCGCCGTCCTGCTTCTCGACGAGCCCATGTCGGCCCTGGACGTCGCCAACCGCACAGAGGCAAGGCGCACGCTCAGGCGTGCACTTGCGGACTTCGAGGGCGCCAAGGTGATCATCACCCACGATCCGTTCGAGGCCATGGCCCTCGCGGATCGCCTCGTGATACTGGAAGAAGGAAGGGTCACACAGGAGGGCTCCGGGTCCGACCTGCTGCGGCGGCCTCGCTCCCATTACGTTGCCTCCCTCGCCGGGATCAACCTGCTCGAGGGCGAGGTCGAGTCCCCCGGACGGCTGATGTTGTCGACCGGCCGCGGGTGGCTTGTGATCCCGCCCGAGGCAGCCACGGCCGGGGAGCTCGTCCTTGCCACCATCCCACCGCAAGCCGTCACCCTCTCGATGGCGCCCCCCGCATCGTCGGCGCGCAATGTGTTCGCGGGCAACGTGGACGCGATCGAGATCTTCGGTGAACGTGCCCGGGTCTCGCTGGAGACAACGCCGCGGCTCACCGCAGAGGTCACGCTCGCTGCAGTGGCGGAATTGAGGATCACTCAGGGGGCGGCCGCGTGGGCATCGGTCAAGGCGACGCAGATCGAGGTTTATCCCGTGTGAGGGAAAGGCGCGGCCCCGTTATTTCTTGGTGGTGGGAGTTCTGCCTTCGTCCTGCTCCTCGTCTGCCTCCTTCGATTTCCTGCGGGCGAGGTAGAAGACCACTATCAAGGGCACGAACAGTATGGCGAATTCGGCGATCGCTCCGGTTGTCCCTCCATGCGCCAGAACCATCACGTCATGTTCCCACCAACAAGGCGATGCCGCCGACGCTGTAGGCGACCATCATCACCAGGAGTGCATATTGCCCTCTTGTGACGACGCGCGTGGGGAACACACCGACAGCGCGGTCGTGCGCCGAGATCACACCGACGACGTGCCCGGTGACGATCGACGCGACCTGCACGAGGGCTATTGCGGAAGTCGACACCAGCGCGTAGTTGATTGCCCATTGCGCGGTGCCGAAGAGGTTCTGGCCCTGCGCGAACGGATCGGACGCCAGGATGTAGCCGTTCTGCCCCTCGAGAACCGCGAACGACATGACGATCGCGGCCCCTCCACCGTAGTGAGCAAGCCACAACGGGACGGGGAGATCGGATCGCCCGCCGAGACCGTGGGCGAGGATCCGGTTCGCTGCACCGCTCGACCTCCCAGGCGCCCGGCAGGTTGGCCACGAAGCCGAGCTTGGCAGGCTTAGAGGACGACACCGCCGCCATCACGTCGTAGCCATGGATGTGGACCTCGTCATCGGTGCGCGCTCGTTTTGCGCGCGCTTATCCGACCGCAGGCCACAGCCCGTGACCGGTGCTCAGCAGCAGCTCGGTCCGCTCGTGCTCACCGGGCTCGACGAGGGCATATGCCAGCATGTGGCCCCCCACCGCTCCGGCGAAGGCCAGTGCCCCCAGCCAGGCGCGCATCTTGCCGGTGATCGTCGCTGTCATCGAGCTAACCCTAAGACTCCGTTGCGACTATTCCGCCCGGGGATTGGATTTGCCCGCCGGTTCCCCGGAGCTTCGCCTGACCGGACGCCGGTGGGCGCCGGGGCGAGACGGTTCCGGTCGTCTGCCGGCCGTCGAAGCCGGTTGGGTCACCGGTGCCGCGTGCTGCTCCACGGCCCGGGCCTCCAACGCCAACCGATCCCTGCGCCACAGCACGCTCACCACCGCAACCGTCACCACGGTCACCGTTCCTCCGAGAACGAAACCGGCGCGGGGGCCCCACTCCTGGGCCACCCAACCGACCAGCGGCGCGCCGATCGGGGTGGTACCGAGGAACAGCAGCGCATACACAGCCATGACCCGGCCGCGCATCTCCCGGCTCGAGTTGAGCTGGAGATTGGAGTTGGCCGTTGCAATGAACAGGATGCTCGCCACACCCGTCGGCAACAGCACCGCCCCCAGCAGCCCAAGAGAAGGCGCCGCCGCGGCAAGCACTTCCAGGACACCGAAAGTGGCGGCCGCTCCGAACAGAAGACCCATGGTCGGACGCTTTCGTGCGGCGCTGAACAACGCGCCCAGCAACGACCCTCCCGCCATGATCGAGGTGAGTAGCCCAAGGGCGTCGGCGCCGCTATGGAAGACGAAGCGAGCCATGAGCGGCAGCAGGACGCTGAAGTTGAGCCCCAGACTGGACACGACGGCGACGAGGCCAAGCGTGTATCTCAGTCGGGGTTGGTTCCAGACATAACGCCATCCGTCACGAATCTGGCCCTTGTCCCTGGGGACCGGGGCCTGACGATACAGCTCGGACGTCCGCATCAACGCGTAGGCCGCTATTACGCCCGGGTAGGTGAGTGCGTTGGCCAGGAACGCCCACGGCAGCCCGCCGGTCTTGATGATGATGCCGGCAAGCGCGGGCCCGAATATGCGCGCGCCGTTGAAGACTGCGCTGTTGAGGCTTACGGCGTTTGCGACTCCCTCGGGCCCGACCATCTCGGTCACGAAAGACTGCCGGGCAGGCATATCGAGCGCGCTGACCGTACCCATGGCGAAGGTCAAGACAAAGACCATCCATAGCTGGGCGGATTCGGTCACCGTCAACACCCAGAATATGAGTGCGAAGAGCGTGAGGACTGCCTGGGTGCAGATCAGAAGACGCCGTTTGTCGAAGCGATCGGCGAAGACGCCTCCCCACATGCCGAACAGCAGCATGGGCAGGAACTGAAGCGCGAGGTTCGCTCCGACCGCGATGCCGTCGCCCGACAGCCGCAGCACGAGCCATCCCAGCGCGACCGTTTGCATCCAGGTACCGCTCATCGAAACGAGCGTTCCAAAGAAGAAGAGTCTGTAGTTGCGGACCTGCAGTGAGCTGAAAGTGCTCAGAAGCGCGTTGTGCAGTCTTGTCATCCAGTCCCTTCGGCTCGGGCAAGCACATCACCCGTCGCCGGAAGGGAGGCAGCTACCTTAGCCTCGGTGCGTGCGTCAATGAAAATCGTCATCAATTGGGTACAACCAGATCGCCGGTCGGATTAGTCCCTTACCCTTGGGGCGAGCCGGTCTCGAGGAAAAGGGCAAGGAGGGGCGATGACAGGAAGGGTTGTGCTGTTCCCAACCTGCCTTGCCGACCTGTTGTTTCCGGATGCGGCGAGCGCCGCGAAGTCCGTGCTCGAGCGCATCGGCTGCGAGGTGACCTTGCGGCCCGGCGCGGTCTGCTGCGGCCAGCCCGCTTGGAACTCAGGACACGTCTCAGAGGCGCGCCGGGTTGCCGCGGGCGCCGTGCGGGCGCTCGAAGGCACCGAGCCGATCGTGTTGTGCTCGGGGTCGTGCGCGACCATGATGCACGAGTACTGGCCCGAGCTGTTCGAGGGCACCGAGCAGGCAGAAGAAGCGAAGGCGGTGGCGAAGCGCGTCGACGAGTTTTCGTCGTTCGTGGCGGGCCGAATCGAGGGCGAACGGCTCGGTGACGCCGGCCACGGCACCGACGCCCTCTGCTACCACGACTCCTGCCACATGCTGCGGGGGCTGGGCATCAAGGACGCGCCGCACCGCCTGCTCGCGCTGATCGAGGGTGTCGAGGTGCGGGCTCTTGACGCACCCGAACGCTGCTGCGGCTTCGGGGGGACCTTCAGCCTGCGCTATCCCGAGCTCTCGGCTGCGATGGCCGACGAGAAGGTCGACGACGTCATCGGTAAGGACGTCGGCACCCTCGTGGCCGCAGACCTCGGCTGCCTCATGCAGATCTGCGGGCGCGCTCAGGCGCGCGCCGTCGGGTTGCGCGGCCGCTACATCGCCGAGGTGATCGAGGCCGCGATGGACGACGGCAAGGACGAGCCGTGAGTGACGTCTACGACTACGCGGGGGGCTTCGGGGAGCGCGCCGCCGTCTCGCTCGCCAACCCCGGCCTCCGACGGTCGATCGCCACCGCCACCGACCTGCAGACGAACAACCGGCTCGCGGGGCTGACCAGTCTGAAGGACCCCGAGGCGATGCGGGCTCTCGGATCGCAGATCCGCGCCTCGGTCATGTCGAGGCTCGACGAACATCTCGAACGCCTCGCCGAGAACTGGACTGCCGCCGGCGGAGAGGTCTTCTTTGCGGCCGACGCCAGCGAGGCGAGCTCCTATGTGTGCTCGGTTGCCAAGAGCGCAGGAGCCAGGACCGTAGTGAAATCCAAGTCGATGGCGTCTGAGGAGATCGCCCTCAACACCGCCCTAAATGCCGCCGGAATCGAGGCAATCGAGACCGACCTCGGCGAATACATCGTCCAGCAGGACGGCGGCCACCCGAGCCACATCGTCGCCCCCGCGATCCACAAATCCAAACAAGATGTCGCGGACTTGTTCTCGGCTATCGCCGGAGAGAAGCTGCCCGTCGACACGGTTGCGCTGATGAAGTTCGCGCGCGGAGTCCTGCGTGACAAATTCCTGAACGCCGAGATGGGAGTCTCGGGGGTCAACTTCGCGGTCGCCGACCCCGGCGCGATCTGCATGGTGACGAACGAGGGGAACGGCCGCATGTGCACCTCCTTGCCCCCGGTTCACGTCGCGATCATGGGTATGGAGCGCCTGGTCGCCGACTGGGACCAGCTTGCGGTGATGCTGGCGCTGCTGGCCCGGAGCGGGACCGGGCAGAAGCTGACCCAGTACACCTCGCTCCTGCACGGCCCCCGCCAGCCCGGAGAAGCGGATGGACCCAACGAGTCACACCTCGTGATCCTCGACAACGGCCGCTCCAAGCTGCTGGGGACGCGCTATCAGGAGGCGCTCCACTGCATCCGGTGCGGGGCCTGTCTCAACGTCTGCCCGGTGTTCCGGCAGGTCGGCGGCCATGCCTACGACCCGGTCTACTCGGGCCCCATCGGCGCCGTGCTCAACCCGCTGATAAAGGGGACCACGGAGGCGGGCGAGCTGGCCCATGCCTCGACGCTCTGCGGCGCATGCACCGAGGCCTGCCCGGTCAAGATTCCTCTGCACGACCTGCTCTTGCGTTTGCGACAGGACTACGCCCGCGAGGCTGCGGGGCCCGCCGAGCACCTCGCCTATTCAGGGTGGTCGCATGCCTGGGCGACGCCGGCGAGGTTCAGGGCCTTCGGCCGGCTCGGGGCGCTCCTGGGCCGCATCACGGGTGGGCGGCCCCTGCGGCGTCTGCCCATACCACCGCTGTCGCGCTGGACCCGGGGACGGACCTTCCCGGGCTGGCCGTCGTCGATCTACCGCGACCGGGACCGGGGCGGGTAGATGGAGAGGGCGCAGTTCCTGGCGCGCATCAGGGAGAGACTCGGCGACGCCCCCCGTCTCGACGCCGTCATCCCCGCCGATTGGGCGGCCGAGGTAGCCGCACCGGCCGAGCGCTTCGGGCGCGAGGCAGCGGCGGTGGGCAGCAGCTTCCACCGTGCGCCGGCGTCCGGAGCCGCCGGGGTGCTCGGCAGGATCCTCGAGGGGCGCGCCGGTCAAACCGTGCTGGTCACGGGAGAGGAAGGCTTGCCGTCCGGGCTCGAGGATGCCGTGGCCGCCGCTAATTGCCGGCTGCTCCGGTGGCCGGAGGCAGGGCGCGACGGGGCGGCGGCAGCGCACGTCGGAGTGACCTCCGCGCTCTGGGCGGTCTCCGAGACCGGCACGGTGGTCGTCTCCTCTTCACCCCCGTCGGGCCGTGCGCCCAGCCTTCTGCCCCCCGTGCACGTGACGTTCGTCCCCGCGGACCGGCTGCTCGGGACGACCGCCGAGCTCTTCCGGCGAATGGAGGGTCTGCACGAGCTCCCCTCGAACGTCGTGCTGGTGACGGGGCCCAGCAAGAGCGCCGACATCGGGATGGAGCTTGCCCTCGGAGTTCACGGGCCGGGCGAGGAGCACGTGATCCTGGTCGAGTAGGCCGGCGCTTGCAGGCGTTCCGGAGGGAAGCAGCTCCCCTCCGGAACCCCATAAGAGGCGCTAGCCGCGCACCTTCGCGTAGTAGACATCGGACTCGGGGAAGCCCAGTCCCCGTCCCCTGGTGTCGGCCCAAGTCATGTGGACTTGGCCTTGCCAGGATTGGATCGACATGTAATCACCGAGGAACCCGCACTGGAACGGGTTGTCCTCGCACGTCAGGTTCGGCATCGATCCGGTAGTGATTGGGTGGTGACGCCACGAACGGCCGTTGTCACGCGACTCCGACAGCGTGATGTCGTTGCATCCCGTGGATTCACAGTTGCCGTGCCTGCGATCGTAGTAGCCGACGTAGAGCTTGCCGTTCTCGCCCACGTCGCCCCAGGGTTGCCACTGGGCGCTGACGCCCGGTACGTCGACCCGGCGCGCCGGGCCCCAAGTCGCTCCACCGTCCCTCGATACCGACGCAAACACGTCGTTGTTTATGTTCTCGCACGGAAGCACCGGCACGGCGACGCCGAGGTCCTCCTCGTTGGTTGCACAGGGTCCGCCGTTGCGGAAATCGGCCCAGAAGGCCGCGAGCTTGCCCGTCTCGTTGTCGATACCCAGCGAGGGGTAGTCGTTCATCCGGTAGCCGTTGGGGGGCAGGCATTGCCGGAAGTCCGGACATCCGTTGGGATTGGCATCATTCGGCGGAATGGAGATGGGTTGGGTCGCGAAGTCATCCGCGACCTTTACCGGGTCGCTCCACGTCCTGCCTCCGTCCGACGACTTGACGAACAGCTGCTGAGCGATCCCCGGCCCGGCCGCAGCCGCCTCGACGCTGCTGTTGGAGTTGTTGAAGACAACGTAAATGGTGCCATCCGGTCCCACCAATGGGTAGGAGCCCTGGCTCATGTTGCAAGAGCTCGCCTTCTCGCCGGGATCGAAGAGGTCCCCGAAGTCGCAGATCTCGGGGTTGGCACCGCTGATCTCCATTGCGTCGCTCCAGGTAACTCCACCATCGGTGGAGCGGGAGAACACGATGGGGCTCTCGCAGTAGTCGACCTCGTCGGGCCCGCAGCTGAAGTCGAACAACGTCCAGGTGACGTAGACGTTGTCGCGGTACGGGCTGGACTCGAAGTAGTCCGCCGCCATGAAGTTCTTGTCGTCGAACAAGGCGACGTTGTCGAAGTTGGTGCGGATCGGGATCGCAGTCGCGGAAGTGGGAGGCGCGAACGGGTCGCACGAGCCGTCACCGGGCGTGTGAAGGGCCGATCCCTTGAGGCACGAATTAGATTTCCATACGAACAGCCCGCCGTTGAAGGTCTGGAAGGCATCGAAGCCGATGGCCGTGTAGTAGAGGTTGCCGCGTGAGTCGAACGTGTGGGCCGGGTCGCTGAACGCGTCGAAGGAATATTCACCACCCGGGACGACGTCCTCTCCCAGGAAGATGCGGCCGTTAGGCAACACGGCGTCACCGAAATTCTTGCCGCCGTTGAGCGAGAAGTCGACTCCGGTGCGGTTGCCGCTAAGCTTCGAGTCGTTCTGGCTCACGATGACGTTCCTGGAGTCGGTTGGGTTGACCCACACCCATTCCTCGGCCTGCTGGCGAAAGCCGCAGTCCTGATTCGCACGGACGTTCTTCGGCCGCCCCTGCGCCCTGAATACGTGGGGACAGCCATAGGTGCTGATCTCCGGCTGTGTAGGGATGGCTTCGGCGGGCGCGCCGCTTGCGGCTTGACGCTCGGTGTGGAGTGCCTGCGCCACCGCTCCCGACGGCAGGGGAATTCGCAACCCATTCGGGAGAGTGGGCACCTTCCTGCTCCCCCGTTCCACCTCCTGTACGAATCTGAGCGCAGAACCCTTGCGCTCGACCGCGGGCCGGGTCTCAGCGATGACCTGAGTCATCGCCGCAACGAGGCCCATTAGAACCAACACGGCTACCGTCACTCTTCTCATGTGAGTCCTTTCGACGAAGGATCTGGGGAGCGCGTCATGCGGCGCGCGCGCAAAGACGAAGTGCCAAGCGGTCGTTAGTTGGCCAAAAACGCGCCCTCCGCCCACCGATGCGGGAGCAACCCGGCCCCACATCGATCCCCACAACCCAGCCCGATGTTGACGTGTGGCGGCATCATAGATGCTCGGGCTTGCCGGCGCTCAGAGTCACCTGATAGCTTCCCTCATAGCGATCTGTCGGAGGGGGGCCTTATGGCGAAGGTGATCGACACGCCGGCCGGCGAGCCCGGCGCCAGTCAGGGCACGTTTCCGTTAGGCGTGAGCCGCCCGCCTCTCGAGGTGCTGGACCTTCCGACCCCCGAAGAGGTGTTCGGCGTCGAGAAGGTGGGGGCCAAGGAGACCCTCAAGTACGCGATCGGGCCGGCGCTGATCGCTCTCGGAATATCGGTGGGCAGCGGCGAGTGGCTGTTGGGCCCCCTCGCGATCGGCACGGGTGGATTCAGGGGCTTCGGGTGGGTGATTCTTCTCTCGGCCCTGCTCCAGGTCTTCTACTGCCTCGAAATCGGGCGCTACGTCGTGGCAACCGGCGAGGTGCCCGTCGTCGGCTTCGGACGTGTTCCGCCCGGCTACCTCTTGTGGGTCCCGTTCGCCCTGTTCTGCCTCTACTTCGCGAACATCCTCGGCGGGTGGGCGGCAGCGGCAGGCCAGGGCCTGATGGCGATCGTCGAAGGAGAAGCCGTCCCGACCACCGACGTGCGGGTGAAGCTGGTCGCCATCGGCCTTCTCGTACTGGTTCTGTTGATCACTCTCTCGGCGAACAAGATCACCCGCGCCCTCGAGCTCATCGCCCTCGGATTGGTGGCCTTCCAGCTCGTCACGCTGTTCCTCATCGATGTCTTCATCGTGCCGGGCAGCGTCTGGACAGAAGGTGTCCTGGGCTTCATCACTCCGGCATTGCCGCCGGGAAACGTCAGTGCGACGGTCGTCGGGGGCCTGGCCGGATTCACCGCCCTCGCCTCGGGGCTCAACTGGTACATCTTCAACCACTACCGGGACAAGGGCTACGGGATGGGCTATCGAATCGGCTTCATCGCCGGGATGCGGGGCGAGAGCAAGGACGTCTTGCCCGTCGGCGCAACCTTTCCCGATGACGCCAAGAACGCTGCGCTGTGGAAGCGCTGGATGCACCTCCTCCACATCGAGATGTGGGGCGTTTTCTTCGGCGGAGCCATCCTGGGGATGCTCCTGCCGACTCTGCTCATGCGCCAGGCCGTCCTGGTATCGGGCCGCGAGCCAACCGAGGAGAACCTGCCGACGTTCATCGCAGACGTCATGAATCAGCAATACGGACGCTTTCTGTTCTATCTCGTTCTAGTAGTTGGGTTTTTGTTGTTGTTCGACACTCAACTTGCGATCTTCGAGGCACTCGTGCGCAACTTCGTTGATGCGTTGAATGGGATGAGCGGACGATTCCGCAAGATGATCCAAGGCGATCCTCGTCGGTTCTACTTCCCTTACATGGTGTTCTTAATTATCGTGATCTCGTTCATCATCTTTCAAAGCACGCCGACCACCTTGATTCTGATAACCGCGAACATGTCGAACTTCGCCGCCCTGTTCTTCCCCTTTGTGTTGATGTACCTGAACAGCAAGCTCCCGAAGCCGGCGCGCCCTCCGAAGTACACCTACGTGATCTTGGTGCTGAACGTGATCTTCTTCGGGTTCTTCTTCATTAACTTCGTATGGGACACGTTCTTCGGCGGCCCCTTGATCGTCCTCTGATGCCTCGCCGCACAGGGCAGAGGGTTTCGTGGAGGAGGGTCGCCTGCGCGAGCACCTCTGGGTGGACGGGCGCTTCAGGACATGATCTATACGGGAATCATTCGCTCGGAATGGCTGCTCGGCGGGGCGCACCGGCCCCGACTTAGCCCGGCTAGAGGAGGTCATCGATGACCCGCAAGCTCGTGGTGCCGGGAGCACTCGCCGCAATGGCGGTCACGCTCCACGGGGTTTCGCTCAGCGCAGGTGGCGCCCCGCCCAGGTGCTTCGGCCGGACGGCCACGATCATCGGCACCAACGCAGGCGACAACATCGACGGCACATCCCGCGCCGACGTCATCGTCGGGCGGCGCGGAGCAGATGTGATCTACGGGAACGGCGGGCGTGACCTCATTTGCGGCGGCGCAGGCAATGACGGGGTCGTGGGCGGAGACGGCCGAGATCACATAGGTGGGGGAAAGGGGCGCGACTACCTCGACGGCAGTGGCGGTAAAGACATCGTCGGTGGGGGCCCGGGACGGGACAAGCCCTATGGAGACACCGATGTCAACGCCGCCGTTCTGGGTGGAGACGGGGACGACGTCATCTCGGGCAACAAAGGCAACGACTTGATGGACGGCGGCGAGGGTGGCGACATCGTAGATGGAGGAGTCGGCAACGACATCGCCAGCGGCAATCAAGGCAGAGACTTCATAGCCGGCAGGTCGGGCGATGACAGTCTGTTCGGATCCGACGGCGGCGACGACCTCGACGGGGGCCGGGGCCGGGATCACCTCGCCGGCGGCCGTGGAACCGACAGCTGCGTCAGAGGCGAGCGCTACCTCGGTTGCGAGACCGATCCCGGGTAGTCAGTCCTACCATCCCTGCTTCCGGCCCGAGGCGGGGCCGGGCGTTTGCGCGAGGATCACGACGGCCTTGGGCGCGTTGTGGCGTTCGAGCCGGCCAACCACCCATGACCTAAGTTCCTCGAGGGTGGGTGGGGTGCCGGGATCTGCGGGGACGACGAGAGCAACGACCCGCTGGCCCCACTCCGGGTCCGGCTCCCCCACCACCTTCGCATCGGCCACCAGTGGATGCTCGGCAAGGCGCGCCGCCACCGCGTCGGGCCACACCTTCTCTCCCCCCGTGATGATGACGTCGTCGGCACGCCCCAAGATCTCGAGGCGTCCGTGCCCGTCCCATCTGCCGATGTCGGCCGTTTGCAGCCGGCCGTCCCTCAGCATCCTCGCGGTCAGCTCCGGGCGGGCCCGGTACCCCCGCATCAGCATCGGTCCCCCGATCGCGATTACGCCGCCTTGCCCCAGAGTTAGTGTCACGCTCTCGAGAGGGCGGCCGTCGAGGACACAGCCGCCGCAGGTCTCGGTCATCCCGTAGCTGGTGACCACCGCTGCACCGGCGGCCCGGGCGCGCTCGAGCAGTTCCGGCCGAAGCGCCCCGCCCCCCACCAGCACCCGCCGCCAGCGAGTCAAGTCCACGCCGGCATCCAGCAGCCTCGCCAGCATCGTCGGGACCAGGGAGACGAGGGTCGCGCCTCGCTCCCCCGCCACCCGGCCGACATCGAAGCGGGAATGGATCACCGGGCGGGCCCCGACGAGGGCGGAGCGCACCAGGATCGCAAGACCGGCGATGTGATGCAGCGGGACACAGGCCAACCAGCGGTCGCCGGGGCCCGCACCCAACCGAGCCGAGACCATCCCGGCCGACGCCCGCAGGGCGGTGTGGGTCAGCTCGACGCCTTTCGGCGCGCCGGTGCTCCCCGACGTGAGCATCACGGCCGCAACCTCTCGGCCAACCGGCTCGGGGCCGGACAGTGGGGCCCTGCCGGCCGGGGTGACCAGGGCCGCCGGTCGCATCTCGGCCAGCAGCGGCCCCTGAGCCTCGGCCGGGAGCCCCGGCGGCAGCGGCAGCACCGCGTCCCCCCGGTCCCACGCCTCGGCGATCGCGTCGGCCATTCCGGCGCCCTCTAGCTGCACCGCAATCAGACGCCCGGAGGTCTCTGCCATGCTGCTACCGTACAGGTGACCGTGTGAGTAAACACTCTAGGAGTAAACGCTCATGACATCGCAGGAGACCACCGTTTGGGCCGGTTCGGGCGACTACGAGGACATCGCCTACGAGACCTCCGGCGGCATCGCCAGGATCACGATCGACCGGCCCGAGGTCCGCAACGCCTTCCGGCCCAAGACGCTGTTCGAGCTGTCCCGCGCCTTCGACGCGGCGCGCGACGATCCCGCCATCGGGGTCGTCATCTTCACCGGCCGGGGCCCGCTTGCGTTCTGCTCCGGCGGCGACCAGCGGGTGCGCGGCGACGACGGCTATAAGGACGATCAGGGGACCGGGCGGCTCAACGTGCTCGATCTGCAGGTCCAGATACGACGGCTGCCCAAGCCGGTCATCGCGATGGTCGCCGGCTATGCGATCGGCGGAGGGCATGTCCTGCACCTCGTCTGCGATCTCACCGTGGCGGCGGACAACGCCCGTTTCGGACAGACCGGTCCCATGGTCGGCTCCTTCGACGGCGGCTACGGCGCCGGGCTCCTGGCGCGCACCGTCGGCCAGAAGAAGGCGCGCGAGATCTGGTTTCTCTGCGAGCAGTACGACGCGCAGGAGGCGCTCGGCATGGGTCTGGTCAACAAGGTCGTCCCCCTCGACCAGCTCGAAGAGGCCACCGTCGCATGGGCGAACCGGATCCTCGAGATGAGCCCGCTAGCGCTGCGGCTGCTCAAGGCCGCCTTCAACGCCGATATCGACGGCTTGGCGGGCATCCAGCAGCTTGCGGGTGACGCAACGCTCCTCTATTACATGAGCGAAGAAGCGCAGGAGGGAAGAGACGCATACCTCGAGCGCCGCCCCCCGCGCTTCGACAAGTTTCCCCATCGGCCCTGACGCTTCCGTGAACGTCTGGGTCGAAGCGGCCCGTCCCCGCACCCTCGTCGCCGGAGTCGTGCCGGTGCTCGTCGGCACGGCCGCCTCGGGCCGATTGGTCGCCCCCCGCTTCATCGCCGCACTGATCGTGGGAGTCGGCGTCCAGGTCGGCGTGAACTACGCCAACGACCTCTTCGATGCGACGAGGGGCGTCGACCGGGACGACCGTCTTGGCCCCCGGCGCGCCACCGCGGCGGGTCTCATAACGCCGTCGCGCATGCGGATCGGAGTTGCGGCTGCGTTCGGCGTCGCCGCTGTGGCCGGTCTCTATCTCGCCGCAGTGGCCGGGCCGGGCCTGATCGCGGTGGGGGCTCTGTGCTTCCTGGCGGCGCTCGGCTACAGCGGAGGCCCGCGGCCCTACGCCTCGGCAGGGCTGGGTGAGATCTTCGTGTTCGTCTTCTTCGGCCTGGTCGCAACCATCGGATCCGCATACGTACAGGCCCAGGGAGTCACGGCCGCAGCCGTGGTGGCCGGCGTTCCGGTCGGTTGCCTCGCTACCGCCATTCTGGTTGTAAACAACCTGCGCGACATTGAATCCGACCGGCGCGCCGGGAAGCTGACGCTGGCGGTGCGGCTGGGGCGCGCCCGAACGCGAACCCTCTACGGTTTGCTTCTGCTCGTCGCAGCAACCGCGCTGATACCGTTGATGGTCGTGGTGGGGTCGCCGTCACCCGCACTCGCCCTGGCGGTTGCTCCCCTGGGGGCCCGGGCGGCCCGCTCTGTCGCCACGAGAACCGATGGGCCCGGCTTGATCGACGCCCTGGTCGCCTCGGCCCGCCTGCAGCTCCTGTTCGGTCTACTGCTGGCCCTTGGCCTGTGGATCTCCTGACCAGGAGCTTCACCGTCGGGATGCGAATCGCCTTCAGAGGAGTGCGCAGGCGAACGGGGCTGCTTCTGGAGGGCGACTGCGGCTGGGGGGAGTTCTCGCCCTTCCCCGACTACAACGCGGCTGCGTCGGCGCGCTGGCTCCGGGGGGCGATCGAGGCCGCCACCCGGCCCTGGCCCGAACCCGTGCGGACGTCCATACCCGTGAACGTGACCGTCCCCGCCCTGGCGCCCGAGCGCGCTCACGCGCTCGTGGCGGCGTCGGGATGTTCGACCGCGAAGGTCAAGGTCGGCGACCCCGGCGACGAGACCCGGGTGGAGGCGGTGCGCGACGCGCTCGGGCCCGGCGGGCGCATCCGCGTCGACGTCAACGGCGCTTGGAGCGTCGACCAGGCGACCCGGAAGCTTCGGGCGCTCGGCCGGCACGGGCTCGAGTACGCCGAGCAACCGGTGGCCTCGGTGGAGGACATGGCGCGCCTGCGCCGGCGGGTCGAGGTTCCCATCGCCGCCGACGAGTCCATCCGGCTGCCCGGTGGGCCGGAGAGGGTGAAGAGTCTGTCAGCCGCCGACATCGTGGTGCTGAAGGTCAACCCGCTGGGCGGCGTGTGGCGCTGCCTGCAAATCGCAGAGCAGACCGGACTGCCCGCGGTGGCGTCGTCGGCGCTGGAGACCTCGGTCGGCATCGCCGCCGGCCTCGCCCTGGCGGCCGCGCTTCCCGATCTGCCCTACGCCTGCGGGCTCGGTACCGCGGCTCTGCTCGAGGACGATCTCGTCGCCCGGCCCCTGCTGCCGGTCGATGGAGCCATCACCCTGGCGCGCCCGGAGCCCGACCCAGCAAGGCTCGAGCGCTGCGCCGTCCCCGGCGCGGGTGAGCGCCGAGAGCTCGCCGCGCGCCTCCGGCTTGCCGAGAGCGAGCTCGAGGCGGGGCGACGGTGAACCCCGCACAGGCACTCGCGGTGACGCTCGTGGACGAGCTGGTACGCGCCGGGGCCCGGCATGCGTGCCTGGCGCCGGGTTCCCGGTCGGCGCCCCTGGCGTTGGCGCTTGCGGCCGACGGGCGGATGTCGGTCCATGTGCTGGTCGACGAGCGGTCGGCGGCGTTCCTTGCGCTCGGCATAGGAAAGGCGGGCCGGCGGCCGGTGGTTCTGGTGTCGACCTCGGGCACTGCGGCGGCCAACTTCCACCCCGCGGTCCTCGAGGCGCACCACTCCAAGACCCCCCTGATAGTGATCACGGCCGACCGCCCTCCGGAGCTGCGCGACACGGGGGCGGGGCAGACAATCGATCAGATCAAGCTCTACGGGGATGCGGTGAGGTGGTTCGTCGAGGTGGGCGTGCCCGAGGACCGCCCCGGTTCGGCTCGCTACTGGCGCTCGATCGCGGCGCGCGCCTACGCGATCGCGTCGGGGTCGCCGGCCGGGCCGGTTCACCTGAACGCCGCATTCCGCGACCCCCTCGTCCCTCCCGGCGACGACCTCCCGGTTCCGGGAGAGGACCACCCGGCCCCGGGAGGGATCGGGGGCCGTGAGGGCGGCGCGCCCTGGACCCGGGTAAGGCGCTCGCCTTCGCCGGCGGCGGAGGACGACGTCGCCTGGCTTGCGGATGCGATTGCAGGTTCGCCCAGGGGGCTGGTGGTGGCGGGCGACTGCGACGCCGACCCGGGGCCGGTGCTGGCGCTGGCGGAGAAGGCAGGCTGGCCGGTCCTGGCGGACCCCCTGTCGGGTCTTCGCTCCGGCAACCTGGCGATCTCGGCCTACGACGCGCTTCTCCGCAACGAAGCCTGGGCGAACCAGCATCGTCCGGACGTGGTGTTGAGGGTGGGCAAGGTCGGGACGTCGAAGGCGCTCATGGCCCTGGTGTCCGGTGCGAAGCGAGAGATCGTGATCGACGCCGACGGCATGTGGCTGGACGCCGAGCGCTCGGCGTCCACCCTGTTGATCGCCGATCCCACGTCGGTCTGCGCGCAGGTCTGCGGCGCGGTCCCGGCCCGCACTCGGTCTCGCTGGTCCGAGGAATGGAGGCGAGCCGAAAGGTCCGCCCGGGACGCCGTCGACGGATTGCTCGACCTCGATGACGACGTCAGCGAGCCTCGCACAGCACGCGACCTCGCCGGCCTGCTCCCCGAAGGGACAACGCTCGTGGTCGGATCCAGCATGCCGGTGCGCGACCTTGACTGGTACATGCGCCCCAGGCGCGGTTTGCGCGTCCTCGGGAACCGCGGCGCCAACGGCATCGACGGCTTCGTGTCGACCACTCTGGGTGTCGCGCTGGCGTCCCCGGGGCCCACCGTGGCTCTGGCGGGGGATTTGTCGATCCTGCACGACCAGAACGGGCTGATGCTCCGGCGCACCGAATCTGTGAGCGCGGTGTTCGTGGCGATCAACAACGACGGCGGCGGGATCTTCTCGTTCCTCCCCCAGGCCCGATGGCCCGGCCACTTCGAGCAGCTCTTCGGCACGCCGCACGGCCTCAGCCTGGCGGCCCTGGCAGAACTGTACGGATGCGGTCACCGCCGGGTCGAATGCGCCTCCGAGCTGGGGCCGGCGGTCGCCGCGGCCATGGAGCAGGGCGGCGTCCACGTGGTGGAGGTGCGCACCGACCGCGCCGCCAACGTGACCCTTCACCGGCGCCTGAACCAGGCGATATCGGACGTTCTTTAGCGCCGAGTCGGGGCCGGCAGCGCGTCATCCAACCCGGGCGCTCCCTCGGCCCCGGGGTCCTCGGTGCCCCGGGCTCCCAGCGACGAGATCGACAGGCCCAGCAGAATGAGACCGACCCCGCCTAGCTGAACCCAGGAAGGCGACTCGTCCAGAAGCACCACACCGAGCGCGACGGTCTCGACCGGCTGCAAGGTCAACATCAAGGAGGTCGTCAACGCCTGCAGGCGCGGGAGTGAAACCGAGATGAGAAGCCACCCTAGGACCTGCGAGGTCAGCGCCAGGGCAACGAGCCACCCGTGCGCCGGCCACGACGGTGCGAGATCGAGCCCGCCCGTCGCCAGTCCCGCAAGGGCCGAGCACGCGGCGCCGCTCAAAGTCGCATCGAACAGGGGGCCGGCGGGGCGGCGAATGTCCTGGTTTCCCCTCCGCAGCACCAGGATGAAGATCGAGTAGGAGAGCCCGGTGCCGACCCCGTACACCACACCAGCGACCGGATCGTCGCCGTAGGCTCCTGCGCCGACGACGCCGGAGATCAAGACGACACCGGCGAAGACAACCGGCACCGCGATGACGGCGGCCGGCGACGCGCGCTCCTTCAAGAACATCCACGCGAGCAGCCCGACGAAGACGACCTGGGTGTTGCCCAGAACGGTCGCGAGCCCGGCGCCGACGGCGTCGATGGAGTAGTGCCACAACACGAGATCGGACGCCAGGAAGATCCCTGCTATCCATGCGATGCGCCGTTCCCCGAGGGTGCGTGGGCCGAACCCGGAGCGCTCCCGGGCGGCCAGCAGGCCGAGAACCGGTAGAGCGTAGGCACAGCGGAAGAAAGCCGCGTCCGAGGGATCGACGTGGGCCAACCTCACGAAGATCGCCGAGAAGGCAATGGCGAAGGTCCCGCAGAAGCCGGCGAGCAGAGGGCGATTCAGCAACCAGATGCCTCTAGGCAGCTTCGGGGGACAGCAGCACGTTCAGCACGGCCCCCATCTTGACCTCCACCTCTTCGAGCTCGGTTACGGGATCGGATCCGGCGACGATGCCGGCGCCTGCGAACAGCCTGGCCGTGCGCCCGTCCAACTCCGTGCACCGGAGCGCTATGCCCCACTCCCCGTCTCCGTTGGCGTCGACCCATCCGAGAGGCCCTGCGTAGCGGGCGCGCCCCATCCCCTCGAGGCTGCGAATGACCGCCATGGCCGGGGCCGCCGGCACGCCGCACACCGCCGGGGACGGGTGCAGAAGGCCGGCAAGCTCGAGCGCGGTGAGGTAGGAGCGATCCTGGGACAGCCGGCCGTCGAGGCGGGTTGCGAGGTGCTGAACGTTGGCCAGGCACAGCAGCCACGGGTCGGTGTCGAGGTCCAGCCGGCGGCACAGCGGCGCAAGTCGCTCGCGAATCATCCCGACGGTGAGGCTGTGCTCGCTTCGGTCCTTGGCCGAATGCATCAGGGCATCCCCGAGCCTGCGGTCCTCCCGGACGTCGTCCGAGCGCGGCGCGGATCCGGCAAGCGGCAGCGAGGCGACGTGGTCTCCGACGCGCCGCACGAGGAGCTCGGGGGTCGACCCCACGATCCCATCGAACGAGAAGCTGAAGCACTCCGGGTAGGCGGCGGCCAGCGCCCGCACGATGGGGCGCGCCCGAAAGTCCTCGGCCGACCGCAGAGTCAGGTCTCGGGCGAGGACGACCTTGTCCAGACGTCCGGCGCGGATTGCCCGGCGGGCCGAGGACACCGCCCGCATCCAGCTCTCGGCGGTCACCGACGACCCGGCGATCTCGACGCTCGTCGGTGACGTCGGGCATTCGGAGGCGAGCAGAGGTTCGAACGGCGGCAGCTCACCGACGCCGGACACCGTCATCCACGAACGGCCGCCCCGCCGTCCGATAACGAGCGAGGGCACGATCAGACGCGAGCCAGGGACCCGAGGGTCGAACGTAAAGGCCCCCACCCCGATCGGGCCCGTGCCCGGAATCCCGACGTCGTCCTCGACCTCTGCGGCGGCGAGCAGACCTGCAAGAGCTTCGGACGCCCGGCGGAACCGGCCTGGGCCCGTGCCCGGATCGATGGACGCAGCGCATCCCCATCCGACCAGGCCGTCCCCGTCCTTGACCCAGGCGAAGCCGTCCCGGTCCGCCCACCTGCCGAGGAGGTCCGCCGGCTCGTCGAGCGCCACCGTGCGCGACATCAGAGCTCTGGCGGTGAGGGTTGCGTGGGCCGCGCTCACCTGCGGGAACCGGTGATAATCTGAGCCGCCCCAAGCCCGATCAGCCGGATTCTGCACTCACCGAACCCAGCGCGTTCCAGCATCGAGAGGATCTCGGGGCCCGGGGGCAGGTAGGCGGTCGACCGGGGAAGATAGCGATAGGCATCCTTGTCCGAGAGCAACCCCCCGATCAGCGGCACCACCCGATGGAAGTAGAGGCGATGGAAGGCGCGCACGATCCCCAGGCGCGGCTCGGCCACCTCGAGCAGTGCAATGCGTCCTCCGACCCGAAGCACCCGAGAGAATTCGGAGAAGAGGCGCTCGAGATCGGCGACGTTGCGGAGCGCGAAACCGCAGGTGATTCCGTCGGCGACGGATTCGCCCACCGGAAGAGACAGCGCATCGGCTTGAACCAGTGGAGCATCCGTGCGCGCCCTAAAGAGCATGCCGCCAGAGTTGTCGAAACCGCTTGCCCGGAGACCGCCGGCTTCGAGCTCGCGGCAGAAGTCCCCGGTGCCGCAGGCGACGTCCAGCACTGACGACCCGGGAGGCAATCCCAGAGCCTCGACCGCGGCCCTGCGCCACCCGCGGTCGAGCCCGAAGGTCATGAGGCGATTCAAGAGGTCGTAGCGCGGAGCTATCGCGTCGAACATCGAGCGCACCCGGCGGACCTTCTCGTCCCCGACCGGCAGTGGAGCCGGCGAGCTGCCCTTCCGGCTGCGGGAGGTCCGCCTCAGGGTCACCACGACGCCTCCAACGGGCCGTGGTCCGCCTCGGCTCGAATGGCCTCGACCTCCGATTCGGCCCCGTCGAGCTCGAGGCGCGCCTGGGCCGCCTGCATAAGCACCACCCTGAAGTGATGGCCCAGGAGCGCCGTCGCTGCGGGCAGCATCCGGTTGAAGGCGTCGATGAGCCGCTGGGCGGCCTCCACCTCCGAGGGCGCCGACGCCCGAATCGGCGCACGCACGAACCTGTGGAACAACTCGACCGCGTGCTCGGCCGTCCCCCGCATGGATTCGTCATGGGCGCGGGCGAGGGCGAGCAGCTCCTCCAGGGGGATTCCCGTCTCGAGAAGGGCAATCCCGGCTTCGAGCGCCCGGACATCACCCCCGCCGTACCCGGTGACGCCTCCGCGCTCGACCGGGCGCAGGAGCCCCTCCTGCTCCAGAACGGCCACCAGCGCCGGTTCGAGGCCGGTGCGCGCCGCCAACTCGGTGGCCGACAAGAGTCCGGTTTCGGCCCCCTCGCCGTGCTCACGATCCCCGGCAAGTGCGTTGACCAGCGCCTCGTCCGCCGCATCGAGGTCGCCGGACAGGAGCCTCTTGATCGAGATGAGCGAGAAGCCCTTCGACTTCAGATCGAAGATCCGCCTCAGCCGTTCGAGGTGAACCTCGGAGTACCACGCGATGCGGCCGTCCCGCTCGGGCGCCGGCAGCAGGCCCCTGGTCTGGTAGAAGCGGACGGTGTCCACGCGCACGCCCGCCTTCGCCGCCAGCTCATCGACCCGGTACCTCATGAGTGTTTACTCTACGAGTATCTACTCGCAACGTCGACTCGGGCGAACCGCAAGGGGGTCCGGAGTGATCTCAGGGGCGACCGGCCCTCACGAAGGGGGCCGGGGTGATCTCGGGGGACCGGCCCTCACGAAGGGGGGCCGGGCTGGTTCGCGTAGACGCCCACCGCATGGGCGGCGGCGTCGGCCAGCTGGTTGAGCCCGGGGTTGCTGTTGTTGGCCAAGGTGTCGCAGGCGAGGTGATAGCAGGGGTCGTAGGGCTCGCCCGCGCGCCCTCCGAAGATCTCGGCCTCGAACTGGGTCTTTATGCCCTCCGCCCCGCTGAAGAGGCCGCCTACGGGTATCCCGGCGCCGCTGAACGCGGCATGGTCGGACCGACCCTCGAGGGGGATGGGCTCGGTGGCGAGGTCACGTTGTCCGAAGTAGCGGGCGAAGCGCGCCTCGATCGCAGCGGTGCCGCGCTCGTAGGGCGTCGCCGGATCCGCGCCGGCGATGCGGTAGACGAAGCGCACGAAATTCGGCGATCCGAGCATGTCGAAGTTCAGATACAGGGCGATGTCGTCCCTTTCGGCAGGTCTGAGGCCCCGGACGTAGGCGGTGGAGCCGAGCAATCCCTCCTCCTCGGCCGCCCAGAAGGCAAACCTCACCCCGTTGCGAGTGTCCGGGTCGAGGCGCGCCAACCTCAACGCCATCTCGAGGATCGTCGCCACTCCCGAGCCGTTGTCGTTGATCCCCGGTCCGCCTCCGACTGAATCGAGGTGGGCGCCGGCCATCACGACTTTGCCGGACGCCCCAGGCCGGTCGGCGACGACGCTCCGGGCCGTTCGGAACCCCCGTACCACCCGGGCGGAAACCCTCAGCCCGGCGCCCTCCTCGGCGAGACGTTCGAGTGACGCTCCGGCGGCCTCCGACGCCGACAAGACCGGAATCGGCACCTCGGCGTCACTTCCCAGGCTGCCCGGAAACACAGGCGCCGGGTCATCCGCAGTTCCCCGAGCCACCACTATCACAGCACCGGCGCCCGCAGTCTCGGCGTTGTCGGCCTGGACCAGGTAGGGGCAGATCGCCCCGTCCAATAACGCGATCTCACCCGCTAGAAAGCCGTCGAAGTCGTCCGGCTCGCAGCCGCTGCTGTCGCCGGCCCGATCGACCGGCGTGACCCGCTCCGTAAGCACACCCCCGCCCGAGTAGGCCATGAGCGAGTAGTCCCGCCCGTTCACCAGGTTCGTCCCTCCCGGCCCGGACGGCGCGACCGTAGTCGGCTGTGCCTCGGCCCAGGTCTCGACCCGCACCCGGGGGTAGCTCACGCGGTAGTCCGCTGCGCGCAGATGCGACGCGACATAGCGAACCGAGCGTCCGTATCCGGTCAGCCCTGCCGCCCGGTTGCCGTGGGACTTGTCGGCAATGCGTTGAAGCGCGCGCTGGTGTCGCCTGATGCCGGGCACCGTCACGGCCTCGGTAAGACGGTGGGCGAGTGCAGAGGGCGCCCCGGGAGCCGCCAACCGCGCGTCGCGCCCGGGCTCGGGAGGGCCGGCGGTGCAGGAGACCAGCAGGAGCAGAGCCGTCACAAGCAGGCCCACGCGGCGCGCCGGGGTCGGTCGGGTTGTAGCCATCGGGACAAGCATCTCAAGCCGGGGTGGCTAAACTCTCCAACCGATGCACGAGATGAGCGCGGATGAGATCCGTGAGTTCCTGTCCGAGGGCACCCGCACTGCGCATCTGGCGACGGTCAGGTCAAACGGGCAACCACACGTCACGCCGGTGTGGTTCGTTCTCGATCGAGACGACCTGATCTTCACCACCGGAACCCGCACGGTGAAGGGTCGCAACCTGCAACGCGATCCGCGCGTGTGCCTGTCGGTGGACCAACCCAGCGGCGCATACTCGTTCGTCCAGATCACCGGCGAGGCATCGTTGAGCGAGCACCACGGCGAGCTGCTCCGTTGGGCAACGATGATCGGTGGCCGCTACATGGGCGAGGAACAGGCGGCCGGCTTCGGCGCCCGCAACGCCGTTCCCGGAGAGCTGCTCGTGCGCGTGACGCCGGACAAGATGGTTGCGGTAGCGGACCTCGCCGACTGATCTCGGCGTTCCGGCAAACCTTGGTCGAAAATGGCCACACAGCGGCAGTTTTCGACCTCGGTTTGTCCTTAAGCCGTCGTGGGGTAGCCGGCGCTGGTCCAGGCGCTCATTCCACCGATGACATTCAGCAACGGCGGTTCCTTGTGCATCATCGACAGCAGGCTTCCGCCGACCGACGAGCGGTATCCGCTGCCGCAAACCACCGCGAGCGGCTTGTCGGTGGGAATCTCACCGGCTCGCCGGGGAAGCTCAGCGCCGGTGATGAAGTGGGCCCCATCGATGTGCCCGTCTGCCCACTCGGCAGGCTGTCGCACGTCGAGGACGTTGACCTCACCCGACGCAACCAGCTCGCGCAGCCGGTGCACGGTCACCTGCGGGAGCACCTCCATATCCTGAGCCGCGGTGCGCCACGCCGACATGCCACCGGCGAGCCACCCATCCGGCACGCGGTAGCCGATCCTCAACAGCTGCCAAGCCGTGGGCCACAACTGATCCGGTGTGTCCAGCACCAGCAGAACGTCGATGTCGGGGGGCAGGACCGTGCCCGCCCAAGTGGGAAAGGACGTCCCGAGCCCGACGTTGAGTGCGCCGGGCACATGGCCGGCGCCGAAGGTGTCCGGGGACCGGCAGTCGAGCACGACCGCTCCTTCCGCGCGCCGCTCGTTGAAATCGGGCACCGGAAGAGCCTGCGGCTCGCGGAGAACCCCGAGAAGCGGCGGACCTGCGAGGTTCTGCTCCCGCATGCGCCGCCAGTAAGGGGGCACCGCAGGAAGGTTGTCGAGGCGAATGCATTCTTCGACGAACTCCTCCGACGACGAGACGCGCGCAAGGATCGAGTTGGTTTTGCGCTCGAAGCCGATCGTGGTCGACAGCCTGCTTCCAATGCTCCCGCCGCACAGCGATCCCTTCACGTGGGTGGGCCAGACCTCGAGGAAGTCCGGCAGGCTCCACAGGATCTTCTCCTGGATCGTGTGACAGAAGATGCGGGCCGCATCTTTGGCTTCGGCTGCTCCTCCGAGCAGGTCCGGCCGGGCCAGGTCGCCCACCAGCAGGGCGCCTCCAGATAACATCAGCGCCGGCTCGTCACCCGCCGTCCGGTCGTACACCAACAGGCTCACATGCTCGGGTGTGTGTCCCGGCGTATGCAGAACCTCGAAGCCGACGTCACCTACCTCTATCGTGGCGCCGTCGGCCATCGACTTGTGCTCGTAGCCCAGCGGCGCCCCGGTCAGGCCGAGGGCCTGTACGGGGGAGCGCGCCGCCAGCTCCGAAATGCCGCTCAGGTAGTCGTTGTGACCATGGGAGTCGAGTGCATAACAGATGCGCATCCCCTGGCTCTGTGCCGCGTCGAAGTAGACGTCGACGTCGCGCCTCGGGTCGAGAACGAGAGCTTTGCCCGTCGCCTCGTCACCGACGAGATAGGACGCGTGCCCGAGGCTCTCGAGGTAGAACTGCCTGAAGAACATGCACAAGGGTCCTTTCTAGGGAATGGCCGCCCAGGCAAGGTCAAGCCAGAACGAATGCGCCGGGCAAGTAGCGCGCCGAGGCATCAGTTCAGCCCGCTTCGCTTTGCATCCTGCGTATGAGCCCTTCAAGCTTGGGAGAGTGTCGAACGGGATAGGCCCAGGCCGACGAGTCCAACGAACGAAGCGCTTCGGGCAGCGCCGCCAGCGTGTTGCTGCACCTCTCCTGGATGGCGGCCAGCTGCTCGCGGTCCCCGGATCGCCGTCCACCCGTCATCACCTGCTGCAACAGCGGAACGCCCCCGGGCGACGCTTCGTCCTCGAGGGCGATGACGTCGTGGACGTAGCCACGATCGCCGCTGACCCTGAACACCTGCTTGCGGCCCGGCAGTGTCGCCTTCCCGGTAGAAAGCTTGATCTTCGGGCCGCGCACGTCCTCCACGAGCTTGTAGGCCCCGCCGAGCGAAGGGGCGTCCCCACTCGTGCCCATCTGCGTGCCAACCCCGAACGCGTCGACGGGAACGCCCTCCGAGATCAGCGTGGCGATGCGGTGCTCGTCGAGATCTCCGGACAACACGATCTGGACGTGGCCGAGCCCCGACTCATCCAGGATCTTGCGAACCGAGAACGTCAATGTCGCAAGGTCTCCGGAATCGATTCGCACGCCGCTCAGCGTGACCCCTTCAGGTGCAAGCTCGTTGGCAACCTGAGCGGCGCGCCGAGCCCCTTCTTCTACGTCGAAAGTGTCGATGAGCAGAACCGCGTCCTTGGGGAAATCACGCAGGAAGCACCGGAAGGCCTCCACCTCGTCCTCGAAGGCCATCACATAAGAATGTGCCATCGTGCCGTTGACGGGGATTCCGTACACCTGGCCGGCGAGAACATTCGAGCTCGCTGCCGCACCCCCTACGAACGAAGCACGCGCCGCTCTCAATCCCGCATCGGCCCCCTGGTCACGCCGTAGTGAGAAATCGACAAAGCGGCGTCCTCCGGCCGCGATGTTCACACGTGCGGCTTTGGAGGCAATCATCGTCTCGAACATGATGCAGTTCAGCAGGAACGTTTCGACGATCTGCGCCTCGATAAGGGGGGCCGTGACGGACAGGATCGGCTCGCCGTCGAAGACGGCCTCGCCTTCCGGTACGGCGCGGACTTCGCCGGTGAACTCGAGGTCGGCCAGATACCCGAGGAAACCCTCTTCGAACTTGCCAAGCGATCGTAGATACGAGATCGCGTCGTCGTTGAAATGCAGACGGTCGAGGTAGTCGAGTGCCTGTTCGATCCCGCAAGAGATCAGGAAATTTCGCTGTCGAGGAAGATGCCGTACGAAAAGATCGAAAGTAGCCTGATCGTTCATACCGTGAGCGTGATAGCTGGCCGCCATCGTGAGCTCGTACAAGTCGGTGAGAAGCGCCACATTGTCGTCGCCGACCCAGGTCATGGGCCCGTCCGAAATCGCCGTGGTTTCATGCCGTTGCAACCCCCGCCTCTTGCATAGCTCGTAGCGCGAGCGCGTCGTCTTCGGGCTCGAGATTGACCGGCCGTATCGCATCTTGCAGCACGGTCACGCTGAAACCTTTTGCCGCGGCATCAAGCGCTGTTGCCCGTACGCAATAGTCGGTAGCGAGGCCCCCGATCACCACCTTGTCGACGCCGTGCTCGCGAAGCATCGTCGCCAGCGGAGTCTGGTCGACTCCACCGCTGGCCAGATTGTGCTCGCTGAACCCCGAGTACCCGTCATCATCGCCCATGCCTTTGCGCACCGACGGTCCCTTGACTCCGAGATCGGGATGCAGCGCCGCGCCCCATGTTCCCTGGACACAGTGAACCGGCCATGTGCCGCCGTGCGCGGCGAAGTGCGGTGTGACCTCGTTGTGCCAGTCCTGCGTGTAGACAACCAGCGCTCCGGCCGATACGGCACGGTCAACCTCGCAATTGATCACCTCGATAATCCCTTCGCCGCCCTTGACATAGAGCGCACCCTCCCAGTCGGCGAAGTCGTTCTGGACATCAACGACTATCAGGGCGGTTCTGTCGTCGTAATCCATCACTCCCATCATCGCCCACGAGGGGGGCCCGGTGGACCATCACACCGGTGCACTATCCTGAGCCGATGGACGGCATTGCGATAGACGTGCGGAACCTGAAGAAGTCATACGGGGACCTCGAGGCGGTGGCGGGGATCGACGTGCAGGTCGGGCAGGGAGAGGTGTTCTCGCTTCTGGGCCCGAACGGCGCAGGCAAGACCACCACCGTTGAGATTCTCGAAGGTTGCCGCCAACGTTCCTCGGGCGAGGTGAACGTCCTGGGCTACGACCCGGCGCGCGGCGAACGCAGCTTCAAGCAGCGTATCGGCATCGTGCTGCAGTCGACCGGCGTCGAGCCCTACCTGACGGTTGAGGAGGTGATCGAGCTCCACCGCGGCTACTACCCGTCTCCGCGTCCCCTCGACGAGGTCATCGAGGTCGTCGAGCTCACCGCCAAGAGAAAGTCGCGCGTCGGAAAGCTCTCCGGCGGGCAGCAGCGCCGGCTGGACGTAGCGGTGGGCTTGGCCGGAGACCCCGAGCTGCTGTTTCTCGACGAGCCCACCACCGGCTTCGCCCCCTCGGCGCGCCGCCATGCCTGGGCGATGGTCAAGAATCTGCAGACACTCGGGAAGACGGTCTTTCTCACCACCCATTACATGGACGAAGCCCAGAACCTGGCAGACCGCGCCGCCATAATCGTCGGCGGTCGCATAGTCGCCGAGGGACCCCCGGCGACCCTCGGGGGCCGCGCTGAGGCCCCCACCAATGTCACCTTTCAACTTCCCCCTGGCGCACCTCCGCTCCCCGAGCACCTGCATGCGGATTCGAGCCCGGCGGGTGCGGTGCAGCTCGAGGCCCCCGAGCCGATGAGAACGCTTCATGACCTCACCGGATGGGCTCTCGAGCACAATGTCGAGCTCGAGAGCCTGAGCGTGACGCGGCCCTCCCTCGAAGATGTCTATCTAGAGCTGACCGGCGAGCCGCCCGGCGCCGCAGCGGGCAGCCCCGGGGTCCCGGCCGCGGGGAGGCCGGCATGAGCTCGGCTGCGCTCGCCCTGCGCGAGGTCAGGTATCAAAACAAAGCGTTCTGGCGCAACCCGGCCTCGGCCTTCTTCACCTTTGCGTTCCCCTTGATGTTCCTTGTCATTTTCAACCTGCTGTTCGGAAACGAAAAGCGTGTGATCGACGGGCAGACCACGACCACGGCGACCTTCTATGTGCCGGCAATCGCCGCGTTCTCGGTCATAACCGCCTGTTACACGAACATCGCCATTGGTCTTTCGTTCACCAGGGATGGGGGGATTCTCAAACGGGTGCGCGGCACTCCGCTGCCGGCTTGGGCTTTCATGGCGGGCCGAATTGTGCACGCGACGTTGATGGCGGTGCTCCTGGTCGTGATTGTTTGTCTATTCGGTGTTCTGTTCTACGACGTGAGCATCCCGACCAACACGATGCCGGCGTTTCTGGTCACGCTCATTGTCGGCGCCGCAAGCTTCTGTGCGCTCGGGCTTGCGATCACGTGCATCATCCCCAACGGCGATGCCTCTCCTGCGATAGTCAACGCCTCGATACTGCCGCTGCTGTTCATCTCCGACATCTTCATTCCCCTACAGGGCGCCCCTGCCTGGCTCACGACATTCGCCAAGATCTTCCCCGTATGGCACTTTTCGGCCGCCATGCAGGCGGCCTTCAACCCGTTCGAGACCGGCTCGGGCTTTCACCTCACCGACCTCGCGATCGTGGCCGCGTGGGGGCTCGCCGGGATGTTCATAGCAGCGCGCTTCTTCTCCTGGGAGCCGCGCCGCTAGCCAGCGGTTTCCTAGCTTCGTTGCACTGGAAGGCCCGGAAAGCGGGCTCCAGAGTGCAATGGAGCATCAAACCAGCCTCCCCGGCGCCTGGATCAGAGTAGCTATAGCTAGTGGTTCGTCGCGCAAGGAGCGCCTGCACCGAGAGCGTCCCGGCGCGCCGAGGGCAAGGCGCGAGGAGTCGAGCGTACCTGGAGGTACGTGAGCGACGAGAAACGCAGCCATCGGCGATGCAGGGGCGCTCGAATGCGTCG
>Ga0183260_10000583_pt1 | contig 30856 bp, 28 predicted proteins | sample AntDrymUQ4972206_2_FD_129768 | JGI IMG/M metagenome (GOLD analysis project Ga0183260, IMG submission 129768) | Polar desert sand microbial communities from Dry Valleys, Antarctica - metaG UQ497 (22.06) (version 2) (version 2) | ecosystem: Environmental > Terrestrial > Soil > Desert | place...
GCGGGGAGAGGTTGGGCACCTCGACGCCCACCGCTTGCTTTCCCGGAATCGGCGCGAGGATGCGGATCTCCGTGGTCGCGAGGGCATACGAGAGGTCGTCCTTGAGGGCCGCGACCTTGGCCACCTTCGTCCCCGGCGCGAGCTGGAGCTCGTACCGCGTCACGCGCGGGCCCGAGATCTGGCCGAGCACGCTCGCATCGATCCCGAACTCCGAAAGCGTGCGTACGAGCACCTCCGCCGTGCGTGCGCCCGTGTCGTTGCTCGCGACCGGCGTCGCCGGGGACTTTCGGAGGATGTCACGGTCGGGAAGGCGGTACTCGGAGTGCCCGGGCGAATGCTCTGCCGAGTGCTCGAACACGGAGTCCAGGCTCTGGTGCTCGAGCTCGGGTGGGTCGGGCACGAGCGACTCGCGCTCACCCACTGCCGTGCTGACGAGGTCGGGGTATGCCTCCGCTCCGTCGACCACGTGCTTGGCGGCCGCAGGCTCGACCCGCTCCACGGATGGAGCGAACGTCTCGTCCGTCTGCGTCTCGGTCGACGCCCAGTGGTCGATGGAGTCGAGCGCCCGCCGGGCACCGGAGCCAGCCTGACGGACGACGTGACCGGTGTGGCGCAGGATCGCGCCGGTCGACGCGCCGCTCACGAGCAGGGCGCCGCCGAGCAGGAGCGCGCCGCCGATGATCGCGGCGCCCGTCTCGCCGACGAGCCCCGCGAGGGCTCCGCCGAGCGCGACCCCGACCCAGCCTCCGTTGTCCTTGCCGAGGAGCGTCATCAAGCCGAGGAAGCCGACAGCGAGGCCGAGCCTGAACGGGCGCACGTCGAGGAGCTCGCTCCGCGCGAGCATGAGCCCGCCCACGGCCAGCAGCGCCAAGGGGAGCGCGTACGCCGCCTGACCGAGCACCTCGCGAAGGGCATCGGCGAGCCACGAACCTACCGCCCCTCCGTCGAGACCCAGGTACAGGATGACCGCGAGCACCAGACCGAGCGCGGTCAGCGCGAGCCCGAAGAGCTCGTTCTCGCGATGCGAGCGGGAACGCTTCGTCCGTTTCTTGACGCGTGCGGGGACGCGTGGGCGAAGCGACCGCTTCCTCCTGCGGCGCGCCATGATGCGTCGATTCGCCGCCGCGCGGCGTGCTCCTCCGGCTCTACGAAGTCGCGCGTGCCCGGGCCTCGACGACGGCCCGCTCGGCCTGGGCCCGATTCCCGTAACCGAGGGTCATGGGGGGCAACCTACCCCAGGAGCGAGATTCGCTCGACGAGGAGATCGAAGAAGCGCTCGGTGTCCAGGTCGATCCCGACGTGGGCGTTCGCGTTGCGGTCGGTTCGGCTCCAGCGATCGACCACGGTGCGACCGCGGCAGAGCTCCGACTCGAGCTCGATCTCGACGTTGCAGTGACGCGTCTCCAGGAGCCCCGGCCTGACGACATGCGCGACCGCCACGGCGTCGTGTATCGGCGCTCCGTTCCAGCCGTAGGTTGCGCGGTGGTAGTGGCTGAAGAAGACGTTGAGCTCGGCGACGAAGATCCCGATCCGTCCCACGCCGCGAAGACGCTCCTCGATTTCGGGGCCAAGAATCGCCTTGTGCGTCACGTCGAGCCCGACCATGGTCACCTCGAGCCCGCTCGTGAACACGGTCCTCGCTGCCTCGGGGTCGCACCAGATGTTGAACTCGGCAGCAGGCGTGGAGTTGCCCTCGGCGATGGATCCCCCCATGAGCACGATGCGGGCGATCCCCTTGCTGCCGTGCGCGTCGAGGTACCGGGCGACGTTCGTGAGCGGGCCAGTGGGAACCAGCGTGACCTCCGCCCTGGCGTGACGGATGCGATCGGCGATGAACGCGGAGGCATCGGTGGACGCGGTGTCCGTCCGCGGCGGCGGCAGTGCAGGCCCGTCGAGCCCGCTCTCCCCGTGCACGTGTGCCGCGACCACGAGGTCGCGGGTCAGCGGACGATCGGCGCCGGCCGCGACCTCGACGTCGGTTCTGCCCACGAGCTCGAGAACCCGAAGCGCGTTCGCGGTGGTCTTTTCGAGGGTCTGGTTCCCGTACGTGGTGGTGACGCCGAGCACCTCCACCTCCGGGCTCGCGAGCGCGAGCAGGAGCGCGATGGCGTCGTCGTGCCCGGGATCGCAGTCGAGCACGATCGGGATCGGCGGCGGCACGCGGCGTACTGTAGGGCGGAGCCAGCCTCCCAACTCGCCCATGGCCGACGTCCGTGAGAAGGTCCGCACCTTCGCGCTCTCCCTTCCGGAGGCATCCGAGGAGCACCCGTGGGGCGAGGACGTCGCGAAGGTGCACGGGAAGATCTTCGTCTTCCTCGGCTCGACGGGCTCGGGTCGCATCACGGTCAAGCTCGAGGAGTCGCATGCCCATGCGCTGTCCATCGACCGCGCCGAGCCGACCGGTTACGGGCTCGGCAAGTCCGGCTGGGTGACGGTGCCGCTCAGGGCGCCGGGCGTGAGTGTCGCGCTCCTCCGAGACTGGGTCGAGGAGAGCTATCGGATCGTCGCGCCAAAACGGCTGGTTGCCGACTTCGACGCCAGATCTTCTCAACCCGGGTGGTGATGTCCGAAATGGACATGGCCGTTTAGACTCAGGGCGTCAGCGCCGGCACAGTCACCGGCTCGATGAAGGAGGGGGAAATCCTGATGACCGCAACCCGTTCTCGCCCGTTGTCCTGGCTCGGTGTCGTCCTTGCGCTCGCGCTCCTCGCGACGCTCACAACGCTCTCCGGAAGTGCCGGGGCGGCGTCGTCGACGCTCGTCATCAACGAGGTCGACTACGACCAGCCGGGGACTGACGCGGCCGAGTTCCTCGAGCTCGAGAATGTGAGCGGGTCGGCGATCGACCTCGATCCGTACTCGGTCGAGCTCGTCAACGGCAACGCAGGCGGTGCGGTCCTCTACCAGACGATCGGCCTCCCCGCCGCGATTCTCGCGAGCGGTGACGTCTACGTCATCTGCGCGAACGCGACCACGGTGGCGAACTGCGATCTCGACGTCACACCGGAAACGAACCTGATCCAGAACGGGTCCCCGGATGGAATCGGCCTGCGGCTCGGAGCGACGCTGATCGACGCGTTGAGCTACGAGGGAAACACGGGCGCGCCCTACACGGAAACCTCGGGAGCTGGGCTGGACGACGACGCGTCGTTGGCCGGCAAGGCGCTCTCACGATGCCCCGACGGCTTCGATACCGACCGGAACAACGCCGACTTCGGCCTGCGCGACGCTACCCCCGGCATCGCCAACTCGTGCCCGACGGTCACCCCGGCCGAGATCAACGACATCCAAGGTGCGGCGCACCTCTCGCCCCTCGCCGGAACGAGCGTTCTCACGACCGGAATCGTCACGGCGACCCGGTCGAACGGCTTTTGGATGCAGGACCCGAGCCCGGACTCCGACTCCGCGACCTCTGAGGGCATCCTGATCTTCACGGGGAGCGCTCCGACCGTTGTCGTCGGCGACTCCGTTCAGGTGAGTGGAACCGTCACCGAGTTTCGTCCCGGCGGCGCGACCTCGACGAACCTGACGACCACGGAGCTCATCTCGCCGTCCGTGGGAGTCCTGTCGACCGGAAACGCGCTGCCTGCGTCGACCGTGATCGGCTCCGGCGGTCGCGTGCCGCCGAACCTGGTGATCGAGGACGACGCGACCGGCTCGGTCGAGACGAGCGGCACGTTCGACCCTGCGACCGACGGAATCGACTTCTACGAGTCGCTCGAGGGAATGCGCGTGCAGGTGAATGATGCGGTCGCCGTCGGGCCGACGAGTAGATTCGGCGAGATTCCGGTGGTGGGTGACGACGGCGCGAACGCCGGCGTGCGCACGGTCCGGCACGGCGTGGTGATCCGGCCGAACGACTTCAATCCCGAGCGCATCCTGCTCGACGACACGCTCGTTCCTACCCCACTCGTCAACGTCGGCGATCATTTCGCGGCACCCGTCGTCGGCGTGTTGGACTACAGCTTCGGCAACTTCAAGCTGAACGTCACCACCTCGCCGACGCGCGTCGACGAGGGCCTCGCGCGCGAAGTGACGCGTGCGTCTCGCGACCAGGAGATCGCAGTCGCCACGTACAACGTCGAGAACCTCGATCCAGGTGACGGCAGCGCGGCGTTTGCCCGTCACGCCGATCTCATCGTCGACAACCTGCGCGCGCCCGACGTCCTCGCGATCGAGGAGATCCAGGACTCGGACGGAGCGACGAACAGCGCCGTGACGGATGCGTCGGCGACCTGGACCACGCTGATCTCGGCCATTGCAGCCGCCGGCGGGCCGACCTACGAGTACCGGCAGATCGATCCCGTGGACGACCAGGACGGCGGCGAGCCGGGCGGCAACATCCGCGTGGGCTTCCTGTTCCGTACCGATCGCGGTGTGAGCTTCACGGACCGCGCCGGCGGAACGTCGACCTCGACGACTACCGTCATCGACCACCCTTCCGGCCCTCGCCTCTCGTCGAGCCCTGGCCGCATCGACCCGTTGAACGCAGCGTGGACGACCTCGCGCAAGCCGCTCGCGGGCGAGTTCCGGATGCGGGGCAAGGAGGTGTTCCTGATCGTCAATCACTTCGCGTCGAAGGGCGGGGATCAGCCGCTCTTCGGCCACTTCCAGCCTCCGCAACGCTCGAGCGAGGTGCAGCGCCACGCGCAGGCACAGGTCGTGAACGACTTCGTCGACGAGCTGCTCGCGGCCGATCCTCGAGCGAACGTGATCGTGCTGGGAGACATCAACGACTTCGAGTTCTCGCAGACGGTCTCGATCCTCGAGAGCGGCGGCGCCCTCACCTCGCTGATGGACACCCTCCCGCAGCCGGAGCGCTACTCCTACGTGTTCGACGGGAACTCGCAAGTGCTCGACCAGATCCTCGTCAGCGGCAACCTGCTCAGCAGGTTCTGGGTCGACTACGACCCCGTGCACGTGAACGCGGAGTTCGCCGACCAGGCGTCCGACCACGATCCGCAGGTGGCGCGATTCGACTTGCGGGGGCCAAAGTGAGCTAGAGAATCGCGTCGATCTCGGCCGCGGTCGGCAGCGAGGGCTGTGCTCCGAACCGGGATGCAGCCAGCGCGCCGGCCGCGCAGGCCCGCACCAGCGCCTCCTCGTGGTCGCGGCCCTCGAGCAGCGAGACGACGAGGCACGCAGTGAAGGCATCACCTGCGGCCGTGCCGTCGACAGTCTCGATGGCAGGTGGCGCCGCCCGCGCGATCTCCTCGCCGTCTTCGAGCAGCGTTGCGCCGTCGGCACCAGCCGTGACGGCGACAAGGCCGTCGCGGCGGGAGAGAGTCTCGAGCTCGTAGCGGTTCACGACCGTCAAGTCCGGATCCATTGCAAGCGGTCGCGCCGGAGCCGCGTTCAGGCAGAAAAAGCCGGTGCATCCCTCCCAGGCCGAGATGACGGCCCGGTCCGGGATCTCGAGCTGGCAGACAACGGCGTCGTGCGCGGGGAGCTCGACCTCGTCGACACTCGCGTTCGCACCCGGCGCGACGATGATCTGGTTCTCACCCGACGTGTCGACGAGGATGAGGGCAACGCCGGTCGGCTCGTCAACCGTGCGGAGCTCGAGGTGTACCCCTGCCTCTCGTAACCCGCCGACTGCTTCCTCCCCGAACGAATCGCGGCCGACCGCTCCGATGAACGTCACGTCCGCTCCCAGCCGTGCGCACGCGACCGCCTGATTCGCGCCCTTTCCTCCAGGCACGCGGGAGAAAGTCGCTCCGGTCACCGTCTCGCCGGGCCTCGGCAGCCGCTCGCAGTGCGCGACGAGATCGAGGTTGACCGAGCCGACGACGGTTACGCGCGGGGAACTCATCGCGCCAAGTGACACTGTGTCACGAGGGCGCTCTGCCTCCTCGGATCAGGCCGCGAGGGCGCGAAGATCGTCCACCGTCGAGCTCAGCAGCGTGTCCCGCAGGTCGAAGAGTCCGGCCCAGAGCGACGAGCGGTCGGGTGGTGCATCGAGACTTGCCGCCGTTGCCAGGCCCTCGAGCGCGCGGACGAGGACGGCTAGTTCGAGGTAGACGGCGGCCACGCGGTTCGGACACGCTCGAACGCCTGCTCGGTCGAGCACCTGCCGCCACTCGACGAGCTCTGCGGCTCCCGGTCCTCCGTACCACGAACGACCTTCGGCGAGCTCCGGCTCGAGCTCGAGCAGGTAGCGCGAGAGAGGCTGCTCGAGACCGGCGATGGCGGTCTCGACCCGATCCGCCGCGTGCCGGAGCGCCGCCTGCCGACCTCCCGCCGTCGCGGGCATCGCATCTCCCCGCCCCCACCGCTCGAGGAGCCGGCAGAAGGCAAGGGCCGCCACCTCGCACGCCCGCAGCTGACTCACCAGCCTCACGCCGCCGGCCTTGCTCGACGCATTGTCCTCGATGACGCTCGCCCAGCTCACGAGTGCTTCCCGCTGTGGATACGGTCGTGCTTCGCCGGCGAGAACCGAGCAGGCCTAGGACGCAGGGGGCGCCAATATTCATGAATATCGGCACAAGGTCTTGGGGCCGCCAGGAAGTGCGCAGCACTTTCTGGGGTAGGACTGAGGACGACGGCATGCGAAGCGTTCGCAGCCGCGCGAAGTGCGGCCGTATCTGCAGCGGGGAGCACTAAACCTCGATCACCACGGGAAGGATCATCGGCCGCCGGCGCGTCCGGTCGTAGACCACCTGGCCGATCGCGTCGTGGATGTGCTCCTGGAGCAGCTTGATCTCGTTCACGTGCTGCGACGCAAGCTCACGGACGACGCGATCGGCTTCGGTGCGCAACTCGTCGAGCAGCTCCTCCGACTCCACGAATCCCCGGGCGATCAGCTCGGGCGGCGCGACCTCACCGCCGTCCGAAGATGCGACCGTCGTGACCACGATCAGTACGCCGTCGTCGGCAAGCCGGCGACGATCGCGGAGGGCGACGTCCTGGATGTCCCCGACCCGGAGGCCGTCGACGAACGTGACTCCGGCCTCGACCTTGTCCACCAGCCGCACGCCTCCGCGCGCGAGCTCCACCACCGAGCCGTTGTCGGCCAGGATGATCCTTTCCTCGGGCACTCCTGCCTCACGTGCGAGCTTGGCGTGGGCGGCCAGCATCCGGAACTCGCCGTGGATCGGCATCACGAAGCGCGGTCGGATGAGCGAGAGCATCGTGCGCAGCTCCTCCTGGCACGCATGGCCCGACACGTGCACCGTCGCGATCTCCTCGTGAAGGACTTCCGCCCCGGCGCGCGCGAGCTGATTGATCGAGTCGTGGACGCGAAGCTCGTTCCCGGGTACGGGCTTTGCCGAGATGATGACCGTGTCGCCGGGCTCGACCGTCAGAGCGGGATGATCGCCGTAGGCGATCCGCGTGAGCGCGGAGAGCGGCTCTCCCTGGCTTCCGGTGCAGAGCGCAAGGACCTGGTGCGGCGGGAGCTGGGCAGCTTCGCCCGGACTGATGATCTCGGATTCGGGAATCTCGACGTAGCCGAGGTTGCGCGCGATGTTCAGGTTCTTCCGCATCGACCGGCCGATGACCGTGATCTTGCGGCCGCTCTCGATCGCAACGTCGGCCGCCTGCTGCATGCGGTGGATGTTCGACGCGAACGACGCCACGAGGATCCGCCCGGTGCGGAGCGGGAAGAGCGCGCGGAACGCCTCCCCCACCAGCCTCTCGGAACCGGTCGATCCCGGCCGCTCGGCGTTCGTGGAGTCTCCGAGCAGGAGGTCGACCCCCCGATTGCCCACTTCGGCGAGCTTGCCCACGTCCGTCCGGAGCCCGTCCACCGGTGTGTGGTCGAGCTTCCAGTCGCCCGTGTGCACGACACGGCCCGCATTCGTCTCGATGACGAGCGCGACGGAGTCGGGAATCGAGTGCGCAACGCGGATCAGCTCCACGTGGAACGGGCCGAGCTCGAGCGGGGCGCCTTCCGGATCGGCCTCGAGCAGCTCCGCCGCCTGTCCGAGACCGTGCTCGTCGAGCTTCGACTTTATGAGCCCGAGCGTCAGCCGCGTCGCCACGACGGTCTCGACCTCGACCTCGCGGAGCAGGTACGGGAGACCGCCGACGTGATCCTCGTGCCCGTGCGTGAGGACTACCGCTCGAACGCGGCGTCCCGCCAGGTAGCCGACGTCGGGAAGCAGGAGATCGACCCCGAGATGCTCGTCGCGCGGGAACGCGAGGCCCGCGTCCACCACGAGCACCTCTCCCCCGGTCTCGTACACGGTCATGTTCTTGCCGACCTCGCCGAGACCGCCGAGCGGGATGATCCGAAGGGAGTCGCTCATCTCGACTGAGTGTATGCGCGCCCGGCCGAGCGACTGTCAGCCGAGGCTCAGAGCGAGAAGACGTCGACCGCAAACAGGTCCCCGTCGAGCCGTTCACCGTGCAGAGCGACATCGCCGCGTGGCTCGACGAGCGCATCCAAGGTCGGTAGTGGCCGGATCGTCCTCTCCTCGTCGATCGTGAGCGCCCGCTCGCTGCCCACGACCGTCAGGTCGATCGTGTCGCCCTCGAGACCGGCCAGCTCGACGATCTCGACCCGTTCGGCTACGACCGCCCAGACGTCGCTTCCGCGCCTGATCGCTGCCGCCCGATACGGTGGAGGCAGCGTGTGCTCGACGGCCTCGGCGAGGGGGACCAGCGAGCCGTCGGGAACGTCCTCCTCGACGACGATCGTCGCGTCAGGCAAGACGACGAACACCACCGTCTCTCCGACGAGATCGGGTGCATGGGCCGAGGCGGCTACGTCCCAGGTACGGCCCCGCGGAACACCGGAGATGCCGGGGATCCCGAGTCCGGGTTCGCCGTCGAGCCCGGGAGGCTGTGCCAGGAAGCCACCCGCTTGGGCGCCCATGAGCGCCGACAGAAGGTCGCGCCCCCGGGCACTAGGCTGCGGCCGGCTGCAGGAGCCCGAGCCGCTCGAGGCAGCCGCGTACCGCGTCGCGCTCTTCGCTCGTGGCTTCGACGAGGGGAAGGCGCAGGCCACCGACCTCGTGCCCGAGGAGATTGAGAGCGCACTTGATCGCGATCGGGTTGGGCGCAACCCGAAGCAGGTCGATCGACGGCCGCAGCTCGTCGTCCAGCGCGCGCGCCCCCTCGACGTCGCCCGCTCGGAAGCGCTGCGCCGTCTCTTTCACCTGCGGCCCTACGACGTGCGTGTGCACGCACACCCCGCCGATACCGCCGAGGCCGAGGAATGGGAAGATCAGGTCGTCGTCACCGGCGTACAGGTCGAGCCCGAGCTCGACGATCCGCCGGGCCTGATCCAGGTCGTCGTTGGCCTGCTTGACCGCCTTCACGGTCGAGATCTCAGCAAGCAGGGCGATCGCCTCCGTCTCGAGGTTCAAGACGACCCGCCCGGGAATGTTGTAGACGACGAGCGGACGGTCCGAGACCGCGGCGACGGCCTTGAAGTGCTCGACGATCCCGCGCACAGGAGGCTTCGAGTAGTACGGCGTCACGATCAGGAAGCCGTCGACGCCGATCTCGTGCGCGTGCTCGGTGAGATGAACCGAGTGGTCGGTGGAGTACGTCCCGGTTCCGGCGACGACGGTCGCCCTCTCTCCCACCTCGTCCACCGCGGCCTCGTACAGCTCGAGCCGCTCGGCATCCGAGAGCGTGGGCGACTCGCCCGTCGTTCCCGTAACCACCAGCCCGTCCGAGCCTGAGTCGACGAGATGCGCGGCAAGCGCGCGGAATCGATCCAGGTCGACAGCGCCGTCAGTCTTGAACGGGGTGACGATCGCTGTCAGGATTTCGCCCAGCACCGTCAGGATTCTACGAGACGAGCCCGGAGGTCAGGAAGTTTCCGTTCAGCGGCACGCTAGAGCTCGAGCGTCGCACCGGGCTGAAGAACGCGGACATCGACCCCGGGCGCCGCCAGCGCAGCCGCTCGGACGAACAGCGCCGGTGGATCGCGCATGAACGCAGGCGCCACGCGAAGCCCGAGGTGAAGCGGATGGTACGTCCCCCAGTGGATCGGCACGGCGATCCGAGGGCGCAGGAGCTTGAGCGCGTCGGCCGCTCGTTCCGGGTCGAGGTGCCCGCCCCTCCCGAGCGTGGGCCCCCAGCCCCAGATCGGGACGAACGCGACGTCGAGGCTCGCCGCGAGCGAGGTCATCCCGTCGAAGAGCTCGGTGTCGCCCGCAAAGTAGAGCCGATGCGAGCCGTCGAGCACGTATCCGAGCGCCCGAGCACGCGCCCCGAGCGGGCGGTCGCCCCGGTGCTCCGCGTGCGTCGCCTCCACGGTCAGCTCGCCGACGGTCACGCGCCCACCGACGTCCATTTCCACGACACGCTCGAACCCGCGGCGGCGGAGAAGCCCACCGAGCCCGCGTGGAACGACGACGAGCGTCGAACGGCCGAGCAGCTCGAGCGACCGGCGGTCCAGGTGGTCGTAGTGCGCGTGCGACACGAGGACTGCGTCGACTCCGCGAAGCGCGGCCGTATCGACCTCGCCCCTCCTGCGCAGGTGCGCGACTCGCCTCCGGAGCACGGGGTCGGTGAGCACCCGGCCGCCGTTCATCTCGACGAGCACCGTCGCATGCCCGACGTACGTGATCTGTGTCACGTGGCGCTGGATTCGTCTACCGGCTGTCGGGGGTCGAGCGTCGATCGTCTTCTCCCGACCGGGACGTGCGCGGAGTCACAGAACAGCGTCGAGACCGATCGTCAGCCCGGCGGGAAGCTCGCGCACCTTCCCAAGGGCGAGGAGGACGCCGGGGACGAACACTTCCCGCGAGGTCGTGTCGTGCCGGATGGTGAGCGTCTCCCCCGGACCCCCGAAGATCACCTCCTGGTGAGCCACGAGGCCAGGCAGGCGAATCGAATGGATCGACGGCGTGGTGCCCATCCGCTCGGCAGTTGCCTTCGCCGTGCCCGAGGGGGCATCGCGCTTGCCCTCGTGATGCAGCTCGACGATCTCCGCACGGGGGAAGACCTTCGCCGCCTCCTCGGCGAAGCGCATCATGAGAATCGCTCCCTGCGCAAAGTTCGGCGCGTGAAAACATGGCACGCCGGCTTCGCGCGCTGCGCGGTCGATCGCCTCGTGATCGAACCCCGTCGTCCCGATGACGACGGGAACGCTCGCCGCTAGACATCGCGCGACGTTCGCGGCGACCGCGTCAGGGGCGGTGAAGTCGATTGCCGCTCCGCAACCCTCGAGGTCCTCCGATCCAGCCGAAAGGACCTCGTGCCCCGCCGCTTCCAGCGCAGGCCTGAGCACCGACCCGACCTTCCCACCGAACCCGAAGAGCGCGATCTTCACGCCGCTTCCGAGAGCCCCGGGCTCACACGCGAGACGGCTTCGCGGAAGCGATTCTCGTCGGGCCCGATTCCCGCTGCCGAGAGGCGCTCCACCGCCAACAGCTCGTCCGCCAGCGCTGCGATCTCGGGCACCGTCACCGATTCGAGACGGCTGACGATGTCCTCGACCTCGAGCAATGGCGTTTCCGTGATGGTCGCCTTGCCGAGGCGCGTCATCCTGTTCGAGGTCGACTCGAGCGAGAGGAGCAGACGCCCCTTCAGGTTCTCCTTCGCGCGCTGGAGCTCCTCCGGACGGACGTTCCCGGCCGCGACGTCGGCGAGCTCGGCGACGGCGATCTCCAGACACGCCCCGAGGTTCTCTTCGCGGGTTCCCACGTAGAGGCCGATCTGACCCGCGTCCGAGTACTGCGACGCGTAGCTGTAGACCGAATACGCCATGCCACGCTTCTCGCGGATCTCCTGAAAGAGCCGAGACGACGCCGACCCGCCGACGATCGCATCGAGCAGCGAGGCCGCGAATCGACGTTCGTCCATCCGCGCGATACCCGGTGCGCTCAGACACACGTGGTACTGCTCGGTGTCCTTGCGCAGGAAGCGGAGCTGCGGTGGTGTCGCGCGGCGGACGGGCTTGCGGGCGCCCATGCCGGCGCCGTCTCGCACACCGTTTCTCCGTTCCTCGAGGAGCGAGACGAGCCGCTCGTGGCGGACGTTTCCGGCCGCGGCGAGCACGAGCTGATCCCCGCGATACGCCCGCCGGTGATACGCGGCCAACGCGCGCCGTGAAACGCTCGAGATCACCTCGGCGCGGCCGATCACCGGCCTACCGAGCGGATGGCCGCCGAAGACGGCCTCGGCCGCGATGTCGTGAACGAGGTCGTGCGGCGTGTCCTCGACCATCGCGATCTCCTCGAGCACGACCTCGCGCTCCGAGTCGAGCTCGTCGAACGACGGCCTGTACACCATGTCCGCCATGACGTCGAGAGCGGTCTCCAGGCGGTCGTCGGGGACGCGCGCGTAGACGACGGTCGTCTCTCTCGACGTTGCGGCATTCAGCTCCCCGCCGAGCTCGTCGAAGACCTCGGCGATCTCCTGCGCCGAGTAGTGCGAAGAGCCCTTGAAGAGCAGATGCTCGATGAAGTGCGAGACCCCCGCGCGCGCGTCCGTCTCGTCCCGCGACCCGGCTCCGACCCAGAACCCGAGCGCGACCGAGCGAACGCCCGGAACGCGCTCGGAGATGACGCGCTCGCCGCTCGAAAGCTCACTGAGATCGTGCTTGGGCACCGCCGGATCGTAGACGCCGAGCTGGGGCCAGGCTTCAGCCTGGCCCCAGCTCGACCTGTCTAGCGCCGCTCGCGCTCGCGCGGGCGGCCACCACGATCGCCGCGACCGCCGCGAGGACGCTCTTCGCGCTCCTCGCGAGCCGGTGCGTCTTTGGCCCGCTCGATGAGCTCCTCGGGCATGACGAGGCCGCCGTTCTCGTGCTTGGCGACGAGCTTGAGGCCGATGCGGCCCCGATCCTTGTCGACCTCCTGCACGACCACGTCGACGACGTCGCCACGCGCCATCACGTCCTCGATGTGCGCAACGCGACCCGGCCCCACGTTCGAGACGTGAAGCAGGCCGTCGGTGCCCTTCTTGAGCTCGACGAAGGCGCCGAACTGCGTCGTTTTCACGACCTTGCCGGTGTAGCTGTCACCGACCTCGGGCGACTTGGTGAGCGCGGTAACGGCCGAGATGGCTGCCTCCGCCTTCGTGCCCTCCGTGGCGTAGATGAGGATCGTCCCGTCCTCCTCGATGTCGATCTGCACTTCGTAGTCGGCCTCGAGCGCGCGGATCGTCTCGCCGCCCTTGCCGATGACCATGCCGATCTTCTCGGGGTCGATCTTGACGGACGAGATCCTGGGGGCGTGGTCGGCGAGCGCCGTTCGGGACTCCGGCAGGACTGCGAGCATCTTCTCGAGGATCGACTCGCGAGCCTCCTTCGCCTGGGCGAGCGCGGAGCGCATGATCTCCTGTGTCACGCCCGTGATCTTGATGTCCATCTGCAGGGCAGTGATGCCCTCGCTGGTCCCGGCGACCTTGAAGTCCATGTCACCGAGATGGTCTTCGGCTCCCTGGATGTCGGTGAGGATGACGTAGTCGTCGTCCTCCTTGACGAGGCCCATCGCGATCCCCGACACGGCCGCCTTGATCGGCACACCGGCATCCATGAGTGCCAGGGACGAGCCGCAGACCGAGCCCATCGACGACGACCCGTTCGACTCGAGCGTCTCGGAGACGAGCCGTACCGTGTACGGGAACTCCTCGACGGTCGGAATGACAGCCTCGAGCGCGCGCTGAGCGAGCGCGCCGTGGCCGATGTCACGCCGCTTCGGGCCCCGCATGAAGCCCGTCTCCCCGACCGAGTACGGCGGGAAGTTGTAGTGGTGCATGAACCGCCGCTGCTGCTCGCGGGAGAGGTCGTCGATCTTCTGGCCCTCCTTGGCCGTTCCGAGCGTCAGCAGGGACAGGATCTGGGTCTGGCCGCGTGTGAAGAGCCCGGATCCGTGCGTGCGCGGGCTCACGCCCACCTCGCACTCGATCGGGCGGATCTCGTCAGCAGAGCGACCGTCGGGGCGCCGCTTGTCGATCGCGATCTTCTTGCGGACGAGGCTCTTGTAGACGGCCTCGGACGCACGCTTGACGAACTGCCGCGTCACGGTGTCCTTCACCTGAGGCTCGCCCTCACCCGGTACCGGACCGACGGGGAACGGAAGCTGCAAGCCCTCCTGGATCCGCTCGAACAGCAGGTCGCGCTTCGCCGAGCGGAGCTCCTTCGAATCCTGCTCGGCGTCTGTCAGCTCCTGGAGGTCAGAGAGGAACTGCTCGCGGAGCGGTCTTTCGACCGCCTCCATGCGCGCCTTCTCGAGGATCGACGCGAAGCTCGAGCGGATCTGCCTCGAGCGGACGATGTCGTCCTCGGTCGTGTCCATCGAGATCTGGGGCGATGCCTCGGTGACGAGTGCCTCCATCGTGGCCGACGCCTCGCGGAGACCGTGCTCCGAGATGGCGGAGCGAATCGCCTGACCGTGTGCGCCCTCGAGCTCCGCCGTCAGGTCGGCGTCGACCCACTTCGGCTTGCCGACCTGCGAACGCAGGTCCTCGAGTGCTTCGCAGATCTTGCGAATCTCCGTGTGCGCCAGCTCGAAGGCCTCGAGAATCGTCTCCTCGGGGACTTGATCCGCGCCGGCCTCGACCATCGTCAGGGCGTCCGGTGTGCCGACGACGATCAGGTCGAGCGTCGACTCCTCGAGCGCCTCCAGGGACGGGTTGATGACGAACTCGTCGTCGATCAGGCCGATACGCACGGCCGCGAGTGGGCCGAGAAACGGCAGCGGCGAGACCATGAGAGCCGCCGACGCGCCGTTGATGCAGAGAACGTCGTGTGGTGAGATGAGGTCGGCCGAGAGCGTCGTGCAGACGAGGTGGACCTCGTTGCGGAAGCCCTTCGGCCAGAGCGGCCTGATCGGCCGGTCGATCATGCGGGCGGTGAGCGTCGCGCGCTCGGTCGCCCGTCCTTCCCGCTTGAAGAAGCCGCCCGGGATCTTGCCGGCGGCGTACATCCGCTCCTCGACGTCGACCGTCAGCGGGAAGAAGTCTGCGTCGGGCCGCGCGTCCGGCCGTCCCACGGCCGTTGCGAGGATCATCGTGTCGCCGGAGCGGACGACGACTGCGCCGTCGGCCTGCTTGGCGAGCTTGCCCGTCTCGAAGACGATCTCCTGACCGCCCACGTCGACGGAAACCGTGGCGATCTGCCCGGTAGTCGTACTCATGTGGTGTATCCCTTCACCTATTCCTACGTTTCCGGAAGGTGGAGGTTTGAGTCAGCCCCGCCGTTCGCTGGGCTCGCTCAAACTTCCACCTTCCCTCGACAGGGAGCCCTACCTTCTCAGGCCGAGCTCCTTGATGAGGGCCCTGTAGCCCTCGATGTCCTTTCGCTGAAGATAGTCGAGGAAGCGGCGGCGGCGGCCGACGAGCTTCAGGAGGCCCCGACGGGAGTAGTGATCCTTCGGGTGCGCTCGCAGATGCTCGGTCAGGTCGTTGATCCGTCGCGTCAGCATCGCGATCTGGACTTGCGGAGATCCCGTGTCTGCCGGACCGGAGCCGTGCTTCTCGATGACCTCCAGCTTGACTTCCTTGGTGAGGCTCATGCTGCTCCTCTCGTTGACATTCCGCGTTCCCCGCCCCGCGTGAAGGAAGTGACACGCCGGAGCCGCGATCGCGGTCTCCGGGAAGGCTAGCAGCCGGAAACCGTGCCTTGTGACAAGTTGTTACTTGGCAAGATGGACGGGTGCGCGCAGGAGTCGCAGCGGGGCATCCCGCAACCGCCGAGGTCGGAGCCGGGGTCCTCGCGGAGGGCGGAACGGCCGCGGACGCGGTCGTGGCCATGGGTCTTGCCTCCTGCGTCACCGAGACGGTGATGAGCGGTCTCCTCTCCGGCTGTCATGCCATCGTGTTCGACGGATCCCGCGTCTCGAACGTCGACGGCTTCGCAGCGCTGCCGTCGGGAGCCGGCGAGCTCCTCGCTGTGTCCGTGCCCTTCGGGGACGAGATCGTCGTGTACTCGATCGGCGCGGGGTCGTGTGGGGTTCCCGGGCTTCCGGCGACACTCGGCGAGCTCTCCAAGCGACTCGGTCGACTGCCCTGGAGACGGCTGGTCGAGCCCGCGCTCGACCTCGCCCGCAGGGGTGTCCCGCTCCCGGAACGGCACCAGCGCGTGCTCGCGATGCTCGGGGACGTCCTCACGCTCGAGCGCGGTGGCGAGATCTTCGCTCCCGAGGGAGAGTTGCTTCAAGCCGGCCACCTGCTCGCGCAGCCCGGCCTCGTGACCGCCCTCGAGATGCTGGCCGAGGAGGGCTCGCAGACCGTCTATCGCGGCTCGCTCTCGGAGGCGCTTCTCGGGGTGAGCGGCGTGGTCTTCACCGCCGCCGACCTCGCGAGCTACTCGCCGCACTGGACGGATCCCGTTCTCACGGACTTCCACGGACGGCGTATCGCCACGCGCGGTGGGCTCTCCGGGATGCCGGAGCTCCTACCCCGACTTCCCCGCCTCGCCGGTCTCTCCGAAGCCGAGCGGGTCCTCGCGCTGGTCGATGCGTTCGCTGCGCCCGCGACCGGCGCTGAGCACACGACCAACATGGTCGCGATCGACCCCCAGGGCCGCGCGTGCGTCCTCACTCACTCACTCGGAGTCGGCGCCGGAGTCTGGGTGCCGGGCCTCGACCTGCAGCTGAACAACCTCCTCGGAGAGTCGGACATCGCCTTCGGCGAGCCCCAGCCCGGAGACCATCTCGAGAGCCGGATGGCGCCGAGCCTGGCCTTCGACGACGCGGGATTGGCGCTCGCGGTCGGCGCCGCGGGCGCGACGCGACTGCGAACCGCGCTCTCGACCGTACTCTCGGGAATCCTCGACGAAGAGCTCGATCCCGAGGAGGCGGTAGCGAGGCCGCGCGTCCACCCCACGCCGACCCTGATCGATGTCGAGCCAGGAGTGGACGAGACCGCGCTCGAAGAGCTCGAGACACGGGGACGCACCGTGCGCCGGTGGTCGGAGCTTCCCCACTACTTCGGCGGGGTCAGCTGCGTAGGTCGGACCGGGGCCGCGGGCGATCCCAGACGGAACGGCGCTGCGATCCTCTTCTAGGCCGGGCCGGGCAGGCCCGGCCCCTACTTCAAGAGAAGGCCGTCTATCCGTCGAGAGGCGATGAACATCCCGACGACCCCCATCGTCAGGAGATACGCGACGTTGACGAGCTGAAACGCGCCGACCGAGCCCGTCGACAACGCACGGACGAGCTCGATCCCGTGGTAGAGCGGCAGCGCCTGCACGATCCACTCGATCGCCTCGGGATATACGGAGAGCGGGAAGAACGTCGTCGCGAAGAGGAACATGGGCAGCATCACGAGCTTGATCAGGTCGAAGTCCTGCCAGCTCCGCATCCACGTCACGGCCGCGATGCCAGCCCCGGCGAAGCCGAAGCCGATGACGAAGCACGCGGGGAGAATCAGGAGGCCCCACCACGAGTCGACGAGGCCGAGCACGAGAATGATGTTGAGGAACGCGACCGAGTAGATCAGCGATCGCACGACCGCCCACATCGTCTCGCCAACCGCCACATCGCTCGGGCTCACCGGAGTCGAGAGCATCGCGTCGTAGACCTTCCCGTACCGGAGCTTCCAGAAGACGTTGGTGGCGTCGTAGAACGCGCCGTTCATCGCCGAGGCCGCCAGCAGCGCCGGCGCGACGAAGGCAGCGTACTCGAGCGTCTCCTCGTCGAGAGCGATCTCCCCGATCAGATCTCCGAGCGGGTAGACGAAGAAGAACAGGTAGAAGAGCGGCTCGAAGAACCCGGAGAACAGGATCATCCAGGTCCTGCGGTAGACCATCGCATTGCGCTCGACGATGAGGAGCCCGCCGATGCGCCGACGAGGACGGGGTGCGAAACGCGAATCGGCGGCGAGCTCGGCCATCAGACAAGCAGCCGTCGGCGGTAGGAGTAGTACGCCGCGGTCATTCCGAGACCGATGAACGCGAGGAGATACCCCAGGTGGCCGAGGGCGCTCCAGAGCTCGACGTTCCCGAGCGTCAGCTGCCGGGCGAGGTCGACCCCGTGCCAGAGCGGGGTCACGTAGGCGACGTATCGGAGCGCCTCCGGAAGCTGCTCGATCGGGAAGAACGTCCCGGTGAAGAGGAACATCGGCAGGATCAGGAAGCGGAAGATCGCGACGAACGACGCCTCGTTCTCCGTGTAGGCCCCCCAAGCCGCGATCGGCGCGGCGAACGCGACTCCGACGAGCACGGCGACCGGAATGGCGAGGATGCCAAGCGGTGAGCTCACCGCTCCGAACGCTGCGATCGCGGCGAGATACACCGTCGCCGTCATCAGCATGCGAAAGGCGATGAACGCCTGGTGCCCGATCAGGATGTCACCCACCCGGAGCGGGCTTGCGAGCATCGCGTGGTACTGCCGGCTCCACTTGATCGCGGAGAGCACAGGCCAGCTCGCCTCGAACGACGCGATCTGCATCGCCGTGGCCGCGATGAGCCCGGGCGCGACGAACTCAAGATAGGAGATGCCGTCCGGAAGATCGGTGCTTCGGTCCACCAGCTCGCCGAGCCCCAACCCGAACGCGAGCAGGAAGATCACCGGCGTGACCACGGTCGAGATCGCGGTTCCGCGCCAGACGCGGCGGTACTGCGCGAAGTAGAACTCGAGCGGACGGACCGCGAGCGCGAGAGCTGTCACTCGATGAGGGTCCGACCGGTGAGGTGGAGGAACACATCCTCGAGCGTGCTTCGTCGTACGAGCACGCTCTCGGGGACGAGTCCGCGCTCGTGGATCCCATGGGCTGCCGCATCGCCCTGGTCGGTGTAGAGAAGCACGCGGTCCGGCAACGGCTCTACGCGCGAGACGAGCCCGTCCGTCCAGTAGCCGAAGTCGTCCGGGCGCTTGTCGTCGTCCTCGAACCTGAGTTCGACCACCTCTCGTGTCGAGTAGCGCTCGATGAGCTCCCGCGGCGAGCCTTCGGCGACGATCTTCCCCTTGTCCATGACAACCAGCCGGTCGCAAAGCTGCTCGGCCTCGTCCATGTAATGCGTGGTCAGCAGCAGAGTCACGCCCTGGCGCTTGAGCCGGTAGAGCCGGTCCCAGACGACGTGGCGCGCCTGCGGATCCAGCCCGGTCGTCGGCTCGTCCAGCAGCAGGACCTCGGGGTCGTTGACGAGCGACCGCGCGATCGTCAGCCGGCGCTTCATCCCGCCGGAGAGCGGCTCCACGCGGTCCTTGGCGCGATCGGTGAGCTCGACGAACTCGAGCAGCTCGTCCGCCCGCTTGCGAAGCACCGACCGCGCGAGTCCGAAGTACCGCCCGTACACGATGATGTTCTCGCGCACGGTCAGCTCCATGTCGAGCGAGTCCTCCTGGGGGACGACTCCCAGGCGGCCCCGGATCTGGACCCCGTCACGAGCCGGGTCGAGCCCGAAGACGCTCAGCGTCCCTTCCGTCACAGGTGAGACGCAACCGATCATCCGCATCGTCGACGTCTTCCCCGCGCCGTTCGGGCCGAGGAAGCCGAAGGCCTCCCCCCGCTGGAGGTCGAAGTCGACCGAGTCGACGGCGACAAGCTCGCCGAACCGCTTGACGAGCCCGCGCGCCTGAATGAGCGGTTCTCCGTTGTGACTGGCCACCTTCGAAAGCTACCGGCCGCCGCCTGGCGGCTGCGCTGTCGTCGTGCTCTATCCTGTCGACGGAGCGTGAGCTCCATTCATGCGCGCCCGCTGACCGATATCTCGCCTCGTTCTCTCCGTCCCGGGAGGTGGTCAGCAGTGTCGCGCGCTCGTGGTGCCCTCGAAGCTCGATCGCTAAGCAAGTCCTTCGGCGATACCGTCGTACTCGACCGTGTCTCGCTCGCCGTCACCCCCGGCAGCCGGATCGGCGTGGTCGGGCCGAACGGGATCGGCAAGTCGACTCTGCTCCGCGTGCTCGCGGGCCTCGAGCTGCCGGACTCGGGCACGCTGAGCTTGGAACCACCGGGGCTTGCAGTCGCGTATCTCGCGCAGGAGCAGGAAACGACGAGACGCTCGGGTGGCGAGGCGGCCCGCGCGCAGCTCGAGGCCATCTTGGCTTCCGACGCCGACGTGCTACTGCTCGACGAGCCGACGAACGACCTCGACTTCGCCGGCTTGGAGCTCCTCGAGCGCTTTCTCGATCGTCATCGCGGCGGTCTCGTCGCGGTCTCACACGATCGCACCTTTCTGGAGCGGATGACACGGATCGTCGAGTTCGAGGCCGAGACGAGACGGGTGCGCGAACACGCGGGCGGTTGGAGCGCCTTCGAATCCGAGCGTCGTCGGGCGCTGGAGAGGCACGAGGACGCCTACCGCCACTACGCGACCGAGCGCGACCGGATCCAGGAGCAGGCACGGACGATGCGCCGGTGGGAAGAGCGCGGCTATGGGCAGGGTCGCAAGAAGAAGAAGTCGAAAGACGTCGGCAAGCGGTTCGAGAAGAAGCTCGGCCTCCTCGAACGCGTCGAGAAGCCGTGGTCCCCCTGGCGGCTCGAGCTCGAGCTCACGCCGACGCGACGCGCAGGAGACGTGGTCGCGAGGCTCGAACAAGCAGTCGTCGAGCGCGAGGGCTTTCGGCTCGGTCCTCTCGATCTCGAGGTTCGTAACGGCGACAGGCTCGTGATCAGCGGTCGCAACGGCGCAGGCAAGACGACGCTCCTGAAGGCGCTGCTCGGCGAAATCGCACTCGTGGACGGGCGGCGCTGGGTCGGCCCGGGCGTCGTGCTCGGAGAGCTGCCCCAGGGAACGGGGCTGTTCGCTGGAGATGGCACGTTGCTCGATCTCTTCGTGCCGGCATCAGGGCTCGATGCCGGCACGTCTCGTTCGCTCCTCGCCAAGTTCGCGCTCGGCGCGGACGACGTCCGACGGGCCGCTCGCTCGCTCTCCCCTGGCGAGCGAAGCCGGGCGACGCTCGCACTCCTCACGGCGCGCGGTGTCAACACGCTCGTTCTGGACGAGCCGACGAACCACCTCGACCTGGAGGCGATCGAGCAGCTCGAGTCGGCGCTCGAGACGTACGTCGGCACCGTCGTTCTCGTCACCCACGACCGCCGCTTTCTCGACGCGTTTCGCACCACCCGCACGTTGGAGCTGTAGTGGCGAGGCATGCCTCGCCCTCGATGCACCCTCGAGGAGCGAAGGAAGCCGCTACCCGGGTCTGCGCGAGCGCCGCGTCGCGTCGACGTCACGGGCGATCTGAGTCACGAGCGCCTCCTCCGACTCGAAGACCTCCTCGTCGCGGAGCCGCTTCCACAGCTCCACGACGAGCCGCCGGCCGTAGAGATCGCCCTCGAAGTCCAGGAGATACGGTTCGATCCGTCGCTCGGTGCCGCCGTAGTGCGGGTTCGTGCCTATGGAGATCGCCGCGCGATGCTCGAGCGCTGCGCCCGCGTAGATCCCGTAGCGGGGGCAGGCCAGTCCTGGCTCCATGCGGAGGTTCGCGGTCGGGTAGCCAAGGGTTCCCCCACGCTGATCTCCCGCCACGACGATGCCGTCGAGCTCGAACGGGCGACCGAGCATCCCGGCAGCCGCTGCAACGTCACCGTCGGCCACGGCTGCGCGGATCGCGGTCGACGATACGCCCTCTACCTCGGGCGGCACGACGATCTCGAACCCGAGCCGCTCGAGGAGGCCGAGATCGCCGCTGCGCCGCACGCCGAAGCGGAAGTCCTCCCCGGCCAGCACGATCTCGGTGCCGATGGCACGGAGGTAGCGCTCGGCGAACGCTTCCGGGCTCATCCGCTGCAGCTCCGGAGTGAACGCCGCGACGAGGGTGGTCTCGACACCCGCCTCCTCGATCAGCTCGAGCCTTCGTTCGAGCGTCGTCAGGAGATCGACCCGGTTACCGAGGGCGATCCGGGGATGCGGGTCGAAGGTGATCACCGTCGGCGCGAGGCCCGTTCCGCCGAGCGCGTCGAGAACCGAACGATGGCCCCGGTGGACGCCGTCGAAGCTCCCGATCGCCACCGCTCGCATCGTGCGCTCGACCTCCTCCGGTGTCGAGACGACGTTCACGGTGAAAGTCTGGCGAGCGCGTCTTCCGGCGCGATGATCCGCTCGGGATCCGCCTCGCTGACCGAGAACGGCCCGATCTCCGTCCGGCGGAGCTCGCGGCAGTGGCCGCCGAGCGCCTCGGCGATCGCCCGAATGTAGGTGCCCGAGGAGACGAGCACGTCGAGTTGGAGGATGCCTCCCGCATAGCTCTCGACCAGAAGCTCGTGGACGATCATCCGGCGCACCGGCATTTCGACCACGGCGCCGCGACGATGCAGCCGGTAGGCGCGCTCCCCGTCGATCTTCACTGCCGAGGCCGCGGGAATCGGAAGATCAACGGGCCCGCGCAGCCCGGCAAGCCGCGCTTCGAGCTCGTCCTCGCCCGGCGTCTCGTGCTCCTCGACGACGTCTCCCTCGCGATCGCCGGTCGTGGTCGTCGCGGCGAGGTCGATGCCCGTGACGTAGCGCTTGCCGAGCCCGACGAAGCGCGGCTGCAGGCGGGTCGCCGCTCCAGAGAGGAGAAGCAGCAGGCCGGTCGCGAACGGGTCGAGCGTGCCCGCATGGCCGGTTCGTGCGCCAGTCCTGCGGCGTACGGCCGCGACGACGTCGAACGACGTCGGCCCCGCCGGCTTGTCGGCGAGGATGATCCCGCTAGGAGAGAGCGCTCGTGGCAGCGGCATGCTCGAACTCCACGACGATGAAGCGCTTGAGCTCGTCGAGGGAGAGCTCGCTCGAGAACCCAGCCGCTTGCCGGTGGCCGCCGCCCTGGCTCTTGCGTGCGATCACCGAGACGTCGATCTCGTCCACCGAGGCTCGGAGCGACACGCGGTGAGCGGGCCCGTTGCCCCGCGGAGGCTCGCGGATCAGTGCCGCGACCATTGCCCCCTCGACCGCGCGCAGGTAGTCGATGATCCCTTCGGAATACGGCTCTGCGGCGCCTACCTCGACGAAGTCGTTCTTGCGCAGGTGCGAGATCACGAGGCGGCCGCCCGAGTGCACTTCTGCACGCTCGAGCGCGCGCGCGAGCAGCTTCAGCTTCGCGAACTGCACGTTCTCGTAGACCGTCTGGAAGACCTTGTGCGAGTCCGCTCCCGCGTCGATCAGGTCCGCTGCCAGGCGCAGCGCCTTGGGGCTCGTGTTCGCGTACTGGAAGCGGCCGGTATCGGTGACGAGCGCGACGTAGAGCGGTTCGGCGATCTCGGGAGTGATCTCGACTCCGAGCTCTCCGAAGACGTCCGAGAGAATCTCGCCGGTCGAGGACGCGTTTGCGACGATCAGGTTGACGTCGCCGAAACGGGTGTTGTCGTGGTGATGGTCGATGTCGACGGTGAAGGGCGAGCTCTCCAGCAGCGACGGATCGGGCCCGATCCGCTCCTCCTTCGCGCAGTCGACGGCGACCAGCACGCGCTCGGCGTGATCCGAGGGTGGCTCGCGGTGCACGCCGTCGAGCACGAGGAAGGTGTACTCCCCGGGGAGCGGCGCCTCGCCGGGAACGAACATCGCGCTGTCCTTGCCGAGCTGCTCGAGCGCGAGATGCATCGCGAGGAGCGAGCCCAGGGCATCGCCGTCGGGATTCTCGTGCGCAGCGACGAGAAACCGCTCGTGCTCTCGGAGCGCGGCCACGACCGCCTGCATGTCATCGGGGTTCGCCGTCATCGCCGTGATCGGGCGCAGGCGCGAGCTCGTCGATCATCTTCCCGAGCCGGACGCCTTGCTCGACCGTCGGATCGTATTGGAACGACAGGACCGGGGTACGTCGCAGTCGCAGCTCTCGGCCCACCTGCGCCTGCAGCACGCCGTGAGCAGCCCTGAGCCCCTCCAGGCTACGCTCCCGCTGATCCTCCGTCCCGAACACGCTGACGTAGACCGTCGCATGCGCGAAGCCGGTAGCCGCCTCCACTCCGGTAACGGTCACGAAGCCTATCCGCGGATCCTTCAGCGTCGGAATCGTGTCCGAGAGCACCTGCCGGATGGCCTCGTTGACACGACGCTTCCTGTCACTCACCGGGAACCACGACCTCTCGATCAGCGCGCAGCAGCTCGAACTCTTGCGATCCGAGGTAGCGCACCACGGCGTCGAGCAGGTGCTCTAGCTCGCCGTGCTCCCTGGCCGCACAAGCGACGGTGAGCCCCGCGCGCTGCCAGAGCTCGTGGTGCTCGACCTCTGCCACCGTCGCTCCGAAGCGCTCGTGCAGTTGTGCCTTCGCGGACTTCACGTACTTGCGCTTCCCCTTCAGCGAGCCGTTCTCGGGGAAGTGCAGCTCGACGGACAGGATGCCGACGTATCCGGCCATGGCGGTATTCAACCGCTGCCGAGGCGATACGCGCCTCGCCCTGGGGCCGGGCATGCCCGGCCCCTACGGGGAGTCGTCGGACGACGCCGCAGCCGCGACCGGCGCCGGCTCGTCGAGATCGGTGCGCTCGACCTGGCGCGTCTCGTACGCCTCGAGGATGTCGCCCTCTTTCACGTCGTTGAAGCCGTCGAGCAGGATTCCGCACTCGAAGCCCTCCGCCACCTCGCGCGCGTCGTCCTTGAAGCGCTTGAGCTGCGCGATGGAGGTTTCGTAGATCACGGTCCCGTCGCGGACGACTCGCACCTGTGCTCCGCGGCGGACGACTCCTGTCGTGACCATGCAGCCCGCGATCGTGCCGAGCCGCGAGACCTTGAACAACGCCCTGACCTCCGCCTCGCCCAGGGTCTCCTCGGTCTGCACCGGCGTCAGCATCCCGACGAGCGCCTTCTCGATGTCGTCCGTGAGCTGGTAGATGACTCGGTAGGTACGGATGTCGACGCCTTCCCGCTCGGCGAGCACGCGTGCATCCGCGCTCGGGCGTACGTTGAACCCGATCACGAGCGCGTCGGACGCGGAGGCCAGGTTCACGTCGTTCTCGGTGATCCCGCCGACGCCCGTGTGGATGACCTGGACCCGCACCTCGCTGTGCTGGATCTTCTGGAGCTCGCTCAGGAGCGCCTCCACCGAGCCCTGCACGTCGCCCTTCAAGACGATGTTCAGGTCCTGGATCTCTCCTGCGAGCAGGTCGCCGTGGAACGACTCGAGCGAGACGCGGCGGCGCGGGCGCTGGGCGAACTGCTCGCGCCGGAGCCGCTCGCCGCGGACATTCGCGAGGTGCTTTGCCTGACGCTCGTGCTCGACGACGCGGACGAACTCACCGGCCGTCGGCGGGTGGTCGAAGCCGAGGATCTCGACCGGGTCACCGGGCTTCGCCTCCTTGACCTTCTCCCCACGGTAGTCGTAGAGAGCCCGAACCTTCCCCGCGGCATCGCCCGCCACTGCTGCATCACCCACGCGCAAGGTTCCGCGATGGATGAGCACCGTGGCGACCGGACCGCGGCCGATGTCGAGCCGCGACTCGATCACGACCCCGGAGCCCTCTGCGCTGGCGTTCGCGCGGAGGTCGAGCTCGGCGTCCGCGACGAGCAGGATCCGCTCGAGCAGGTCGTCCAGGTTCGTCCTCTCTTTCGCGGAGACCTCGGAGAACTGCGTCGTCCCGCCCCACTCCTCGGGCTGCAGGCCTTCGGTGGCCAGCTCGCTGCGCACGCGATCCGCATTCGCGGCGGGGCTGTCCATCTTGTTCACGGCGACGACGATCGGCACCTCGGCGGCGCGGGCGTGCGAGATCGACTCCTTCGTCTGCGGCATGACGCCGTCATCCGCGGCGACGACCAGCACCGCGATGTCGGTGACCTTCGCTCCGCGGGCGCGCATCGCCGTGAAGGCCTCGTGGCCGGGAGTATCGAGGAACGTGATCCGCCTTCCGCCCACGGTCGCCTGGTAGGCGCCGATGTGCTGCGTGATGCCGCCGGCCTCGGTCTCCACGACAGACGCTTCGCGGATCGCATCGAGGAGCGTCGTCTTGCCGTGGTCGACGTGACCCATGATGGTCACGACCGGGGGTCGCGGAACCAGGTCCGCGTCGTCATCCTCGTACTCGGCAGGCTCGAGCTCCTCCTCTGCCGCGTGCTTGATCGTCACCTCGCGCTTGAGCTCGGTCGCGATCAGCTCGATTTCCTCGTCCGAGAGCGACTGGGTCGCGGTCCGCATCTGGCCGAGCGACATGAGGATCTTGATCAGCTCGGGCATCGTGACGCCGAGCGCAGCGGAGAGGTCCTTGACGGTCGCACCCGACTCCACGACCGCGGGCCCGCTCGGCGGAGCGACGGGCTGCTGCTGGCGAGGCGGCCCGACTCCGGAGCGGTCGCGGGGCTGCCGGCCCTCGCGGCTGCGAGCGCCGCCGCCCTCGATGACCACGCGCCGCTTGCGTCCTGCGGAACCTCCGCGAGGACGGATCGGGCGGTTTGGTCGGTTGCGACCGTCGGCCATCAGCGCTCCATCTTAGGGTCGATCCTCAACCGGAGAAACGTCGCTCTCCAGCGACCGGTCCGCAACGAGCTCGGTCGCGAGCTCCGACTCGAGCTCGGGAGCAGCGAGCTCCTCCTCCTCGACCGCGCCGTCGCCGGTGCCGGGCTCCGGCTCCATGGAGGCGAGAGCCTGGTGTGCGGGAACGCCGCAGTAACGCGAGCCCATCAGTGCAGCATTCGGGCAGCGCTTTCCGTTCGAGAGGATCGCTCCGCAGCGGCCGGAGTACTCCTCGTCGTCGGTGGCGCCGGCGAAGGCGGCTTCGGCCTCTGCCTGGGCAAACTCCGACTCCGACTGGATGTCGATCTTCCAGCCGGTGAGACGCGTCGCCAGCCGGGCGTTCAGCCCCTCCTTGCCGATCGCGAGCGCGAGCTGGTCGTCCGGGACGATGACGGTCGCCTCGCGCGTCTCGTCGTCGATGTACACCTCGCGCACGCGGGCCGGGGAGAGCGCCTTGGCCACGAAGCGGGCGGGCTCGGTGTTCCAGGGGATGATGTCGATCTTCTCCCCGCGGAGCTCGGAGACGACCATGCGGACGCGGGATCCGCGCGGGCCGACGCAGGCGCCGACTGGATCGACACCCTGCATGTGCGACTCGACGGCGATCTTGGACCGGTATCCGGGCTCGCGCGCGACGCCTCGGATCTCGACCAGGCCGTCTGCGATCTCCGGTACCTCGAGCTCGAACAGCGCGCGGATCAGCTCGGGATCGCGACGAGAAAGGATCACCTGCGGGCCTTTCGTGCCCGAGCGAACCTCGGCGATCACCGCCTTGATGCGACTCCCCTGCTCGTACCGCTCTCCGTCCACCTGCTCGGAGCGCGGAAGCAGCGACTCGACCCGCCCGAGGTCGACGAGCACGTTGTTGCGATCGCCCGCCTGCTGGACGATCCCGGTCACGACCTCGCCCTGGCGATCGACGTACTCCTCGTACATGATCGCCCGCTCGGCCTCACGGATGCGCTGCTGGATGACCTGCTTGGCCGTCTGAGCCGCGATCCGGCCGAAGTTGTCCGGGGTCACGTCGGTGCGAACGATCTTGTCGGGTGGCACCTGCGACCAGTCGAGATCGAGATCCTCGTCGGCGACCAGCGTGTGCTGCCGCTCGCCTGTCTCCTCCTCGATCTTCTCGAGCTCGGCGATCCGTGCCTCGCGAGCGTCCTCGACGAGACGGACCTCGATGTCCTCGGGAATCTCGATCCCGTTGACGCGAAACTCGCCTTCACCGTCGAGCTTTACCTCGGCATGGCGCGTGGCATCGGGCGTCTTCTTGTACGCCGCAAGCAACGCATCCTCGAGCGCGGAGATGAGGATGCCTTCCTCGATCCCCTTCTCCTTCTCGATCGCATGAATCCCTTCGATGATCTCCTGGCTCATGTCGTCAACCCCTCGTCGATGAGATTCGCCCGCACGATCGCGTCGTACGGGATACGTAGTGGGCCGGAGTCGCTGTCCGTCGCAAGCACGACCGCCCCGTCCCCGGCCTCGACCAACTCACCTTTGAAGCGGTTCCGCCCTGCGATCTTGTCCTCCGTCCGTACGGCGACGTGCCGGCCGAGAGCGAGCTCGAAGTGCTGTGGCTTGCGGAGAGGCCGCTCGGGCCCCGGTGAGGAGACGTCGATCGTGTAGTCCTGGCGATAGGCGTCCAGGAGTCGCGTGACCTCCGCGCAGAGCGCATGGTCGACGCCGCTCGGATGGTCGACATAGACACAGAACCGGCTCGGGCCGACGAGCTCGACAGCCAGGACCTCGACCCCGGGCACCGCACGCTCGACCGCAGGGGCGATCTCGTCCTGAAGCGTCCGTTCGCGTGCGTACGTGCTCAATTCCGTCCTCCGGCATCGCCTGCAAACAGTGGCCTCTCAAAAAGAATGGGCGCTGCGCGCCCATTTCGTGAAGCCGGTGAAATGTGGTGTGCGAAGGATAGCACCGGTGCGCCTCGTGTCAGGTCGTGGCCACGAGCGCGACCCCGCCGACAACCAGAGCTGCCCCCACGATCCGGGCGGGACCCACGGGCTCGCGGAGGACGACCGCACCGAGCGCCACGGCGACCAGGATGCCCGTCTCCCGAACGGCGGCGACAGCCGCTGCCGGCGCCAGCGACAGCGCGGCGAGGGCAAGCGCGTACGCGACGAACGACGTGATGCCGGCCGCGATTGCCGCCCACCCGATCTCGGCTCGCACCCTCCCGAGCCCACCCGTGGCCGCATGTGCGATCACCGCCGCTACCGCAACCGGCAGGAGCACCAGCTCGAGGTAGGCGATCGCCGAGGCGTGCTCGACGCCCTCGTTGTCGACCAGCGTGTAGCCGGCGATGGTTCCGGCGATCACGAGTGCAAGTGCGACCCCTCTGCCGTCGACCTGCCCACCGAGCCCGCGAACCAGGAGAACGCCCCCACCGACGAGGACGACGCCGAGCGCCTGCCAGGGACCGAGGGTGACTCCGGCGAGTGACGCTCCGACGAGCACGAGAACCGGCGCGACTCCCCGGGCGATCGGGTAGACGAGACTGAGGTCGGAACGGCTGTAGGCCGCGGTGAGGAGAACGTAGTAGACGAGCTCGAGCAAGGCCGAAGCCACGATCCAGGGAATCGCCGCGGCCTCGACCCGCCAGCCGATCGCGGCGAACGGCGCGAACACGATGACGCCGACGACGAGCGCCACCGTGGTCGCGGCGCGAACGTCACGGGACCGCGCGAGGAGGACATTCCAGCCCGCGTGCAGGACAGCTGCGCCGAGGGCAAGGGCGAGTGCTGCCGGCGCCAACTACGTCTCGAGCACGATCGTGACCGGCCCGTCGTTGACGAGCGCTACCTCCATCTTCGCCCCGAAGCGGCCGCGCGCGAGTGCGATGCCTTCCTGCTCGAGCGCCGAGCAGAAACGCTCGACCAGGGGCTCCGCGACGCGAGGCTCGGCCGCCGCGGCGAAGCTCGGCCTGTTTCCCTTCCGCGTATCGGCGATCAGCGTGAACTGGCTGACGACGAGTGCCTCGCCCGCGACGTCCAGGAGTGACAGGTCGAAGCGGCCGTCCTCGTTCTCGAAGACGCGCAGCCGTGCGATCTTCGCAGCGAGGCGGTCTGCGTCCTCCTCGCGGTCGCCCGCGGCGACGCCGAGCAGAATCACGAAGCCTGCGCCACAGGAGCCCACGACATCTCTCCCGACGGTGACGGAGGCCTTTCGAATTCGCTGCACGACCGCGCGCATTCCTCCGATTCTCCTCGCTTCTCAGGTTCGGAGAGAAATGCGCCGATCACCGGGGGAATGGAAGCCCCGGCACCGGCCCCCTGGCCTGCCCTCGGCGTGCTGCTGATCCGTGACGGCCTCGTCAGCCGTGCGGAGCTCGAAGCCGCACTCGCCGAGCAGGGCGACAGCCGTGACAGACGGGTCTCCGGCCAGCGGCTCGGCGAGGCGCTCGTGGAACGCGGTGTCGTGACGAGCGTGCAGGTTGCGAGGCTCGTTGCCGAACAGCACGAGCTGCCCTATGTCGATCTGGAGGAGTCCGATTCGATCGGCCCCGTGGCGACGAGGCTCCCCGAGGAGCTTGCCCGCCGCTGCTCCGCCCTCCCCATCCGCCTCTTCCCCGACGGCTCGCTGCTCGTCGCCGTGGCCGACCCTGGAAGGCTCGCGTGCCTCGACGACATCCGCCGCGTGCTCGGAGTTCGAGTCCGGTGGGCGGTCGCGGCGCCCGACGCGATCGCCGCGTCCATCGAGGTCGCCGCGCAGATGACGTTGCTGCAGGCCGAAGCAACCGAGGCCGAGCCGGAGGCGACGGAGCAGGTCGAGACCGACGAGGCTCTCGAGGCGTCCCCGCTTCCGCGCGAACCGGTTGGCCGCGATGTGTCTCCGGGAGTCGCAGACGGCGAGCGACGACCCCTCCTGGGCTCGCTTCTCCTGCGAGACGGACTGGTGACCGAGGACGAGCTCGACGCTGCGCTTGCCCAGCAGCGGCTCTCGAGCACGAGGCGCCTCGGTGAGATCCTCGTCGCTCGCGGGGCGTTGAGCGAAGCGCAGGTCAGCCGCGCACTCGCAGAGCAGCACGGGCTGCCGTTCGTCGAGCTGGAGAAGCACGACATCGATCCCGCTGCCCGAGCGCTGCTTCAGGTCGAGCTCGCACACCGCCACCTGGCACTCCCCGTCTCGTACCTCGCGGATGGATCGGTGCTCGTGGTGGTCGCCGATCCGACGAGCGCCATCCACGACGAGGAGCTCCGGGCCGAGCTCGGCGTCTCCGTCCAGTACGCGGTGGCGGCCCCTACCGAGATCGAGACCGCGATCGCGTCGACATCCAAGGCGAAGCGCGTGGCAGCGCCGCCGATCGAGGTCGTGGACGCCGGTTCGAGCTCGGTGGACGACGGTGACGACGAACGACCTGGCGCCGACGTGGAGCGGCCGACGTTCACTCTCGTCCCTGCGCAGACGAACCAGGATGAGGCCCAGGAAGAGTCGGACGCCGCGACCGTCCACGACACGGTCGAGCACGCGCTCTCCCTCGGGGCGTCGGCGATCCACTTCGCGCCCCGGTCGACCGGAATGGTCGTGCACGTCCGGATCGACGGAGATCTGAGAGAGCTCGCGATCCTGCCCCTCAGCGATCTGGTCACGAACGAGCTGGGACGCCTCGTAGGCGTCGACCTCATCCGCTCGGCCC
>Ga0183260_10000584_pt1 | contig 30824 bp, 27 predicted proteins | sample AntDrymUQ4972206_2_FD_129768 | JGI IMG/M metagenome (GOLD analysis project Ga0183260, IMG submission 129768) | Polar desert sand microbial communities from Dry Valleys, Antarctica - metaG UQ497 (22.06) (version 2) (version 2) | ecosystem: Environmental > Terrestrial > Soil > Desert | place...
AGCCGATCGATCTCGACATCCTTCTCGACCCCGAACACGGCCTCCTCGAAGGTCAGATCAATCGTGATCTGGACGTCTCCTCCCCGAGGTGGCCCACCTGGTCGTCGGGTGGCGCCCGGCTGGGCGCCTCCGAAAAATGACTCAAAGATGTCCGAGAACGGCGAACCGGACCCGCCGAATCCGAACGGATCGCCGCCCATGCCGCCAGGACCGCTCGAAGCGGCATGGCCATACCGATCGTAGGCTGCTCGTCGATCGGCGTTCGACAGCACCTCGTGGGCCTCGTTGACGTCCTTGAATTCGTCTTCTGCCCCTGAGTCGTTATTGACGTCTGGATGGTACTTGCGCGCTTTGGTTCGATATGCGCGCTTGATTTCCTGCTCGGTTGCGTTTCGCGTGACGCCGAGCACATTGTAATAGTCGCGTTTGTCTGCCATGGCCCATCTTGTGGAGAATGACGTCGGAAACAACGTCGCGAGAAAGCACGGATCCAGAAAACCCCGTGGGCCCGGCAGTCACCGACCCACATCACATTGTACCGTGTGTTGCCGAATCCGTGGCACTCTGCACTGTCGAGTGCCAATGCCCACGATCCACCCAGTTAGTTAACGAGACGCAGGTCGATAACCGTCCCGGCACGGCGGACCGCCGTGCGGTAAAACCAAGGCGCCGCCAAGGTGAGGTAGATGCGGGCATCGAGACCATCGATCAAGTCCTGAGGAATTCCGCTTGCGCCGAGTTTGGCTCCCGCAAGCGCCCCCGCAATCGCGCCAGCGGTGTCGGTCATGCCGCCAATGCCAATTGCCGCCGCCGTCGTCGATCCGAATGTGTCGTTGTTCCGGGCGCACTCGATGATGCGCCGCAACACTTCATGCTCGCGAGGTTCAACTCCGAGTACAGGCAATCCCGGGATTTCCCGGGTCCGCGCTGCCATGGCAACGGCCCTCGCGACAACTGCCGTGAGCTGCGCCTGGCGCCTGCCGCCGTGCGACAATCTGGCGACGATGCTCGCTTCCGCCATGAGCGTATCTTCGTCATAGCCGCCGACGGCATGCAGGAGACCGACCGGCACGCCACGCACCGCAACCGCCAGTTCCGGCTCGGAATCGTGATCTTCGGGCACGAGCCCTTCGTGATAGGCGCCTAGCGCGATGCCTTCGATCGTTGCCGCCGACATCGCATGCCGGGACGGACCTGCCGCCAGGTATCCCAACCGGGCGTTGATGTTGGATGGATCGAACATCCCGTTGTTGGTGGTCAGCGATTCGACCATGCACAACACGATCTCTGATTTGTCGGAAATCTCCCCTTGAAGTGGGCGACCATCCTGAGCTGTCTCCTGAGATATGTAGTTCTGCACACATCCGTATGCGTCCGCAATTTCAGATGCCGGCTTCCCGCGCAAGGGAGATCCTAATGCGTCGCCGATTGCAAGGCCGAGGAGCGCCCCGAGAAACTGATCCTCACGTGCTTGCGGCGTTGACTCCGGCAAGTTGTCCCTCCTCAATCCAGGTCGATTGTCAACGCGGTCGATCCGGCCTTGGCGCCACTCGCGGAAATCGTCACCGCGCCGCCGGATTGCCGCACGATCCACTCCACGATTGCCCGTGACTGGAGCGGATATCCGCTATGGAGTGATGGTGACTCGAACTGGTTTGCTCGTCCGTCGAGGTGACCCAGCTCAATTTCTCGCTTGCCGGTAACGATTTCACCATCGCCGCCAAGTTCAAGCGTTGCCTTGACTGGCTTGTTTACTCCAGTTTTCTTGCCCTGCTCCGATACGTAGGTCGGCAGGAATCCGGTGTTCTGGACAATCGCCGAAATCTTATGGAGCCTCTTGCCAAGATGCTCGACGACGGGGGATTGAATCACCAGCCGCGGCGCGGTGCGCATCGCGCGGAGGACAAAACGCGCATTGCGTGATGTCACTTCTTCAAGCCACGGACCAGGAGGGTTCTGCCACGCGAACTGATAGTCCCACCCGCCAATCTCGACCGGACCTAGCTGCGGATGCCCGAACGTCGTCCATTCCTTGTACCCATACCCGTCAAGTTCATCGTCCAGCGCTTTCAGCATCGCCAGATCCACCTCCTCGGGTCGCGTTTTGAAGAACTCGATAAAGTCCGGAACCTCGACACCCGCTTTCTTGGGCAGGCTCCACAACTCGGTCGCAAATGTGAAGGCGCCGAGTTGCTCATAAACCCAATCGGTGAGTCCGCCCCGGATCGGTTTCTTCTTCTCGTAAGCGAAGTCGTGGTAGATCGAAATGCACGGATAGCCGGTCTCTTCTTCCCCCATCGCGCCGATCGCCTTGTACGTGTCGAGGTCGAATCGCGGCAAGTCCTCATCTGGCTTACTGGTGTGAGGTCGAAGTATGGCGCCCGACTGCGTGTGAAAGTGCTGCGATCCGTGGATGTTCGGATGGGCAACCAGGAACGTGGCGAGCGCGCGCGTTTCCGGTTCGGAGAGCGGGAAATCACCGGCGCCTTTTTGTTCCCAATATGGAGCCCACTCCGCCGGAAAGTTCCGGTTGACATCGAGCCCCATCAGGTCTGGGGCAAGCTTGACCGCGCCGCCATCCCAGTTTTGGATCATGCCCTCCGGCAGCATGAAATAGTAGTCGCCGCCATATTCGTCAACGCCGCGCTTGATCATCAGTCGCCGATCGCGATTCGAACTTTTCCAGGGTCCATTTGGATCCTTGATACGCATTGTTGCCACGAGTCCATCGCCATCGAGGTCCTCGCGCACGAGTCCATCTTGTTGCTCCTTGTCTGGGAAAGGGCGAACCGACGATCGAACCCGGCTCGCCTTGCCCGAGAGCATGAGGTCCATGGCGTCGATGTTGATCGCCGGAACCACGTACAGCGTCGTTTCCTGAAGCAACACCTTGATCGAAGGATCGGATTCGGCATGAGTCAACAGGTGATTGAGCAACCAGAGGATCGTTGCGACTCCCGTTACCTCCCCAGCGTGGATGTTGGCATCGACGAAGTAAGCGGGTTTGGTCTCGTGCGGTCCAGTTGCCGCGTTGGTGATGGTGAGAACCCAGATTTCCTTCCCCTCGTAAGATGTGCCGATCGATCCTATCTCCACCAGGTGAGGATGTTCCTTCGCCCAGCGGTGGAGCATTTCCGTGAGATCGGCATATCGGTAGTATCGATCGGTTCGATACTCACTCGAATCGGCCACCCACTTCCCAGACTCGTAAGGCATCGACTTTTCTCCCTGACTGAACATCTCACCAGATCGCGATTCGCGGCGCCTGGCCCCGGATAGCCCCTACCGCTACCGTAGGCCCGGCCGCGCAGGCGTGTCAACGATGTTCGTTGATTGACGGCCATAACCCGCGCCCCATAGACTCAGCGGAGGCATTCACGCGCGGAGTTTCCGCGCGCTGACACAGTCTTACAACGAGGTATGCACCAAATGCCGCTCTCCCGCAGTCAGCTCGATGGCATGAAACCCCCCACCCGCGCAGTCCATGCCGGTCGCCACATCGATCTGGGAAAGGCCGAACCAACGGCGCCCGCGATCCACGTCGCGACCGCCTACACCTATCCCACCACATCGGAAGTCGACGAGGTGTTTGCCGATAACTCCAAGGGATACGTCTACTCTCGAATGGGCAATCCCACCGTTCGGGCGCTTGAGCATGCAATCGCGACCACGGAAGGAATGGATGACGGCATTGTCTATGCTTCGGGCATGGCGGCAATCCATGGCGTGATCGCCGGCCTGGCCAAGCCGGGCGATACGATCATCGCCTCGCGCGACGTCTATGGCGCCACCTACTCGATCCTGACGACCTATTTTTCCGAGTTTGGAATTGAATCGGCGCTGGTGGACATGACCAATGTTGTCGAGGTCGAACGGCTCGCTCAGAAACTGAACCCCACATTGATGTTTACGGAGACAATTTCCAACCCACTTATCAAAGTCGTGGATATTCGGCGAATCGCGGAAATCGCCCACGGTGTGGGCGCAAAACTCGCCGTCGACAACACGTTTGCCACACCAGTCGTGACTCAAGCCGCCAGGCTTGGGGCCGATGTTGTGCTTTACTCCAGCACCAAGCATCTGGGCGGTCACGGCGACACAACTGGCGGCGTCCTGGCGACGAGCCGGGAGATCGCCCACAAGATGCGCGAGCAACTCAAACTGACAGGCGGTGTCGCCTCTCCATTCGACGCCTGGCTCGTGCTTCGCGGTTTGCGTACCCTGGACCTTCGCGTTCGCAAGCAATCCCAAAACGCCTGTCTGCTTACAGACTGGTTGGTCGGCGATCAACGCGTGGACGCAGTCTACTATCCGGGACGCACCGGGCCGTTGCCCAAGGATCAGTTTCAGGACGGGCTCATGGGAACGATGCTCGCCTTTGAGATCAAGGGCGCAACGACAGCCGATGTCTTCCGGTTCCAGGATGCCCTCGCCATGATTCAGCCTGCCACCACCCTCGGTGACGTCCACACTATTGTGTTGCACCCGGTCACGACCTCGCAGCGGGGACTATCACCGGAAGACCGCGAAGCGTTTGGGATCAAGGATGGTCTCGTGCGCCTGTCGGCGGGAATCGAAGATGTTGGCGACATTATCGTCGACCTCGACAACGCTCTCGCCGCCGCTACCGGAAAGGCCGGGCGCGCAGGTCACATATGATGCGCGCTGACGTGGGTCGGCGGACCGTTTCCCGCCGCCCTTGTCACGGCGAAGTGGCGTCCCCAGATATTCGCGTCGGTGAGAACAGGTATACCTGCGCATGAGTCCACAACTCTTGATTCACGGCGGTCCAATCCTGACCATGAATCCTGACCAGCCGGTTGTCGAGGCTGCCTTGCTTCACTGTGGGCGGGTTCTCGCTGTCGGTACGATGTCGGACCTCGAACCACTGCGCACCGGATCGGTAGAGTCTATCGACCTTCAGGGACGCCTCGCGACTCCTGGTCTCAACGATGCCCACGCCCATATCATGATGACCGGTTTTGCCCACGCTCAAATCTCACTCGCCGCGCCCCACGTCTCGTCGATCGCCGACATCACGGCGCGAATCGCCGAGCGGGCGGCGACAACCAATGCGGGAGATTGGATCATCGGTCAGGGTTATGATCAGGCGTCTGTTGAAGAACAACGCCACCCCACCCGCTACGACCTCGACAAGGTGTCGCCAAATCACCCCGTGTTCCTCTGGCGATCGTGCCATCACATCGCGGTTGTCAACTCGAAAGCGCTCGCAATCGCGGGGATCACGGCCGCTACCGTCGATCCATCAGACGGCGCATTCGATCGCGATGAACACGGCGAACCATCTGGTGTGCTCCGCGAATCAATGGCTACAGCCGTCGCGGCCTTGCAACCTGAACCTACTCAAGATGACCTTGCGCAGGCTCTCCACCTTGGAGGCATGGAATTCCGGCGCAACGGATTCACCAGCGCGACCGAAGCTGGAATTCGATCGTCCGCCCAACTTCGCGCCTATCAGCAACTCTGGCGTGAGGGCGAGCTGCCACTCCGTAGCTACCTGATGATGATCATCGACGAAACGTTCGACGAACTGGCGGCGCTCGGAATTCAAACCGGATTCGGCGACGACTGGCTCACGATTGGACCAGCCAAACTATTCGCGGATGGTTCGATCGGCGGTCGCACGGCTCGCCTGCGCCGGGCCTATGAGGGCGAACCCGACAATTTCGGCATCTGGATGAACTCTCCCAAGGAAATCGAGGAGCGCGTGATTCGCGCTCATGACGCCGGATTTCAAGTCGGCATTCATGCAATTGGCGATGCCGCGATCGTCGCCGTGCTCAATGCGTACCAAACCGCCCAGGCACGGAACCCGCGTCCCGACCCCAGGCATCGCATCGAACACTGCTCGCTCGTTGACGAGAGGATCATTCACCGCATCAGCGAGCAGGGCGTCATTCCGATTCCGGGAACCACCTTCCTCCACTATATGCGACCCGTGTACCTCCAGAATCTGGGCGCCGCACGGGTGAGATACTCCTATGCGATGAAGTCGTTCGCCGAGCATGGCATCATTGCCGCCGCCAGCAGCGACTCCCCTGTGGTCCCGGTCAATCCACTGCTCGGAATCCAAACAATGGTGACTCGCAAGGACCGCCTGGGCGATGAAATTTTTCCGGAGGAGGCAATTTCGGTTGAGGACGCGTTATGGGCCCATACATGGGCGCCGGCCTTTGCATCATTCTCCGAAACCCGCAAGGGCATGCTCGCCGCCGGCTATCTTGCCGATATGACCGTCTTTGACTGCGATCTTCGCTCAGTCGATCCCGACGCGATCGCGGCGCAATACGTGGACTACACGATCGCGGATGGTAGGGTTGTGCATGAACGATAGAGACCGAGAGGAGTCCTGAATGTCCGTTACGCTCACCTGGTATGGCCACTCTGCATTCAAGCTGGAGGCCGAAGGTCATGCTGTCCTGATCGATCCCTTTATCACCGGCAATCCTGTCGCCACAGTAGGCGCCGGGGATGTCAACGCCGAGACGATCCTACTCACTCACGCCCACAATGATCACGTTGGCGACACCGTGGAGATCGCGAAACGCAACGACGCGACCGTGATTGCGACTGCTGAACTCGCCGCCTGGGTGGGAAACCAGGGGGTAAGCAATGCGATTGGCGCCAATCATGGCGGCACGGTGAAGTTTGCGGGCGGATCGACCAAATTTGTCCCGGCCTGGCATACCTCGTCGTACTCGACAGACGACGGTAATGTTGCCCCTGGTGTCCCAGCTGGTCACGTAGTCCGATTTGGCGGCAAGACGATGTATTTCGCCGGCGACACGTGTCTCTTCCTGGACATGCAGCTCATTGGCGAAGAAGGGCTCGATGTAGCAGTGATCCCGATTGGCGATCACTTCACGATGGGTCCGAATGATGCTGCCCGCGCGGTGTCGTTTCTCAAGCCCGGCGCCGTAATTCCCTGCCACTACAACACATTCCCGCCGATCCAACAGGATCCGGCACAGTTCAAGTCGGATGTCGAGTCGTCCACCGGGGCCAAGGTCCTGATCGTTGAGGTCGGCGCCTCGTTTCAACTCTAGCGTAGAGTCAGGTTCCAACGACAGTGAGTCAGCCCGATCGCTCAGCATACGAACAAGAGATGGTGCGAACCGCCTTCCAGAAGAAGGCGGTTTCCCGGCTGCCGGCCGCGGACGTCCTGGACGTTGCGGTCGCGTTCTTCGTCGAACACGGATACCGTGCCGGGAAAACCGGTCGACCGAACCAGATTTTCGTGATGGGCGGGCGCGAAGGCGGTTTGCCGCGAGTCACTGGCGAAGTCAGCGCCCGAGGCGATGTCGGTCGCCCAGGCGTGACACTCATTACGATCGACGGCTTCGGCGAAAGACTCGGGCCGACGATGGAGGAGTTCTATCAGGAACTACGTAAACGCCGAAAACAGATCTAACATCGACTTCAATTGTCATTCCGACGGAAGAGGAATCTTCGGTTTCTTCACCCTATTGTTGCCTACCCTGAATCGCGTTCGGACGCATTGTCGCCATTGCACGAGGCACGTCGTCCTCGGTCAACGTATGGAAAATGACGTCCCCGTCATAACCTATGCCCTCAAGCAACTGCCGGTACAACTCCCAGGGCACGATTCCGCTTCCGGCGGCACAGAACTCGCTGTCGTCACCGACATCCTTGGCGTGCGCCAACGCGATCTCCGGCCCGAGCAGGGCAAAACTTTCCGACAGCACGACATGCGGCTCGCGGGTCCGGTCTGACAGCACGATATTCGCTGGGTCGAGTACGATTTTCAGCCGGTCGTCCGCTAGCTCGTCCAGAAGTTGGCGAGCCTTCATTGCCGAACTCACGATGTTTGCCGGCTCAGGTTCGATCACGACGGTCAGGTCGTATCGTTCGGCGACAGCGACGGCTGCAAGGACCGAATCCACCATCTCCGACCAGGCGCCCGGTGTGGAATTGTCACAGTGAAACTCCCACATGCTGGGCGTGGCGCGAGTGCCCGTGCACAGGGTTACGTATGAAGCGCCTAAGGCGCCCGCCCGTGAGGCCACCTGCTCGAATCCCCGCAGTCCATGCGCTCGCACGTCCGAATCCGGATGCGCCATGTTGAAAGTCCCGCTGACCGCCGGAATCCGGATTGAGGCTGCGTCAGCCGCGCGCCGAATCTCACTCACCAGGTCATCGTCGATGTTGCCGGTCCACGGATCGATTCCGGCGCTTTGGAAGTCGAATTGAACGCAAGTGAAGCCCGCCAGGGCCACTGCCTCGAAGGTTGCGGCGAGCGACGATCGCTCGAACACCGACTCAAACACGCCCAGCTCCATGTCCCGCCTTCCTCATGCCCAATTCCATGCAACCGCAGCGTCCTCGCTCGGCGGAAAGGCGAATTTTCTCTCCGACCGCCCAAGGGTATACTTTCACCCGACTCAACATGGACGTCGTAAGGCCCCCTTCACCCGGTCGCCCAAGCATCGATTGAAGTTCCCGGCTTTGCCCCAGTAGCTCAGCGGATAGAGCAACCGCCTTCTAAGCGGTAGGTCGCAGGTTCGATTCCTGCCTGGGGTACCGTAACCGCCCCTGGCCCAACGGTAGTCGCTACTGTTCCCGATCGGCGCCGGCGACCGGACTTCGATCGGGCGCGCCTGAAGCCCAGATGTACCCTTAACTGCTCCAACCATTCGCCCGCTGACGACGTGGCGCCATGGGCAGCCGCTGTCTAAGCGTTGCGGTCTGCTCTATGATCAACCTATGTCAACGCCACTTCTGGTCACCAAACTCTATGTCCCCCCGCCCCGGCCCAAGGTCATCTCCCGCCCCCGCCTGATCGAGCGCCTGGACGAGGGACTACACCGCAAGCTGACCCTCATCTCGGCCCCCGCCGGCTTTGGAAAAACCACGCTGGTCAGCGAATGGGTCGCGGATTGCGGGCGCCTGACCGCCTGGCTGTCGCTGGACGAAGCGGATAACGACCCCACACGCTTTCTGGCGTACCTCGTAGCTGCTTTGCAGACGGTGGCGGCGAACATTGGAGGCGGGGTGGTAGGCGCCCTCCAATCCCTGCAACCACCGCCAACCGAATCGATCCTGACCGCCCTGCTCAATGAGATCACCACCCTCCCGGACGACATCGTCCTCGTTCTTGACGACTACCACGTGATTGACGCCAAATCGATCGACGGCGCCCTCACCTTTCTGCTCGAGCACTTGCCGCCGCGGATGCACCTGGTGATTGCCACTCGCGAAGATCCACAGCTTCCCCTCGCCCGGCTGCGCGCCCGGGGCCAAATGACCGAGCTCCGAGCCGCCGAATTGCGCTTCACCACCTACGAGGCAGCGGCTTTCCTCAACGAGGTGATGGGACTCAACCTCTCGGCGGCCGACATCGCCGCATTGGACGACCGCACCGAAGGCTGGATCGCCGGTCTGCAATTGGCCGCGATTTCGATGCAGGGACATCAGGACGTCACCCGTTTCATCCAATCATTCACTGGCAGCCACCATTTCGTGCTGGACTATCTCGTTGAAGAAGTTCTGCAACAGCAGTCGCCAGGAGTCCAGTCGTTCTTGCTACGCACTTCTATCCTCGATCAACTTTGCGGCCCGCTGTGTGATGCCGTTCTACTCGACCACTCTGCTTCCGGGCAGGAAATCCTGCAATATATCGAACGCGCCAACCTGTTTCTGGTCCCCCTGGATAACGAGCGGCGCTGGTACAGGTATCACCATCTCTTCGCTGAATTGTTGCGACAGCGACTACAGCATGCCGCCGATTCCACTGTGGATAAGGTGGAGGAAGTGACGGCACTACACGGTCGTGCCAGCGTATGGTACGAAACCAATGGGTTGGAGATTGAAGCTTTTCAGCATGCCGCCGCCGCCAATGATGTTGCTCGCTCCGAGCGCCTGATCGAGGGAAGGGGCATGCCCCTGCAATTTCGTGGCGCCGGCGGCCGGTGCTCAAGTGGCTCGAGTCGCTTCCATGCACAGCTTTGGATGCCAGCCCCTCGTTGTGGGTGACGTATGCCTTTACGTTGCTGTTCGGCGGACAGCACACCGCCGTCGAACACAAACTCCAGGCTGCTGAAACAGCACTCCAAGGCGCCGAACCAGATGACAGAACCCGAGATCTTGAAGGACGTATCGCGTCCATGCGAGCGACGTTGGGAATTATTCATGACGATCTCGACACCATCACCACCCAGTCGCTTCGTGCCCTGGCGTACCTCCACCCCGACAACCTGCTCATGCGCACCGCCACGACATATACGTTGGGGTACTCGTATCAACTCCAGGGAGACCGTGCCGCGGCCAGTCGGGCCCATACCGACGTCATTGCTGCCGGTACGTCAATTGGGGATTCCATCTACACCATAACGGCGACGCTGGGCATGGCCCAGATTCAGGAAGCGGATACCCAGCTGATCCTGGCGACAAGGACCTACGACCGCGTCCTGCGCTTGGCGGGTGATCCGCCGCAACCGATTGCCTGTGTCGCTTACCTCGGCCTGGCCCGTATCGCGTACCAATGGAACGATCTGGATTCCGCCTACCAGCATGGGCAACTGTGCTTGGAACTGACGCACCAGATGGAAAGCGTCGCCACCTTCCCGTCGTATGCGGTGCTTCTCGCCCAAATCAGGATCGCCCAGGGAGATGTGCCCGGCGCAGTTGCAGTTCTGGATGAGGCCGAAACGTACGTACACCAGCATGACTTCATGTTCGAGATGCCTAACGTTGCTGCCGCACAGGTGCTGACACTGCTCCGCCAAGGAAATCAGGCGGCGGCCGCTCATCTGGCTGGGGCGCACGACCTCCCACTCAGCCAGGCCCGGGTACACCTGGCCCAGCGAGACCCATCCGCGGCCCTGGCGGCGCTGGAGCCGTTGCGCCAGCAGGCAGAAGCAAAGGGTTGGCAGGATGAACGGCTCAAGGCTATGGTGCTCCAGGCGCTCGCTCACCGGGCGCACGGTGAAACGGATACTGCCGTGCATCTGCTTGTTGACGCGCTGGCGCTGGCCGAGCCGGGCGGCTTCATCCGTATCTTTGTAGACGAAGGACTGCCGATGAGGCGACTCCTGGCCGACGCGACTGCGCAGGGGAGGATGCCGGACTATGCAGGCAGATTGTTGGCTGCGTTCGAAGCTGAGGCCCCGTCAATCGATGGCACACCTTCACTCCCCCCTGCCAGCCCTGCCCAGTCGCTCATCGAGCCGTTGAGCCAACGGGAACTGGAGGTCCTGCGCCTCATCGCCCTGGGGCTCTCGAATCACGAGATTGGCGAGCGGCTTTTCCTCGCCCTGAGTACGGTCAAAGGACACAATCGGGTTATCTTCGACAAACTCCAGGTCCAACGGCGCACCGAAGCTGTCGCCCGCGCCCGCGAATTGGGACTCTTGTAGCGAACACGCCCGCGTGTAAATATGGCATCAAGTGCGGGACGCTCGCGGCCCATCAAGCCAGAACCAAAGACCGGATGCATGGACTTCGGGTAGACCGTGGATGAACCGGCCATTGGTGAGTCATCCGTAGGGCTCAACCCCGTGGATGAACCGGCCATTGATGAGTCATCCGTAGGGCTCAACCCCGTGGATGAACCGGCCATTGGTGAGTCATCCGTAGGGGTCAACCCCGTGTTGACCCGAGTTCCACGACTCCGTGTTGCGGACGATCACGTATCCACCCGAGCTAGGATCGCCCGGCAGGGTCACGTGCTCCGCCGCCTGTCGCCGGGATCACCTTCGTGCTCAAAAGCGGCATCTCGTGGGTGCTCCGGAGTCACGAACTTGATGGCGCCATGGACACACGGGGGGGCGCCGCTGTCTGGGGGTTGCGGTCTGCTCTATGATCAACCTATGTCAACGCCACTTCTGCTCACCAAAATCTATATCCCTCCACCTCGACCCAAGGTCATCCCTCGCCCTCGCCTGATCGAGCGGTTGAACGAGGGGCTACACCGCAAACTGACCCTCATCTCTGCCCCCGCGGGCTCTGGCAAGACCACCCTGGTCAGTGAATGGGTCGTCGATTGGGAGCCACTGACCGCCTGGTTGTCGCTGGACGAAGCGGATAACGACCCCGCGCGATTCCTCACCTATCTGATAGCCGCCTTACAGACGGTTGCGGCCAATGTGGGCGAAGGGCTGCTTGGTGTGCTCGAATCCCCACAGCCTCCGCCAATCGAATCGATCCTGACCGCCCTGCTCAACGACATCATCACCATCCCAGACACCATCGTCCTCGTCCTGGACGACTACCACCTCATCGATGCCCAACCGGTTGACCTCGCAATCACCTTTCTGCTCGAGCACCTGCCGCCGCGGATGCATCTGGTCATTACGACCCGTGAGGATCCACAGCTTCCCCTGGCCCGGCTGCGCGCCCGGGGCCAGATGACCGAGCTGCGCGCCGCCGACCTGCGCTTTACTTTCTCGGAAGCCGCCGAATTTCTCAACCGTGCGATGAGCCTCGACCTCGCGGCGGCAGACATCGCGGCATTGGAAGATCGCACCGAAGGCTGGATTGCCGGGCTGCAACTAGCCGCGATTTCGATGCAAGGACACCAGGACACCACTGGCTTCATTCACTCGTTCACCGGCAGCCACCGGTTCGTGATGGATTACCTGGTTGACGAGGTCCTGCACCAGCAGCCTAACCGCGTCCAGACGTTCTTGCTGCGCACATCTATCCTCGACCAGTTGTGCGGCCCACTGTGTGATGCCGTCCTCCTCGCCCCCTCTGGCGCCGGGCAAGCGACCCTGGAATATATTGAACACGCGAACCTGTTCCTCATCCCCCTGGACAACGAGCGCCGCTGGTATCGCTATCATCATCTGTTTTCTGAATTGCTACGGCAGCGACTGCACCAGGATAGTGCTTCGTCTCCAGGGAATGAGGTGGGGCATGTCAACGAATTGCACGGTCGTGCCAGCGTTTGGCATGAAGAAAATGGTTTGGGGATCGAAGCTTTTCACCATGCTGCCGCCGCTAACGACATCGAGCGAGCAGAGCACCTGATTGAAGGCAAGGGAATGCCCCTGCATTTCCGTGGCGTGGTGACTGCCATTCTTGATTGGCTGGAGTCGCTGCCGGTGACTGTGCTGGATGCCAGGCCCTCGTTGTGGTGGAGGTATGGCTCGTTGTTGCTGGTAGTTGGTCAAACGACCGGCGTGGAAGAGAAGCTGCAAGCTGCTGAAGACGGTCTGGATCGGATCGAGGCGGGCGCCAAGACCCGAAACCTGATCGGGCGAATCGCCACTGCCAGGGCGGTGTTGGCCCTCACGCGGTATCAGCCAGAAACGATCATTACCCAGGCCCACCGCGCTCTTGAGTATCTCGAACCCGACAACCTGACCTTACGCGCCAACGCTAGCTGGACACTGGGGTTTGCGTACCTTCTCCGGGGAGATCGTGCCGCGGCCAGGCGGGCCTATACTCAGGCCATATCTCGCAGCCAGGCATCCGGGACGGTCTTCACCACCATATTGGCGACAGGTGGACTGGCTCAGGTACAGGAATCGGAAAACCAGCTCAATCTCGCGGTCGAGACCAACCGGCGCGTCTTGCGGCTCGCGGGTGACCAGCCGCTGCCAATTCTCAGTGGAGCGCATCTTGGCCTGGCTCGCATCTTCTACGAATGGAACGACCTGGATGCTGCTGAGACGCACGGCCAAAAGAGCCTCGACCTGGCGCGGCAGTTCGATAGTGTTATTGACCGGTTCATTGTCAGTGAGGTGTTTCTTGGTCGCCTGAAACTTGCCCAGGGAGACGTGGCCGGCGCAGCGGTTCTGCTGGCTCAGGCGAGCCAGTCCGCGCGCCAGCATAACTTCGTGCATCGAATGCATGAAGTTGCTGCCGCCCAGGTGATGACATTGCTTCGCCAGGGCGACCTGGCGGCGGCGGCTGACCTGGCGCAAGGGCACGATATTCCCCTCAGCCAAGCTCGGGTACATCTGGCACAGGGTGACTCAACTTCAGCTTTATCGGTGCTGAAGCCGTGTCGTCAGCGAGCAGAAACAAAGGATTGGCGTGATGAACGCCTCGCGGTGATGGTGCTGGAGGCTCTCGCCCACCAGGCACATGGTGAACGGGATATGGCTGTGCAACTGCTGGGTGACGCGTTGACGCTGGCCGAGCCAGAGGGGTTCATCCGGCTCTTCGTGGACGAAGGGTTGCCCATGGCTCACCTATTGTCCAAAGTGGCCACACAGGGATTGATTCCGGACTATACCGGTAAGCTGCTGGCTGTATTGAAAGCGGAGGAGCGGAAGCGGTTGGACCTGTCGTATCTGCCCGCCGGTCAGTCTCGTGCCGGGCAGTTGAGCCAGCGCGAGCTGGAAGTCCTGCGACTCATCGAGCAGGGGCTGTCGAATCGAGAGATCAGCGGGACGCTTTTCGTCGCCCTCGACACGGTCAAAGGGCACAATCGAAGGATCTTCGCAAAACTCGACGCCCAAAGCCGTACCGAGGCTTTGGCGCGTGCCCGCGAGTTGGGCCTTCTGTAGTCGAAACCTCGGCCTTCACGCGGGCCCGGCGCCCGGGCCCGCCGCAAGCGCTCCTTAACGCCACGCTTTTGAGCGTTGGTCCTCTGACTACCCCTATAACAACACTCCCGAACAACACTTCAGTGTCTATATCCGCATGCCGTTCGGTAGATAAGCTCCTTGTAGAGGAATAAGCAGCACAGAATTCACTCCTCTCGGTGCAGTTAACAAGGAGAAAGTCAACGATCAGGGAAGTACACAGGAGTATCAAGCCAACGAACGCAAGACAGGTACAGGGCAATGTCACACAACCTCACGCCAACAACCGATCAGGATCAACCGAAGGTCTATCAGATCAGAATGAAGGGGCATCTTGGCCGTCACTGGTCAGACTGGTTCGAGGGCATGTCGATCACGCCGGAAGCCAACGGCGACACCGTCCTGACCGGCCCGGTGGTCGATCAGGCCGCGCTCCATGGCGTGCTGAAGCGAGTTCGCGACCTGGGCCTGCCGTTGCTGTCGGTCACGCCAGTGGCCCCCAGCCAGGCAGATGCGAGCAATGTCCAGTAAGAGGTGACTGCGGGACATATCCGCCCCGCACACCATCCATCGAACATGTCACCCAACAAACCGGCTCAACGCGAATCATCGAAAGGACACGGAATGATAACGGCAACTGGTTTGACGAAGCGCTACGGGAGCACGGCCGCTGTGGACGGACTCACCTTCGAGGTGAAGCCCGGGATCGTGACCGGATTCCTCGGACCAAACGGCGCCGGCAAGACGACATCGATGCGGCTCATCCTCGGCCTGGACAAGGCGACCGAAGGGACAGTGACCGTCAACGGGCAATCGTACCGCGACAAGCGGGTGCCGATGCAGGAGATTGGCGCGCTGATCGATCCGTCCGCGGTCCACGGCGGACGCTCGGCGTACCATCATCTGCTTTGGCAGGCGCAGGCGGGAGGTCTGCCTCGCGGCCGGGTCGACGAAGTGCTCGACATGGTCGGCCTGACCGACGTGGCGGGAAAGAAGGTGGGCGGGTTCTCGCTCGGAATGCACCAGCGACTCGGCATCGCCTCGGCCCTGCTCGGCGATCCGCCGGTGCTGCTCTTCGACGAACCAGTGAACGGGCTCGACCCCGAGGGCATCCAATGGGTGCGCACGCTGGTGCGGCGGTTCGCCGCCGAGGGCCGAACGGTCTTCATCTCAAGTCACATGATGAGTGAGATGGAACAGACCGCCGATCACGTCCTGGTGATCGGGCGGGGACACCTGGTCGCGGACGTCTCGATGTCCGAATTCATGCAGCGCAGCGCGCATAGCCACGTCAGGATTGTCTCACTGCGAGCGCATGACCTCACTCCTTTTTTGGAGGCGAAAGGCGCCCTGGTCACGAATGGCACGCCCAACGAGTTGACCGTCACTGGACTGGACGCCGCCGCGATCGGCGCCATCGCCTTCGAGCAGGGAATTCCCTTGAACGAGCTGTCCACGCAACGAGCGAGCCTTGAGGCCGCCTTCATGGAGCTGACCTACGACACCGTCGAGTTCCGCGCCGATCGCGGCCCGACCCCTGACGTTGCATTCGCTTAGGAATTGACCCGCGAGTTCGCGGGAGAAAGGATTCGGCAAGATGACCATGTCTACCGCTTCACCCATCGGCATGACCTCCAACACCAACGCCGAGCCCGGTTTCGGCGCGGCGCTGCAATCGGAATGGACCAAGCTTCGATCGATCCGATCGACCTGGATTGTCGTGTCGCTCGCGATCGGCCTCTCAATCGGATTCTCGGCGCTGTTCGCGCTCGTATCCGGGTTGACACACGAGAGCTGGAACGACGATATACGGGCACAGTTTGACCCGATCCTCACCACCATGGGCGGCATGCTGTTCGGCTTCATTCTTACGATTGTACTCGGCGTGACAGTCGTCACCTCGGAGTACAGCTCCCGGATGATGCGGACAACATTCATTGCCAATCCCCACCGGAATCAGGTGTTCGCCGCCAAAGCCACGGTCGTGGCAATGCTCGGTGTGGCGATCAGCGTGATCACGATTCCCGGGATGTTTCTGGTCAGCCAGCCGATCTTCGGCTACTACGGACTCGAAACGGCCAGTGTCACTGACAACGACGCGACCCGGTTCCTGCTCATCGCCAGCCTTCTGCAAGGGCTGTTCTACACGCTGATCCCGTTTGCGTTCGCCTGGCTGCTCCGCGGCGCCGCCAGCGCCATCACCTTTTCCATCGGCTTCTGCATCCTGCCCTGGATGCTTACGCCACTGGTTCCCATCTGGGTGCAGGAGAACGTGTTTCGCTACCATCCGGACATCGCGAAGGACAGCCTGTTCGGCGTGGTGGAGGCCGACGCCACAACCCATCTGGCTCAGGCGCCCGCGATCCTCGTGATTGCCATCTGGATGACCGGATTGCTCGCGGCCGCGGCAATCGTCCTCAATCGGCGAGATGTCTGAGGAGCGGGACAACGACGACGAGTAGATCTCCGGGAGTGACATGTCGTCGAAGGCGGGCGCCAGGTGCCCGCCTCGTCACGCCCAAACTAGCAAAGGAAAGACAATGGACAACCCTCAATACCCGGTTCGCTTCTCAGTCGATTACCCGGACCGAACGCTCGATCGACTCACTACGTTCTTCCGCATCATCGTGGCGATCCCAATCCTTGTCGTGCTCAGCGCCGTCTCGGCTGGCGCCTGGGAGTGGACGGCCGACAACGGCACGACGACCGGCGCCGCGGGCGCGGGCGGAGTGCTCTTCTTTGCCCCGCTCCTGATGATCGTTTTCCGACAGAAGTACCCCCGCTGGTGGTTCGACTGGAACCTGGAGCTGCAGCGCTTCTCGAGTCGAGTCGGGGCATACCTGGCTCTGATGGACGACCGCTACCCGTCCACCGACGACGAACAGTCCGTGCACCTGAACTATGCCTACCCGGACGCACGGCGTGACCTGAATCGTTGGCTTCCATTGGTGAAGTGGCTCCTGGCGATTCCCCATGCCGTGGTTCTGGTTGCGCTGAATGTCGCGGTCGTGTTTGCGGTCGTTGGGGCGTGGTTCGCGATTCTGGTCACCGGCCACTACCCACGCGGGCTGTTCGGTTTTGTGGAAGGAGTCTTTCGTTGGAACAATCGCGTCATCGGCTATGCCCTGACTTTCGTCACTGACGCATATCCGCCGTTTCGCCTGGCCGAATGACTCTCCTTGGCCTTGCCTGAAAGCCTGATCCGGAGCGGTTGGCGGCGCCTCGATCAAGTCGCAACGCGCTCCGGTCCTGACCAGGCGAGTGGCGCCCGCCGGTCCGGATGGCCTAACGCATAGCCACAGTCATGAATTCTTCGGGGCGCCTCGTGATTTCGCCTCTCGGTACGACCACCAGCGAGAGCGGCCCAGTCCGCAAGTTATCCGTGTCATTCATCGTCACGCGCCGCCTGCTGACAACGACTGCAATGGCGTGTTACGCGGGTATCTCGCTGTCGATGTACGCCTGGATTCGGTCGCGGTATGCTTGCGGAAGCTCCCAGTAGTTGGCTTCGGCAAGGATTTCAAACGGTGGTCCCACGTCGACCGGCTTGGCGGGAAGCACGGCAGTGGCCGGGGCGCCATCCAACAGCGTGAGTGAAACCGCCGTCCCGTGCTGCTCGGCGCCGATTTCCACGATGATGCCCCAGATCTCGGGACCGAACGCATAGGCGCCGAGACCAGCGCGCTGGGTGAGGGCTCCATCGGCCTGCGCAATGCCAACAAATCGGCCTCCGGGCCATCGGCCAATGATCGTCGTCGGCTCCATGTCCGCGCCAAACAGGAAGACGCGGGTCTTGAATGCGGAATCAGGCGGATTCGTTACGGTGGTCATGTTGTTCCTTCAACTTCTGTCTTCTTCCGACAGCGCGCCGTCCGGCCGGTGTACCGTCTGCCTCGGTCTTTACACCACGGCAAAGCAATCTCATGTGCAACGTGTGGTGAATCGTCCGGGCTATCCCTTAATCACATTCAGGTTGCGCGCCAGCCACGGCAACACTGGGACATGACGGCGTTCGAGCATATCCGGATAGGAGACGATTTCGCCGCCGAATCCCGTCTTGAACCGGTGCAGCCCGCGCCAGTCATCGCCCCTGGTCCCGGCGATCGAGGTCCGATGATCGCCTCGCAACGACTCCGGATCGTGCTTGGGAATGCCCCAAAGGTCGTAGGTTTCGCAGCCATGTTCCCGTGCCCAGCGCATTGCCTCGACCTGGAGGAGGAAAGCCGCTCCATGCGCGCGGTAGCGGGTGGACGATCCACCATACATGTAGATGGCTTCCTTCCCAAACCTGGCCGCAACCAGGCCGGCGGCAAGTGCGCCATCGTCGACTTTCGCGAACAGCAACACCGCATCGTCGCCAAACATGTCGAGGAAGTCCCCGTAATAGGAAAGCGAATGAATCCCAAACGCGTTGCGGTTGGCGGTGTCTTCCATCAACCGGTACAGCGCTTCGATCGCCATCTGCCTTGGCGAATGCCCTTCGATCACTACCCCGCGTCGATGGGCAAGACGCACGTTGTACCGGATTTTTTGATGCATCTGACTGAGAATCGTTTCGTCATCGGCCAGGGAAATCCTGACTGTTCGACCCGGCTGGAGGTGACCGGCTCTGCGCGTGACCCCCGCCTCCTGCAGCGTTCCCGCCACGGCAAGGTGACTGTCGGGTTCGATCAGCGTCATGATCGCCCGATTGCGCCGGGCCACCGTATCGATGTGCTCCCGCAACACGGGCCAAAGGACAGCGGGGTCACCTGCCAGCGTGGGTCCGCGCGGGATATAGCCGACGCTGATTGGACCCCACCTCCGGTAGAGCACCTGCGCCATGGCGATTCCTTCCGGACCGGTGACCAGGATCCGGTGCGCGTTCCAGCCGTGACGCTGCTTGAACTCGCCCCAACGCCTTGATTGCAGCATGTGACCGCCAATCTCACCGAGTTGCCGGTCCCAGGCATTCGATGATTGGGAAAGGGGTGATGCGTCAGTCATATTCATATCGCCGTTTCACAACTCCTTCACCTGACGTCGTCGCTGGTTGGGTGCGTTGGCGCGGCGCGCATGCGCCTCTACCCACGTGGCGACCACCCGGAAACGGCGGAGGACTCGTCCGGGAATGGACGTTGCCCTTCGCCGTTCGCCGCTAGGCGCCCGATACGGCGCGCGCTAGGTAGATGTCGACGTCCACCTCGTTGTCATCATCGTCACCATCGATGAGCGCGACGCCGGCGAACCCGGAATCGCCTTGTTCCCGAAGACCGATGTCAAGGTCGTCGTCATTGGGGACGGTGAAGCCGCCGATCTCCCCGCATGCAACAAGGGTGTCTGAACCCTCACTTTCGAAGACGGCGATCAGATGCGGCGCGTTTGTGAGGTCAACGAGCGTCGTTGGCAGATCCGAGGTGGCTGAACCTTCGACCACAAATGCTCCCGAGGCTCCAACGAACTCCAATGACCCGCGGCTTTCGGGTCCAACCACCACGTCGCGCAGTGCAAAGACGAGGTCGCCAGGGGCATCGCAGGTTCCGCTGTGAATACTCGCCGGGCGGATCGTGTCCGTGCCCTCGGTTTGTTGGGCTTGCGTCGCGGCGCCGGCAAGCGCAAGGACTGTGATAATCAGGACCAGCGTCACGCGATGCCATTGCCCCGAAGGCCCCTAACTGTTCACAATGTTGCGCATCATGCGTCTCCATTTCCGGAATGTATACTCATAAGCCCGTCGCTCCTTGCCGCCATCGCCGCTCCGCTGACTTTGTCCATTGCCCCGGGGTCAAGCAAGACCGACATCCGGCTCCATCATCGCCGGGCAGCCTCCTGTGATCGCCGTCGCGCTTAAATCCATGCTGGCAACCGCCGGCGCCGGACGGGCTTTGCCCGGTTTCGCTACCATACGAGATGAAAATGAAGGACCAATGAAGGCGCGACGCCTCAAGTGTTGGCCCGGAGGATGGACCAAGCGATGCGCATCCTGGTCGTGGAAGATGAACAGCGGCTAGCCGGGCTGATTCAGCACGGACTGCACCAGGAGGGGCATGCCGTCGACGTCACCGGCGCCGGCGAGGATGCGCTGGACTGGGCGCGAGTTGTCCCGTACGACGCGATCATGCTGGACGTGAGGCTGCCTGGCATCGATGGGTTCGAGGTCTGCCGGCGTCTTCGCCGGAGCGGCGTGGCGGCGCCGATCCTCCTGCTCACCGCCCGCGACGCGGTCAGCGACCGTGTCGCCGGTCTCGACGCCGGCGCCGACGATTACCTGGTCAAGCCCTTTGCGTTCGATGAACTGTTCGCGCGGCTTCGCGCCCTGGCGCGCCGTCCCTCACACGTCCAGGATGCCGTGCGCAACGTAGGCCAGCTTCGCTTCGATCCCGCCGCTCACCGTGTTTGGCGAGCGGGCCAGGAGATCATGCTCACGAACAAGGAGTTTCGCGTACTGGAATGCTTGCTGCGACGCCCGGGTCAGGTGTTGACCAGGGCGATGATTGCCGACTACGTGTGGGACTTCGATTTCGCCAATGTGACCAACGTGATCGATGTCCACATTCGCACGCTGCGCCAGAAGTTGAACGATCCAGCGCCTGGCCGGTTGATCCATGCCGTGCGCGGCGTAGGCTACCGGTTCGATCCCGATGTTTGATGAAACGGCCGCCAGGTCAGCAAGCAGCGCGTCGCGCCGGCGAGGAAGACACTTTCGATGGCATCGACTGCCAGTCCGCTGGCGGCTGACGACTTGGTACGCGCTGCTCTTCACCGCCGCGTTCCTGATCTTCGGCATCGCCATGTACATCGGGTTGCGGATCCACTTCTATAGCTCGTTGGACGAACAGGTGGAGGACCAGACCGCGCTGACCCTGATCACGATCCAGGAGCAGGGCGGGAATTTCACGCTGTACCCTCGCGATATCGGCGACCTGGAGAACGATGAGCATTTCGTCCGCCTGCTCACCACCGATAGCCGGATCGTCGCCGACACGAGCGCGGCCGTGGGCGGCGTTCCCCTGGACAACACGCTGGTTGCGGCCGCGGTGGCCGGGGAGACCCTGCTCACGTCCGCATCCGCCCGTGGCCAGACGATCCGGCTCGTGACCGCCCCCGTGATCACGGACGGCGAGATAACCGGGATCCTCCAAGTGGGCATATCGCGAGAAGAAATCGACGAAGCGCTGTGGGCGCTGAACCTTGGCCTGGGTATTTCCGGACCGGTGGTGCTCGCGGTGGCTGTCGCCGGCGGCTATGCCCTGGCGGGCCGCGCGATCGCCCCGGTCAGCGAGATTACGCGCCAGGCAGCGTCGATCGACGTCCATGACCTCAGCGCCCGGCTCAACCTCGATTTGCCCAATGATGAACTCGGCCGATTGGCGGTGACGTTCGACACGATGCTCGAGCGGATCGAGCACGCGTTCGAGCAGCAACGCCGGTTCACCGGCGACGCCGCCCATGAGTTGCGAACGCCGCTGAGCCTGATGCGCAGCCAAATCGACCTCGCCCTGCTCGACGAGCTTTCCGCTGACGGCTACCGGGTTGCGCTCCATGCGCTCCAGAACGATACCGATCGGTTGACGAACCTCGTGTCCGCCCTCCTCGCCCTGGCCAGGGCCGACGCCGGGAAACTCGTGCTGTCGCGGGCGCCTTTCGATCTCGCCGGCACGATCGAGGTCGTCGGTGAGCAATTCGCTTCTCAAGCGGCGGAGGCCGGCGTTGTCCTCTGTCTGGAAACGGCCCCGTGTGCGGTGCTGGCCGACGAGGATTCGCTGGTCCAAGTGCTGGTCAACCTCGTCGCCAATGCGCTCGACCATACTCCGCCAGACGGCACGGTGACCCTGGGATGCCGTCACGAAGGCGCCAACGTGAATCTCTGGGTGGCGGACACCGGGAGCGGCATTCCGCTCACGTCGCAGTCGCGTATCTTCGACCGCTTTTACCGCGTCAACCACAGTCTTGCCCGCGAACCCGGTGGGGCTGGACTGGGGTTGAGCATCAGCCGTACAATCGTCGCCGCGCACGGTGGGCAGATCGACCTCGTCAGCGTCCCCGGTTCAGGAACGACGGTCACGGTCATCCTGCCCGCCAGCGGCGACAGGCGCATCTTCCCACCAGCAGGGCCGGGACGGTCCACCACGGCTACGATCTAGGTCAGCGGCATGCTCGCCGGAAGATTCGGTTCGGCGAATCTGCGCAAGGGCGGATCGACCGGCGCAGTTCTCGCCAGGCCAAGCGCTCGGAATCGTCCCACGTTTACCAGAAGCCCGTCCTAAAGCTCCCTGGCGTACTCCCGATTGTGCGCCTGGAGGCTTGGATCAACGCCAAGGAAGGCATGCTTGGACATGTCGGCGGTAAACCGGCTGGCAGGCGGCGTGCGGCCCAGCGCCTCCGCCATGCTCCGGATGTGATGCGGACCGGCGCCGCAGCAAACACCGAGGTAGCGAATCCCAAGTTCATGCGCATCCCGCGCAAAGTCAGCAATCTCATAGCGGTTGCAAACAAATGGATCGAGCGCCGTGGGAAAGGGTCGCCCACCAGGCGAATCGAGGTAGGCGGGATCGCGCAGCGACTGGAATGACGGTTGCTCGTCATGGGTGCGGTACGGCACCGGCAAGGCGGCGACATGCCCCTTCACTTTGTGCCGAATTCGCTTGAGTAGCGGCAGCAGCGTCTGGGGTCCTCGAATGCAATTCAATCCCACCACATCGGCGCCCGCTTCTTCCAGGCGAAGGCAGGCATCCTCCGGCGACCATCCCTCACGGGTCTCGGGTTGCTGATGGATCGCCAGGGTGATGACCGACGGAAGACCGGTCTGTTGGATGACATCGAGGGCGATCAACGCCTCCTCGCCCCATGAGAACGTCTCGCCGATGATGAAGTCGACGTTTGCCTCTGCCGCCCAACCGATCTGTTCCTCGAACATCGCTCGCACCGCCAAACGCGAGTCGTCGTCTCCGGCAAAGATGTTGGTGTTGCAGACATTCCCCGCGACCAGCGTCCCCGTATCCCTGGCGACGGTTCCGGCGATCGCGAGCGCCTGTTGATTCATCTCCTGGAGCAGGTGCTCCTTCCCGATCAGCCGCAACTTCTCGCGATGCGCATAGTAGGTGAACGCCTCCACCACATCCGATCCGGCATGGACGAACTCGCGGTGAAGTTGCTCAACGAGTTCCGGATGTTCCAGCACGACCTCCGGGACAAAGGCGCCGGCTTGCAAATAACCGCGCCGTTCAAACTCGAAGAGATAACCCTCCGCACAAATCACCGGCCCCGTGTCAAGCCGCTTCAGGAGACCACCCTTGGCGTGCTCTTCCGCCAAATCGCCCATTTCCAACCTCCTCCGACTACTCTCGCGAGATGCGACACCACGCGTGATCCACCGAGAATGCCGCCGCTCGTTCCCCGAAATAATGCGCTTGAATTATGCTCGGCAGATCACCGCTTCGTTACGAAAAATCGGTTGAAACGCCGGATCCGTCAATGCCGGACGATCCGCCGTGAACGGTGCTATCGGGTACTCCGTCGCTCCATCGAGCGCCAATTGACTCAAGATTTTGCCGAAAAGTGTCGCGAATTTGAACGCGTGGCCGGCATCGGCCGCCACCGTGATCCGTGGGTGCCCGGGCGCCGCGTCGAGCACGAAGTGACGATCCCGAGGCATCGTGTAAAGACAGGTCTTCGTATAGAGTTCCGGTCCGAGGAATCGCGGCATCCGTTCCCCAAGGAAGCGAACGACGCGATCCCTCGCCGTCACGTCGACCTCAAAAGTGCGGGTTTCGGCGGTGGTTTCGCGACCTCCCACATCCTGACCGGCCTTTGTCGCAACCTCGCCGTAGATCGGAAAGCCATAAAACTCCTCCCGATCGCGCCAAATCCAGATCGGGAATCTCTCTGGTGAGAACTCATGGAGGTGGGGTGTCGCAAAGTAAGTGACCTGTTCCTGCGTCACCGTCAGACGCCAGTTGATGCCGAGGGGCGCCAACATGTTCCCGGTCCAGGCTCCTGCCGCAATCACAACATGGCCCGCCGAGAAGACCCCATCATCGGTCACAACCTCAACCCCATCTCCGACGGATCGGATCGATCGAACGGCGAGATGTTCTCGAATCGTCGCGCCGTGGGACCGGGCCAGCGCCACATGAACAGCGTTCGCCTTGCGCGCATCGACGAGCCCGCCATCAATCTGATATAAGCCGCGCACAGCATCGTCAAATTGGAATTGGGGCCAGCGGTACATCAGCTCCTGGGCATCGAGTTGCTCGTATGGAACATTGTTGGCCGCCATTGCGGCGGCGCAATGGGAGAGGTCCTTGATTCCGGTGGCGCCGATCGTCTCCAGGTCGAGCCCACCACACTTGATCACGATCTGGACGCCGGACTCCGCTTCAACCTCGTTCCAAGTCTGATAGGCGGGTTCAGTGAGTGCGATGTAATCCGGATTGTGGTAGGAGCGCCGGATAATCCGGGAGTGATCTTGCGAACTGCCGAAATCATGCCCAAGTTGGAACTGCTCGATCGCCAGCACCTCGGACCCGACTCGCCGCGCCAACCAGTAGGCGGCGGCGCTCCCGAGCCCGCCACAGCCGATAACAATCGCTTCCCAGGATTGTCGCATGCCCGCGTGCCCTCGTGTTCCGTGTTGCCAGGTAGTCGGTCCAGCGTATCGTGTCTTGTGCCAAACGGCCTACGCACAGTGACGCGATGGTGCTCTACTGTCAATCCGTAAGGAGCGCCAGCGACTTTTTTGTCATTCCGACGAACAAGGAATCTCCTGCCGCGGCAGCTCAATTGTCATTCCGACGAAGGAGGAATCTCCTGCCGCGGCAGCTCAATTGTCACTCCGAAGAAGGAGGAAACTCCGGCCGCGGCAGCTCAATTGTCACTCCGAAGAAGGAGGAAACTCCGGCCGCGGCAACTCAATTGTCATTCCGACGAACGAGGAATCTCCTGCCGCGGCGGAATTTTGCACTGATGGCCGCGGCCAAGAGATTCCTCTGGTCGGCTGGCGCCTCCCGGCGGAATGACAACAAACGGCTCCGCCGCCGTTGTCGACCCGCCCTCCGACTATTCCGCAATCAGCCCTTGTTCCACGAGGAACGCGCGAGCAACGTCTATCGCCTCCATGCCGCCATCATCGACCTGGAAGTTGAGATCGGCCATCGTCGCGTCATCGATCATGCCGCCAAGTTGATTGAGAATGTCCGCCACTTCGGGGGACTCCTCAAGAATTTCCCCGCGAACGACTGGCGCCGCGAAGTACGGCGGGAAGAAGCCGAGGTCATCTTCGAGCAAGGTCAGGCCAAGGGCCGGAACGCGGCCATCCGTCGCGAACGCGGAGATCACATCGACGTCTCCAGATTCGATCGCGCCATAGACCAAGCCGGGATCCAAACCGATTGCGTCGGCGAATTCGAGACCATAAACTTCCTGCAGGCCCAACAGCCCATCATCACGGATCAGGAACTCCTGGGTTGCGCCGAGGACCAGGTCCTGGTCGTGATCGAGCAGGTCGGAAATCGTCACTACGCCGAACTCTGTGGCCTGGTCACCGCGCAAAGCCATCGCGTAGGTGTTATTGAATCCCCATGGATCGAGCCAGGTGACGTTGAACTGTTCCTGATACTCCGCCGCAACGATCTCGTAAACCGGATCAACACCGACCGATTCCGGGGTCGCCGCGCCCTCAGCTGGGGTGGCTCCCGCCGCGGGCGAGGCTTCCGCCGCCGGCAAATCCATGCCGAGAACGGCGAGCAAGCCGGTTCCGGTGTACTCGACGTAGACATCGACATCGCCGCTGAGCAACGCCTCGTGCACGACTCCGGTGCTCGCGAGGTTGAGTTGTCGTTCCACCGGATAGCCGGCATCCTCAAGCAAGAGCGCGATCATCTCGCCGACGACGATTTGTTCCGTAAAGTTCTTGGATCCAACCGTGATGGTCGGCAAATCCTGGGCCCTGGCCGCGACACCGGTAAATGATGAGAGTACGAGCCCGAGAGCCGCAAACAGTGCAAGCAATGAGTGGTTAAGTCTTCTCACGGTGGAACGTTCCTTCGTTTGAGTCTCGTACGGCGGGCCCCCAAGTGGACAACCGTGTCGGTTCATCTGTGTCGTTCACCTCCTTCAGGTTATCGTTTCACTTTACAGCGAATTGCATCAGGGTTTACAGGTTGCCTGGCATTGACGGATATTAGATTTCTCATGGCCCAAAAACGACAACTCCTCCGCTGGCTTGATCTGTGACCACCAAACCTCTTTGCGCCCTAACTCACGGCGAGACCAGTCGGAATGATGATCCGGCGCAAGCCGCGCAGGGCAATCTCTGTTGACATCGCAAGCACTGCCACCGGCACGGCTCCCGCGAGCAGGATTGGCGGACTGACCATTGCCAGCCCCTGCAGGATCCAGTCGCCGAACCCACCGCCACCGATATAGGCGGCCAAGGTGGCGAGACTGATGTTCTGGACAGTGGCCGTCTGGATGCCGGCGAACATGACGGGACTGGCGAGCGGCAACTCAACGAAGCACAAGAGTTGTCGGTCATTCGAGCCCATGCCGCGCGCGGCATCGACGATCGCGCGGTCGACGCTCCGAATCCCGACCACGGTGTTGAGAAAGATAGGCAGGATCGCCTTGATCGTCAGGGCGAAGAGCGCCGGACGGAATCCGATCCCGAGCAGTGGTAAGGTTAGCCCGAGAATCGCGAGACTCGGCACCGTCTGCCCGATGTTGGCCAGCCAGGTCGTCGGCCGCTCAAGCCAGGCGACGCGAGTAATCAGCACCGCAAGCGGAATGGCGATCAGGATCGCGATCAGCACCGAGAAACCAACCAGTCTCAGATGATCGATCAGTTGCTCACGGAACTGGTCGGGATTGTCCCGAATGTAAGAGATGAAATCGAGGGGTTCGCCTCCGCCCATCTCCTCAACCCCTTTCCGTTACAGGAGCCGCATCGCGCCTTAATGCATCGCCAAGGCGCTTCAGACCCCAATCACTGGCGAGGGCGAGGAGCGTGGCCACGATCGCACCGGCGAGGACCTGGTCGGTATCGAGCCTCTGCAACCCGTCGAACACCAGACGACCGAGACCACCAGCACCGATCACGGCGGCGATTACGGCGATGCCGATCGCAGCCACGGTCGCGACCCGGATCCCGGCGAAGATCACCGGAATCGCCAGCGGCAGCTCCACCAGGAAGAGGCGTTGGCGTCCGTTCATGCCCATGCCGCGAGCCGCGTCGAGTGTCGCGGGCGGAACATCATCGATTCCGGCGACAGTGTTACGGACAATCGCAAGTAGGGAATAGAGGGCGAGAGCAATTGTCGCGGTCGACGTACCGAGACCGGTGAATGGAATCAAAATCGCGAAGAAGGCGAGGCTGGGGACGGTGTAGAGGATACCGCTCAGATTCAGGATCGGACTCTCCAGCCACCGGATTCTCGTGCACAGAACTCCCAGCGGAACACCGATCAGGGTCGCGGCAAGGACGCTGATGCCAACGAGACGGATGTGTTCCAGTGTCAACTCGAGCACACGTTCCGGTTGCTCAAACAGGTACCACATGCGGCGCCTCCGAGTCTGGCGCCGCCGGGCCAGATGACATTGCTTCCGCCGGAGCGATCGATTCGCCAAGCACTGTCGCCAATTGCTGGTACGTCAGGTAGCCGGAAGAGCGGCCCGCGTCATCGCTGATCAGGAATCCCTCGTCGTTGGTTCCGGCGCGGCGGCCAAGTTCCCCTCCCGCCTCGATGACCGAGAGTGTACCGGGAAGTGTCAGCAGGTCGTCTGGCGCCCCGTTCGGACGCGGCATCGCCAGCTCCCCAAGGTACGTATGCCTCAGGGCTCGAAGCGAACGATCTTCACCGATGAATTCGATCACGAACGGAGACGCGGGGTTGCGAAGAAGATCGGCCGGTGTCCCGTTCTGGACTATCCGCCCTTCCGCCATAAGCACAATGCGGTCTCCGAGGAGAAACGCTTCGCCAATATCGTGGGTTACGAAGACGATCGTTTTGTGGACCTCGGACTGGATCCGACGCAACTCACGCTGCAGTTGCTTGCGCGTGATCGGATCGACGGCCCCGAATGGCTCATCCATGAGAATGATTGGCGGATCTGCCGCGAGCGCTCGCGCCACTCCAACGCGTTGTTGCTGACCTCCCGAAAGCTGGCGCGGAAAGCGATCGGCGAACTGCGCGGGAGGAAGCCCGACCAGCGCAAGCAGTTCCTCGGACCGCTCCCGCCGCCGCGCACGCGACCATCCAAGCAATCGTGGCACGACCGAGACGTTCTCGGCGACGGTGAAGTGCGGAAAGAGTCCGCCTTGCTGGATCACGTAACCAATGCTGCGCCGCAGATCCACCACATCCATGGCGCGAACATCGCGGCCATCGATCGCAATCGTGCCCTCGCTGATCGTTTCCAGGCGGTTGATCATCCGCATCGTGGTCGTCTTGCCCGATCCAGACGGTCCGATCAGGACGTGCAACGCGCCCGCCTCCACCTCGAAACTGACATCATCGACAGCACGCACTGATCCGGAGTTGGACTCGAAGATCTTGGAGACGTGCTCAAGAGTGATCAAGGAATCGCCCACTCGCCGCGGCGACATTCCAAAGGAACGCCTCGCCGTGAATCCCACATTCGAAAGGAGTTTGACCTATTATCGGTTATTGTACGCTACATGATGTTGACGTCTCATGTCGTCATCTGACGCATCGGCGACGCGTGATTGGCATTCTCGGACGCACCGTGTCCGCCGTGCGTGACCACCGGAATCAATTGATAATGCGAGAGTAGCGATGAGCATTGTTTATGTCGATCTTGAACATAGCCGGGTGGTGCAAGATCCTATTTTGGGCGTGTCCCACCAGAACCGGCTCCTTGCCACCCGGGCCCGGCTTGCGGAGGCGGCCGGTGAACCCTGCGAAGTGATGCGTTTCGAGGACGTTACCTTCGACCGCATCCGCATCCTGAATCCGACGGCGATGGTAGTCAGCGGCAATACTGCGGACTGGATTGAGTACGACTTTTCTACGCTGGCGGCGCTGCTGGAAACGATCCGGGCGGCGCCCATCCCGATCCTTGGAATTTGCGGCGGACATCAACTCATCGGCTACGCGCATGGGGCGCCTTGGGGACCTCTCGGCACGATGCCTCTTGGCGCGATCGACCCCGATCCACGATTCGCTCCCGGACTGCGCAAGCAACGCGGATTCCTGCCAGTCGATGTCGATGCCTCCAGCCCCCTGTTTCAGGGAATGGACGATTCCGCGGTGGTCTTTCAGTCGCATTACTGGCAGCTTACCGGCGTTCCTCCTGGGTTCGCGATCTGCGCCAGCTCCCCTCACTCACCAATTCAGGCCATCGCCCGAGGGGATCGCCCGGTCTTTGGCGTGCAGTTCCACGCTGAGCGATACGACGACCAGCACCGCGATGGCGAGACGGTCCTCCGAAACTTTTTCGCAATTGCGCGAGTCAAGGCGCCGTCAAGTGTCGCCGCGGCCTCGTCCCGATCGTGACGAGCAGAAGTCAGGCTGTCGACAATCCAGTGGCTATGCGCCGAAGAGCCGTTGCCCAATCCAACGTCTGAACCGCCGCCTGGATCTCCACTCCCTGCGGCGATCCCCACATTTGACGGCGCCCTGCCGGTGGCAGCCAGGTTGGCCCCCTTGGAGATCACGTCAGATTTGCCTTCACGACCTCCTCGCGGAAGAACGTCAACGTCCGGGTCAAGCCTTCGTCCAGTGTGATGTTCGGAGACCAACCCAGCAACAGCTTCGCCTTCGCTATGTCCGGACAGCGACGCTGAGGATCATCCTCGGGAAGCGGTTGATGGATGATCTGGCTGGAGGCGCCGGCAAGCCCGATGATGCGTTCCGCGAACTGGCAGATGGTGTGCTCCTCGGGATTGCCGAGATTCACCACTTCCCCGGCGAGGCCATCGGTTTCCATCAACAATTCGAATCCCCGGACGAGATCGTCGACATAACAGAAGGAGCGTGTCTGCTCGCCGTCGCCGTAGATCGTGATCGGCCGACCCTCGAGCGCCTGGATGCAGAAGTTGGGGACGACGCGGCCATCGGCGGGCTGGGAACGAGGTCCGTAGGTGTTGAAGATGCGGGCGATCCGGGCATCGACCTGGTGCTGGCGGAAATATTCCATGACCATGCTCTCGGCGAAGCGCTTGCCTTCGTCGTAGCAGGCGCGAGGACCGTTGGGATTGACATTGCCCCAATAGGTTTCGACCTGGGGGTGGACGAGGGGATCGCCGTAGACCTCGGAGGTGGACGCCTGCATGAAGCGGGCGCCATGCTGGCGGGCAAGCTCGAGGGCGTG
>Ga0183260_10000585_pt1 | contig 30722 bp, 32 predicted proteins | sample AntDrymUQ4972206_2_FD_129768 | JGI IMG/M metagenome (GOLD analysis project Ga0183260, IMG submission 129768) | Polar desert sand microbial communities from Dry Valleys, Antarctica - metaG UQ497 (22.06) (version 2) (version 2) | ecosystem: Environmental > Terrestrial > Soil > Desert | place...
GCCGCGGCGGTCGCGTCATCGCCGAAGATCTCGCCCCAGGTCGAGAACGGCTTGTTCGAGGTGACGATCAGCGAGGCGCGCTCGTAGCGGCGCGCGACGAGCATGAACATCAGGTTGGCCGCCTGGGTCGAACGGGATGTAGCCGACCTCGTCGCAGACGAGCAGCGGGATCCGCTCGAGCCGGCGCAGCTCGTCGTCGAGACGGCCCTGGCGCTGGGCGTCGGCCAAGAGCGCGACCCACTCGGTCGTGGTGCAGCACGTCGGGCGCCTGCTTGCTGAAGACCAGCGCGCCGGCGCCGGCGCGCGAGTAGCCGAGGCAGCCGACGACGACCCACGCACGGCGCGTCTGGCCGTGGCCGACCGGCACCGGCTCAGCCGGCTCCCAGAGGTCGAACTGGCAGATCTCGCCCGGGCGGTAGACGGTGCTGGTAGGTGCGCTGATGGCGGAACAGCGGCCTGACCTCGCCCAGGTAGTCGTCGACGATCGTCTTGGCGCCGTCGAAGCCGAGTGGCTCGATCAGCTCGCGGACCCTGACACCGGTGAGCTTTGAGGTCCTTGCGCAGCAGCACGTGGATCTCGTCCTTGACGGATCGAGCTTCGACCGGCGCTCAGGACAGTGAAACCCCGGCGGCGCGTCCGCGCGCAACGCCGCCCGGACCGTGTTGCGCGCCAGCCCCGTGCGCCGCACGAGCTCCTTGATCGACACCCCACGAACGAAATGCTCCCGGCGCAACTCAGCCCAGCGCTCCACGTCCAGCACAACCCCTCCTGGCTCTCGGTCTCAATGACCGAGCCAGGCTCACCACGACCCCCGGACGCCTCGCCACCGCCCTCGGGGGGTCAATTCTCAGTCGGCGAAGGGGGGTGAGTTTTTCACCGGCGCCGACACCCGCCGCCTACCGACGAGCGCCGGCTAGCTGCTAGCAGGACCGGAGCCCGCAGCCGCGTCAGATCACAGCGCGCCGCCCGCCGCCTCTGGAGCGCCGGCCTCCGAGCCGCCGTGGGGCGGGTACTCGCGAGCGACGAACTCCTCGAGGGTCATCGGGAGGTCGCGCACGCGCTCGGCGACCTCGAGCAGCCCCGACATCGTCGCTTCCTCCTCGACCTGCTCCTTGAGGAACCACTGCATGAACTGCTCTGAGAGGTAGTCGGCCTCCTCGCGGGCCAGGGCGAAGAGCTCGCTGATCCTCGTGCTGACCGCGCGCTCCTGCTCGAGCGCGAGCCGGATCGGCGCGATGTGGTCTTCGAACTCCCTCTGCGGCGCATCGATTGCACCGAGCTGCACTTCAGCGTCGGTGTCGAGCAGGTACTTGGCCATCATCATCGCGTGGTTGCGCTCCTCGACGGCCTGGGCGTAGAAGAAGCCGGCAAGGCGCGGCATCGTTCGCGCCTCATAGTGGATCGCTATCGCCGCGTACTGGTGCGAGGCGGCGAACTCGGCCGCGATCTGCTCGTTGAGCGCGGTGACGAAGCGTTGTGCGGGCACGGGTAATGGCCTCCTGGATCGGCGGGTCAACCGCGGCCGGCGGCGGCAGCGAGCGCGGTGTTCGCCGCGGCGCTGAGCCTGTCGACCTGCTCGGGCTGGGCACGTCGTTCGACGGCCGTGGCGAGCGAGGCTAGCGAGCGGTCGACCGCGGCGGCTCGCGTGGCGCTCAGCGCCCGAAGCTCCTCTCGCGCGCGGGCGACTGCTTCCGTGGCCTTGATGACATCTTGCCGGGCGGCCGCGTACTCGCTCGGGGCGATCACTTGCCCGCCCCTGACCGCCTGGGAGTACTCGGTGGCCGCGAGCTCGATGCCCTGCTGGGCGGGCCCGAGCTCGCGGCGCAGGTCGGTGAGGCGCTGCGCGAGGGTCGGCTCCTTGTCGGTCGCGCGGCCGGCGACGTAGCCCGCGACCCCGCCGACCAGGAGCGTCACCGCCGCCGTGACGCCGAGCATGCGGGCGGGGACGCGGTCGGGCCGGCGGTAGAGGTCCACCGCCTTAGCGCCAGATGACGGCGACGGCCGGGCCGTCGTGGCCCTCGAGCAGCGCGGCGGCGGCGCTCAGCAGGTCCTCGGGACGGCGCGACTCCGAGAGGTCGACGAGCTGCGGGCCGCACACGAGCGCGACGCGGGGCAGGAGGGTGCCGATCCCGAGGCTCACGACCTCCGCCTCGAGCGCCTCGGCAAGCGGCTCGAGCAGGTCCCCAGCCTCCCCGGCGATTACGCGCTTGGCCCGCTCGGCGAGCGCGACGCTGCCGAGACCGTCGACGACGGCGACCCCCCCGGAGCCGTTCTCGCTGAAGACGCGGTAGAAGCCGTTGCGCGCGATCGACTGCAGGCGGTCCTCGACGAGCCCGAGTGCGCTCGCGGCCGCCCGCCGCTGCGCCGGCTCGTCCGCCGAGACTCGTGTCGCGGCGCCGGACTCGAGCGCGACCGCACCGGTGGCCACCGCCCGCACAAGCCGTGCGCGCGCGTCGAAGGAGGTCTCGACCTGCACGGTCCGCGGCTCCGCGCCGGCACGAACGCAGGCGCGCTGCGCCTCGCGCACGAGCTCTGTCGAAGCCTTCGGGTCGTCGCTGTGGTGGCGCTCGACCTCGGCGCGCACGAGCGAGAGCGCCGCGCCGATCGAGCTCAGCACCTCCGGATGGCGCGGCACCAGCAGCGGACGCCCGAGCCGGCGGGCGACCTCGGGCGCGAGCGCCGCCCCGGCGCCGCCAAGCGCCACGATCGGCACGTCGGGTGCGAAGTCGTGCGCGCGAGCGGCCTCGGCCGCCGCCCGCGCGATCTTGTCGACGGCGCGGTCGAGCGCTTGGCGGGCGGCTTCGTCCACCGAACGGCCGAGGTGCCGCCCGAGCGCGGCGAACGCGATGCGTGCGGCTTCCCGCGCACGGTGGGCCGCCTCCGGTGAGCTGTCCGCGGCCGATTCGCCCATCTGCGCCGCGCTTCTCTCGCGATCGCTTGTTAGCCCGTTGCCGTTGCCGTTGCCGTTGCCGTTGCCGTTGCCTTCGTCGGCGGTGGCCCCCACGACGCCGAGGGCGTGGGCCGCGCACGTCGCGGTCAGCGCGAACAGGCGCCCGTCTGCGGCGCGCAGGACCGCGCATTTCGCCGAGTCGCCCTGTCGCGGGGCGACGAGCTCGACCTCGGCGCCCTTGAGAGCCCCAGGGTCGGCATAGCACGCGTAGGGCAGCCCGGCCACGTGCGCGCTCCGCGGGCCGGTCTCCTCGACCTTGCGCCGACCGAGGCGGGCCATCGAGCCTCCGGCGGCGCCGACAACCCACGAGTCCACGCAGCGGATGGCGGTCGGCCGGCCCATCACCCGCAGCGTGCGAAGCGTCGTGCGCCCGCCCTTGACGACGCTCACGTTCGAGCTCGTCCCACCGCACTCGAGCACGATGCCGTCCTGCAGCGCGAGCTGGTGCAGCGCGGCGGCCACCCCGGCGGCCGGGCCAGAGCCGACGGTCCGCGAGGGCGCGCGACGGAACGCCTCGAGGCCCATCGCGCCGCCGTCGCCACGCAGCACGAGCAGCGGCACCTCGATCCCGATCTCGGCCAGCACACGCTCGACGATCGTCGCGGTGCGGTCGACCACCGGCAGGATCGACGCGTTGATGGCCGCCGAGATCGTCCGCATCTCGAGGCCGTATGTGCCCGAGAGCTCGTGGCCGGCGCAGGCTGGAAGCCCACGCTCGCGCGCCCGTTCGCTCACGAGTCGCTCGTGCTCGGGCGCGTCGACGGAGAACGCGCCGCTCACGGCGAGTGCCGCGCAGCCTGCCGACTGCAGCTGGTCGATCGCGCGGTCGATCGCGGCGCTGTCGAGGCCCGCGGTGGCGTCGATGAAGGCGTGATCGGTCGCAAGCACTCGGGTGGACGTGAGCTTGATGTCGGGCACCCGGGTCCGCTTGCGGGCGGCGCGAAGGTCGGGTGCGGCCCCGATGCCGACCACCCCGACGCGCGCGACGTCGCCCTCGAGGAGCGCGTTCATCGCCTGCGTCGTCGAGAAGGCGACTAGCTCGACGCGCTCGCGCTCGGAGCCCAGCTCGGAGAACAGCCGCCGCAGCGCCTCGGCCACCCCCTCGCTCACGCCCGCGGCGCCGGCGTGGGTCGTGGGCACGACGGCGCGCGCGCGCAGCGCGGCCGGCTGCGTCGTCAGCGCGACCGCCTTGGTGAAGGTTCCTCCGACGTCGACGCCGACGCGCACGCCGCTCATGCCGTGGCCGCCTCGCCCATCCGGCGGCGCTGGCGCGCCGGCTGCCACAGGAACACATACCCCGCGCCGGCTGCGAAGACCACGAGCAGTGCCGCCTGGACGATCAGCCCCTCGCGCGTGGGATGGATGCCGGTCAGCTCGGCCACGAACACCGGCAGCCGAGCCCAGCCGACGGGCGTGGCGCGGACGATGTCGGCCGACTGCAGCGATCGCACGGCGTTGCCGGCGAACGTGGCCGACAGCACCAGCAGGATCGACGCGCCGGTGACGAGCATCGGCTTGAGCGGCAGTCGCTTGCCCGCCTTGAGCACGGCGTAGCCGACGCCGCCCAGCGCGGCCGCACCGGCCACCGCACCGAGCACCACCCACAGCAGGAGCCCCTCGGCGAACAGCGCGAGCGCCTGGTAGAAGAGCACCGTCTCGAAGCCCTCGCGGTAGACCGCGGTGAAGCCGACTCCGGCGAAGGCGAGCGAGGTGCCCGCCGCGATCGCGCCGGCGACCCGCGCGCGCATGAACTCCATCCGCCGGCGGTGCTCGAGCCGCGAGACCAGCCAGAAGCTGACGGCGACGAGGACTCCGACGGCCAGCAGGGCGGTGAGCGCCTCGAGCAGCTCGCGATTGACCGGCGCGATGTCGATCACGAGCGTCGTCAGCGCCCACGTGAGCGCCGTCGCGCCGAGCGCGGCGGCCACTCCCCACGCGAGCGGCCGCTTGTAGTTCTGCGCGCTGCCGGCCGAGAGCGACCCGAGCAGGAGCGCGATCAGCAGCACCACCTCGACGCCCTCCCGGAAGAGGATCGAGAACGAGAAGGCGAAGGCGATCGCCGGCGCCGCGACTCCCTTCTCGCCGAGGATGCGATCCGAGTCGACGAGCCCGTCGCGGACGTCGGCCACGTCGCTGCGGACGTCGGCCAGCGACGCCCCGTCGCGGATGTCGTTGCGCAGCTGCGCGAAGGAGAACTCGGTGTCGAGCACCTTGTTGGGGTCGCGCAGGCGCATCGGGACCTCGACGAACTCGTAGTGGTCGAGGTAGGCCGAGCGGGCGAGCTCGTAGGCCTGTTCGCGGTCCCCGTCCTTGACGGCCGACAACGCCTGGTCGACCAGGACCGAGGCCTTGTCGATCTCCCCGCGGCCGCGCTGCACGTCGTTTGCGGCCCCGCCCGCCGCGGCCGCGGCCGGGCCGGCGAGCGCGAGCGCCGCGGCAAGCGCGAGGGAGATGGTCAGCAGCAGCCGCATCGTGCGCTACTTCAGCTTCCCCTCGGCGGTGACGAGGTCGCCCTTGACGTCGCTCACGAGCTTTGTCACCTCGCGCACCGAGGCGCCGCTGCGGATCTTCTCGCGCAGCTCGCCTGAGATCGCCTCCTCGAGCTCCTCCTTGAGGCCGGGGTCGGCCTTGCCGAGCGGGCCCTCGACCTTCTCGAAGTGCTGAAGGTAGGCCTCGGCGACGGTTTCCTCCGCCTGCTTGCGGTCGCCGGCGCGCAGCTGGTCGACCGCCTGGTCGAGCGCGTTCTCCGTCTCGCCGATCTCCTTGACCGCAACGGCGGGCGTGGACTGCTCCTCGGCCGCCTCCTTGGAGCCATCGTCGTCGTCTCCGCAGGCAACGAGCCCAAGCGCGCCGCACGACGCAAGGACCGGCACGAGCAACCTGAGCTTCATCGGCACCTCCACGGCCTCCTGTTAGGTCTCCCTAATACGACGTGGGGAACGCTAACACGAATTCCGAGTCCGTGGGTTGGACTTTCAGCCTTGGCGTCGACTGGCGTTCCCGCTACGCCTCTCGAATGGTTGATATCCTCAACTATATGTCGCGCCAACCACGTCGCATCGCCGCCCTCTTCCGCCCCTATCGGGCGCGGCTGGGAACCGTTCTCGCGCTGATCTTCGTCGGCGCCGGGCTGGGAATGGTCGCGCCCTTCCTGCTGCGCGACGTGCTCGACAAGGCGATCCCCTCGCGGGACACCGGGCTGCTCAGCGCGCTCGTCGCGGGCATGGTCGCGATCGCGATCGCCACGGCGGCGCTCAGCGTCGCGCAGACCTGGCTGTCGAACACCGTCGGCCAGCGGGTCATGCACGACCTGCGCTCGGCGGTCTACCGCCATCTCCAGCGCCTCTCGCTGGCCTTCTTCACCCGCACGCGGACGGGCGAGGTGCAGTCGCGCATCGCCAACGACATCGGCGGCGTGCAGAACGTCGTGACCACGACGGCCACCTCGATCGTCTCCAACCTCACCACGGTGCTCGCCACCGTCGTCGCCATGACGCTGCTCGATTGGCGGCTGGCCGCATTCTCACTCGGGTTGCTCCCGGTGTTCGTCGCGCTCACGCGCCGGGTCGGGCGTGAGCGCAAGCGCATCACGACCCACCGCCAGCGGGCGATGGCCGACATCTCGACGCTGGTCGAGGAGTCGCTCTCGGTGTCCGGGATCCTGCTCGGCAAGACGATGGGCCGGTCGGCCGAGCTCGCCGAGCGCTTCGAGGGGGAGTCGCGCCGGCTCGCCGAGCTCGAGGTGCGCCAGCGCATGGCCGGCCGCTGGCGGATGGCCTCGATCCAGGCGACCTTCGCGATCATGCCGGCGCTGGTCTACTGGTTCGCGGGCCTGAGCTACGCGAGCGGCGCGGCGGCCGTGTCCATCGGCACCCTGGTCGCCTTCACGACGCTGCAGACCCGCCTGCTCTTCCCGATCCGCGAGCTCCTCAACGTCGGCGTCGACCTCCAGACCTCGACGGCGCTCTTCGACCGGATCTTCGAGTACCTCGACCTGCCGGTCGACATCGCCGAGAAGGAGGGCGCCCGGGTCCTCGTGCCCGACCGGCTCCTGGGCGAGGTCCGCTTCGAGGACGTCTGGTTCCGCTACGGGTGCCCGCCGCCGGAGGCGGTTTCCTACGACGACGACGACGGGGACTGGACCCTGAGCGGCATCGACGTGACCATCCCGGCCGGGACGCGGACGGCGATCGTGGGGGAGACCGGGTCGGGGAAGACCACGCTTGGCTACCTCGCCGCGCGCCTCTACGACACCCAACGCGGCCGGGTGACCATCGACGGCGCGGACGTGCGTGACGTCACCTTGGGCTCGCTCTCGGCATCGGTCGGGGTCGTCTCCCAGGAGACCTACCTCTTCCACGCCAGCGTGCGCGAGAACCTGCGCTTTGCGGCGCCCGGGGCCAGCGACGCGGAGGTCGAGGCGGCCGCCCGCGCAGCCCGCATCCACGACCTCATCGCCGCGCTGCCCGAGGGCTACGACACGATGGTCGGCGAGCGGGGCTACCGCTTCTCGGGCGGAGAGAAGCAGCGCATCGCGATCGCCCGCACCATCCTGCGAAACCCGCCCGTGCTCGTGCTCGACGAGGCGACCAGCTCGCTGGACACCCAAACCGAGCACGCCGTCCAGGAGGCGCTCGACGAGCTCGCGCAGGGCCGGACGACCATCGCCATCGCTCACCGGCTGTCCACCGTGCGCGACGCCGACCAGATCGTCGTCTTGGACGCCGGTCGCGTCGTCGAGCGCGGCACCCACCCAGAGCTCCTCGCGCGCGGCGGTCGCTACGCCGAGCTCGTCGCCCGCGACGATGGCGGCCCGCGCGAGGTCGAGAGGGCGGCCGCGGCCTGAGGGCTCCTGCGGCCTGTGGCGGTGACGCCCCTGCGGGTCAGACCCTCACCCGCTGGACGAGCGAGGTTCGGTTGGCACAGGGGTTACGCCGCGACGCGGCGCGCGAGCTCGACCAGCAGGCGCACACCAAAGCCCGAGCCGCCCTTGCCCGCGTAGGGACGACCGAGGTCCCATGCGGTCCCGGCGATGTCGAGGTGGGCCCACGGGACCTCGCCCGCGAAGCGAGCGAGGAAGTGCGCTGCGGTGATCGAGCCGGCCTTGCGCTGCTCGACCGCGTTGACGATGTCGCCGTAGCGGCCCTTGATCATCTCGTCGTACTCCGGGTGGAGGGGAAGGCGCCACACGATCTCGCCGGTCGTCCGCGCCGCCGCCTCGACCTCCTCGCACCAGGCGTCGTCGGACCCCATCAGGCCCGCGTGCGTCGATCCCAGCGCGACCAGGATCGCGCCGGTGAGCGTCGCCACGTCTACGAGGCGCTCGGCGCCCTGCTCTCGCGCCCAGCACAGGCAGTCGGCGAGCACGAGCCGCCCCTCGGCGTCGGTGTTGTTGACCTCAATGGACGTTCCGTCCATGGCTCGCACGATGTCGCCGGGCTTGACCGATCGGCCCGAGGGCATGTTCTCGGTCGCCCCGACGACGGCGAGCAGGCGAACGGGAAGGCGCAGCCGGGCGATCGCTCCCACCGCCTCGAGCACGGCGGCGCCCCCTGACATGTCGAACTTCATCTCTGCCATCTTGGCCGAGGGCTTGATGGAGATTCCGCCGCTGTCGAAGGTCACCGCCTTGCCGACGAAACCGAGCAGCGGCCCGCGCGCCTGGGGTCCCTCGTAGCGCATGGTGATCAGGCGCGGCTCCTCGTAGGAGCCCTGGGCGACCGCGGCGAACGCGCCCATTTCGCGCTCGAGCAGCGCGTCCCGGCCGTCGATCTGTGCCTGCACGCCCTCGACCTCGCGGTCGAGGTCCATGGCGCGTTGCGCCAGGCTGGTGGGGGTCATGTCGTTGGCCGGCGTGTTCTGGAGGTCGCGCGCGGCGTTGGCGGCCTCGGCGACGATCTCCGCCGAGGCGACCGATTCCGAGACGTCCTGCGCGGCGACCACCTCGAGCGCCTCGATCGCGCGGTCGTCGTTCTCGCCCCCGCGCTTGTAGCGGTCAAAGCGGTAGGCGGCGAGCACGGTGCCCTCAGTCAGCGCGGCCGCGGTGGAGGCGGCGTCAACGCCTTCGGGCACCAGCCAGGCCAGGCGCCGGGCGCCCAGCTCCCGCGCGCGGCCGTGGACAAGCGCGGCGGCGACCCGGGCGCGCTCGGGTTCGAAGGCCTCCCGGTCGCCCAGCCCGACCGCGATCCAGCGGACCCCGTCGAGGTGGGTGTGGGCGAGCTTGCGAAACGTGCGGCGCGCCTCGCCGGACTCCACGAGCGTGGCGAGCGCGCCGCCCACGACGTCGGGCGGGAGATCCTCGCCCTCGAAGAGCCCGACTGCAATCGTGTCGGCGTCGAGACGGTCGGGCTGGGCGGTGCTGGCAATGATCTGCACGGGGCGGCAAGCCTAGCCACGATCGCTTCGCCGAGCGGCCGCTCATCGAGGGGCGGCGCGGCTAGCATCGGGGGCTCCCCCCGACCAGGAGCTCCGCCCGAATGCCCAAGACCGTCATCCTCTCCGCCGTCCGCACGCCCGTCGGCAGGCTCGGTGGCGGCCTCGCCTCGATGGATGCCACCGACCTGGGCGGGATCGCCATCGAGGCCGCGCTCGAGCGCGCCGACGTCGAGCCCGGGCAGGTCGAGCACGTAGTGATGGGTCAGGTCCTCCAGGCCGGCCAGGGCCAGATCCCCTCGCGCCAGGCCCAGATCAAGGGCGGCATCCCGAAGGACGTGCCCTCCGAGACGATCAACAAGGTCTGCGCGTCGGGCATCCGCTCGGCGGGGCTGCTGGACACCGCGATCCGCGCCGGCGAGCTCGAGATCGGCGTCGGCGGCGGCATGGAGTCGATGTCCAAGGCGCCCTACATGCTGCCCCAGGCCCGCTTCGGCTTTCGCATGGGCGACGCGAAGGCCATCGACGCGATGGTCCACGACGGTCTCACCAATCCGTTCAGCGGCAAGCACATGGCCCAGGAGGCCTCCGAGGTCGCCGCCGAGCTCGAGATGACCCGCGCCGACATGGACAGATGGGCGCTGCGCTCCCACCAACTGGTGATCGCGGCGACCGACGAGGGCCGGCTTCCCGAGGAGATCGTGCCGGTCACGGTGAAGGGCAAGAAGGGCGACCAGGTCGTCGAGGTCGACGAGTCGCCCCGGCGCGACTCCACGCTCGAGGCGCTCTCCAAGCTCCCGCCGATCTTCACCAAGGACGGCACCCACACCGCCGGAAACAGCCCGGGGGTCAACGACGGCGCCGGAGCATTGGTTCTGGCCAGCGACGATTGGGCCCAGCGCAACGGCAAGCAGCCGCTCGCCGAGATCGTCGCCCAGGCGGCCGTCGCCGACGACTTCCCCTACCTCGCCCGCACCCCGGCCAAGGCGGCCTACAAGGCGCTCGAGAAGGCCGGCCTGACCGCCGAGGACGTCGACCTGTGGGAGATCAACGAGGCCTTCGCCTCGGTGACCCTCAACTCGATCCGCATGCTCGGCATCGACGAGGAGAAGGTCAACGTCAACGGCGGCGCGGTCGCCATCGGCCACCCGATCGGCGCGTCGGGCGCGCGCATCCTCGGCACCCTGGTCATGGAGCTGCGCCGTCGCGGCGGCGGCTTGGGCTGCGCCGCGATCTGCTCGGGCGGCGGCCAGGGCGACGCGGTGCTGGTGCGGGTCAACGGCGGCTAGGAGGCGGCGCCGAGCACGAGCACCTCGACACCGGTGTGGCGGCGGGCCGCCGCCGCCAGCCGGCGATCGGTGGTCGCGAGCGGCTCGTTCAAGTCCTCCGCTACGGCGAGGAAGAGGGCGTCGGAGGCTGTGAGGTTGTGGCGAAGCTCCCACGCGCGCCGGCGGAACCCGATCGCGGGGATAAGCGTGAGCCCGACGCTTCCGAGGTCCTCGACCGCGCCCGCTGCTCGGTCCTCGTCGATCGCTCCGCGAAACAGCTCGCGGCGCAGCACCGCGAGTACCTCGAAGACGAGGAGATCCGGCGCCGCCGCCTCGTCCTCGCGAGCGAGCAGCTCCGATACCTCAGCTCCGGCCCTTCCCTCCACGAGGAAGTCCACGATCGCCGACGAGTCGACGACGGTCACTCGCCGTGGTCGCGGATGTGGCGTACGAGCGTCTCGGAGGGTTCGCTGAGCTGCACCGGTCCGCGCGCCTTGATCCGCGCCATCAGCTCCTCATGGGTCGGGCGCGAGGCGGACCGCTCGAGCATCTCGCGAACGTACTGCGAGAGCGACTTGCCCGAAACCTCCGCGCGCTTCTTGAGTGTCCTGTGCACCTCTTCTGGCACGTTGCGTATTTGGACGTTGATGCCCATGTCGCCGGGGCCGAAGATAGCATGCAGACTGCATGCACTCAGCGGGAAATGCAGCCGCTTGGACCGGGAGTTCAGCGGCAACGGTTTTCGCACACGCGGCGGTGAGGACGGCCCGAGCCCCGGGTGCCGCAGATACGCTCCGCGGCCGATGGACTTCGAGCTGACCGACGAGCAGCGCGAGATCCGCGCCCTCGCGCGGCGCTTTGCTGCGGATGAGATCGCGCCGCACGCCGCCGCGTGGGATCGCGAGCACCGCTTTCCCAAGGAGGTTTTCGCGCGGCTCGGCGAGCTCGGACTGATGGGCGTGTGCGTCCCGGAGGCGTATGGCGGGGCGGGCGCGGACTTCTTCAGCTACGTGCTGGTCCTCGAGGAGCTCTCGCGGGCCGACGCGGGCGCGGCCGTGACCGTCACGGTGCACACGGGCGCGGGCACGCTGCCGATCCTCGACCACGGCACTCCCGAGCAGGTCGACCGCTGGGTCCCGCCCCTCGCGCAGGGCCACGAGCTGGCTGCCTTCGCATTGACCGAGCCCGAGGCCGGATCGGACGCCGGCGCCCTGCGCACACGCGCGCGAGAGGGGCGGATCACCGGCGCCAAGCAGTGGATCAGCAACGGCTCGTACGCACACGCGTTCGTCGTCTTCGCCCGCGACGAGGACGGGCCCGCGCCCGGCCGGATCTCGGCCTACCTCGTGCGCCGCGGCGCGCAGGGCTTCCGGCCCACCCGTGAGGAGGAGAAGATGGGGCTCAACTCCTCGAGCACCGCGGACCTCGCCTTCGAGGACACGCCCGGCGAGCGCCTCGGCGAGCCGGGCGCCGGGATGCGCATCGCCCTGCAAACGCTCGACGGCGGGCGCATCGGCGTTGCGGCGCAGGCGGTCGGGATCGCCCAGGCCGCGCTGGACCTGGCAGTCGCCCACGCGCGCGAGCGCCGCGCCTTCGGCGGCCCGATCGCTCGCTTCGGCGCGATCCAGCAGAAGCTCGCCGACATGCAGACCGAGATCGAGGCGGCTCGTGCGCTGACTTGGCGTGCGGCCGCGCTCAAGGAGGCCGGAAAGCCGCACACGGTCGAGGGCGCCCAGGCCAAGCTCTTCGCCTCACGGGTCGCCCGCCACTGGACCGGCGAGGCGATCCAGGTCCTCGGCGGCTACGGCTACGTCAAGGATTTCCCCGCCGAGCGCTACTACCGCGACGCCAAGGTCACCGAGATCTACGAGGGCACCAGCGAGATCCAGCGGCTCGTGATCGCGCGGGCACTGCTCGGCGACGCCGTCACCTCGCTGCGCGACCCCGGGTAGGGGCCGTCGGCTCGGCCTTGTCCAGGTTCCGCGCCGAGCTCAGAGGCTCCCACGCGGGCCACCCACGTGGCGCGCGGCCTTGAGTGTGGCACTAGTGTTACACTGATCCACGCGACGATGCCCACGACGCGCAAGCGACACGCCATCACCGAGACCCCGCCCGTTCAGGAGGCGCTCGACGAGGTGCGCCGCGAGCAGGGCGACAACCGCGTGGAGCTGGGCGAGCTCGTGATCCTCGGCGCTCGGGAGAAGGTGGCTCGTCTGCGGGCAGAGGGCGATCGGTCGAGACGGCTTCGCGACGAGCTCGTCGAGATGGTGCGATCGGGTGAGATCGGCGAGCTGATGGACGTCGATGCCGCCGAGGAGGTCCGCCGGCATGGCTGGACCCGGGAGTGATCGGCGATCTTCTGATCGACCACTCCGCCTGGAGTCGCGTCGCGCATCCGCGGCTGTCGCGCGAGCGGGCTGCGGAGGTTTCGGAGGCCATCGCCGCGCGCCGGCTCGCCGTCTGCCTCCCGTTCCTGCTCGAAGCGGGCTACTCGGCCAGAGGCGCAGCAGAGCACGCTCGGCTCCTCGACCGGCTCGGGACCCTTCCCTGGTGGGGGATCGACGCGTCGGTGGAGCGGCGGGTCATCGACGCCCAGCGTCAGCTGGCAAGGGCCGGACACCACCGGCTCCCGCCTCCCGGCGTCATGATCGCCGCCCTCGCCGACTGGCACGGGCTTGGTGTCCTGCACTACGACTCCGACTACGACGTCATCGTCGAGCGAACGGACCTGCGCTTCGACAGCGTCTGGCTCGCCCAGCGCGGGTCGCTCTGAGCCCGGCAGTGCGGGAAGAGATGCTCCATTGACCTCATCCGGCTCGACACGCTCACACGCCGGGGGGCATATCGCGGGTTCGCGCAAGCGGGGGCGAGAATGCCTGCGGTTTGGCCTATGGTGTGGCCTGATGAGCGCCCTCGCGACCCGCATGACCGCCGAGCAGTACCTGGCCGTCGACTACGGCGACGACCGCTGGCGCGAGCTGATCGACGGGGTCGTCGTCGTGAATGAGCCGCTGCCGATCCACGCGCTCTTTCAGCTGCGCCTCCTGCATGCGATTCACTGCTGGGTCGAGGCGGCGCCGGGGCGCGGACTCGTGCTCCCACCGGCCGACATCGTGATGACCGAGCACGACGTCTACGCGCCCGACCTTCTCTGGCTCTCGGAACGAAAGGTCCCCGACTCGCTCGACCGCCGGCTCGATGCCGTTCCCGACCTCGCGGTCGAGATCCGCTCGCCGTCCACCTGGCGCTACGACGTCGGGCGCAAGAAGTCCGTCTACGAGGAGCGGGGGCTGGGCGAGTTGTGGCTGGTGGACGGCACCTCGCGCACCGTGCTGGTCTTCCGGCGCGGCGCACCTACCTCACCGGGCTTTGACGTGGCGCTGGAGCTCTCCAAGGGAGAGGTGCTCACCTCGCCCCAGCTCCCCGGCTTCGCGCTTCCCGTCGCCGCGCTCTTCGCGCACCACCGCCGGTGAGAGCGCAGACCGCGGCCTAGACTCCGCGGATGGCCACCGAGCCCAGGGAGCGCACGGACGTCGAGCGCTGGGAAAGGGAGGTCTACGGCGCGACCGGTGACCGCGACGCGCTGTTCGAGACGATGAGCGGCGTCCCGGTCAAGCCGCTCTACACCGAGCACGATCTGCCCGAGGATGTGGAGGCGGCGATCGGGCTGCCCGGCGAGTTCCCCTTCACCCGCGGCGTCTACCCCTCGATGTACCGGGGGCGGCTGTGGACGATGCGCCAGTTCGCCGGCTTCGGGACGGCCGAGGAGACCAACGAGCGCTTCCGCTACCTGCTCGACCACGGCCAGACGGGGCTCTCGACCGCGTTCGACATGCCGAGCCTGATGGGCCAGGACTCCGACAGCCCGCGCTCGCTGGGCGAGGTCGGCCGCGAGGGGGTGGCGATCGACACGCTCGACGACATGGAGACGCTCTTCGCCGGCATCCCGATCGACGAGGTGACGGTCTCCATGACCGTCAACGCGCCGAAGGCGATCATGCTCGCCTTCTACGTTGTCGCGGCTGAGGAGCAAGGGATCGGGCCCGAGCGCCTCGGCGGCACCATCCAGACCGACATCCTCAAGGAGTACATCGCCCAGAAGGAGTGGTGCTTCCCCGTCGACCCCGCCATGCGGATCGTCATCGACATGATCGAGTGGTGCTCGGGGCACATGCCGCGCTGGCATCCGGTCTCGATCTCGGGCTACCACATCCGCGAGGCGGGGTCGACCGCGGCGCAGGAGCTCGCGTTCACGCTGAAGGACGGTCTGACCTACGTCGAGCACGCGGTGGCCCCCGGCCTAGGCGTCGACGACTTCGCCCCGCGGCTGAGCTTCTTCTTCAACGCGCACGTCGACTTCTTCGAGGAGGTGGCCAAGTACCGGGCTGCGCGGCGCATCTGGGCGCGCGAGCTGCGCGACACCTTCGGCGCGCGCGATCCCCGCTCGTTGCTGATGCGCTTCCACGCGCAGACGGCCGGTGTCTCGCTCACCGCGCAGCAGCCGCTCAACAACGTCGTTCGCACGGCGATCGAGGCGCTCGCGGCGGTCATGGGCGGCGCCCAGTCGCTGCACACCAACTCCTACGACGAGGCGCTCGCGCTGCCCTCCGAGAACGCCGTCCGCGTCGCCCTGCGCACCCAGCAGGTCATCGCCCACGAGACCGGCGTGCCCTCCACGATCGACCCGCTCGGCGGCTCCTACTTCGTCGAGGCGCTCACCGACGAGCTCGAGCGCCAGGCCTACGTGTACTTCGCCAGGATCGACGAGCTCGGAGGCATGGTCGAGGCCGTCAAGCGCGGCTTTCCCCAGCGCGAGATCGCCGACGCCGCCTGGCGCTTCCAGGAAGAGGTCGAGCGCGGCGATCGCAAGGTCGTCGGGGTCAACATCCACACCGAAGGCTCAGAGGACGACGACACCCGTCTCCTGCGCATCGACCCGGGGCTCGAGCGCAAGCAGGTCGGCCGCCTCGAGGCCGCCCGCGCCCGCCGCGACGGCCAGCGCGTCGAGGCGGCGCTCGCCGGCCTCAAGACCCAGGCCGCGCGCGATCGGGTCAATCTGATGCCGCCGCTCCTCGACGCCGCGCGCGCCCGCTGCACCGAGGGCGAGATCGTCCACGCGCTCCAAGCGGTATTCGGCGTCTACACCGAGACGCCGGTCTTCTAGATCGAACCTGACCGCCGAGGGCTCCGTACCCCCCCTGTCGAACCGCTCCCTGGAGGCACCCGCATGCGAAGGTTCCCCGTCCTCGTCTCCGCCGTCGGCCTACTGACGGCCGCCGTCCCCGCCGTGAATGCTCTCGCCGCCTCGAAGCCCAAGCCGCTCAAGGTCACCGTCGACGACGACTTCTTCAAGCCGTCGAAGAAGACCGTGCCGCCGGGGACGAAGGTCACGTGGACGTGGAAGGGCGCGGACGAGCACAACGTGACCCTCATGGAGGCCCCCAAGGGCATCAAGCTCAAGAAGTACGCCTCCAAAGACCAGGACCGCGACGGCGACCCGTTCACGCGGACGCTCAAGGCCAAGGGCAAGTGGCTCTTTGTCTGCACTCTCCACTCCGAGATGGAGCAGACGATCACCGTCAAGTGACCCGAACCGGTCGGTGGCTGCGCTCCCGGAGCCGGCGCGGCCACCTTCGTACTAACATCCCGCCTCCTCATGGCTGCGACCACACAGAAGAAGATCCGGGTCGTGGTCGCCAAGCCTGGCCTCGACGGCCACGACCGCGGCGCGAAGATCATCGCCCGCGCGCTGCGCGACGCCGGCATGGAGGTCATCTACACGGGCTTGCACCAAACGCCGGAGCAGATAGTCGAGACGGTCATCCAGGAGGACGCCGACGCCATCGGCCTGTCCATCCTCTCCGGCGCCCACATGACCCTTGTCCCCAGGATCGTCGAGCTCCTGAAAGAGCAGGACGCCGATGACGTGCTCGTAACCGTCGGTGGAACCATTCCCGCCGACGACATCGAAGAGCTCAAGAGCCTGGGAGTCGCCGAGATCTTCACCCCCGGCTCCCCCACCCAGGAGATCATCGACTTCCTGCAGGAAAAGGTCGAGTCCTAGCGGAACGCTGGTCGGGCTCGAAGCAGGGAGGAGGGCGCAGGAGGGCGTCCGGCGCGGTCCGCGGCGAGGGCCTTCATCCCGCCTGCCGGGGACCTCGGTTTCCAGCGCGCCCGTACATTATACGTGATTGACTGGTCAGTCAATTCGGTAGGATCGGAACGTCCGCTTGCCCAAGGAGGCTTGAATCTTGAAAATATGCGTTCTGGTCAAAGAGGTGCCGGACGCCGCCGTCGAGAAGCGGATGAACCCCTCGACGGGCCGGATGGACCGGAGCGGCGAGAGGAACCTCAATCCCTTCGACACCCACGCGCTGGAGGCCGCCATGCAGGTCAAGGAGGGTGGCGCGGTCGAGGTCGAGGAGGTTGTCGCCGTGACCATGGGCCCCGAGAGCGCGGTGCGCGCGCTGCACAAGGCGGTCTCGCTCGGCGCCGATCGCTCGGTGCATCTCACCGACGAGGTGCTGGTCGGCTCCGACGTCGCCGCGACGGGCTACGCGCTCGCCCAAGCTCTCCGGACCGAGCAGCCCGACCTCGTCCTGCTCGGCCAGCAATCAGACGACGGCGAGTGCTACACGATCGGTGCGGTCGTCGCCGATCACCTCCAGATGCCCTCGCTCACCCAGGTCGTCAAGATGGACGTCTCCCACGGCAAGCTGCGGTGCGAGCGCCAGGCCGAGTACGGCTACGACACCGTGGAGGTGGAGCTCCCGGCCGTGATCTCCGTCGGGGACGCGATCAACGAACCGCGCTACCCGTCGCTCAAGGCGATCATGGGCGCCAAGAAGAAGCCGCTCGACGCCAAGAGCGCCGCCGACGTGGAGATCGACACCGGCCTCGTGGGCGCCGAGGGCTCCCGGGTCCAGTGTGGGGAATTCAAGGCGCCGCCCGCCAAGGAGTCCGGGCAGATCATCGAGGACGATAACACCGACGAGACGGTCGCGAAGATCATCGCGTGGCTGGACGAGAGGAAGCTCATTTAGATGGCCGACATCCTGACCTACGTCCTGCACTACGAGGGCGAGCTCAACAACAACTCCCTCGGCGCCGTGAGCGAGGGCGCCCGACTCGCCGGCGAGATCGGCGGCGAGTGCCACGCGCTCGTCCTGGGCGGCGATGACCTGACCGACGAGCTCTGCGCCTCGATGGGCGCTTACGGCGCGGCCAAGGTCTTCCGGGCCGACGGCCCCGAGGGCCTCGCTCAGCCGGTGGTCGACGCGATGGCCAAGGTGATCGCCGACAACGGCCACGACTACGCGCTCTTCGGCGGCGGCCTGCTGGGGTTCGAGATCGGCGCCGGGCTCGCCGCCCGGCTGCGCGGCGGCGTGACGATGGAGGTCACCACCGTTCAGGTCGAGGACGGAAAGCTCGTTGCCGAGCGTCCGATTCTTCAGGACTCCCAGATCTCCCGGTCGCACTACCAGGGCGGTGTGGGGATCATCATCGGCCGGCTCAACGCCTTCGAGACGAGGCAGAGTGGCTCGGGCGAGGCTGCCGTCGAGGACGTGGACGTCGAGCTCTCGCCGTGGTCGACCAAGGCGACGATGGTCCAGCGGGGCGAGCAGCGCGGCGCCGACGTCAACATCGAGGACGCCGACGTCCTCGTCGCCGGTGGGCGCGGCCTGGGCAAGCCGGAGGGCTTCGAGCTCGCCGAGGCGCTCGCCGGCGCGTTCGGCGGCGCGGTCGCCGCGACCCGTGCTGTGGTCGATGCCGGCTGGTATCCCTACGCGGCGCAGATCGGCCAGACGGGCAAGACGGTGTCGCCCAAGCTCTACCTGGCTGCGGGCATATCCGGCGCCATCCAGCACAAGGTCGGCATGCAGAGCTCGGAGAACATCGTCGCGATCAACAAGGACGCCAACGCTCCGATCTTCGAGTTCTCAGACCTCGGGATCGTCGGCGACCTCAACAAGATCCTCCCCAAGCTCACCGCGGCCGTGAAGGCCAAGAAGGGGACCTGAGCAAGATGGCGCCCGACGACGGGGACGCGGTCGCTCCGAGGGAGTATCCGGCGCCGGTGGACCCGGTTGGAGAATTCGTCGTCGAGCCGACCGATTCCGAGGACGAGCGCATCGAGGTCGGCGTCGCGATCGTCGGCGGCGGCCCCGGCGGCCTGGCCTGCGCCAACCGACTGCTCGCGCTGCTCGCCGAAGACGAGGCGCTCACCGAGCGCCTCGGTGAGGTGCCGGTCGCCGTGGTGGAGAAGGGCAAGGCGTGCGGCGCTCACAACCTGTCGGGCGCGGTCATGCGGCCCTCGGCGATGGCCCAGCTCTTCCCGGACGTCAAGCCCTCGGACTGGCCGACCTACGGCGAGGTCACCGACGAGGCCGTCTATCTCATGCTCAACGAGAAGCGCTCCGTGCCCGTCCCGACGCCGCCGAACTTCCGCAACCACGGCAACTACGTCATATCCGTGGCCGAGCTCTCGCGCTGGCTCGCCGACAAGGCCGAGGAGGCCGGCGCCTACATCCTCACCGAGACCGCCGCCGAGAAGCTCCTGGTCGACGACGGAACCGTCGTCGGGGTGCGCTCGGGCGACAAGGGCCGCGGTAGGGAGGGCGAGGAGCTGGGCAACTTCGAGCCCGGGTCCGACCTGGTCGCCAAGGCGACGGTGCTTGCCGAGGGCACCTGGGGCCACCTCACGGGGGCGGCCATCCGCCGCTTCGAGCTCGGCTCCGAGGATCCGCAGGTGTGGGCGCTGGGCGTCAAGGAGGTCTGGGAGGTTCCCGAGCCCCTGACCAAGGTCGTCCACACGATGGGCTGGCCTCTGCGAGTGCGGGCCAAGTACCACGAGTTCGGCGGCTCCTGGATCTACCCGATGGGCGAGGACAAGGTCTCCATCGGCTTCGTCGCCGGCCTGGACTACACCGACGCGACCATGTCGGTCCACGACGTGCTCCAGCTCTTCAAGACCCACCCGCGCATCCGGGCGATCCTCGAGGGCGGCAAGCGCATCGCATGGGGCGCCAAGGCGATCCCCGAGGGCGGCTACTGGGCGATGCCCACGCTTCATGCGCCGGGGATGGTGATCTGCGGCGACGGCGGCGGCATGGTCAACGTGCCAGAGCTCAAGGGCATCCACTACGCCATGCACTCCGGAATCCTCGCCGCCGAGAAGCTCTACCAAGCCCTGAAGGCGGGCTCGACCGACCTTTCCTCCTACGACGATGCCGTGCACGAGTCGGCCATCGGAGAGGACCTCTACCGCACGCGCAACATGAAGCAGCCCTTCTCCAAGGGCTTCTTCGTGGGCGGCTTGGTCGCGAACGCGATGCTGGCCAGTGGCGGCCGCTTCCCGGGCGGACACTGGAGGACCACGCCCGACGCCGACCATCGGATGTTCGACGGGGGGCGGTCGAAGAGCTATCCGAAGCCCGACGGCAAGTACACCTTCGACAAGCTCTCCTCGGTCTACATCAGCGGCAACGCGACCCGCGACGACGCGCCGAACCACATCCGTGTGGAGAAGCAGGTGCCGCGCAGGCTCGCCGAGACCTGGGCGTGGATGTGCCCGGCCGCGGTCTACGAGATCCCCGACGACGCGCCCGAGGACGGCCCGGTCGACCTCGTCGTCAACTACACCAACTGCGTGCAGTGCGGGGCAATCACGGCCAAGGGAGGCCGGCTGACGCCGCCCGAAGGGGGCGACGGCCCCCTATACCGCAACACCTGAGCGCCGCGCGACCGCCTCTGGCTGCGTCATCGCCAGCTCGTGTGCGTCCGCACACTTCGCTGGCTGCTTCCTTGCCAGCGACGGTTCGCGACGCTCAGGGGCCGCAACCCGGGCTCGTTGGGCCGCAACCCGGGCTCGTTACTGTTGTTAACACATGGGCATGCGGCGCCTTGTAGCGACATCCGTCGGAACGCTGGCCGTCTTGGCGGCGGTGGCGCCGGCTGCGGTCGCCGCGCCCTTCGCTCGGGCGACCGTGACCGACTGCCGGGAGGATCCCGTGCAGGACCAGCGCTACGCGGTCTTCACGGGGGTGATGGCGTCGGTGCGGAAGGGAAACCGGATGGAGATGCGCTTCGCGCTCGAGCGCCGGGCGCCGGGCGAGACGGCGTTCACGCCCGTCGATGTGCCCGCGCTCGGCGTCTGGAACAAGGCCAAGCCGGGGCGCTCGCCCTACCGCTTCACCCAGCGTGTCACGAAGCTCGCGGCTCCCGCGAGCTACCGCGCGCGGGTGACCTTCCGCTGGACCGGCCCGAACGGCGCCAAGAAGATCGTGGTGCGACGGGTCACCCCGCCCTGCAAGCAGACCGACTTCCGACCCGACCTGCGCTTGAAGGCGGTCGGCGCGCAGCGCGTGCCCGGCACGGACGAGGCCGTCTACACCGTCGAGGTGCGCAACACCGGCAAGACGGTCGCGGGCTCGCAGGCGGGCTTCGACGTCGTGCTCAGCATCGACGGTGTCGCGCTGCCGGCAACGACCGTCAGTGGCCTTGCGCCCGATGATCGTCGCGAGCTGACCTTCCGCGGCCCGCGGTGCCGGCCGGGTGACGGGAGCGCCACCGCGGTGGTCGATCCGGACAAGCGCGTCGACGAGACGAACGAGGACAACAACGCGATCGGCGTCCCGTGTCCTCCTCGCCCCGGACAGCAGCGATCCCGGGTCTAACCGCTCGGTCGGAAGTACTCAGCGCCGGCTGACGGGGGAGAGCGCCTCGACCAGCAGCTCGACGCACTGCGGGTCGAACTGCGAGCCGGCGCAGCGCTCGAGCTCGGCGAGCGCGTCCGTGAGCTCCATCGGACTGCGATAGGGACGCTCGCTGGTCATCGCGTCGAGAGCGTCGGCGACGAGCAGGATCCGCGAGGGAACCGGAATGCGCGCCTCCCGGAGGCCCTGCGGGTAGCCGGTCCCGTCCCAGTGCTCGTGCGAGGGGCGGACCCACGGCACGATGGTCGACAGGCCGTCGATGCGAGAGACCATGTCGGCTCCGATGTTGGGGTGGGCGCGCATCTCCGTGTACTCCTCGAGCGTGAGCGGCCCCGGCTTGCGCAGGATGTAGTCGGGGAGGGCGACCTTGCCCACGTCATGGAGCATCGCCGCTACGCGCAACTGGCCGAGCTGGGCTCGCTGTAGCCCAGGCGCTCGGCGATCATCACCGCGTAGCGGGCCACGGCGCTCGAGTGCTCATGAGTGCCCGACATGCGCGTGTCCACCGCCCCGGCGAGGGCGGAGGCCCAGCTCAGGTCTGCTCGGGCGGGTCCGACGTCCAGGAAGCGGCCGTGCTTGCACGCGTACAGCGCGGAGTCCGCGCGCCGCAGGAGGTCCTCCGAGGAGCCCCCGTCCGTTGGGAACGCGCCGACGCCGGTGCAGGCGGCGATCCGGTCGCTGAGGGCCTCGCGTACGCGTCGGGCGGTGGCCAGCGAGTCGGCCTGGCCGGTTTCGGGGAGGACGAGGGCGAATTCGTCGCCGCCGAGGCGCCCGACGGCGTCGCTGGGCCGCACGACCCCGTGCACCGTCTCGGCGACCCACGCCAGCAGCTCGTCTCCTGCAGCGTGTCCCTTGGTGTCGTTGACGTGCTTGAAATCGTCAAGGTCGATGAGCACGAGCCCGAGCGGCCGGGCCGTGCGCGCCGAGTGGTTGAGCTCGGCAGCCAGGCGCTCCTCGAAGCCGCGGCGGTTGAGCGAGCCGGTCAACGGATCGGCACGCGAGACGCGCGCGAGCTCGCCACGCTGCTCCTCGTGGTTGCGCGCCTGCCAGGCGCACATGACGGTGGTGATGGCCAGGCAGGCCGAGAAGAAGGCGACGTAGGCCCCGTCGGGATCGCCGACGAGCCCCGCGAGGAGCGCGTAGACGAGCACCGACGCACCGCCCACCCCGAGCATCTCGCGGGGCGCGTAGTTCATCGCCGCGAAGATCAGCGTGAGGAAGAGCAGGAGAGCGAGGGGGCTGTCGGCGCCTCCGTCGAAGGCCGCGCCGACCGTGATCAGCCCCATCAGCCCGCCGCTCCAGGCCAGGAAGAACAGCTCTGGCGTCCGGCTTCGCAGTATGCGCTGGAGCGGCAGCAGGGGCAGGCCCGCGGAGGCCACGCCGGCCACGATCGACAGTGTCAGCAGAAGCGCGCGATGGGGACGATCGGCCGACGCGGCGTAGTAGACCGAGGACAACGCGCACACGGCGAGGCTCAGCACTATGCCGATCGTGATGCTGCGGCGACGCAGGCGCAGATCGATCGGATCGGGCACCGCCCCGGAGGTTTCCACGCTCGAGCGAACCATGTGCAACGCGTATCGGTCGCCAGGGGCGGGGCATTGAGTCCCGGCGACACCGACCGGACACCTCGGAGCGGCGCTGGGCGCGACGCTACACTTCAAGAGGTGAAGACCGAGATGCACCCTTCCTACGTCGAGGCTCACGTGCGGTGCACGTGCGGCAACCAGTTCACGACGCGCTCGACCAAGCCCGAGCTCCAAGTCGAGATCTGCTCGAACTGTCATCCCTTCTACACCGGCAAGCAGAAGCTCGTCGACACCGGTGGCCGCGTCGAGCGGTTCCAGCGCCGCGCCGCCAGGCGCCAACGCTCCTGACGCGGATGGGCTTCGCCTCGCGGCGTCCTCAGTCGCTCGCGTACCTGTGGCCCCCGCCGCAAGTACGGCCGCCTCCTGGCGGCGCCTCGCCGTTCCTGGCGGCGTCCTCAGTCGGGGCAATGGCGCTGCCATTGCACCCTCCCTGCGTCCTTGCCAGGAACGCCGATCCGCTCGCCATAAGACGACCGAACTTACGACGGGAACCACTAGTACGCCACGCTCCTTGCGTCCTTGCGAGGCTCGCCCCTCCGCGCCAGGAAGCGGTGTGAGGTGAGCGAGAACGAGACCCGCCTTCCCGACGGCGCGCTGATGGCTCAGCGAGACGCGCCGGTAGGCGGCCAGGCCGTCCTGGAGGGGGTGATGATGCGCGGCGTCTCGACGTGGGCCGTCGCCGTCCGCACACCGCCGCCCGAAGGATCTCCAGAGGGGGCCGAGGGCGAGATCGAGGTCCAGAGCTTCCCGCTCGTGTCATGGACCAAGCGCCACCGGGTGCTGCGCTGGCCGCTCATCCGCGGCGTGGTCGCCCTCGCCGAGTCACTGAGCATCGGCTTCAAGGCGCTCGGGATCTCCGCCAACGCCCAGGTCCCGGAGGGCGAGAAGGACATCTCAGGCGGGACCTGGGTCGGGACGATCGTCGTCGCCATGGCGTTTGCGATAGGCCTGTTCTTCCTGCTGCCGGCGGGCGTCACCTCGCTCTTCCACTTCGGCAGCGGCCTCGTCTTCGTGCTCGTCGAGAAGCTCATCCGGGTGACGATCTTCCTCGGCTACCTGCTCCTCCTCTCGCGGATGCGCGACCTGCGCCGCGTGTTCGAGTACCACGGCGCCGAGCACAAGGTCATCTCCACCTACGAGGCCGACGACCAGCTGACCCCGGAGCGGGCGAGGCTCTACTCGCGCCTGCACCCGCGCTGCGGAACGAGCTTCCTGCTCTTCGTGATGATCGTCGCCATCTTCGTCTTCGCCCCGCTGGGCGCGCCGCCCTGGTACATCCTCTTCCCCTCGCGCGTGCTCGGCATCCCGCTCGTGGCCGGCATCGCCTTCGAGATCATCAAGTGGGCGGGCCGCAACCGCCGTAAGCCCTGGGTCAGGGTGATCATGTGGCCAGGCCTTCAGCTCCAAAAGCTCACGACCCGCGCGCCCGACGCAGCCCAGCTCGCGGTCGCCATCGCGGCGTTGGAGGCGGTGCTCGCCGTCGAGAAGCCCGGCGAGGTCTCAGAGGAAGACCTCACCGGGGTCGAGGTGGCGGCCTGAGCGACGCGAATCGTCGCTGGCAAGGAAGCAGCCAGCGAAGCGTGCTTTTGCACGTGAGCTGGCGATGACGCCGCCAGCGGCGGTCACGCGTCGCTCAGGAGCCTATCCTCGGTTCGATGATCGAGCGGTTGGTCGAGCAGATCGAGACGCGCTTTGGGGGGCTCGAGCAGGAGCTCCAGGATCCGGCGGTCGTCGGCGACCGGCGGCGGTTCGCCGAGGTCGGCCGGGCCTACCACGAGCTCGAGCGGGCGGCGAAGCTGGCGGCGCAGTGGCGGCGGGCGACCGACGACGCCGCGGGCGCGCGGGAGCTGCTGGCCGAGGACGGCGACGATCCGGAGGTGCGCGAGCTCCTTGGCTCAGCGGAGGAGCGGTTGGCCGAGCTCGAGGAGGAGATTCGCCTGGCGATGGTCGAGCGCGACCCCGCCGACGACAAGAACGTCATCGTGGAGGTCCGCCCCGGGGCCGGGGGCGACGAGGCGAGCCTGTTCGCCGGCGACGTCTACCGGATGCTCAACCGCTACGCCGAGCGGCAGGGCTTCTCCACCGAGGCGCTGTCGGTCGGCAACGGCGACTTCACCTTCGCGGTCAAGGGCGACGGGGCTTACTCGGTGTTCAAGTACGAGGGCGGCACCCACCGGGTCCAGCGCGTGCCCGAGACGGAGTCCCAGGGCCGTATCCACACCTCGACGGCCACCGTCGCGGTGCTGCCCGAGGCCGAGGGCGTCGACGTCGAGATCGAGGACAACGACCTCCAGATCGACGTCTACCGCTCCTCGGGTCCGGGCGGCCAATCGGTCAACACGACCGACTCGGCGGTGCGCATCACCCACAAGCCGACGGGCACGGTGGTCTCCATGCAGGACGAGAAGTCCCAGCTCCAGAACCGCGACCGCGCGATGCGGGTCCTGCGTGCGCGCCTCTACGAGCGAAAGCTGGCCGAGCAGCAGGCCGAGCTCGCGGCGGATCGCCGCTCCCAGGTCGGTACCGGAGATCGCGCGGAGAAGATCCGGACCTACAACGTCCCCCAGGACCGCGTGACCGACCACCGCATCAAGCACACGCTCAACAGCATCGACGCCGTGCTCGCCGGGGAGCTCGAGGAGTTGACGGGCGCGTTGCAGGACGACGACAAGCGGCGCCGGCTCGAGCGCCAAGCGGACCGGGGGTGAGGCGCGGCCGTGCCCGGCGCAGCGGCGGCCGGCGGGGGGGAGAGGACCGGCTCCGGGGCAGCGGGACGCTCCGGCCCGTTCGCAGGCGTGTCGGTCTGCGACGCGCTCGACAGCGCGCTCATCCCGCTGCGCGCCGGGGGGGTCGAGACCGCTCGCCTCGACGCCGAGCTGCTGCTCGCCGATGCGCTGGGCGTCGACCGCGCTGCGCTCGTCGCCCACCCCGAGCGAGAGCTCGACGGGACCGCGACCCGGCGATTCGGCTCGATGATGCGGCGCCGCGCCTTCGACCGCGAGCCCGTCGCCTACATCCTCGGGCGAAAGGCCTTCCGGCACATCGAGCTCGCGGTCGACCGCCGCGTGTTCATCCCGAGGCCGGAGACGGAGACGCTCGTCGAGGCGGCGCTCGACCTGGCGCCGCGGGCGCGGGTGGTGGAGGTCGGGACCGGCAGCGGCGCGGTCGCCCTCGCGCTGAAGGACGAGCGGCCCGATCTCGAGGTCGTGGCCACGGAGGTCGACCAGGCGGCGCTGGCCGTCGCCCGCGAGAACGCCGCGCGGCTCGGCCTGGAGGTGGCCTTCGTCGAGGCCGACCTGCTCGACGGAGTCGAAGGCCCCTTCGACGCTGTGCTCTCCAACCCCCCGTACGTGGGTGACGCGGAGGTCCGGTGGCTGGGCCCGGAGACCGCCCGGCACGAGCCGCCCCGCGCGCTCTTCGGCGGCGGTCCGCAGGGGCTCGAGCTCCTGCGCCGGCTCGTGCCTCAGGCGGCCGCCATCGCCGCCTTCGTGGCCTTCGAGGTAGGCGCGGGGCAGGCTCCGTTCGTCGTGGAGCTCATGGAAGAGGAAGGGCTCGAGAGGATCGAGGCGGTCGCAGACCTGGCCGGCATCGAGCGGGTGGTGGTGGGGCGGCGGTGAGTCGCGCGGAGGGGGCAGACGTCGAGCGCCCTGCTCCACCGTCCTGCCGTGACGTCGCATACCGATCTCTAGGCAGGACAGCGCCTGCTGCAAGTTGCGCGGCGGAGGGAGTGGACCTTGTGGTGGTCGGGCAGCGGTGATCGGCCGGGCCGACGCGTCGACGTTCGAGCGCTGCATGGCCGAGGGTGGGGTCGCCGTGTTCCCGGCCGACACGGTCTATGGCCTCGCATGCGAGCCCCAATCCTCCACGGCCGTCCTCCGGCTCTACGAGCTCAAGGGGCGCTCGGCCGCCAAGCCCGCCGCCGTGATGTTCTTCGATCGAGACCTCGCGCTCGCCGCGCTCCCGGAGCTGGCCGCGCGAACCCGTGCCGCTCTCGAGCGTCTCCTGCCGGGTGGGGTCACCGTGCTGCTTTCAAACCCGGCGCGCCACTTCCAGCTCGCGTGCGGGCCGGCGCCGGGCACGCTGGGGCTTCGCGTGCCTGCGCTCGCGGGACCGCTCGCTGCGCTGGCCGCCGTCCGCTTGCCTGTGCTGCAGTCCTCGGCGAACCGAACGGGAGGAGCCGACCCGCGACGCGTCGCCGACGTGACCGAAGCGATCCGCGCCGGGGCCGACCTCGTGCTCGACGGCGGCGAGCTCCCCGGCACGCCCTCGACCGTGGTCGACTTGCGCCGCTACGAGGAGGATCGGTCGTGGGAGGTCGTGCGAGAAGGGGCAGTGGCTCGCGCGGAAGTGGACGCCGCGCTACGTTGAGCGGGTGCGGCGGCTGCTCGCGAGCTCACTGGTCATCGCCGCGTTCGTGGCGCTCCCGGCAGGGGCTGCGGGCGCCGGGCCGGCGCCGCGGATCGCTGCGGGTCCGGGAGGGGTTGCCAGCGCGGGCCAGCCGCCGCGGATCGCTGCGGGCGTGTCCGTTGGCGGCGTGCCGGTCGGCGGCCTCACCATCAAGGACGCCGAGGTGCGGCTGACCAAGCGCCTCGCCCGCGCCGCGCGGCGCCCGATCGCCGTGCGGGTCGCCGGCCGGCGGGCGACCTTCGCCCCGCTCCAGCTCGGCGTCCGCCTCGACACGAGCCTGTACGCGCGCCGCGCCTACTACGCGGGGCGCGGCGCGAGCGGTCAGCCCGTCGACGTCCCGGTCCGCCTACGTGCCGATCGCGGGCGCGTGCTTACCGCCGTCGGGCGGCTGGGCGACCGGGTGCGGCGTAGGCCGCGCTCGCCGCGGCTGCTCATCGGTCTGCGGCGGGTGGCGATCGTTCGTGGCCGGGCCGGCCGCTCCCTCCGCGACCCGGCCGAGCTCGCGCGTCGCCTCCGTGCGCGGCTCGCCGACCCTTCGTCGCCGCGACGGATGACCTGGCGCACTCGGGCCGTTCGCCCGCTGAGCCCGGGCCGCTTCGCGCGCCGCGAGGGCTCAGTGGTCACCGTTCAGCGCTCGCGCAAGATCGCCCGGCTCTTCGTTCCGCGCCGCGGCCGCTACCGCCGCGCGGCCTCCTATCGCGTTGCCGTCGGGCGACCCGGATCCCAGACCCCGCGTGGCCGCTTCGCCGTGCAGTCGAAGTCGATCAACCCGGCATGGACCGCTCCGAGCTGGGCCGGGCCGCTGGCCGGCCAGACGATCCCCGGCGGCGATTCGCGCAATCCGATCAAGGCGCGCTGGATCGGCTTCAACGGCGGCGTCGGCTTCCACGGCACCGCGGACCTCGGGTCGTTGGGCAGCGAGGCGTCGCGCGGGTGCGTGCGGATGAGCATTCCCGCCGTCAAGCAGCTCTACCGCAATGTGCGCATCCGGACACCGGTGCTCGTGCGCTGAGCGGCCCCCCGCCCGCCCCTCACTCCCCCTTCGCCAGCGCGCGGCCTCGCCCGACGCTCAGTAGGTGTGTTCTTTGCCCAGGAGCTTGGCCATCTCGGCCTCGAACTCCTCGATCTCGATCTCGTCGCGGGCGTAGCGCTCGCGCAGGATCGACTCGGGGGAGAGCGACGCGTAGGCATCTCCGACGAGCGGCGCCTTGAAGTGGCGCGCGCCCTCCCCAGGTTGCTCGACGTCCTCGAGCAGCCACTTCCCTTCCCGCCAGACGAAGTCCCAGTACTGCTGGCGGCGCTCCTTCTGGTTGCGGGCGCCGGCGACCAGCGCTCCGCTGTCGGCGTCGAGGATCGTCTCGACCATCGAGACGTCGAGGAGCACGACGACGCGGTCTTCGCTGCCCGTCTCCGAGCCTTGGTCGTAGCTGATGAAGTCGAGGTCCTCGATCAGCGGGTTCTCGAGCTGGTGGACCCGGCGCTGGTTGACGAGGCCCTCGATGCGCAGCTTCTGGCGCGCGTTGAGGTCGTCGGTCATGAAGGGGACGCCGACGCTGGGATCGCGCTCGATCCACGACCTCTGCACGGCGAAGAAGGCGTCGCGCACGCGGCGCCGGATGGTCTCGGTCGACCAGCGCGCGTCGAGCTGGGCGAGGGCGTCGAGCTCCTCGCCCACCTTCTCCCCGCGGACATCGCCGTCGGCGGCCTTCTTGCCGGCGCCAAAGAGGTTGGAGAGGAAGCCCACGTGGCTAGGGGGTGGCGGGAGTGGGCCCGCCCGGCGGGGCCGGCGCCTCCGGCGTCCGGGCGCCCTGCTCGTAGATCCGTGGGCCTTCGTCCATGTTGACGTTCTCCGCGGTGAGGTGGTAGGAGGCCTCTTCGCCCTGCTGGATCTCGTCGAGTACCCAGCCGTGCTGCGGGTGGCGGGTGAAGGACCAGTACTGCTCGAAGTTGGTCGAATAGTCCTTGTTGCCGTTGATCATCGCGCCGGTCTTGGTGTCCTCCATCCAGTCGCGCGCCGAGCACTTGACGTAGGCGACGAAGCGGTCCTCGCCGTCCTCGGTCACGTTGTAGATGCGCACGAGCTGAACCTCGTTGAGCCGGAGGTCGGCGATGCGGTTGGCGCGGTTCTGCTTCTCGTAGCCCTCGAGCTGGAGGCGGTGGCGGTCATAGAGGGCGTCTGAGACGAAGGGCCGGGAAGCTTCGACGCTGCGGTTCTCCCACGACATCTGGATGGGGAAGAACGCCTCGCCGACGCGCTTCTTGAGCTCTGCGGGATCCCAGTAGCCGTCGTCGAGGTTCGCCGCCCCGGCGGCCTCCTCGGTCTGCCGCACGCGGCGCAGGAAGCGTTCGCGGTACCAGTTGCGGCGTGTCTTGTTGAACAGGCCGATGAGCAAGGGGAAGCCGAAAATGGCAAGCATGAGGAGGCCGAAGAAGATCGCCCCGCCGGTGCCCAGATCGCCCGAGCCGCCCCCGCCGCCCCCGTAGCCACCGCCGTAGCCGCCACCTCCTCCTCCGCCACCGCCTCCTCCACCGCCGGTGGCGCCGCCCGCGAGGCCGTAGGCAGGCGCTGCGAGGACGAAGGGGGCGAGAAGGGCGAGTGTGATGATTCTGGCGCGCATAGTGGGTGGGAGCATACCTCCGCGCCGGCCCCTGCTACAACCTTCGGAGCCTTCACGTGGAAGCGTGTGAAGATAGCTTCGGAAGGCGGTGGAGAGAATGCCCCCGGAGGCCGTGAAGAACGCCCCCGAAGGCGTCAATCACGCCCCGGAAGCGCTGCTAAGGTCGCCCGATGACCGAGCTTGCGCCCGACTTCTTCTCCCGCCCGGTCGCCGAGGTCGACCCCGAGATCGCCGAGGTCCTCGGCCTCGAGCTCGAGCGCCAGCAGCGCACGCTCGAGATGATCGCCTCGGAGAACTTCGTGCCCCAGGCCGTACTGGACTGCCAGGGCTCCGTCCTGACCAACAAATACGCCGAAGGCCTGCCCGGCAAGCGCTACTACGGCGGCTGCGAGCACGTCGACGTGGCCGAGAACCTCGCGATTGAGCGCGCCAAGGAGGTCTTCGGCGGCGACCACGTCAACGTCCAGCCGCATGCCGGCGCTCAGGCCAACGCCGCCGTCTACCACGCGCTGCTCGAGCCGGGCGACACCATCCTCGGGCTCGAGCTCTCCCATGGCGGCCACCTGACCCACGGGATGAAGCTCAACCTCTCAGGGCGTCTCTACCACGTGGTCCCCTACCACGTGCGCCGCGAGGACTCGCTCGTCGACATGGACGAGGTTCAGCGCCTCGCGCGCGAGCACAAGCCCAAGCTGATCATCGCCGGCTGGTCCGCCTACCCGCGCCACCTCGACTTCGCCCGCTTCCGCGAGATCGCCGACGAGGTCGGCGCCTACCTGTTCACCGACATGGCGCACTTCGC
>Ga0183260_10000586_pt1 | contig 30721 bp, 31 predicted proteins | sample AntDrymUQ4972206_2_FD_129768 | JGI IMG/M metagenome (GOLD analysis project Ga0183260, IMG submission 129768) | Polar desert sand microbial communities from Dry Valleys, Antarctica - metaG UQ497 (22.06) (version 2) (version 2) | ecosystem: Environmental > Terrestrial > Soil > Desert | place...
CGTGAGTCCTGCTTCAGCGCGGTGTCCACGGACAGGGCGCTGGCCACGACCATGCTCAGCAGCGGCTCGGCCAGCGAACGGTGGATCTGGACTACGTAGTTGTCCGCCGTGGTGAACATCGTCTTGGCCAGGCCCTCCCAGGTCTTGGTGATCCGGGCGACCTCGGCACCGCTGTGGTCGCTGATGGCGAAGTTCCACGCCCGCCAGTTCTCGGCCTGGATCGCGCCGACCACGCCATGGGTGGTCTGCAGGTCGAACCGGATCTTGCCGAAGGCGTTCTGTTGGGCGATCCTGCCGATCTCCTGGCCGTCGGGACGGGACACGACGACAGTCGACTTGACGAACTTCGCCGGCCGGGTCAGGACGAGCTGTGCCACGCCGAACCGGTCGCGCACCTCCAGCCGGTGGGTCATGAACTGGTCGAACGAGCTGACGAAGCGCATCGCCTTCTTCAGGCCGCTCTGGCCGATCTCCACGACCGACCCGAGTTGGGTGCCGTTGCTGTCGTAGACGGCGTACTCGTTGGTCAGCTCGATCAGCTTGGCCTTCTGGTTGACCACCAGGAGCGGCTCGGTGAACAGCGTTCCGCCGCCCGGCCCGCTCGGGTGCACGCCGGCCTGCTGTTGCACCTGGTGCTGAACCCGCGACGGGTCGCTGACCTGCACCGGCTGCGGAGCCTGCGTGTGCTCGGTCCACTGACGGCCGTCCCACCACCGCTGCACCGGCGAGCCGGTGGACTCGGCGTACCAACCCGGCGGTGTTGCTTGCGTCATGGCCGGGAGACTAATCACTCTGGGACCCGTGGAGCGCTTGCTGGCCGACTGGACCGCCTTGGCCGGCCCGGGCTCGGACTCGCGGGACGTGTGGAGCGAGCTCATCGAGCGGTGGAGCGAGCCGCATCGGGTCTACCACGGCCTGGCGCACCTCGCCGTGGTGCTCGCCGTGCTCGACCGGTACGCCGGTCTCGCCGAGGACCCGGACGCAGTACGGCTGGCGGCCTGGTTCCACGACGCGGTGTACGACCCGACCCGGCCGGACAACGAGGAAAGCAGCGCCGTACTGGCCGGGCGGCGGCTGGCGACGCTCAACCTCCCGGCGGCCCGGGTGGCGCAGGTACAGCGACTGGTCCGGCTCACCGCCACCCACCGGTACGACGACGCCGACGCCGACGCCGCGCTGCTCTGCGACGCCGACCTGTCGGTGCTCGCCGGACCGCCGGCGGCGTACGTCGGCTACGCCAATGCGATCCGCGCGGAGTACGCCCACGTGTCCGACGACGACTTCCGCGCCGGGCGGGCCGATGTGCTGCGGGGGCTCCTGGCTCGCGACCGACTCTTCGGGACGGCCGCGATGCACCGGCTGGAGGAACCGGCCCGACGCAACGTCCAGGCCGAGTTGGTCATGCTGCGCACTTAGGGTGATCGGGTGCGCGGCTGCTGGTTCCTGCTGTCATCGTCCCCGTGGTCGCGCTGAGCGGCAGCGCGCCGACCGTCGCCGGACAGGGCGGGCGCTCGGAGTACGGCTGGAACACGGCGCGGGCTGGCTCGCCTACGGTCCGGCCGTCGCCGTACTGATCGGGGTCAGCCGGGTCGGTGCTTCGGCCGGCGCAGGCCGGCCGCGGTGAGCCGGCGGACGAGCTCCCGGCTGGTCACCGGCTCGGCGCCGAGGGCCACGGCGTCGGCGTACCGCTCCGCGGGCAGGTCGTAGTGGTCCCGGTGAAACCCACGCTCCGGTACGCCAAGCCGGGCGGCGAACCCGTGCAACTCGGCCAGATCGCGGTCGCTGCACAGGTGCGACCACCGGCGGCCGCGTCCCGGCCAGACCGGCCGGTCGATCATCACGGCCACCCACGCAGCCTGGCACATGCAGAAGGGCGGCCCCGCTGACGCGGGACCGCCCTCCTGTGTGCTGCGTGTGGCTGGACGCCAGGTGGACTAGAAGTCCATGCCCCCCATGCCGCCCATGTCGCCGCCACCGCCGCCGCCACCGCCGCCGGAAGACTTCTCCGGCTTGTCGGCGATGACCGCTTCGGTGGTGAGGAACAGCGCCGCGATGGACGCGGCGTTCTGCAGTGCGGAGCGGACGACCTTGGCCGGGTCCGGGATGCCGGCGGCCAGCATGTCGACGTACTCCCCGGTCGCGGCGTTCAAGCCCCAACCGGTCTCCAGGCCGGACACCTTCTCCGAGACCACGCCGCCCTCGAGGCCGGCGTTGATCGCGATCTGCTTGAGCGGTGCGGACAGCGCGACGCGGACGATGTTCGCCCCGGTCGCCTGGTCACCCTCGAGGTCCAGCTTCTCGAACGCGGTCTTCGCCGCCTGGGCGAGGGCCACGCCGCCACCGGCGACGATGCCCTCCTCGACGGCCGCCTTCGCGTTGCGAACGGCGTCCTCGATGCGGTGCTTGCGCTCCTTGAGCTCGACCTCGGTGGCGGCACCGGCCTTGATGACGGCTACGCCGCCGGCCAGCTTGGCCAGCCGCTCCTGGAGCTTCTCCTTGTCGTAGTCGGAGTCGCTCTTCTCGATCTCGGAACGGATCTGGTTGACCCGACCGGAGATCTGGTCGGAGTCGCCGGCGCCCTCGATGATGGTCGTCTCGTCCTTGGTCGTGACGAACTTCCGCGCGCGGCCCAGCAGCGACAGGTCGGCGTTCTCCAGCTTGAGCCCGACCTCCTCGCTGATGACCTGGCCACCGGTCAGGATCGCGATGTCCTGCAGCATGGCCTTGCGGCGGTCACCGAAGCCCGGGGCCTTAACGGCCACGGACTTGAAGGTGCCCCGGATCTTGTTCACGACCAGGGTCGCGAGGGCTTCACCCTCGACGTCCTCGGCGATGATGGCCAGTGGCTTGCCCGACTGCATGACCTTCTCCAGCAGCGGAAGCAGGTCCTTGACCGAGCCGATCTTGGAGTTGACGACCAGGATGTACGGGTCGTCGAGGACGGTCTCCATGCGGTCGGTGTCGGTGACGAAGTACGCCGACAGGTGACCCTTGTCGAAGCGCATGCCCTCGGTGAGCTCGAGCTCCAGGCCGAAGGTGTTGCTCTCCTCGACGGTGATGACACCTTCCTTGCCGACCTTGTCCATCGCCTCGGCGATGAGCTCGCCGATGCTGTTGTCGGCGGCGGAAATCGAGGCGGTCGAAGCGATCTGCTCCTTGGTCTCGACGTCCTTGGCGGTGGCGCTGAGGTACTCGCTGACCGCGGCGACCGCGGCCTCGATGCCCTTCTTCAGCTCCATCGGGTTCGCGCCGGCCGCAACGTTGCGCAGCCCCTCGCGCACCAGGGCCTGGGCCAGCACGGTCGCCGTCGTCGTACCGTCACCGGCGACGTCGTCGGTCTTCTTCGCGACCTCCTTGACGAGCTCGGCCCCAATCTTCTCCCAGGGGTCCTCGAGCTCGATCTCCTTGGCGATCGACACACCATCGTTAGTGATGGTCGGCGCGCCCCACTTCTTCTCCAGGACCACGTTGCGGCCCTTGGGTCCGAGGGTCACCTTGACGGCGTCGGCGAGGATGTTCATCCCCCGCTCGAGGCCGCGTCGTGCCTCCTCGTCGAACGCGATCATCTTTGCCATGCGGCTGTGTCCTCCATGATTGGACTGTCACGGCCGGGCGTGGTGCCCGCGACGGACGGCAACACTCGTGGTTGCCTCACCGGTCCCGACCAGGTGTCTTGCTGGCACTCTACTAGCGAGAGTGCCAGCCCAAGTCTGGCACTCGACGGGGTCGAGTGCAAGCGCGGTCCGGCTGGGGGAAGGTAGATCCATGACACCTTCGGCGGCCTTGCCGGTCGGCTCGATCCCACTGGTCGGCCTCGGAACGTGGCGGCTGCGCGGCGCCGAGGCGACCTCCGTGGTCGCTACGGCATTGGAGCTCGGCTACCGGCACATCGACACGGCCACGATGTACGGCAACGAGGCCGACATCGGCCGCGCTCTGGCCGGTGCCGGATCCTCGGTGTTCCTGACCACGAAGCTGCCGGCCGAACGGGCTTCCGACGCGCGCCGCACCCTGGAGGCGAGCCTCGCCGCGCTCGGAGTCTCCGCGGTCGATCTCTGGCTGGCGCACTGGCCGCCCCCGGACATCGTGGCCGTGTGGTCGACGATGCGCACGCTGCGCGACGAGGGCCTGGCCCGGGCGATCGGGGTCTCGAACTACTCCGTCGCGCAGGTGGACGCCCTGGTCACCGCCACCGGTGAGGTGCCAGCGGTGAACCAGGTGTCGTGAAACCCGCGGTCGGCCGACTTCGATTTGCTGGCCCACCATCGGGGGCTCGGGGTCGTGCTCGAGGGCTACAGCCCGCTCGAGGGCGGCGCCGCCGCGGATCCGGTGATCGTGCGGATCGCCGATGCGCATCGGCGTACGCCGGAGCAGGTGGTGCTGCGCTGGCACCTCGAGCACGACATAGTGGTGATCCCCAAGTCGGCCCACCGGGACCGGCTGGCGGCCAACCTGGCCCTGTTCGACTTCGAGCTGACGCCCGGCGAGGTCGCCCAGATCGACGCCCTCTCCCGCTGACTTTGCCCTCGGGGTGGCGACGGCAGCGCCCGTTTTGTCCAGTTCCCGGGACCACCCGAGGGGCAAAGTGAGCGAGTCAGGCGGCGATGCCCAGGATCCGTCGGAGGCGAGCACCGGTACGCCGGGCCGGACCCGGACGATAGATGTCGTCCCAGGTCCAGCGAACGACGCGCACGCCGGCTGCTTCGAGTCGCTCCTGACGTAGCTTCTCCCGGCGCAGTACGTCGATGTCGGTGTACTTCGCCAGTCCATCCGCTTCCCCGGCCACCCGCTGTGCTTCCCATCAGAAGTCCGAACGGGCAAGGAACAGTCCGCGTCGGGTGAGCCTGACCTGGCTCTGTGGCATCGGAATGTCCTGGGCGAGGAAGAACAGCCGGGACAGCGACTCCAGAGGGGACTCGCACGCCGGATCGGCCAACTCCACCAACGCGGCAGCGCGACGAATGTGCGGCCAGCGGCGACAGTCGGCGACCACCCGCGGTAGTTGGCCAACGGCCACTACACCGCTGTGTATGGCCGCATCCAGCGCGACGAGGCCATCCAAGCGTGGCAACGCCCGCGCGAGGTCGATCAGGGTTCGGGGTTCGGTCGTCACCTCGATGCCGTCGATCACCGTGACGTGCGAGGCGGGTAACCCGGCCCGGTGAAAGTGCAGTCCGGGCAAGTCGGAGTGCTTGGCCGCACCGGGCTCGACGGTCATGACCAGCGCAGCCGAAGAAGGCGGGCGGAGCAGGAGCACGCCGTGCACAGCCGCGGCCGTCCCATGGCTGGCCACCCAACGGCGTCGCAGCACGACCTCTGCCGCGCCCAGTTGCCCGCGTAGCAAGGGCTGGTCAGGTTCGACGTACGCCCCGCGCCGCAGTGGCAGCCAGCCCTCGTGCGCACGCATGGTGCGGATCCGGGAAGGCGAGATGCCGAACCGCAGCAGTTCGGCGTACCCAGCCACCTCGATTGCCACGGCGACGATGCTGGTCGAGGCGGGCCACCTCCGGTGCCTGCCACCCACAGGCCAGGTGGCCGTCCACAGTCTGGCCGTCCCCCTTGACCCGACTTTGCCCCTCCGGCGGCGACGCGGACCGGACATTTCGGGCGCGCAGAGCACGACCCTGGGGGCAAAGTGGGGTCAGGCTAGCCGAAGAGGCCGGCCTCGCGGACGGCGCGCAACGAGGGCTTGATGGTCACCGACGGGCCGACGATGCCGGACACCGCGTCCAGGGTCTTCAGGCCGTCGCCGGTGTTGTAGACGACGGTCTCCCCATCGGGGTCCAGCGCGCCGGAGCGCAGCAGGGAACGCAGGACGGCGATGGTCACGCCGCCGGCGGTCTCGGCGAAGATTCCCTCGGTCCGGGCCAGCAACCGCATGCCGTCGCGGATCTCGTCGTCTCCGACCGAGGCGAACGACCCCCCGGTACGCCGTACCGCGTCCAGTGCGTAAGGCCCGTCTGCAGGGTTGCCGATGTTCAGCGACTTGGCGATCCCGGTCGGCCGGACCGGCTGCACGACGTCGTGTCCCGCGTCGAACGCGGTCGCGACCGGAGCGCAGCCGCTCGACTGGGCCCCGAACACCCGCCAGTCCCCCGGGTCGGCCAGCCCGGACGCCACCATCTCGCGGAAGGCCTTGTCGATCTTGGTCAGCAGGGAGCCTGACGCGACCGGGACAACCACCTGGGCGGGCAGCCGCCAGCCCAGCTGCTCGACCGTCTCGTACCCGACCGTCTTGGAACCCTCGGCGTAGAAGGGCCGAACGTTCTGGTTGACGAAGGCCGTGGACTCGAACTCGTCGGTCTCGGCCAGCTCGCTGGTCAGCCGGTTGACGTCGTCATAGGAGCCGTCCACCGCGACCAACGTCCCGCCGTAGATCGCGGACTGGACGATCTTGCCCGGTTCCAGGTCGGACGGGATGAACACGATCGAGGTCATGCCCGCCCGGGCCGCGTGGGCGGCGACGGAGTTGGCCAGGTTGCCGGTCGAGGCGCAGGCCAACCGGTCGTAGCCGAAGCCGCGGGCCGCAGTGGCTGCCATCGAGACCACCCGGTCCTTGAAGGAGTGCGTCGGGTTGGCGCTGTCGTCCTTGACCCACAGCGCGCGCATGCCCAGCGCGGCGGCCAGCCGGTCGGCGCGCACCAGCGGCGTCAGGCCGGGGTTCAGCGAGACTCGCGATGCCGGGTCCTGGCCGACCGGAAGCAGGCCGGCGTACCGCCAGAGGTTGGCGGGGCCCGCCTCGATCGACGCCCGGGTCACCGCAGCCAGTACGCCGTCGTCGTACCCGACCTCCAGCGGGCCGAAGCACTCGACGCAAGCGTGCACGGGCGACAGCGGGTAGCCGGCGCCGCAGTTGCGGCAGACCAGGCCGTCGGCCGGACAGGCGACGGCGGAATCGGCAACCAGAGTCATGGAGCGAGGCCTTCCTGCTCATCTTTCCCGCGCGGTCGCGCGGGACGGAATTGGCACCTGTCGCGGGTCGGCTCGCCAGAGCAGCGGGCGATGGTTGCCGGGGCTTCGTCGGGCCGTTCCCTCTGCCCCTCGGGATGAGATGTTCAGTTGTAGGGCGCAGTGTAGTCAGGGCCGCTGGAGCGGTCAGACGAGCCGGAACTCGACTCCGTCCATCTCGGCGAACTGGGCGTCCTGGCTGAAGAGAGTCAGGCCGTACGTCACCGCGGTCGCCGCGATGAGCGCATCCAGCGGACCGAAACGCAGACCACGCAGCCGACCGCTGGCCCGGATCAGCGCACTGTTCTGCGCGACCTGCCGATCCACCGGCAGGACATCGAAGGCCCGGACCACCCGATCCAGGGTGGTCTGCCTCGTCCCGGCCAGAGCCGACTCGCCACGCCCGACCGCCATCCGCACGCCGAGCGAGAGTTCCTCGATCGTGATCACCGAGAGCGCCACCTCGTCGGGCAGTGCCCCCAGTTCACGGTCGGTTTCCTGGCCCACGAAGACGCTGGTGTCCAGCAGCCCCCTCATCGGTCAGGGCTGTCGTCGAAGTCCATCTGCCGCAGTTCGTCGAGCAGGCCGGGATCGGGCGGGGCGGCCTGCAGGATCTCCATCACCTGCCGGCGGGGGACGAACCGTCGTGGCGCGCGGATCGGGACAAGTTCGGCGACCGGTTCTCCGCGCACGGTCACTGTGAAGCTCTCCCCCGCGGCCACGCGCCGCAGGATCGCCGCGACGTCGTTCCTGAGCTCCCGCTGAGCGATCTTCACCGACACGGTCGAAGCGTAGCAAGGTACTGCTACACCAGCCGATGCCGCTTCCAGACGTTCGGCTCCACCCCCTCCCGGAAGGCCGTCGGTCAGCTCGACACGACAATCGCTATCAGCTCACGACGTCCTTACGGCCGAAATGCCACCAGGTGACAGCCAGGAACACCGCGGAGTAGGCCAGCGTCTGGAGGCAGCCGGTCAGCATGTCCTCGGTCTGCATCGGCGTCGAGAGCGTGCCCACCCAGGCGTACTGGTTCTCCGTCGGCAGGTAGTTGCGGATCTCGCCCAGCGCCTCGACCGCGTCCAGGATCGAGGCCACGATCATCATGAACACCGCCCCCCCGACGGCGGCCAGCGGCGCGTCGGTGACGACGGACAGCATGAAGGCCAGCGACCCGACCGTCAGCAGGGTGAAGGCGAGATAGGCCACGATCGCGGCGATCCGCAGCAGCGCCTCGCCCTGGTCGAGGGTGATTCCCACCGGGGTACGCACCGGGTTCCAACCGTAGGCCACCGTCCCGGCGACCAGCGAGACGACCGTCAGGGTCAGCAACGCCGCCACCGACAGGATCAGCGCGACCGCGAACTTCTGCCGCAGCAGGCGGGCCCGCGGAACCGGCGCGGCGAGCAGGTAGCGCAGCGAACCCCAGCTGGCCTCGCTGGCGATCGTGTCGCCGAAGAACAACGCGTACACCACGACGAGGAAGAAGCCAGTCGTCGCGAACATGACGAACAGCACGAAGTTCATCGAGCTGGCCGTCGCGACGTCGACCAGGTTGACCTGGTTGCCCTCCTCGAACTCCTCGGACCCGACGGTAAAGGCGAGGATCAGCAGCAGCGGCAGCGCCACGAGGAACGCGAAGGCCGCTGTGGTCCGCCGCCGCTTGAGTTGGCGGCTCAGCTCGACCCGGATCCCGAGAGTGGCCCCCGGCCGGTAGCCGAGCGCGGCCCCGGACGGCTCAGTCGACGTCATGGCCCTCTCCCACCAACGCGATGAACACGTCCTCCAGCCGCCGGCGCGGGGTCAGCTGCTGTACGCCGACGCCGGCCCCGACGAGCGAACGGACCAAGCCGCTGCGCTCCAGACCGTCGAGCTCGACCACCACGCCGTCCGGTGTGTCGGCGACTTCCAGCACTCCGGACAGGGAACGCAGTACCTCGACGGCGCGCGGCCGGTCGTCGACGCCGACGAGTACCGACGACGACTCGCCGACCACGTCGACGACCGTGCCCTGCGCCACGAGCGCGCCCCTGTGCATGACGACGACGTGGGTGCAGGTCTGCTCGACCTCGGCCAGCAGGTGGCTGGACACGAGCACGGTCCGACCGGTGCCGTCTGCGGTGCTGGTCCCGTCCACGTAGCGCCGCAACACCGCGCGCATCTCGCGGATCTGCGGCGGGTCCAGCCCGTTCGTCGGCTCGTCGAGCACCAGCAGGTCGGGCAGGCCCAGCATGGCCTGGGCGATGGCCAGCCGCTGGCGCATCCCCTGGCTGTACGTCCGGACCTTCTTGTCCACCGCCGCGCCCAGCCCGGAGATCTCCAGCGCCTCGTCGAACCGCGCGTCGGCCGCGGGCCGGCCGGTGGCGCGCCAGTACAGCGCCAGGTTGTCCCGTCCCGACAGGTGCGGGAGGAAGCCGGTGCCCTCGACAAAGGCGCCGAGCCGCGACAGCACCGGGGCTCCGGCGTGTACCCGGTGGCCGAAGACCCGCAGCTCCCCAGCCGTCGGAGTGATCAGACCCATCAGCATCCGCAACGTGGTCGTCTTGCCCGCGCCGTTCGGGCCGAGCAGGCCGACGACCTGGCCGGCCTCGACCCGGAAAGACAGGTCCCGGACCGCGACGAGGCCGTCGGCGTACGCCTTGGTCAACCCGGTGACCACCAGCGGTACGCCGACGCCCGCCGGGTCCACGTCGGCCACCTCGGTACGCCGCCGCCGACGGCTCAGCAACCAGGCGACCACACCGACGGCGAGCGCTGACCCGGCCAGCACGAGCAGGAACGGGATCCACGGCGTGCTCCCGGCGTCCACGGGCTCGCCCTCGACCGACGGCACGCTCAACTCGGCGGCCACGGCTACCTGGTAGAGCACGGGTTCGACCGGGGTCAGGTAGCCCTGGTCGGTGGTGGCCAGCACGAGCCGCACCGTGTGCTGGGCCTCGAACCGGTAGGCCAGGGCGGGCAGGGTGATCTCGACCGGCGCCGCGTCCTCGACGCTGGTGGGGAGGCCGGTGAGGCGGATCGGCGCTACGAGACCCTGCGGCAGGCTGGCCTGCCCGTCGGGATCGACGTCGTACAGCTTGGCGAAGAGCACGGCCTGTCCGGTGGGCGAGGCGACCCGCAGCGACACCGTGGGGCTGCCCACGACCTGCAGCGGCTCGTCGAGCACGTCGGTCTCGAAGGCGGCGGCCTGCCCGGGTACGTCCACGCCGACGCCGTCGAGCAGTCCGGTGAGCTGGGACAGGCCGGGAATCAGTGAGATGGCAGCCGGGCTGCCCCCCGGCGGGTACGCCGCCGGTTGAGCCGGGCCGGTCAGCTCGACCGAGCGGCGGGGGGTACTGCCCTCGACCAGGCCCGGATAGGTCTCGCTCACAGTGCGCTCGGAGGTGGGGCGCCCGTTCGTGGTCGACAGCCCGGTCACCTGCGCGTACTCGAAGGCGCCGGTCGGCTCGGGACCGGCCCGCAGGTGATGGTCGAACCAGTCGCTGGTCAGCTCGCGCAGCCGTTCGGTGTCGGCGTCGGAGCCGGCACCGTCGTGCCCGCCGGTGTACCAGGCGAGGGCGACCTCCGTGCCGGACGCGGCGATGCCCCGGGCGTTGGCGTCGGCCTCCGACAGCGGGAACAGGCTGTCCGCCTCGCCCTGGATCAGCAGCGTCGGGGCGGTGATCCGGTCCAGGATCGACGCGGGGCTCGAGCGTTCCAGCAGCGCGGCCGACTCCGGGGACAGCCGGCCGGTCGTGGCGGCCTCGACGTACGCCGCACAGATCTCGGGACGGAACCGGCCGCAGAGCGGGTCACCGTCGAGGACGGGCGGTGCGTCACCGTCGCCGACAACGAGCTGATCCAGGATGGGCGCGGCGCCGGAGGCGAAGAACAAGCCCGCCCACAGCTTCTTGAAGACACCGTCGACGGCCTGCGGTGCGGCCGCGGGGGTTCCGGCCGCCGAGGCACCCGCGTAGTTGGGGAAGAACGCCGTGACCAGGCTGTTCCAGGTGATCTGCGGGACTACCGCATCGACCCGATCGTCGTACCCGGCCGTCAGCAGGGCCAGCGCGCCGCCGTACGACGGGCCCGTGATGCCGACCCGCGGGTCGCCCGGGCCGTCCTGCTCGACCTCCGGGCGCTGCGCCAGCAGGTCGAGCATCGCCTGCGCGTCGGCGACCTCGAAGTCCGGGCTGTTCAACCCGATCTCACCGGTGCTGTCCCCGAACCCGCGAGCGCTGTAGGTCAGGACGACGTACCGCTGGCCGGCCAGCGCCTCGGCGTCGGAGCGCACGCTCTGCTTGGAGCCGCCGAAGCCGTGCGCCACGACGATCGCCGACGCCGGGTGGTCGGCGTCCACCCCGTCCGGTACGAGGATCGTGGCGTCCAGGACCTCGCCGCCCGCGGCCACGGTGAGGTCCTCGGCGCGGAAGCCGGTGGCCCCGTCCCCGATGGACAGCACGGACCAGGCCACCAGCGCCGCGACGAGCAGCACGACGACGACCAGCGCGATCCCGGTCCGCCGCGGCCGCCGACGTAGCGCGGCCAGCCGGACAGACCGCGCGCGTTCGCTCACCAGCAGCTCCGGGGTAGGGCGGTCACCGGACGGAGAGGTACGCCGCGCCCGTGGTCCGAGCGTACGTCGAGCGGTACCTCCGCCGGGGGCAGTCACAGCGCGGTCTCAGCCGACCGGCCGACCGCGCTAACCTGCCTGCGTGCGACCTGGACGGCGGAGATGACCGACGACGAGCGCGAACGCCTGCGGGCCGCCCTGGGGGAATCGGAGGGCGCCCTGCTCGACGCGCTCCGCGGGCTGGACGACGACACGGCGCGGGGACCCAGTGCGTTGCCCGGCTGGAGCCGCGGTCACGTGCTGACCCACGTCGCACGCAACGCCGAAACGCTCACAGACTGCGTCGACGCCGTACGGCGCGGTGAGGTCCGCGCGATGTACGACGGCGACCTCGAGGCCCGGCGCGCCGGCATCGAGGCCGGTGCCGACCGCCCCGCGTTGGCGCTGCTCGCCGACGTCGAGGGCACCAGCACGGGACTGCAACATGCGCTGGCCTCGCTCACCGACTCCGAGTGGGCCGGTCAGATCGGGTCCCCGCGCGACGGGAGCCTGCTCTCGGTCGAGACCGTGGTCGGCATGCGCTGGCAGGAGGTCGAGATCCACCGGCTCGATCTCGACCTGGGCTACCGGCCGGCGGACTGGCCCGAGGCGTTCGTGCAGCACAACCTGGCCCGGCAGCTGGAGCGGCTGCCCGAACGAGCGCCCGGCGTACCGATGCCCGATCTCCCGCCCCGCGACGTGCTGGCCTGGCTCTACGGCCGCGGCGCGGCCGAACTCCCGGAACTGCCGCCGTGGCCATGACCGAGCGACGCGAGGGAACAGCAGCCGAGCCGTCGCTCGCCTGGTAGGGATAGGGGATGCGAACTGGCGCGGCCGCTGCGTTGCTGATGCTCACCCTCAGCGGATGCGCCTCGACCCTGCCGGGTGATGGCGAGCTGGCCGCCGGTGCGGACGGTGAGCAGTCGACGACCGGCGCGCCCCCGAGCGCCGACCGGACGCAGAGTGCACCCACCGCGAGCAGCCCGGCGCCGACGCCGACCACGAGCCCGACCACGAGCCCGACCGCGACCAGCGACCCCGACCCGGGCGGGCTGACCTGCTCGGCGCCGGCCGTCACACCGCCTGGTGCGCCGTACTGCTACTCCGTGCCCGGCGGCCTGAGCGAGATCGACCTCGGCGACCCGACCGCGGGCGAGGAGGGCTCGTTCCGCACCAGCTTCGGGTTCGGGCCCGCGGACCACATCGACGTGCAGGCCTACATCGTCGGCGTGGACACCGATGGGCTGTCCGACGAGGAGATCATCGCGGAGTTGGCCGGTGTCGTCACCGACCTCGAGGCCGGCGGCTTCGACTTCGTCGACGAGCCGGAACTGATCACCGTCGACGGGGCACGGGGGTTCGTCTACCCCGGTACCTCGAACGACGGCGGGCAGGTCATCACCGCGCACTTCGTCTTCCGAGGGATCAACGAGGTCCAGCTCAACTGCGCGGTCACCGAACGGCCCGAGGTCATCGCGACTGCATGCGCGGACGTGCTGGCCAGCATGCAGGTACTCGGCTAGAGCTCGATCCCGAGCCGGCGGGCGCTGCGGGCCCGCTGCCGGCTGGACCGCAGCCGGCGCAACCGCTTGACCAGCATCGGGTCGGCGGCCAACGCCTCGGGCTTGTCGATCAGCGCGTTGAGCACCTGGTAGTAGCGGGTGGCGGACATGCCGAACAGTTCGCGGATCGCCTGCTCCTTGGCCCCGGCGTACTGCCACCACTGCCGCTCGAAGGCCAGGATGTCGCATTCGCGGCGGGTCAGCCCGTCCGCGACCGGGCCTTCCGACGGCCCGGGAAGCCGCCCCGGATCGCGTGCGCCATATGCGTCCATGCAGCTCCGATCGGGCGAATCACACAGCTGTCATTCCGGCTGACACCTTAGGGCACTCCCGGTGCCGGGCCGCAGCGGCGCGCCAGGCGGCAGCCTTCAGCCGGCCGGCACGGTCTCCGATGGCTCCTCGACGAACGGGCGGCGGCGATGGCGCAGCAGGTCGACGGTGAACACGCTGAGCGCGACCCACACCAGGACGAAGCCGATCAGCCGGCCGGGGGGCATCGGCTCGCCGAAGACCGTCAGCCCCAGGGCGAACTGCATCGCGGGGGCGAGGTACTGCAGCAACCCCATCGTGCTCAACGGCACCCGCGGTGCACCTGCGGCGAAGAACAGCAGCGGGATCGCGGTCATCACACCGGTGAGCATGATCAGCGCGGTGTGCGGCCCGGACACCGCGCCGAACGTGGCCTGTCCGCGGGCAGCCAGGACGCCGAGGCTGATCAGGGCGGGGATGGCGAGCACCGCGCTCTCGACCGCCAGTCCCTGGACCGGCGGCACCGCGACGATCTTCTTGAGCAGCCCGTAGAACCCGAACGTGAACGCCAGGATCAAGGCGATGTACGGCGGGCGCCCGTAGTCCACCGCCAGGACCAGGACGGCGACGGCGCCGACACCCACCGCGATCCACTGCAGGTGGCGCAGCCGTTCGCGGAAGACCAGCACACCGAGGGCCACGCTGACGAGCGGGTTGATGAAGTAGCCCAGCGACGTCTCGACCACCTGACCGCTGTTGACGCCGTAGATGTAGGTGCCCCAGTTCCCGGCGATGAGCACCGCCGCGGCGGTCAGGATGACCAGCGTGCGACGGCTGCGAACCGCGGCCCGCAGCGCCGGCCACTGCCGGCGTAGGCCGACGAGCAGCAGCGTGAACGCCAGCGACCACAGGATGCGGTGGTCGAGGATCTCCAGCGCACCGGAGGGTTCGAGCAGCGCCCAGTACAGGGGTAGCAGCCCCCAGAGCCCGTACGCCGCGACGCCGTACCAGACACCCCGCCGCGACTCACCCACCCGCTGGACGCTACGTCCCCCGTCCGCTTGCGGGGGGTGGGGCGGGCGGTGGTGGGCTCAGTGGCTCGGGTCGCGCTGGCGGCGCCGCGGCTGCGCGGTGCCGGACAGGGCTGCGGCCACCGGCGCCCAGGGCACCAGCGCCGCCACCGCGCGCACACCGTGACCGCCACGGCGTACGTCGCCGCGCAATGCCCGCACCGCGCCCCGGGTGGAGCGCAGCACGAGGTAGTGGTCCACGCCGCGGGCGGCGACCAGACCGCCGAAGACCCCGGCCGCGCAGGCCACACCGAGCAGCCGCCAGGCGAGGCCCTCGGCCTGCAGGGTGGCCACGGCGAAGGTGACCAGTGCCACGGTGATGGCCAACGTGAGGCTGACCACGGCCAGCGCGCCGGCCGGCCCGCGCTGATGCTCGGGTCCGTACCGTTCGTAGCGAGTAGCCGCGCCGCCGAGGACCCCGAACACGGCCACGGCCGCGATCAGCAGCGCCAGCGTCCAGACCGACATGTCGTCTCCCCCACGAGTCACTCCTGCCTCAGCGGCAACATACCTGCCGGCCAGCGGCCGGCCCGTCAGGCCGCGACGGCGTGACCGAACCGTGTCCTGCCGGACGCCCCCGCCGATCCGACGGGCAGACTCGGCGCGTGCAGCCGGAGCGGCCCGATCCGAACCGCTGGCGGGCGCTGGCGGTGTGCCTCACCTCAGGGTTCCTCACGCTGCTCGACGTCAGCATCGTCAACGTCGCGCTGCCCTCCATCGAGCGCGGACTGGATGCCAGTGCCAGCCAATTGCAGTGGATCCTAACCGGATATGCGCTGTCCTTCGGGCTGGTGCTGGTCTCGGCCGGGCGGATCGGGGACGCCCGCGGGCGGCGGCGGGCCTTCCTGGTCGGGCTCGGGGTGTTCACGCTGGCCTCGCTGATCGCCGGGCTGGCCCCGACCGCGGAGTGGTTGACCGCCGCCCGCGTGCTGCAGGGCGTCGGGGCGGGCATCCTCAACCCGCAGGTCGCTGGGTTCATCCAGGCCCTGTTCAGCGGGCCGGAGCGGGGACGCGCCTTCGGGGCCCTGGGGGCCTCGATCGGGCTGTCCACGGCAGTCGGGCCGCTGGCCGGCGGGCTGATCCTCGAACTCGTCGGCGGGCCCGACGCGTGGCGCTGGGTCTTCCTGGTGAACATCCCGGTGGGCGGGCTCGCGCTGGTCCTCGCCCTGCGGCTGCTGCCGAAGGTCGACCCAGGCCGGCGGGACAGCCGGTTGGACCCGGTCGGCGTGCTGCTGCTCGCCGTCGCGGTGGTGCTGATCCTCCTGCCGCTGCTCGGTGACAGTGGCGCCGCGTTGACCGATCGGCCGTGGTGGCTCGCGGCAACGGGCCTGGCCGGGCTCGGCCTCTTCGTCGGCTGGGAACGCCGGTTGGCCCGCCTGGGTGGCGCCCCCGTGATCGACCTGCGGCTGTTCCGGCACCGTTCGTACGCCCTCGGCGCCCTGCTCGCCCTGTACTACTTCGCCGGCTTCACGTCGATCTTCTTCGTCCTCACCCTGACCCTGCAGGCCGGCCTGGACTACAGCCCGCTGGGGGCCGGGCTGGCGGCGACGCCGTTCGCGATCGGCGGTGCGGTGGCCGCCATCGGCGGCGGGCGGCTGGTGGCCCGGGCCGGGCGCTGGGTGGTCGTCGCGGGGCTTGTCCTGAGCATTGTCGGCGTCCTGGCCACTGCGTACGTCGCCACGGTGGTCGACGGGTCAGTGCTGGGCTGGGCCATCGCGCTGCCGCAGCTGGTGGCCGGGGCCGGCAGCGGCCTGGCCATCTCACCGAACCAGACGCTGACCCTCAGCCAGGTGCCGGTCGAGGGTGGCGGCAGCGCGGCCGGGGTGGTGCAGACCGGGCAGCGGATCGGGACGGCGTTGGGGATCGCCGCCGTGGGGGCGGTCTTCTTCGCCCGGCTGGCCGACGGCGGTGACTACGTGAGCGCGCTCGTGGTCGCGCTGCTGGTCTGCGCGGCGCTGATGGCCGTGGCGCTGGCCGTCGGGCTGTCCGACCTGTGGCTCGGCCGCCGCGCCCGCCGCCTGCCTCCGGCTACCCGGCCAGTTCCTCCGGGGTGAGGACGCGGAGAACGCAGAACTCGTTGCCGTCGGGGTCGGCCATGACGACCCAGGTGACCTCCGGCCCCTGCCCGATGTCGACCCGGCGGGCGCCCAGGTCCTCGAGCCGGGCCACCTCGGCGGCCTGCTCGCGATCCGGCCGCAGGTCCAGGTGCAGCCGGTTCTTGACCTGCTTGCCCTCGGGGACGCGCGCGAACAGCAGGTCCGGCGCGACGCCGTCCTCGGGGCTGCCGGCCGGCGGTTCGAGGACCACCTCGTCCTCGTCCTCCTCCGTACGCCGCCAGCCCAGCGCCTGCTCCCAGAAGGACGCGATCGCGGAGGGATCCTGGCTGTCGATGTTCGTGGCCTGGATGCGAAGTGTCATGCCGCGACCTTGCCCGCCCGGCCGTACGGCGGCGAGCGAGTTTCAGAACAGCGTCTGCCCGATCAGGAAGCCGTTCAGCGCGATGATCATCGCCGCGGCTACCCCCGCCGCGAACGTCGTCACCGGGCGGTTGGTCAGTCCGGCCATGATGTCCCGGCGCCGGGTCAGCAGGACCAGCGGCACCAGCGCGAACGGGATGCCGAAGGACAGCACCACCTGGGACAGCACGAGCGCTGACGTCGGGTCCACGCCGATCCCCAGGACGACCAGCGCCGGCGCGAGAGTGCACGCGCGGCGGACGAGCAGCGGGATCCGGCGCTGGATGAAGCCCTGCATGACGACCTGCCCGGAGTACGTCCCCACGCCCGAGGAGGCGAAGCCGGAGGCCAGCAGGGCGATCGCGAACATGAACGCCGCCGGCTGGTCGAGTACCCGGCCGAGCCCCGCGTGCACGCCTTCCAGCGTGTCGGTGTCCGGTATGTCGGTGCCGAAGAACAGTGCGGCCGAGATGACCAGCATCGAGGCGTTGACCAGCCCGGCGAGCCCCATCCCGACGAAGACGTCGATCTGCTGGTGCCGGTACAGGAAGCGCTTCTCCTGCTCGGTGGTGGCCGAGATTCGGCCCTGGGTGAGCGCCGAATGCAGGTAGATGACGTGCGGCATGACCGTGGCGCCGAGGATGCCGGTGGCCAGCAGCAGGCTGCTCGTGCCCTGGAAGTTCGGGACGAGGCCGGCCGCGGCGTCGCCGGGTTCGATGTCGATCCGTACGACGGTGCTGAGGAACCCGAGCAGGATGACGCCGAACAGCCCGGCGATGGCCAGTTCGAACGGCCGGTAGCCGCGGCCCTGCAGCGCGAGCAGGAGGAACGCGACGAGGCCGGTGATGACGCCGCCAGTGAACAGCGGGATCCCGAAGAGCAGGTTCAGCGCGATCGCCCCGCCGATCACCTCGGCCAGGTCGGTGGCGATGGCGACCAGCTCGGCCTGCACCCACATGCCGCGCGACACCGGCCGGGGGAACTGCTCACGGCACATCTCGGGCAGGTTGCGCCCGGTGGCCAGCCCGAGCTTGGCGGACAGCGACTGGATGAGCATGGCCAGCACGTTCGCCGCGACGATCACCCAGAGCAGCAGGTAGCCGAACTGCGCGCCCGCGGAGAAGTTCGTGGCGAAGTTGCCGGGGTCGACGTATGCGATCGCCGCGACGAAGGCCGGACCGTACAGCGGGAGCCGCCCGCGCCAACGTCGATCGCGGTAGTCCGCGGCCGCGGCACCCGGCACGGGGTCCTTGGTCGCCGTCACGGGCCGGTCCCCGGCTCGACCCGCCCGTATACGAGCCGGGTCAGCGCGGCGCCGAGCGGCTGCCGCTCGCCGCCTTCGACCCGGACCCAGCGTGGTCCCCCGAACGGCGCCTGTTCCTCGACCCGCAGCCGCGCACCGGGGCGTACGCCGAGCTGGCCGAGGTAGCGCAGTGCGGGACTGTCCCGGTCGGACACGCGCTCGACGAGGAAGTCGGTGCCCGCGGCGGCGGCGTCCAGCCGCTGGCCCCAGCGCTCGACGTGCCGACCGGTCCGGGCCGGGATCGGGTCACCGTGCGGGTCGTGGCTCGGGTGGCCGAGGTGGGCGTCGATCCGGTCCTCGAGCCGGTCGGAAAGTACATGCTCGAGCCGCTCGGCCTCGTCGTGCACTTCCTCCCACGGCACGTCGAGGACGGTGAACAGGAAGGTCTCCAGCAGCCGGTGACGGCGGACGACGCGCAGCGCCTCGTGCTCGCCCTTCGCGGTCAACCGCAGCGACCTCGGGTCCGGCCGGCTGACCAGCTTGCCGGCCTCGAGCCGCTTGACCATGCCGGTCACCAACGGCGAGGAGACCTTGAGCTCGCTGGCCAGCTGGCCGATGGTGACCTGCTGGCCACGGCTGCGTAGGCCGTAGATGGCCTTGAGGTAGTCCTCGTTCGCGGGTGAGAGAGCCTGCACTTGCCCGACCTTATAGGTCCGCCTACCAACCGGCCGACGGTTCGCCGAATTCGGAGCCCCCGGTCCGGATCGAACGGACGACCTGCCGCTTACAAGGCGGCTGCGCTACCACTGCGCCACGGAGGCCGGTACAGCCGCGAGGATAGACCGGCCCACGACCGAGAATCCTCAGCTCGTCAGCGCGCAGGACGGTGGCCGGAAGCTCGGCGCGGCCGGGCCGTCACGGTCCAGCGCGTGCCGCACCCAGTCCGACGCCACCGGGTCGTAGGTGATGAAGAGGTGGTCGGTCAGGTCCAGCGGGCACTTGGCCTGCAGCGTGACGTTCGTCAGCTGCGCGGCGGGGCCGGACAGGTAGCCGCTGCGGAAGGGCACGACGACCTCGTCGTACCGCGTCACCAGCACCGTGTAGTCCACGCCGGGCTCGACCTCGCGGCCGGCGTTCAGCTCGGTCAGGAACGGCGAGCCGGCCGCCTGCTGCGCGCAGGCGCGGCAGGCCGGCCCGATGATCGGGGCCAGCGGTGTCGTCGTCCCGTGGTTGGAGGGCGCCAGGCCGATCAGCTCGTCGACCTCGGCCGCACCCCCGAGGAAGCGCAGGTAGTAGCGCGGCATCATGCCGCCCTGGCTGTGCCCGACCAGGCTCACCTTGGCCGCGCCGGTCGCCTCCAGGACCCGGTCGACGAAGTCATAGAGCTGACCCGCGGAGCGCTCGATGGCGATGGTGCCGCATCGCCCGTAGTTCAATGCGAACACGCAGTACCCCTCGGCGGCCAGCTGCGGGCTCAGCGTGAGCCAGCTGCCGTAGGCGTCGGCGAACGTCCCGTGCACGAGCACGACCGGGAAGGGGTGCTCGGCACTCGGCGTACAGCTGAAATCGTTGGCGCCCGGCGGGGACAGGCCGGGCAGACCAGGGATCGGCAGGCCGGATAGGCCGGGCACAGCGGCGACCGGGCCGGCAGTGCCTACCGACAGCGCCCCCAACGCCAGGACGAGCGCGAGCAGGCGGCGCCAGGACGGTGTACGCATCGAAACCCCCCGCGGGTCGGTCGGTGCACGCACCGTAACCAGCCGTCCGGCCCGGCGCCAGGGCGCGCTCTACAGTGGCGCCGTGCCAGACCGCGAGGGCGCCGCAGTCGCTTGGTCGCCCCTTCCACTCACCGAGGACGACCTCGCCCGCCAGGCCGCCCTGTCGCGGATGAAGCTCATCGCGACCGGGCTGTTCGTCGCCGCGGCGGCGGTCTTCCTGGCCTGCGTGCTGTTCGGTTCGGACACCGGAGCGTGGGTCGGCTACGTCCGCGCCACCGCGGAAGCCTCGATGGTCGGCGCGCTCGCGGACTGGTTCGCGGTCACCGCGCTGTTCCGGCACCCGCTGCGAATCCCGATCCCGCACACGGCGATCATCCCGCGCCGCAAAGACCAGATCGGAGAGTCGCTCGGCGTCTTCGTGCAGCGCAACTTCCTCACCCGCACCGTGTTGGCGGAGAAGCTGCGCAGCATCGGGGTGGCCCGCCGCCTCGGGGAGTGGCTGGCCGAACCCGCGCACGCCGAGCGGGTCGGGCAGAACCTCGGCGCGGCCCTGACCGGTCTCTCGCAGGTGCTGCGCGACGAGGACGTCCAGGCCTTCGTCGACCAGCTCGTGTCCAACCGGATCCGCTCCACACCCGCCGCACCCCTGCTGGCGCGGCTGCTGGAGATCGCCAGCGAGGGGGGGCACCACCAGGACGTGCTCACCTCTGGCCTGCGCAGCCTGGGCCGCTTCCTGGAGGACAACCGCACCGTCTTTCGCGACAAGCTGGGCCAGGAGTCGCCCGACTGGGTCCCTGAATGGATCGACGACCGGGTCTTCGCCAAGGCGTTCAGCGCGCTGCAGCGCTTCCTGGGCGAGGTGGCCGCCGATCCCGAGCACCCGCTACGGTCCGCGCTGGACGAGCGGCTGGCGCAGTACGTCGTCGCGCTGCGCACCGACCCCACGACCGCGGCCCGCGTCGAGCAGGTCAAGCAGGAGATCCTGGAGCACCCCAGCGTCCGGGAGTGGTCGACCTCGCTCTGGGGCGGGCTCAAGCGCAGCCTCATCGACCTGAGCAACGACCCCGATTCCGAGCTGCGGCAACGCCTGCAGTCCTCGATCGTGTCCTTCGGGAAGACCCTGGCCGCGGACGAGGACCTGCAGGCGAAGGTGGACCGCTGGGTCGAGGGCGTGGCGTCGTACGTCGTCGACCAGTACAGCGCCGACATCGCCGATCTCGTCTCGGGCACGGTGGCCAAGTGGGACGCGGTGGAGACCAGCGACCGGATCGAACTCCAGGTCGGCCGCGACCTGCAGTTCATCCGGATCAACGGGACGGTCGTGGGCGGGCTGGCCGGGCTGGTCATCTACAGCGTGGCGCAGCTCATCTCCTGACCCTCCGAACAAGAACGGGTCAGCCGCGCCGGCGGCGGGCGACCTCGGCCAGCGCGACGGACATCGCCACGCCCGCGTTCAGCGACTCCGTGTCCGACGTGATCGGGATGGACACCGTGACGTCGCAGGTCTCCCCGACCAGCCGCGACATGCCCTTGCCCTCCGAGCCGGCCACGAGCACGAGCGGCTCGGTCGCGGCCGGCAGGTCGTGGATCGACGTACCGCCCTTGGCGTCCAGCCCGACGATCAGCAGACCGGCCTTGCGGTAGGCGACCAGGGTGCGGGTGAGGTTGGTGGCCCGGGCGATCGGCAGCCGGGCGGCGGCACCCGCGCTGGTCCGCCAGGCGCTCGCGGTCATCCCGGCGGCCCGCCGCTCGGGGATCACCAGGCCGTGCGCGCCGAACGCCGCCGCGGACCGGACGACCGCACCGAGGTTGCGCGGGTCCATGACGCTGTCCAGCGCGACGATCAGCGCCGCCCGGCCGCTGTCGATCGCACGGTTCAGGACGTCGTCGGGGTGCGCGTAGGAGTACGGCGGCACCTGCAGGGCCAGCCCCTGGTGCAACAGCCCGCCGGTCATCCTGTCGAGTTCGACCTTGCTGACCTCGAGGATCGAGATCCCGCGGTCGGCCGCGCGCTGCACCGCTTCGCTGACCCGCTCGTCGTGGTCGAGGTTGCTCGCGATGTACAGCCCGGTGCCCGGGACGCCGGCCCGCATGGCTTCCACGACGGGGTTGCGGCCGACCAGCAGCTCCGGTGCATCGTCGGAACGCCGTTGCGGCCGCCTCCCCGGTTGCTGGGCGCGCTTCGCGGCGGCCGACGCCCGGCGGGCCGCGGGATGGTGCGGCCGTTCCTCGGCTTTAGGGGTCGGGCCGCGGCCCTCCAGTGCCTTGCGCCGCTGTCCCCCCGAGCCGACGGTGGGCCCCTTCTTGCTGCTCGGCTTGCGCCGGCCCGGCCGGCCGCCGGTGCCGCCGCGCCCGCTAGCCACGCCTGCCCCTCTCTCCGACGATCACGACTGGCTCGCCAACGTCCATCGCGAGCCCTGGGCGGTGTCCTCGACGACGATGCCAGCCGCGGCCAGCTGGTCGCGGATGGTGTCGGCCGCGGCGTAGTCCTTGCGTTGGCGCGCGGCCGCCCGTTGCTCCAGGGCAAGGGCGACCAGCCCGTCGACGACCGGGCGCAGCGCCGTACCTGTCGCGTCGGCCCAGGGGGCGGCGAGCGGGTCGAGCCCGAGTACGCCGAGCATCGCGCGCACCGCGGCCAGGCTCCCGGCGACCGCCTTGTCGTGGCCGCCGGCCAGGGCGGCGTGGCCCGCGCGGACGACGTCCTGCACCGCGGCCAGCGCGGCCGGTACCCCGAGGTCGTCGTCCATGGCCGCGGCGAAGTCCGCGCACACGGCCGGCGTCCCGCCCTGAACACCCACCCGCTCCGCGGCCCGCTCGACGAAGCCCTCGATCCGGCGGTAGGCGACCGCGGCCTCGGCCAGCGATTCCGGGCTGTACTCGATCGTGCTCCGGTAATGCGCCGCAGCCAGGTAGTAGCGCAGCTCGACCGGGCGGACCACAGTCATCAGGTCTGTGACCAGGGTCGAGTTGCCCAGGGACTTGCTCATCTTGGCGCCGCCGAGGTTCACCATCCCGTTGTGCAGCCAGTAGGCCGCGAACCCGTCACCTACCGCCCGGGACTGGGCCCGCTCGTTCTCGTGGTGCGGGAACATCAGGTCCAGACCCCCACCGTGGATGTCGAAGGCCGGTCCGAGGTAGCGCTCGGCCATCGCCGAGCACTCCAGGTGCCAGCCCGGCCGCCCCGGCCCCCACGGGGTGTCCCAGGACGGCTCGCCCGGCTTGACCGCCTTCCAGAGCGCGAAGTCCCGGACGTCCCGCTTGTGGCCTTCGGTGTCGGTGTCCGCGGCGGCCTGCATCTTGTCCGCCCGCTGCCCCGACAGCTCGCCGTACGCCGGCCAGGACGCGACGTCGAAGTAGACGTCGCCGCCGGCGGGGTAGGCATGCCCGGTGCCTATCAGCCGGTGCATGAGCCGGACCATCTCCGGAACGTGCCCGGTGGCCCGCGGCTCGTACGTCGGCGCCCGGCAGCCGACGTCGTCGTACGCCGAGGCCAGCTCCCGCTCGTACCGGCCGGCCCAGGCCCACCACGGCTGCCCCGCCTCGGCCGACTTGGCCAGGATCTTGTCGTCGATGTCGGTCACGTTGCGCACGAACGTCACCGCGTAACCGGACTGCTCCAGCCAGCGCCACAGGATGTCGAAGGCGATCGCGCTGCGCGCGTGTCCGATGTGCGCCGGTCCCTGCACGGTGACGCCGCACAGGTAGATCGACGCCTGGCCGGCAACCAGCGGGATGAACTCCCGCCGGGTCCGGGTCCCGGAGTCGTACAGGTTTAGCGCCACTCGGGCGACTCTACTGAGCCGCTCAGGCGCGCAGGACGTCCTGCGGCGGCGTCGCCGTCGCGGGGACCAGCAAGGCCGTGGCCACCGCGGCGATACCTTCACCCCGGCCGGTCAGCCCGAGCCCGTCGGTGGTCGTGGCGGCCACCCCGACGGAGGCGCCGAGGACGTCGGCCAACGCCTGCTGGGCCTCCTCGCGGCGCGGACCGATCCGCGGCCGGTTGCCGATGACCTGGACGCTGGCGCTGCCCACCTCCCAACCGGCGACGCGGAGCAGGCGGCGGGTCTCGCGGAGCAGCTCGAGCCCGGACGCACCGGCCCACTGGGGTGCATCGACGCCGAAGACCGAGCCGAGGTCGCCGATCGTCGCGGCGCTGAGCAGCGCGTCGCACAGAGCGTGCGCAGCGACGTCGCCGTCGGAGTGCCCGGAGCAGCCGTCGGCGTCCGACCAGAGCAGACCGAGCAGCCAGCAGGGCCGGCCCGGTTCGATCGGATGAACGTCGGCGCCGATGCCCACCCTCACGAGCGGGCCGCCAGCAGGGCTTCGGCGATTACGACGTCGTATGGCGTCGTGATCTTGAATCCGACGGGATCGCCGGGCACGGTGTGCACCGGTACGCCGATCGCCTCGACCAGTCCGGCGTCGTCGGTGAGCGGGTCGAGGCCGGCCCGGTGCGCGTGGGCAAGCACGTTGTACCGGAAGCCCTGCGGAGTCTGCACCGCGACGAGCCGGGAACGGTCCACCGTGGCAGCCACCTGTCCGCCCGAGCCCAGCGTCTTGAGCGTGTCCGCGATCGGGATCACCGGGATGACGGCAGCCGGGCCGCCGCGCAGCGCGGCCAAGACGGCCACGGCGACGGCCGGCGGCATCAGCGGCCGGGCCGCGTCGTGGACGAGAACGAACTCGGTGCCCGTGTCGAGCGCGGCCAGCCCGGCCGCGACGCTGTGCTGCCGGGTCGCCCCGCCCACCACGACCAGGACCGGACAAGGCAGTCCGGCCAGGTCATGACGGGCCTCAGCTTCGTGGTCGGCCGGGACGGCCACCACGAGGACGTCGACCAACTCCGCGAGCATCTGCGCCGACCGGCGCAGCAGCGACTGCCCGCCCAGAACGTGCAGAGCCTTGGGTCCGCCGCTACCGAGCCGCTGGCCGCTGCCGGCGGCCGGGACGATCGCCGCTACGGACATCTCCCGGGCCGGCATTGCGGCTAGGAGGCGAGCACCTCGTCGAGCAGGATCTCGGCCTTGTCCTCGTTCGTTCCCTCGGCGAGGGCGACCTCGCTGGTCAGGATCTGGCGGGCCTTGGACAGCATCCGCTTCTCACCGGCCGAAAGCCCACGCTCGCGGTCGCGACGCCACAGGTCGCGCACGACCTCGGCCACCTTGTTCACATCGCCTGAGGCGAGCTTCTCCAGGTTGGCCTTGTAGCGCCGGGACCAGTTCGTCGGCTCCTCGGTGTGCGGGGCCCGCAGCACCTCGAAGACCTTGTTCAGGCCCTCCTGGCCGACGACGTCGCGGACACCGACCACCTCGGCGTTGTCGGCGGGAACCTCGATCGTCAGATCGCCCTGAGCGACCTTGAGTACGAGGTAACTCCGTTCCTCCCCCTTGACCACCCGAGTCTTGATCGCCTCGATGAGTGCGGCACCGTGATGCGGGTAGACAACGGTCTCGCCGACTGTGAACACCATGTGGATATGTCCCCTTTCGCTGTGCCGAGGATAACACGGAGCGGCGGTGGACAGGTCGGTGAGCTGACTACGAACGTGCAGGTCACAGCCTTGATCGGAGTCTGCGAAAGGGTTGACAGACCAGCCTTCGACGTGCATGCGCGGAGGCTGTGTTGACCCATCAGGGGCGGTCCCGGCACGCTCCGGCGGTGAGCCCGATCGCCCTGGCGTTGGCCTGCCACCCCGGGCCGACGGTGGCAGTCACGGCCATCACGGCGGTGCTGGCCGGCGCCGTCGGCCAGCCGGCCACGGGGGTCGCCCTCGTGACCGGGGCGGTGCTGGCCGGTCAGCTTTCGATCGGCTGGGGAAACGACTGGCTGGATCGCGACCGGGACCGGCGTACGGCCCGGACCGACAAGCCGCTGGTCAGCGGGGCCGTCACCGCGCGGACGGTGCTGGCCGCCGCGCTGATCGCGGCGGTCGCGTGCCTGGTCCTGTCGCTGGCCAGCGGTACGCCGGGCCTGCTGCATCTGGCCGCAGTCGCCTCCGGCTGGTCCTACAACCTCGGGCTCAAGGCGACGGCGGTCTCGCCGGTCCCGTTCGCGCTGTCCTTCGGGCTGCTGCCGGCGTACGTCGTCGCCGCAGCGCCGGGCCCCGGCACGGCGCCCGCGTGGATGATCACCGCGGGCGCCCTGCTCGGCACCGGGGCGCACTTCGCCAACGTGTTACCCGACCTGGCCGACGACGTGGCCACCGGCGTACGCGGGCTCGGGCACCGGATCGGCCACCGCTGGTGCGTTGTGGCGGCCACGGCGTTCCTGGTGGCTGCCGTGGCCACACTGGCCGGCGGTCCGCCGGGGCCGCCGACCGCGGCCGGCTGGGTCGCCGTCGCCGTGGCCACCGCGACCGGCGGGACCGGCTTCGCCCTGGGCCGGCGACGCGGCTCGCGGTCGCTGTTCACCGCCGTTCTGATCCTGGCCGTTGTCGCGGTCGCCCTGCTGCTCGCCTCCGGTACCGAGCTGCGGTGAGGGTGACCCGTTGCCGGGCATGCGCCAGGGCGGGCACTACGCTGGGCAAACCGCTCGTGAGGAGGCCCGCCGACGTGCAGCGACTGAAGATCCGGCTCGCCCCCGTCGCGGCCGTGCTCGTATTGGCGACCGGCTGTGCGGCCGGCCAGGTCACCGGGACGAACACCCAGCTGTCCACCGTCGACGGCACCGGGGTCAACGTCGGCGACATCGCGCTGCGTGACATCACCTTCGAGTACCCCGACGGCGGGTTGTACGAGTCCGGTGACTCCGCCCGGCTGCTGTTCACCGCGGTGAACCGCAACCCGCTGGAGCCCGACGCACTCGTCGACGTGACCAGTCCCGCGTTCGAGGGCGACCTGGACAGTGACGAGGGCGTGCCGATCGAGCTGCCGGCCCGCGTCGACGTCAGTTTCCAGGGCGACGGTGCGGTGCTGGAGCTGACCGACCTGGCCGAGGAGCTGCGGACCTCGGTGGCGGTTGACGTGACGTTCGTGTTCGAGAACGCCGGCGAGGTGACAGTGCAGGTCCCGGTGGCCGTCCCGTTGGAGTACGAACAGGCCGACGCCGAGCCGTTCGACTTCCACGAGGAGCCCGAAGACGTCACCGGAGAAACGGGCGGCGAGTAGGCCGGGGCGGCGCCGCGGTTCTGTCGGAGCACTCCCCTAGCGTCTGGGTCATGTCCGCATCGAGCCGCGCGAAGGCCGGCTACCGCTGTTCGGACTGTGGCGCCACGGCGGCGCGCTGGCTGGGCCGCTGCCCCGAGTGCCAGGCCTGGGGAACCCTCGCCGAGGTCGGAGCCGGACGCCCGGCGCTGCGCCAGGTGGTGGCCGGTGCGGTGAGCGCGCCGGCCCTCCCGATCGGGGAGGTCGACTTTGGCTCGGCCCGAGCCCGCTCGACGGGCGTGCCGGAGCTGGACCGGGTGCTCGGCGGCGGCCTGGTGCCCGGCTCGGTCGTGCTGCTGGCCGGTGAGCCCGGGGTGGGCAAGTCGACGCTCCTGCTCGAGGTGGCCGCCCGGGTGGCCGAGCAGGGCGAGCAGTCGGCGCTGATCGTCTCCGGGGAGGAGTCGGTCTCGCAGATCCGGTTGCGGGCCGAGCGCACGGGGGCCTTGCGGCCCCGGCTGTACCTCGCGGCCGAGACCGAACTGTCGGCCGTGCTCACCCACATCGACGACGTACGACCCGGGCTGCTCGTCGTCGACTCGGTGCAGACCATCTCCTCCGCGGCGGCCGACGGCGCGGCCGGCGGGGTGACCCAGATCCGCGCCGTCACCGCGGCCCTGATCGCCGTGGCCAAGGAGCGGGGCATCGCGACCGTCCTCGTCGGGCACGTCACGAAGGACGGTTCCATCGCCGGTCCCCGGCTGCTGGAGCACCTGGTCGATGTAGTGCTGTCCTTCGACGGAGACAAACACTCGACGCTGCGGCTGGTCCGGGCGGTGAAGAACCGCTACGGGCCGGCCGACGAGGTCGGCTGCTTCGAGCTGACCGACGAGGGCATCGTCGGACTGGCCGACCCGTCCGGGCTGTTCCTCACCCGGCGCGGGGTACCGGTACCGGGGACCTGCGTGACAGTGACCGTGGAGGGCCGCCGCCCGCTGTTGGCCGAGGTGCAAGCGCTGGCGGCCCGGAGCAGCCTGCCGACGCCCAGGCGCGCGGTCAGCGGGGTCGACTCGGGTCGCGCGTCGATGGTGCTGGCCGTTCTGGAGCGCCGGGCCGGGATCGCCTTGGGGCAGCAGGACGTGTACGCCGCGACGGTGGGCGGCGTGAGGGTCTCGGAGCCGGCCGCCGATCTGGCCTTGGCCCTGGCCATCGCCTCCTCGCACCGGGACCGGCCGGTGCCGGTCGGCCTCGTGGCGATCGGCGAGGTCGGCCTGTCCGGCGAGCTGCGGCCGGTGCGAGGGGTGGCCAGGCGGCTGGAGGAAGCCGGACGGCTGGGCTTCACCCATGCGCTGGTGCCCGCGGACTCCGCGCCGCCGGGCAGCCGGCTGCAGGCCGGGATGCGGGTGATGGCCGTCGGCGACGTGACCAGCGCCATCCAGACCGCCCTGCGCTGAGTGCGCTGCCCCGGAAGCGTGACCTGGCCGGCTCAGGAGGCGCGCCGACGGTCACCTCCCCCAGTTCCGGCGCGGGTCCATGCACGGCTGCGCCAGGCCGGAAGCGGGAAGCCAGAGCGCCACAGGTAGCAGTCGTCGATTCCGAGCGACCCCACGCGGACATACCCCCGGCGCTCGAGCAGCCCGCGCAGTCGCTCTCGGGCAGGCGAGTAGTTGTGCTCCACCGTGAGCACGCGGACGACATACTCGTCGAACGGGAATGAACGCAGGATCGACAACTCGGACCCTTCGGTGTCCAGGCTCCAGTAGTCGACGACAGCTGGAGCCGCGTGCTCGCGCAGCACGGATCCGATGGTGCGGGCGGGCTTGAGCCGCGTCGGTAGCTGCCCTCCGGCGCCGAGCATGCTGGTCACTAAACGCAAGTGCTCTGGGTCGTATTGCTCGAGAATCCCGCCGTAGACGTTCGCGACCTCGACGAACTCGACGCTTCCCTCGCGGTCGTAGATGCAGTAGTCGAGGCAGACACAGTTGCGATTGCGCACGAGCTGGGCGAACAGATCGGCATTCGGCTCGATACACAGACCCGTCCAGCCGAATTCCTCCTCCAGAAGCTTGGTGTTGCTGCCGTTGACCCCGTTGGATGCGCCGGAGTCGACGAAGAAGCCACCCCGCATGCCGTCGAGGATCTCCAGGACGAACAGGTCCTGACCTTGATAGGAGTGGCTGCGCGCCGACGAATGCCCAATCATCGGCGGCGCGCGCCAAAAGCATTCGAACGCCACGCGGCCGATGCCGTGTGTGGTCTGGGCACCGTGTGCGGCCACCCTGCGTTACCCAGGTCGACCGCTGCCGCCGACATGGGGTGATGGTCGTCGTGCTCCCGTTCGCCGTACAGCATGGTGATGTTGACTCGGCGGGTCTCGTAGTCCGATTGCCAGTGGATCTTCGACGTGGCGTGAAAGAGGTCGGAGTTGAAGATGATCGCCCTGTTCTGGCGATACGGTATTTTCAACGCTTTGGCACCGCGCTCCCTGAGGTACCGCCGGATGACGTCGAGGCTCTCGTTGTACGTCCCGAAGTCCCATGACGGCGGAGCGGCGACGTCGTGCACGACCAGCCCGCCCGACTCCGCGTCCAGGTTCGCCCACTCCGGCGAGATCCAGAAGTTGACGTTGACGGCGGCGAAGTCGGCATGCACTGTCGAGTCTCCGGGGAGCGTGGGGGAGTTCTTGAACCCCCACAGCTGGCGGAGCGGGTGCCTGCCTGAGATGACCTGCGGCAGCGCGTCTCGGACCTCCTCGGCGATCTGGAGCAGCAGCGGGCAGTTGAACCCCGCGAAGAAGAAGCCGCCAAGCCGGCCGTCCGCGTACCGGTTCCCGGACCAGACCGTCGACTCACGGCAGAACCGTTGCAGGCTTGCCAGCGCTTCGGCGGTGAGGAAGTCGTCGATCACCACGAGCCCCGGTCCCCCGGTGAGGTACCGGTCCTGCACGTTGCCCCGATCCCAACCGGGCGAGAGCGCCTGCGCCAGCCGCGGCCCGCTGGCCACGTGGATGATGCGGTTGTAGACGTGCCCGATCCGCGACTCGTCCTGCGGCGTCATCGGAACTCGCACGTTGACGCCTAGCGGTTCCATCCGAGCGGCGATGTCCTGGTAGGCGCCAATCACGGCGTCGAATTCCCTGCCTAGGACGCCCCTCGCTCGCAGGTACCCGAACTGCTCGACGTCGTGTTGGAGCTTCGGTAGCGACAGCTGGGCTTGCGGCACACGATCGGGCGGCGCAAGTGCTCCGCCGCCGGTCGTGCGAGGCGGATGCCAGCGGCTTCCCCAGCGGGACGCCGCAAGCAACTGCGCTAGCTCGCCGGCCGCGGTCAAATCGTGTTGCTGCATCGCCTCCACGACGAGATCGCTGAGCCAGGGATCCCCTTCAGCGCTTGCATGCAACTCCGACCGGCACAGTCCGAGGCTCTCCTGGCCCCGACCCGCCCGCACGAGCATTGTTGCAAGTTCGCGCCGGGAGTGTTGGTGCGGCGCAGAATCCGGCGTGACCGTCACCTTGGCGGGCACGTCACGGTGTCGTCTGCCGTCGGGTGTCTCAGCGCAGGCCGGAGATGTCCAGGCCCCCGCCGGCCCGCAATTGGGTGGCGAAGTCGACCAGGGCATCAAGGGTGATCCGGACGTCGATCGTTCCGAACTGACCTCCGAACCGGCCAGGACTCATCTCGGTCCCGCCCGTGCCAGGGCTCATCTCGGTCCCACCCGTGCCAGGGCTCATCTCCGTACCCGCGAACACCCGACCCGGATCGAACTCCCCGACCACCTGACCCGGGCTCATCTCCGTCCCACCGGTACC